>Ga0137385_10006614_pt1 | contig 10203 bp, 7 predicted proteins | sample SagtaG_FD_104921 | JGI IMG/M metagenome (GOLD analysis project Ga0137385, IMG submission 104921) | Vadose zone soil microbial communities from Sagehorn Ranch, Mendocino, California, USA - Sage2_R_80_16 metaG | ecosystem: Environmental > Terrestrial > Soil > Vadose zone | place: USA: California... | reverse complement strand
CAGCCCGCTCCCCCGCGTCAACCGGCTCCCCCGCGTCAGCCACGCAGCAGAGCGTCGTGCCCCAAGGCCATGCGGCCGCCGCGGCTGAACTACGCGACGCCGTGCGCCGGATCATCGCGTGGTCAGAGGGTCCGGGCCGATGAGCACCGACGGCGGCGGCGCCCGGCGCTGGCCGACGCGTTCAACTTCCGCGACCTCGGCGGCCCGCATCCCCACCCGGGTGCGGCCCTTTCATGAGGCCCTGCCCCTTGTCTTATGAGTGCGGATGGTGCGACCGTAGGCGACCAGATAAGTGCCCTCGGGTGGCGAGCACGGCCTTGCCGAGCGCCAAGGCGACCGGGCGGGCCTCGTGCGCCTCTACCCCGAACCGCCGGAATCCGAGCGCGTGCAGTTGCGCGACGAGCGGCTCGGTGACCGGGCCGGACAGCCGTAGCCCGACATGGCAACCGGACTGAGGACCAGCGGCCCCAGCTACCGAGGCGAGCAGTTGATGGACCGAAGGGTCCACTCCGCTGCGCGGGTCCACCGATAGCAGCCCACGCCGCACATAGTCGTCCAGCGGCTGCCGGTCGAGCAGCAGCCGGGCCGGGATACCGAAGGCCGCGGCCTGCAGCACGCGGACCTCGATCCAGGTCACGTCGCTCGTCCCGGCCAGGCTTTGGTAGTTGAACACCCCGCGCGGGCTGGACAGGTAGCCGCCCAGCCGGACGGCGCGGCCCAGCCGCCGCGCCACCCGCTCTCCGATCGCGCGCAGCTCCGCGGCCTCGCCCGGATCGGACAGGTGCCGGACCGTGAAGTGCACCTGGCCCGGCCGCCCGGCGTCCAGTTCGGCCCGGGTCAGCCCGGCCAGTTGCGCCTCGATGAGCGCCGCCGACCCGAGCGGCACCGAGAGCGCGGGATGCCGGGTGATGAGCGCGGTCTGGTGCAGCATCTCGCGGGTTTCGTCGGCGACGAAGTCGACTGCGCGTACACCGATCTCCAGCTCGCCGGCCGCGGCCAGCAATGGCGCGAAACCCGCCGCGACGGCCTTCTCCACCGCCGCCACGCTGGCCGGGCTTATCTCGGCCTGCTCGAGCAGGGTGGCGACGAGACCGTCCAGTTGCCCAGTCGCCGCCAGCACATCATCCACCGCGGTGACCAGGCCGGTCACGCCGGTGCGCCGGGCCGGATCGACGTCGTCGGGCAAGGTGACCCGGGCGAAGACCTCGGCTTGCGCGGCCTCGGTAGCGGCCCGCAGCAGCGCGTCGAGATCGCCGTTGGAGTCTGCGGGCGTCGCCTGGGCCAGCGCACCGGTGAAGATCTCGCCCGTACTCCCGTCCAGGGAGATCTCATCGCCCTCGGCCAGGACCCGTTCCCCGGCGGCCAGCGTCCGCTGTTCGGTCGATATCTGCACGTCACCGCAGCCCACCACGCATGCCTTACCGAGGGCCCGGGCGATGACCGCGGCGTGGCTGGTGGTGCCGCCGGTGGCGGTCATGATGCCTTGGGCCGCGATCATCCCGTGCAGGTCGGCCGGGCTCGTTGTGGGGCGCGCGAGTATCACGCGGCGCCCTTCGGCGGCGAGATACCTGGCCCGGTCGGGGTCAAGCACGAGGATGCCGCTGGCCTGGCCGGGGCAGGCGCCGGTGCCGGTGGCGAACAGGCGTCCGGCGCCCCGGGCCGCGTCCACCTCCGCCGGGGCGAACCCGGGCTGCTGCACCTGGCGGACCTGCTCGGCGGTCAGCATCCCGGCCGCCTTGAGCGGAGCGATGGTGCCGTCCCGGACGAAGTCGGCGGCGATCCGCACCGCCGCCCCGGCCGTCCGCTTGGCGCTGCGGACCTGCAGGAAGAACAGCCGGGAGCGTTCCACGGTGAACTCGATGTCCAGCACGTCGCCGTGCCGCTGCTCCAGGTCCGCGCAGGCGGAGCGCAGCTCGGCGTACACCGAGGGAATGGTGCCGGCCAGCACACTGATCGGATCGGGCGTCCGGATGCCGGCCACCACGTCCTCGCCCTGGCTGCTGGACAGGAACTCGCCGAACAGTTCCCGGTCACCGGTCACCGGGTTGCGGGTGAACACCACGCCGGAGCCGGAGTCCCCGCTGAGGTTGCCGAACACCATGGACTGGATGACCACGGCGGTGCCCAGGTCGTGCGGGATGTGGTGAAACTCCCGGTAGATGCGCGCCCGGCGGCTGTTCCAGGAGCGAAACACCGCCCGCACGGCTCCGGCCAACTGCTCGCCGGGATCAGAAGGAACGCTCTCCCCGGTGTCCTGCTCGAGCGCATGCTGGCAGGCGGACCACAGGGTGTCGTAGGCCTCGCCCGGGTCGTCGCCGGGGCCGACCCCCGAGGTCAGCTCGTCGGAGCCGGGATCCAGCGCGCCCAGCACGATCTCGCCGTACATCCGGTGGAAGCGAACCAGCAACTCGGCCATGAAGCGGGTGTCGCCGGTGGCGGCCGCGATGGCCAGCGCGGCCGGGCGGTTCAGTCCCAGGTTGAGGATGGTGTCCATCATTCCGGGCATGGACACCGGCGCGCCCGACCGCACCGACAGGAGCAGGGGCACCGGCCCCGCGCCGAAGCTCTTCTCCATCCGCTGCTCCAGCCCGGCTATCCGCGCGGTTATCTCCTCGCCGAGTTCGGACGGCATCGCCGATCCGGACGCGGCCAGATACTCCCGGCAGGCACGGGTGGAGATGACGAAGCCGTCCGGAACCGGCAGCCCGGCCTGGGTCATCCTGGCCAGGCCAGCGCCTTTCCCGCCGAGTAGGTCGACGTCCGCCGGGTCGGCCTCGGTGAAGGTCAGCGTGTAGCCGCCGGTCATCAGGATCGCGGCATGGAGACCCTGGCCTTCAGGCCGGGGATGAAACGCCGCTTCACCTCCCCGGGAATGTCGGTGGTAGTCGATAGTGTGTTCGCATGTCCCGATACCGGCTGCTCCCCACGCCCGCCCAGGAGGCTGTACTGCGCGGCCACTGCGCGCACGCCCGGTACGTGTGGAACCTGGCCGTGGAGCAGCATGCGCACTGGCGCCCTGGCCGGGCCGGCGCGCCCGGTTACCTGGAGCAGTGCCGGCAGCTCACCCAGGCGCGGTCGGAGCACCCTTGGCTGGCCGCGGGCTCGCAGATGGTGCAGCAGCAGGCGCTGCGGGACTTCGCCCTTGCTATGGCGGCGTTCTTCGACCTGGGAAACCCGGCTGGGCGCCCGTCGTGGCGGAAAGCCGGGCGGGACGAGGGCTTCCGGATCGTCGGGAAGCGCGGGCGGCAGTGGAACGTACGGCGGCTCTCCCGGAAGGTCGGTGAGGTCTGGGTGCCGAAGACCGGGTGGGTGCGGTTCCGCTGGTCCCGCGCTGTACCTGAGGGCGTGAAGTCCTTTCGGGTGACGATGGACAGGGCCGGGCGCTGGCACATCAGACCGGCGTTCACGAGCCAGCGGTGCTCGGCGTGCGGGCAGGTGGACCCGAAGTCGCGCGAGAGCCAAGCCGACTTCCGGTGCACCGCCTGCGGATACGCCGACAACGCCGATGTGAACGCGGCCAGGAACATCGCGGCGGGGCACGCCGTGACTGCGCGGGGAGGCGACGGGGTTACCCGGCCGGTGAACCGCGAACCTCACCTGCTTGCCTCCTTAACCGGACGTGAGTAGCTGGAATCCCCTGCCTTCAGACGGGGGAGGATGTCAATCTTTGCGCTCCCGGCCGAGGGTGCGCAGCAGGTCCTCGTGGAACTCGAACCAGATGGTGTGCACCGAGTCCGCGGTGGGCGAGGACACCAGCTCATGCCGGCCCTCGTCTATGGCGTCTAGGGCCGCCGCGAGCCGCTCCCGGTAGCCGGCGAACCGCCCGTCGTACCGGCCGAGTGCGTCCAGCAGCGGGTCCAGCCGCTGGACCAGCCGGTCGATCCGCGTGATGATCTTGTCGTCGTAGGCCGAGTCGGTGTGGTCGTTGGCTACCTTCTGGCCGCCGATGTCGACCTGCTGCCAGGCCGACATGGCGGCCAGCAGGCGGGCGTTGATGTCCTCGAAGCCGTCGGCCAGCGCGAGGACCGCCGGGTCCTCGCGCAGCGCCGCGTAGTGCTCGGCCGCGCTCTGGATCAGCGCCGCCTCCGCGCCGTCGGACGGCAGCGCGGATCCGGCCACGGTTTCCACCAGGCCGAGCCCGGCCAGGTACCTGAGGCGGTCCTCGACCTGGCCGGGCGGCAGCCCGGTCGCGTCCGCGAGCGCCCCAGCGCTGGCCATCTTCTTCAGCGCCACCACGTTGAGCAAGCGGTATTCGGCCTTTCCGAGTACGGGCATGGTCAAAGCCAGCGGTACTTCGACCGGCGCGGGTCGGCGCCGTTGGAGAACGGCAGGTAGCCGGCCCCGGAGAAGATCTTCTGCGGGACGGTCTCCTGGGCGAAGCCGCGCTTGGTGATGTCGTAGTAGTAGTTCGCGACGCGCTGGTCGATTTCCCACAGCTTGTAGTCGGCGCACGCCTTGTCGTAGGTACCGGCCAGCCGCAGGTGCGGCAGGATCATGTCGATGTAGTAGACGTACTGGCCGTTCCAGATCAGGTCGCGGCGGCACATCCGGGCCGTCTTGGCATACAGCTTGAGCGTGGCCTGCTGGACCTTGCCCAGGTGCTCGCCGAGCTCGTCGACCTTGATGGGAAGCACCTCGCCCATCGGGGTGTTCCACTTCTCCCGGGCGAAGACCGCGCCGCCGACGATGCCCTGGATGTAGTTCTTCGGCCGGGTGAACGTGGTGGAGATGTCGTTGACCCGGATCTCCTGCAAGCCCATCAGCTCGGGGTCGATGACCACCGCGAGCGAGTAGCAGTGCGGCAGGCCCTCGTCGTCGCACACGTCACTCCAGTGGAACACCTCCTCGTTCACGAACAGGTCGCGCAGCACCAGCAGCTTGCCGTCGGGCAGTTCGTACGGGCCGGTGTCGCCGAGACCGAGCCTGCAGTCGTAGTGGTCGAGGAACGCGAGCAGTTCGGCGGCCGCGTTGAACTGGGTGAAGTGCTCGTGCTTGGGGCTGCCGGGCTCGAGCGGTTCCACCTGGTCCATGATCGTCTGCAGGAAGTCGGGCTCGTGGATCCGGCAGCGGTACCGGTCCTGGGAGTTCAGGATGTAACCGTCCTGGCGCTTGCCCCACAGCACCCGCTGCATAAACTTCAGGATCTCGTTGCTCTCCTCGATGTAGTCGTCCGGCTCGATGACCTCAAGGGCGAGCAGGCCGCAGCGGCCCATGCCGAACCCGACCGCGCCGATACACCAGTCGTGCACGCAGTTCACCTTGGTGCCGATCTCCCGGCGGGCGGTGGCGCCGATGTCCATGATCCCCTGCGCGCCGACGGCGTCGGTGGTCATCCGGAGGATCTCCGGCCAGCGGTAGAACTCGTGCATGAACGCGAGGATCTCGTACTCCTGCCGCGGGATCATGCCGGAGACGCCCTCGGTGGCCCGCATGACCAGCACATCCCAGATGTTCCAGGCCAGGTAGTTGTTCAGGTCGTTGAGCTCGTCGATGGTGAACTGGCCGCGCAGCACGTCCTCCTTGGAGACCTTCTCCAGGACCTTGCTCCTGGCCCGGGACTTGAGCATCTTGTCGCCGAGGATGCCATCTGGGATGGGCTCCATCCCAGTGAAGTTGCCGGTGTAGACGAGGTCCTGGAAGCGCAGCCCGTTGTCATCCGGCTCGTAGCGCTGCTTGTAGGTGGCCCGCTTGCCTTCGGTCGTGGTCATGCTCGCTCCTTCACTGGATCTCAAGAACGCGCCCGACGGACCCGTCCGTGCAGTCGAGCCGCACCTTGCGGCCGTCCAGGGTCTCGGCGATCTCCCGGAAGTGCTTGTCGTCGGTGTTCCCGACCTCGTACCGCGAATCGCTGCTGGTCAGGTAGACCGTCATCACGCACGGCGTCTGGAATTCCCTGGACAGGATCCCGAGATGCGATTCCGGCGCGCCGGACATCGTGATCACGCCGATGGCGCCCATGCTCAGGGCGGGGGCGAGGAACGTGGTGGTGCCGCCGCGGACGAGCAGGATGTGGTCCTTCAGCTTCCCTGACTGGATCAGCCCGATGACGTCCTTGGGCACGTCCAGGTACTTCACGACGCCGACGGGGGATTTGTCCGTCTCGAAGACGTTGTATCCCTCGGCCAGAATCTCCATATCGGTCCTCCTTGCCTGCGCTGAGCCCGGGACGGCCCGCCAATGCCCGGGGTAGGGGCCGGTGTCAGCGTTACCTGCGTCACACTGCCTTCGCGTGCGCGGGCCGCCGATGGGGCACCTGGACAAACTTCTCCCGGTCGGTTGTCCTGCAGTGATAACCGCGGTTCGGGCCTATCCGGACGGTACCGCCTGCTATGCCGCCGATCACCTGCGGTGTTCCGCTCTGCGGACTTACGCCGCCGGGCCGGCGGAGTTACCATGCGACAAAAGCGACGTCGCACCTCCGGAGGCCCGATGACAGGCCGGGACGCCGTGATCAAGGTGCTCACCGACCATCTCGTCACCGTGACCGGAACGGCCGCCAGCGCAGTACGCGAGGCGGCCACCCTGCAGGCCGCGGCGGCGGAGATCCTGCGCGTCCGCGACGTTGACCAGGTGCTGCTGTCCATCAACGAGTGCACCCTGGGACTGCTGGACGCCGACATCTGCGGGATCTTCCTGCGCGAGGACGACGAACTGGTGATGCGCGGCTGTGTCGGCAACCACATGGTGCAGACCTCGCGGCTGCGGATGCGGCGCGGCCAGGGGCTGGCCGGGCTGGTTTTCTCCACCGGCCGACCGGGCCGGGTGGACGACTACCTGACCGACGGGCAAATCAGCCAGGATTTCATGTCGCTGGCCGCCAGCGGGCAGACCCTGTCCGCGCTGGCCGTCCCGATGCGATCGCATGGCGACCTGATCGGGGTGCTGGAGGTGTGGCGGCGCCGGGAATCGGTCTTCACCGACGACGACGTGCGGCGCATGGAAGCGCTGGCCACCCTGGCCACGATCGCCATCGATAACGCCCGGCTCCACTCGGCCCACGAGCAGTCCGTAGCCGAACTGCGATCCGCGCACCAGGTCCTGGCGGCCAAGCTGGACATCCTCGGGCGTTCGGCCACCGTGCAGCGCTCCCTGCTGGCCACCGTGCTGGCGGGCGCCGGGCACCCGGGGATCGCCAAGACCCTGCACGCCGAACTAGGCTGCCCGGTCGTGATCCTGGCCGACGGCTCACTGCCGCTGGCGGTGTGCCCTCCGGCGACCGAACTGGAACCGCTACGCGAGACAGTCCGGCGCCACGGCCGGCGACCCGGCGAGTACGCCCTGCCGGAGCACCCGGGCCGCGCCGTGTGGATCCACCCCATCATCCTGGACGGCGACCTGTACGGGCAGGTCTGCCTGATCGGCGATCACGCCGACCGCGACCTGCTCCAGGCGGTCATCGGCCAGGCGGCGATGGCCTGCTGCCTGGTCGAGTCGCAGCAGCAGACGGCGATCCGGGCGCGCGCCCAGGCGAGCGAGGAAGTGCTCTGGGACCTGCTGGAAGGACCGGCCGAGCAGCGGACGGCGGCCCGGAGCCGGGCCGCGTCGCTGGGCATCCGGCTGCCCGCGGCGATGCGCGTGGTGCACGCCTGGATCGAGAACCTTACCCAGACGGCGCGGCCCGAGGATCAGCTCCGGCGGCAGGTGCTGCGCTGCGTCCGCGAGCACGCACCACGCGGCCAGCTCGAGCTGGCCGCGCAGCGCGGCGACTGGATCGTCGGCCTGACCGGGCTGGCCGACGCGGACGATGTGCGTGCGCTGCTGGAGACCCTGTCCGCTGCGGTCGCCGGACGCTGGCCAGGACTGCGGCTGCGGTGGGCGGTCAGTACCTCCGGCCACGACGTGCTGGAGCTGCCCCGGGCGCTGAACGAGGCCCGGGCGGCCATGGACGCCGCGCGCAGGCTGGGCACGGCCGAGGCCTGCTTCTACGACGAGCTGGGCGTGGTGCGGCTGCTGGTGGGCGGGCACGAGGATCCGGACCTGAAGGAGTTCGTGGCCGCCGTCACTCAGCCGCTGCTGGACTACGATGCCAGCCACGACGGTGCGCTGCTGGCCACCTTGCGTGCCTTCTTCCAGGCCGAGTGCTCGCAGCGGGCGGCCGCGGAGCGGCTGTTCATCCACCACAAGACGCTGCGGTACCGGCTGGAGCAGATCCGCTCGCTGACCGGGCTGGACCTGTCCAAGCACTCCGATCGGGTCCGGGCCGACCTGGCGTTGCAACTGCTCGAGGCCACCCGTTCGGAATCATGACCGCCGGTACTATCCCGAACGGTCCGGCTATCCGCACCCGGTTCAGCCCGCTTGCCCGGCCGACTCGGCCAGTTTGCGGCGCATGATCTTGCCAGATGACGTCGCGGGCAGGCTTTCCACGAAGACCACCCGGCGCGGCCGTTTGTACGCAGCCAGCTGGTCGCGGCTGAAGTCGATGAGCTCGGCCTCGGTCACCTCCGCGCCTTCCCGGCGCACCACGTAGGCGCAGGCGATCTCGCCCTTGACCGGGTCGGGCAGCGGCCCTACCGCGACCAGGGCGACGGCGGGGTGCCCGGCCAGCACCCGCTCGATTTCCGCGGGATAGACGTTGTAGCCAGCCGTGATGATCAGGTCCTTGCGCCGGTCCACGATGAAGAAGTGCCCGGTGGAGTCGGCGTAGGCGATGTCACCGGTGTGCAGCCACCCGTCGGTCTCGATGACGGCCCTGGTCTCGGCCTCGTTGCCGAAGTACCCCATCATCACGATCGGGCCGCGCACCATCAGCTCGCCCGGCTCGCCGCACGGCGCGTCCCGGGTGACGTCGGCCAGGTCGGCCACGCGCACCTCGACGCCGGGCAGCGCGACGCCGATCGAGCCGGGCAGGTTCGGCGCGTAGATCGCGTGGGTGGTGCCGAGGCCGGACAGCTCGGTCATGCCCCACAGCTCCAGCAGCGGGACCCCGCTGCGCCGCTGCCAGGCATCGATGGTGACCGCCGGTATCGTCTGGCCGCCGACCGTGCAGACCCGCAGTGAGGCCAGCTCCGCGCCGGCCAGTTCCGGGGCGGCAAGCATCATGGCGTACATCGCCGGGACGCCTTCGAACATGGTCGCCGCGTGCCTGCCGATCAGGCCCAGTGCCTCTCCGGGTGAGAAGCGCTGCATCAGCACCACCGTGCCGCCGGCCAGGAATGTGCCGTTGATCACGACATTGCCATACACGTGCGGCGCGGGCAGCGCGGTGACCACGACGTCCCGGTCGGTCCGGCCGTGCATCGTGGCGGTCAGTGCGCAGTTGTACAGAACCGCCCGCTGCGACTGCATGGCGCCCTTCGGGTGCCCGGTGGTGCCCGAGGTGTACCCGATGGTGCACATCCCGCCAGGGTCGATGTCCGGCGAGTGATCCAGCGGGGGCGTGTCCAGCAGGGCGCCGAATCCGCCTGGGCCGCTGCCGTCCAGGGCGAAGGCGGCCGTCTCGATCCCGGCAGCCCGCAAGGACGCCAGCTGCTCGCCGGCCGCGAGTACCGCGGCCGAGCGGCAGTCTTTCAGGATGAACGCCACCTCGGGTGGGGTCAGCATGACGTTGACCGGGTTCACGACGGCGCCGACTCGCAGGATGGCGTGGTAGGCGACCACCCACTGCCAGCTGTTCGGGCCGTACAGCGACACCACCTGGTCCGGGCGCACGCCCGCGGCCCGGAGCCCGGCCGCCGCCCGCGCCGCCAGATCGTCCAGTTCGGCATATCCCAGCGTGCGATCGGCCGTGATGAGCGCCGTCTTGTTCGTGTATCGCCGCGCGGCAGCGGGCAAGATGTCGCCGGGACCGCGCAGCATTGCCGTCGTACTCATGCCTTTGCCTCCAGGCATGGACGCTATCCGCCGCCCCCGGCGTGCGGTAGGCCGGGCGGGAGCATGGAACGGCCCGGTTTTGTCCCGCCGCGCCAGGGTCGTCCCGATCGCCGCAGTTATGCTGACCGGATGCTGGCTGGGACGATGACGGTCCGCAAGCACCTGCGCGCCCACGAGGTCGCGCTGCACAATCGCCTCCCCTGCCGAGGCGTAGTAGCCGAAGAACAGCTCGTCTTCGGGGCCGGGCCCGTCACCAGGTCGCTGCAGGAGGCTTAGGCGGACGCGGGAGCGTGGGATGGGCCGGGCAGGCCGGCCTGGTAGGCGAGGACGACGAGCTGGGCGCGGTCGCGGGCGCCCAGTTTGGTCATGGCGTGGTTGGCGTGCGTCTTG
>Ga0137385_10006609_pt1 | contig 10206 bp, 9 predicted proteins | sample SagtaG_FD_104921 | JGI IMG/M metagenome (GOLD analysis project Ga0137385, IMG submission 104921) | Vadose zone soil microbial communities from Sagehorn Ranch, Mendocino, California, USA - Sage2_R_80_16 metaG | ecosystem: Environmental > Terrestrial > Soil > Vadose zone | place: USA: California... | reverse complement strand
TTTTACTGTTCGTCTCACTGGCTGCTCCAGGCCGCGTTCTACCCGACGCGACAGACTCACAGCTCAAAATCCCGTAGGCGCTGGTGCGAGACCTGTCCGTCTGAGAATGTCGACATCTCCAACTTGGCCATTGAGCCGCTCGCCATCTCGCCGCCCGACATCGCACCGCTCGCCTGGGCGAATGCAGCCGTGGTGGCAAGGGTGAACGCCGTAGCAAGCGCTGCAACGATTACTTTCTTCATGATCTGACTCCTTTGTTGGCAGTGGATTCAAATCCCGCAGTTCCTGCGGCATGATTCAAATAACGGTTACTCACGAAGGACGGTTGACCTGGTTAATATCGGTTTTTCAGTCGGGGGCGCGCGCGAGTACCTGACGGTTTTGTCTAAAATTTCCCGACCGGGAATGAGGCGACGCGTGATGGTGGCACTGCGACGTTAGCGAGAAAACACACAATGCGTGCGAGGGCGAGCAGTTGCTCAGGAGGTCGGACGCGAAGGCGTTGGCCGTTGCTGCCGAGTCCGCTTTGAAACCGTATGGCGTCTGCGTCAACCCGTCTCACAGCGGGCGCAAAGACTTTCGCCCGCGTCACTTCGAACGTGCCCTTTTACGTGGTCGTGTACTGTGCCAACTGGCAGCCGACGCCACAGTAAAAAGCGCCCGCACCCCACGCAGGGCGCGGGCGGAACACGCGCCGAAGATGAGGGTCAATCTCCGGAACACAGAATGTACAAAATCAGTACGCTTAGAATCAAGAACTAATTCGCATAAAATTTGGCCGATTCACGACGAGATGACTGGGGGAAAAAGATGAACGCAAAGGAGTTCGCAGCGCGACCGTCCGCTGCGCTACGTGAGCAACCACCGGGAACAGCCGCATTGCTCGGAGACTTCGCAATGGCGGTGCTCGCAACGATTCGCTCACCTTCCAACATGTCGAAGACCCGTACTCTGGCGTCCTGGGTGACGGGTTAAGCGACGTCAACATCAACTATGTGCTCGTCTACCGGATCAGAAAACAGGTGGGTGTGATAGAAATCGTGCGCATCATCGGCGCACGGCAACGCTACCCAAGGGGCAAACAGGGATCCTGATGGATCGCGCCAAAAGTCCCTCTCGAACGGACGCAGATCGTGTTCATCAGGCGGATTCAAGGGGCTTCGTCTGCTACGGATATTCATTTCAACGCGCGTGTGCTATGGAAACCCTCAATCTCGAACCTCGCGTACTCGCCGATCGCCGCGGCGTCGCGTTCGCCCAGGCGAATAGGAGGGTGCAGTGCGTGATCACGCTCACGACGTTGCAAGCTTACTTCTGGCTTGATCCCCGGGCCAGCGAAGCTCAGGTGCTGAAAACGTTCCGCGATGGATACGGGCGCATCCGTGCGATCGCCGAACGCAAGCTGCTCGCTCATCCCGCTGCGAAGCTCGAACTGATCCTTGCCGCTTACAACCGCTGAGCGATGACGCTACAAAGCAGGCGCAGGACACACGGTGAATGAAGTGCGTCATCCTATAGGTCGCGTGGCGAAACGCATGCGTACCACGTATACGGCCGCTTTCGGCACATCTTAAGGTCCGCTCCTGGGCGGGAAGACCAGTTCGTTGACAGTGAGAAGTGCCATTCTCCGACGTCGGTTCGCGAACGGCAGCAAACTGTCACGCAACCGACGTACCGCTTCTTATCGACGAACGTCGGCTATAACCAAACAGCCGGCAGCAGAGCAAAAAACTCCGCAGCGAGATCAGCACCTCGCTGCTCTGAAGCCATTTCCTGGTCACATACTCATGTTGATCACGACGTCAGCGGCTTTTTCGGCGCTGAGTGGCTGCTCAAATCGTTCTGGCTTGCCATCGTGGCTACCTTTCTCGCTCAACGTGAAAAAGCGATCACCATTGCAAACAAAAATGCTACGACAACAACTACCGTCCAGAATATCTGCCACCGGGACTCGAATCATTGATTGCGGCAGCCAAATGGCTCTTTCGTTGATATCGGCGTCGTGCCATGTTGATTCCCCCTTTTCTTGCGGATCTTTGGTCCCGGACTCACGCATTCCGCGTTTGGTTTCAATATACGGCTGCATAGAGCACGCCGGCTCTGGTCTCGTTTACTGACAGTATGGCGCCGTGCTGGGCGAAGCGATCGCTTGCAAACGAACACTTCTGGGCAACAATGTCTCAGTCAAAAGCCGGTAGCCTTGGTCACATTCGAGCGTCTACCCAGATAGATTCGACCGAAGTACAGCTGATCTCCTCCGTCGGATAACCGATCGACGCGCGCCAACGTCAGCCATTCCGGCGTGCCGCCTTTGGACGGCCTATGCACTCTCGCTCTTGAAAGATACTGTCCGTCGGTGCTCAATGAATTGCCGACAGTCCGGCCGCAAGACGAGCCTGTAAGTCGGAGCCGACACGACGGAAGCCAAGCAGTCTTGCTGCCGTGCGAACCAGATCTGCGTCGGTGCCGCCTGCATTGTCATCTCGAGCGATTTTCAGTGCGGCCTTGATCTCGAGCATCGAAATGTTCGTAGACTTCAGTGTCGCTCCGCTCTCCGCGGACCGGTCCCTAACCGGCACCGCGTCCAAGTGTTCGCGTATGAACCAGAATTCTTCGTCGCAGAGGAGATCGCGGTCGCCCCACTGCGCCTGAAGCAACGCAGCACGTGTCGCGGTCAGAATACGCGAGCCAGCCTTCTCCTTCCCGAAGCACGCCGCGAGGCGCCGTGCTGCCTCCTCAACATTGATAGGTCCCTCGGCTGCCACAATTCGCTTGGCCAGATCGGCCAGTATTGAGGTGGGGACCTCGTGAGGTTCCTGCCGGGTGTTCACAGGAAAATGCGCACGCTGGTAAGCGGGCATCTGCCTCGTGACAGCATCAGGGACCTCGAAAGAAGTAGCCGCCGGTTCGACGACCGGGATCGAAACCGGTCGAGGCCGGTTGGCACCTTCGATACGAACGCCGGCTTCTGCGGCCTCGCGCGCAGAGGCAAGAGCAACCCTTAACCGCTCTATCTCCGCTCGACGGTTGTAAAACCAGTCGGTGCTCCAGATGCGATGGAAGCGCCAGCCGAGATGCTCGAGAACGTCCTGCCTCAGGCGATCACGCTCTCGCGCCCACAGTGCGCTGTGATAGGTCGCGCCGTCACATTCGACTGCGAGAACGTATGTGCCGGGGCGATCCGGATGCCGAACCCCCATGTCGATGCGGAAGCCCGCCGATCCGACCTGCGGATCCGCCAGATAGCCGAAGCTGCGAATGACGTTAGCGACATCCTCCTCGAACGGCGTGTCGGCCATCTCACCAGTCGGCCTGGAGTCGTCCATATTGCCGTTTTTCGCGAACTCCAGGAAACGCTTCAGGATCCGGGCGCCTTCGCGACTTACCCGGCTGGGATCGATATCGCCTGGATCGAACGATGCAAACACCTCGCAGCGCACGCGCGCGCGTGTAAAGAGCACGTTGAGACGACGCTCGCCACCTTCCATGTTCACCGGCCCGAAGGTCATGCTGGTAAGTCTGCCACCGGGTGTGGCGGGACCATAGCAGACGCTGACCAGGATCACGTCGCGCTCATCCCCCTGGACGTTTTCGATGTTTTTGACAAACACGTCCTCGGCTTGTCCTTCGCGAAGAAATGCGTCGAGAGTTGCATCGCTGCGGCGTGCGAGTTCCAAAAGCTCGGTGATCAGGTTTTTCTGTGTCGAAGAGAACGTGACGATGCCAAGCGAAAGCTCTGGGTGCATGCGTGCGTGCTGCGCCACGCGACCCACGATTGCTTCACCCTCTTTCCGGTTATCGCGCTTGCCGCCCTTGTCGTAAACACCATCGACGCGAGTGAAGCAAAGGCCGAACGCTGGGTCATTCTGCAGTGGTGACGGTGGCAAGATGAGGCCGTCATCGTAAAATTCCCGGTTTGACATCCGGATCAGCGAAGGATCGCGCGACCGATAGTGCCACTGAAGCATGCGCGAACCAAGGCCTCGCGCCTCGCAGAGGCTAAGGATGCTTTCCATCGAGCCGAGCTTGGCGGCACCACCTAACAGGTCCACCTCCGCCTCCTCGTCGACATCGTCGTCGGCCTCGTCGTCGAGAAGGCGGTCAAAGAAGGAAGACGGTGGCAATTGCTTCTGGTCACCGACCACCACGATCTGTCTGGCACGCGCGATCGCACCCAGCGCATCCTCTGGGCGCACCTGTGACGCCTCGTCGATCACAAGCAGATCGAAGTTCAGCGCTCCAGGCGGGAGGTACTGAGCCACAGAGATCGGGCTCATGAGCAGGACGGGCTTGATCCGTTGTACGGCCGTGCCGGCCGTCGAAAACAGCTTGCGAACAGCGATATGCCCTCGCTTCTTGCCAATCTCACCGCGGATCACCTTCATTTCACCCATGGCTCCCTGCGGGACCTGCTCCAGGTGTCCGGACAGGATGGTGATCACATTCTCCGACAAGCGCTTGCGTTCCTGCAATGCGAACGTCTCGACAAGTTCATGACGCTTTTCCAGCCCCATGTCGCGTAGCACCGGGGACGAATCCAACGCTACGCGCCAAAGGCGCTCAGCGCGCGCGACGCGGAGTTCCACAGCCGCCGCCGCAGGATCGAATTCACCTGTTCGCATCCGTTGCGCAAGGTCCGTCAAACCCATCGACGCCAGCCGCTGGTGCAGGCGTGTCAGATTAGTCCACGCCGAATAGCGATCGGTAGACGACGCCATCGCGTCGAGGCGAGCCGCTATCTCGCCGAGCTCGACTTTCTCCATGCACGATTCGCCGAACACGTCGGGATCCAGCTTCAAAACACGGACGACCTCATCCAGGTCTCGAATGGCCTTCGGCTCTGCATCGCGAAGCACGCTTCGCAGCTTCGCAACCACATCCGGCTGCTGGGCAAGCGCCAATAGCGCGTCATGTGCGCAGTTCAGTGCGGCATCGCCTACTCGCTCACACCACACCGCGATTGTGAGCAAAGCGCCAAGGTCAGTCCGCTCTCCGTGCCAAGCGTCTCCCATAACGCGAAGGCAATAGTCCTTGTCATCCTCCCAGCGTGCCTTTCGGGATTGGACTCTATCGAGTCGATCCACCAGTTCGACTCGTTTGTCGGCTGTCTTTGGAAGTGGACCGCGCAGCATGCCCGCCAGGTCACGGGACGCGGCGCGATAGCTACTGCCCAATCGAGCGAAAAAGGAGCGCGTGCCGGCCACCAACGGTCCGCGCAACGTGGCCGTCTTCGCAGCGAATGCCGCCTCGACGAATGTCTCATCGGCGGCGTCTTGCTCAGACCGCCACGCAACTCCGGCCTCGATCGCTTTCTTGAGTCGCGGTAGATCCGACGCTGAAAGGAACGCGCGCGCGGTGTTGGCAGATCCTGCCGGCAGACCTTCCAGACGGTCAAGAACGTCTGCGATGGTTCCTGCCGACGAAATAGTGACTGGCACAGTGACGCTCAATGCACCAGCAGAAGTGCGCACTGCATCTTCTAGTAGTAGCACCGCGGCATGCGTAGTCTCGATGAGCCCGGTCAGTCGGGTGAGGTCGAGTGGCTGGAGATCAAGGTTTTGGGTTCCAGCGAATGGATGGCTGTTTGCATCGCCCTCCTCCCTGAGCACTTCGCCATAGCCAGCAACGGTCTCGAGCAGTTGTCGCTCTTGCTCCCGCGTCATCTGCACAAGGTCGTCGGCAGAGATGGTAGGAGCTGGCGCGCCCGAGCCGATGTAATGAACCTGCACGCTCAACACCGAGAAGGCTGTCTCCCCCGTGCTTCCAATCGGACTGTGCAGAGCCTCTGCAAGCAGGTTTAATCTGTCGCGTGCCTCAGTGAGAGCGACCGGTGCACCGGGTTGAACGGGGACGGCAGCGGCAGCTCCGATGGTGCGGGCGAGCTCCGCAAGCACCACTTTCTTGTTCGCGCTGCGCGAGTGAAGCTCAAGGCAGATATCCCGAAGACCGACCTTCACGAGACGATCATGCACAACGGAGAGAGCCGCCATCTTCTCGGCTATGAAGAGGACGCGCTTTCCCTCCTTGGCTGCCGCCGCAATGATGTTGGTAATAGTTTGCGACTTGCCCGTTCCCGGAGGGCCCTGGACGACCAGGTTACGACCCGACCTCACTTCCTCGATGACACGTGCCTGCGATGCGTCGGCATCGACGACGTGGAACAATTTTTCGGGAGGCAGCACGTCGTCGAGCCTGTCTTCGGGACCAAAGAGCGGAACTTCAGACTCGAAGCCTTCGAACAACAGTCCGCGCGTGAGCGCGTGCTCCGCAATCGCCCCATCGGGCCACGCATCGATAGCGAGATCGCGGTACATGAGGAGTTTCGAGAACGAAAAGAAACCGAGCTGCATGGCATCACTCTCGACCTCCCACCGGGCGCGGCCACTCACTACCTCCGCGACCTGCTCGAAATAGGTCGAGGGCTTCCACCCTTCCTCTACCTCGATATCAGGCAACGCGATGCCGAAATCGTCCTTCAACCGTTACTGCAGCGGAAGGTTGGTAAGGATGTCTTCGTCCCGAATCCGGACATCAAAGGTTGAAGTGCGCTGGTTGCGGACGAGTTCGACCGGCAAAAGCACCAGCGGTGCTGCGCGCGCTACGGCCGAAGATTTGTCCTCAAACCACGTGAGGAAGCCAAGCGCCAAATAGAGAATGTTTACGCCCGACTCCTCCTCCGCTGTCTGCGCTTCGTTAGCGATCTTAAGAAGTCTTTTCTGCAGCGCATCGGGACCCATTCGGGTCTCGAGTTGCGCATCCGTGTAGCGATCGGGCTCGAACTCTTGCGAGCCGGCATCGGCCAAATGGACCGCGTCGCTGGAATCGTCGCGATCATGGCCGATAGCCAGAAAGCGCATAACCTTTCGACTCGAAAGGATTGCATGGACATCGTCCGATCGCTCGTTGACGATGTTCACGACGTTCCCGCGTGTGTTCGCGCGGTTGACGTGCACCAGACGGTTTCGGGTGCCGGTCTCGACCAATCGCTTGCGAGTGTCGTCGAACAGCCGGATCAAGGCTGTCCGATCTGATACGTCGGTCGCCGTCTCGTCGCTTGCCACGTTAGCCATCTGTGTGCCCCCTGTCCGCCGGTTTCCCGACGCTCTCATCTTTGATACCTTTTAATTCTGGTCTCTTTGAAAATTCAGCCAGTTCGGATGATCTTCTTTAGCCGAGAATAGTTTTTTGGTCCAGTGTAAGTTTGGCAAATTTACCAGAATTTCTGCGCGTGGCGGCGCACACTTCTGGGTTTTGCTGGTTGGAGCTCCGGGATACTGGCTGACGAGACAATTTTCTTTCGCTACAGCGATGAACAGGTCGTCATTTCATTTGAAAGGCGATCGGTTACGAACAGAACCTGGTAGGGATTTTCGAGAGTGCCCGTGCGGCGATCGTTATGCAAAATCTAGGCTCGGCCACGAAGGGCCACGTTCGAAAGGTCCGAATTCAGCAATGAAGTTCAGGGAGCTCATGCAAGTTCTTCCGCGCCCGCGAGCATTTCTGATTAACGAAGTCCGAGCATACTGATCCGCTATTATTGCGGCGCGAAGCACCGCTGCCGGTGACGCCCCCCATGAGAAGGATTTGATGGAACAACGCCCCCCGTACCATCCACCCGAGCGAATCGTTGAGGACGATTGACTCCTTGTGTGAACCGGACCCCCGAAATTTGGGTTTCGTTCGGTTCGACAGCGTCACAGGTAATGCTCGACTAGCAACGGCTCTCGACCAACTTCGGGACATTGCGCAATTTACCCTTTGCGCCGAGGTGCCCGAGTCCGTCAGAGTACATTTTGAAACCGCGAAAAATCTCTACGCATACGCGTGGTTTGTCTATCGATTCCACGCTGTGGCTGAGCAGCAGGCGCTAACTTCGCTAGAATTCGCGTTGCGAGAACGGCTTGAAGGAGAAGTCGCACAATTTCCCTCGAAGGGAAAACGACAGCCAAACGGGCTAAGCGGTTGGCTGAATAAGGCGTTGGCTCACGGACTGATATCAAACGCCCAGCTCTCAAGGAGGATGGAGTGGGCGCTCCAGCGCGCGAGGAGCCGGGCTGATCTCCAGATGGTTGACGCGATGCAACGTTCCGGAACTTTGACTGCGCAGGTCGATTACTCATCCGTAAAACCTTCCCCCGAGGACTTGGACAATGACTGGATTGGTGTCTTTATCGACAGCCTGCCGAAAATCCGAAATGCTTACGCTCATGGATCGAGCCTCCTTCATCCCACCGTCCTGCGCACTTTCGAGATAGTCAGCGACCTGATCAACCAGCTGTTTGTTCCCGCACCGTAGCCAAACTATTCAAACGCGCACGGCTCTCCATCTGCATAAGGGAACCGGGGACACGTGGCGCAAGCGCCAAAATGTCCGACCGCTTCAGGCGGCTTACTGTAGTTCACCATCTCGCAGATACCGCTATACTTCGCGTCTTCAACGTTTGACAGCCAATGTTATGAGAGGAAAGATCGCTGACGGTGAAGCACGTGATCGCCTGATCATCTGGATCCGCCGTCGTATGGAAGAATTTGGTATCTCGACCGAAGCATTGGCTGCATCGATTCAACACGACGAGGACCACCCGCCGCTATATCGCGATGCACGAGGACACGAGTGGAACGGCCTTGGCGACATGCCGGACTGGCTGGTCGCTGCGAAAAATGCCGGCGTTAGTCCTGAGTTCTTCCGGATCGAAACAAAGTCCAGCGCGCCGACGCCGATTGCAGCGCGACCCATCGCCGCGCAAGTTGCCACCGATCCGCGCCAGCTCGACCTTTTCGACGCAGTGTGATCGCCACACTACCGAACGGTGCATCTGGGTGTTCAGCACGACGGGGGCTGACAAGGGTCAAAGGTCTGCTACGCCATCCCGGCCTGATCAGTTTCGGGAACTGGTGAACTCGCGGTTCCTGCAAGAAAATGCCTGAGGCGTTGTTCCGCGTCGATGACCTTGTGCAGCGGCGCACTCGCAAGTTGCGAATCGTGCAGGGCCAGAAGACGCTCAAAAACCGGGACCGTATCTTCTGCTAGCACCCATTCGCCAGACACGTGCGCCAATTCCAGGGCAGCCTCCACAGCATACTCCGCTGTCTTGAAGCTGTTGACGGGTTCCTCCCCATAACCGTCCTGCTGAAGAAACCACGCCACGTACACGGTACGCATCAGTTCATTAAACAGATGCCGGTTCCCGTGACCATCCCTGCAGGCGACGAGGGCAAGATGGGACGATAGCGACTGTTCGCGCGCGGACGCCTCAGCCATCGGCAATAACATTGCCGTCGTAAGGTGCTTCCGGGAATCGGGAGCATGTGCCCCGCGTCGCTTTGAATTCATTTCGTATGCCAATGCATGTGTCACTCCCGTCATTCTAGCGAATTAATTCCGTTGCGCCGGCAAAATCCGGGCTGGTGTACCCTCCGTGCGAAAATGTACTGCTCGCGCAGGTAGTATCCGCGCCTCGGATATTCATCGATCGAGAGCGTGACGCGAGCATATCGGCGTCAGACTGTGTCGCTCAGTATTCGAAACCGGCATGTCACATCGCACCTCTCCAGGAGAACAGGCGGATGACGAAGACAATCAGGTACGGCCTGTTCTTTCTGGCAATGGGATCGCCCGCGTTTGCCGGCGAGCGCTACGTTGAAGTGTGGAATCCACCCGAAGCGCACAGTGCAATGCACCCGCGACAACCCATCTATAAGACACCGAAGCATCGACGCGCGGGTGTCCGCATTGCGCACCACGGGTTGCGTCACCGGGGTTTCGCGGGGACGCCCGGTCCGAAAGCATCCGTCGCGACCGTCGAGCACCGCGCTCATGAGCCGCGGCATGAAGACATTCCGCGCCAGATGACACCTGAGGGCAATGTGCTTCGCGTCGATGGACGTCGCGCACAGGCTGAGGTCGAACGCTGATGCGAAGCGAAAAACACAAGGGCTACACGCTCTGGGGACATGCCATCCTCCAGCAGAAGGAAAGTTCACAGCGCGAACGCTACGCTGCCAGCGGCACGATCACGCTGGACAACAAGGTCGTTGAAGCTTCAGGTGTACTCAGCGAGTTCGGCACGGAAGACGAGGCAGAGCTGGCCGGGCTCAGATGGGCGCGCGCATGGGTGGATAGTTTCAACTGATGTGCCGCCCGTCGTCCCGTCGCCCTTTTCATAGACGCCGTCATCCTTGATGGGATCCCCGAGCAGGAACCAG
>Ga0137385_10006606_pt1 | contig 10207 bp, 6 predicted proteins | sample SagtaG_FD_104921 | JGI IMG/M metagenome (GOLD analysis project Ga0137385, IMG submission 104921) | Vadose zone soil microbial communities from Sagehorn Ranch, Mendocino, California, USA - Sage2_R_80_16 metaG | ecosystem: Environmental > Terrestrial > Soil > Vadose zone | place: USA: California... | reverse complement strand
TGGTGCCGGTGAAGTACCCATACCCCTCCTCCCGCCCGTCGTACCAGTAGCTCTGTTTTGCCGGCGGGGCGCCCGCGTAGCCGTACGGCCCAATCGGCGTGTTGGGATTCCTGCCCTCCCAGTTTACACCCAGATACGGGCTTTGCGCCTGGGCGTAGCCCGCCAACATCAGGGCGGAGAGGATGGGAAGAGGGGATCGAAGAAGGCAATTTGTTCGCATAAAATAAGTGCTCCGGCTACTTGACCTGTTCAGTGTCACTTTGGAATTATCAGAGGTTGACATAAAGTGCGGCTTAAGTCAACAAAAATGTGGCGAAAAGTTTCGAAGGGGGCGGGCCTTGAGTTTTTGCACACCCCGCCATCTCAATGGCCGCGCTGGGCCGGACCGTCGAGTTTCCTCATCCGCAGCAGCTTTCCAGCGCTGGCGACGAGCTCCAAGGACAGCGGCCAAACATCCAATGCCGCGGATCGGGACCATCCGCGTTGTCTGAGCGCCGGCTCATCGGAAGAAGGCGCGGGTCATTCGCGCACGCCTTGATCGTCCATTTGACTCGGGGCGCTGGACCATGCTACTAAAGCATTCACCGGATCAGTGGTGTTGCTCCGCGGAGAGAAGCAGGCGCAGCGCTCCGTCAAGTTCTGGCGCTCCGAACCGAATGAATAATCTAAGTTGTGCCGGTGGACGTTGGTGCCAGCGTCGGTTCATGAGGAAAGGCAGGGCCGCGCACACGTCCGGATTTTTCCTGGAGCGACGGCATTGCCTGCTGGTCCTGGCCCTCGGACTGGCCGCCTGCGGCTGCCGCCGGGAGCCGCATCCCGGCGCGAAGGCTGGCCCGGCCTGGTTCGAAGACATCACCGGAAAATGCGGTTTGAATTTTGTGCATGACGTCGGTCCCCTCGGTCGTTTTTTTATGCCGGAAACGGTTGGTTCCGGCGCGGCACTCTTCGATTATGATAATGATGGCCGGCTGGACATCTACCTCCTTCAAAACGCCGGCCCCAAATCCAAATCGACCAACCGACTGTTTCACCAGGGAGCCGACGGGAAGTTCACCGACGTGAGCGCCGGCTCCGGGTTGGACGTGGCCGGGTACGGAATGGGAGTGGCGATCGGGGACATTAATAACGACGGTTGGCCGGACGTGCTGGTGGCCGAGTACGGCGGCATCCGGCTGTTTCTAAACAACGGCAACGGCACCTTTTCCGACATTACCAAAGCGGCCGGGCTGGAGGACTCGCACTGGGCAATTTCCGCTGCCTTCTTCGACTATGATCGGGACGGATGGCTTGACCTTATTGTCGTCAATTACATCGATTATCTCGAAGGGGAGAAATGCACCGACCATGCCGGGAAGCCGGATTATTGCGGCCCAAACTCGGTGCAAGGCACTGCCTCAATGCTCTTTCATAACCTTGGCTCGTCGCCGGGCACAAAAAGCAGCATTCGGTTTGAGGACGTGACTGCCAAGTCCGGCCTCGGCGATTTACCCGGGCCGGGCCTGGGTGTTTTCTGCGCGGATTTCGACGGCGACCGCTGGCCCGATATATTCATCACCAACGATGCGAAGCCAAATTGCCTTTGGATCAACCAGCGTGATGGGACATTCAGAAACGAAGCGGGCCAGCGCGGCATCGCCTATAATACCATGGGTGTGGCTCAGGCCAACATGGGCATCGCCATTGGGGATGTGGACGGGGACGGTCTCTTCGATATTTATGTGACGCACCTGACGGAAGAGAGTAACGTGCTCTGGCGGCAAGGGCCACGCGGTTTGTTTCAGGACACCACCGCTGCCGCAGGGCTGGCCGAGCCGCTCTGGCACGGCACCGGCTTTGGCACGATTTTGGCCGACTTCGATAACGACGGTTTTCCTGACCTGGCCGTGGTCAACGGCCGAGTGAAGCGCTCCACTGCGCCGGGCGCGGAGACCAAACTCGTCCCCAGTCTGGGGCCGCATTGGAGCGCATACGGAGAACGGTGCCAATTGTTTGCCAATGACGGCGCCGGCAAGTTCCGCGACCTCTCCCCCGAGAACGATGCGCTGTGCGGCGCTCTGGTGGTCGGACGCGGTCTGGCAGTCGGTGACATCGACGGCGATGGCGCGCTGGATTTGCTGGTCACCGCGGTCGGATCCGCCGCGCGGCTTTACCGCAACATCGCCCCGAAGCGCGGACACTGGTTTATGATTCGGGCGCTCGATCCGGCGCTGGGCGGTCGGGATGCCTACGGAGCGGAAGTTAGCATCCAGGCCGGCGGCCGGCGCTGGAACGGTTGGATCAATCCCGGCTACAGCTTCGAGTGCAGCAACGATCCGCGCGCCCACTTTGGCGTGGGCCAAGCTGCACGGGTGGAGGCCATCCAAGTGATTTGGCCCGATGGAAACGAGGAAGTTTTTCCAGGCGCGGCGGCCGACCAAGTGGTGGTGGTTCGGAAAGGTGAAGGCAAACCATCGACCCGATAAAGCCCACGCAGCCCTCCAGAGCTGGATTCGACCCGCTCACCGTGGCGAAAACATTGAAGCGATCCAAACAGCAATTTCCGGCACACGAATCGAAGACGGTCCGTCCGCCACCGTCGCGGGGCGGTCGTGCGCGCAGCGTGGCGATGACCTGTATCGTGTTGGCCGTCGCTTTGGGGGCAGGCGGTTATTTCTGGTTTCGGAATCAGGGCCCCAGGCTGCCCGAGATCAAGCGGAGCGGCATCGATCCCGCGATTGTTAAAGCTATCGGCGAAGCGAGCGCGGAAGTTCGGAAGTCGCCCGCCTCCGGTTCGGCGTGGGGCAAGTTGGGGATGATTTTTTACGTTCACGATTTTTTCAATGAAGCGGATCGCTCCCTCGCCGAAGCCGAGCGACTGGAGCCGCCAGAGCCGCGCTGGCCTTATCTGCGGGGGCTGACCCGGTTCGACGAGAATCCCGCCACCGCCATCCCATTTTTTCAACATGCCGCAGACCTCTGCGGTGACAGCCCGAGCGCGCCGCGGTTGCGGCTGGCGGAAACCCTTCTGGAATACGGACGGACCGACGAGGCTGAACAGAACTTCCGGCGGGTCCTCCTCCGAAACCCGAAGGATGCTCGGGCGCTCCTTGGACTAGGCGGCGCCGCCGCCCGGCTTGGCCACCTGCAGGAAAGCTTGGAATACCTGAAGCAATCTATTGAAGTCGCGCCCACGGTCAAGGCCTCGCAGACCTTGATCGCGAACGTCTGTCAGCGGTTGGGGGACATGAAGGCAGCCGAGCAAATCATGCGCCGGGCCGCCGCCTTGCCGGAGAGGCCGGACTGGCCGGACCCGTTCTTGAAGGAGGCCAAACAATTCCGAACGGGAAAGGAAGCCGCCGCCGAACGGGCCGTGCTACTGCTGGAGATGGGCAAGGCTGCCGAGACCGTTGCGCTCTTGCAAAAAACGGCCCGGGATTATCCCGACTACAAGCGGGCCTGGCTGTTGCTGGGAAAGGCCTACTCTCAACAACATGAGTTTGCCGAGGCGGAGGCGGCCTTGCGGAAAGCCGTTCAACTATCGCCCGATTCAGTGGATTCCCAAGTCGAGTTAGGCGTGGTGCTTTACAATCAAGGCAATTACGCCGAGGCCGAGGCGCGCTACCGCGAGGCCGTTCGTTTGAAGCCAAACCTGGCGGAAGCGCATTACAATCTGGGCCTCTGTTTGCGGCAACGGCAGGTTTGGCCCGAGGCGATCGAAGCCTTTCGAACCGCGGTGCGCTACAAGCCCGACCTGGCTCCGGCCTACGTGCGTCTGGGCGAAGCGCTCGCCAAACAGGGCCGAACGAGCGAAGCGCTCGAGCCGTTGAACCACGCGCTCCGTTTGAACCCATCCGACCAGGAGGCGCAGCAAATTCTGCGAAGTTTGCAAAACCCGGTCTCCCCTCCGTCGCAACCGAACTGAACGCGATACCGTTCAGTTCGATTTTATTTTCCCATCGACGCTCACCACGATTTCTTTGGCGCGCGCCGGGATTTCAGAAATCGTGGCTTTTCCACCGGGCCACCGCACCCAAATTCGCGTAGGCGCTTCCGGCATGGCCATCACCTGGACGACCGAATCCTGCGACCAGTATCCGGAACCGCCGTGCACCTCGCGCACAGGTCCGGCGCGCTCACCCGCCAGCAGCCGGATCGCCGCGCCGATGCCCGCCTCATTGCCAGGAGGCCCGGCCAAGCGGATGCGCACCCCCGGTTTGGCGGCCACATTTTGATAGAGTTTGGTGGCCGCGCCATTTTGCGCCACGGCGAGATCGATCCGCCCGTCTTCATTAAAGTCCGCCAAGGCGGCGCCGCGCTGTTCGCCGTAAACTTTGATCCCGGACGATTGGCCTGGCACGGCCGTGAGCTTTCCCGTCCCGTCGCCCTGCAACCACAGTCCGCGCCCCGCGTCCAGGCGCGGCGTTTCCGGCTCCGTGGCGAAGAAATTTTGGCTCAGGAAAATATCCTCGTGGCCATCGCCGTTGAAGTCCGCCACGTTGACGCTGAACGCCGGAGCAAGCTGCGCTTCGCTCGGCAGTTCCACGGCATCGAAGTGATCGCCGCGATTGAAGAAAATCGAGGAGGCCAAGGTGCTAACGCTTGCTTCCTGTGCGCGGGCCTGGTGGTCGCCCAAAACCTCCGCGATGGCCGCCTCGCTGAAGGCCTGGTGCGTGCTGAACCGCGCGAGCAGAAAGGGCATGGCTTTCGACAGGACATTTAACGAGCGGCGCGGCACCAGGGCTTTGGTGGCGGGATCGTATTCGGTCTCGAGGACGTCCCTCGTTCCCAGGCCGCCCAGATCCCCGCAATAGATTTTTAACGGCTGTTCCGGCGTCGCACGACTCAAACTGTTCAGTCCCCAGTTGCCGGCGATGATGTCGAGTTTGCCGTCGCCATCGATGTCACCCGTGGTCACGCCGTTCCAGCAGCCGGTGAACCGGTCGAGGCGCAGCTCGGCGGTGACTTCGCGCAGGTGGCCGCCTTGATTCTTGAAGACGCGGATCGGCCCCCACTCACAGGCCAGAATTAATTCCGGAAAACCATCACCGTCCAAGTCGCTCCAGACCGCGCCGCTGACGCAGCCGGCCTTTTCCAAAAGGCGGCTGTTCTCCGCATCCAGCTCAAATTGCGTTCCCTTGCAGCGATAGATTCGGGAAGCGGCCGCTTCCGGCCAACGGCCCGGGACCACGCGACCGCCGACAAACAGATCCAGGTTCCCATCTCCGTCTATGTCCGCGACTGCCAGCGGGCCGGTGCTGGCGGTGGTCGCGGGCAGACTTCCTCGTTCTTTGATTTCGCCGCCGACAAAGTCCAGGCGAAGTACCGAGGGGACGCCGATAATTTCGTAGGACGCCTGCCCCACCAATAGCGCCCGCTTGCCAGGCGCCGGCCTCCAACCCACGATGCCTGTCAGATCGTCAAAGAAGGACACCTTCGCGGCGGACGAAACTTTGGCAAAACCGCCTTGGCCATCGGTGCGATAAACCGCGAGCACCCCGCCGCGCCCGCTGCCGATAATCAACTCGTCGTGGCCATCGCCGTCCAGATCAAACCAGGCGATGCCCGGACCGCCTTGACTGAGCTTGTAGGGCAACAGTGGTTGGCGTTCGAAATCGTCGAATGGTTCTTCGTGGTGGGTGTGAGCGATCAACTCACTCACATCCTTGAAAAACGGCGCGTTTTCAGGGCTTTGGGCCGTGGGCTTTGGGCTTTGGAGTCCAACCGCGCCGGCTTCATCGATTTCATAAATCCGGTTGGGCTTCACATCCCGAACCAGACTCGCTTTACCGCCGCGCCAATTGACTTCGAGCGTCATTCGGCCGGGAGCGTTCCCGGCCGCAAAAACGAGCATCGGGTCCGAGCCAGACATATATCTTCCGCCGCAAATGACTTCCTGGCTTTGCACCGGCACGGCGCCTTGGAGGAGTTTTATTTTGGCGCCGATACCCTGGGTGTTGGGCGAAAGTCCCTTTAAACGGACGGCGACTCGCGGGGCGGTGGCTTCATTCCGATAAACCCCCGCCGCGCCGCCGAGGTTATTGACCACAAAATCCAAATCACCATCGTTGTCAAAATCAGCCAGCGCGAGGCCGTGATGAGTGCCCGATTGATCCGTCCCCCAGAGCTGGGTCACCTCTTCAAACTTGCAATTGCCCAAATTGTGGAAGGCGACGATAGGCATGCGCAGATTGGGATAGAGGCGGCCGTTGAGCATCTTATCCTCAGTGAAAGCCTTCTGCCGCTCGACGGCATTGGTGTATCCGCTGTACGAGCGCTGGCGGGCAGAGATTTGCCTGCCCGCATCCCTATCCTGAACATCCTTGGTATGGCCAGCGGTGATGAGGAGATCCTCGTAGCCATCCAAATCGACGTCCAAAAAAACCGGCGACCAGGACCAATCCGAGGCCGCCAGCCCGCTGAAGCACGCGATTTCAGCAAACGTGCCGTCTCCGCGATTATGGAAAAGGGTGTTGCGCATGATTTGTGGGCGGTTCTCAATCGCTCCGATCGCCAAGGGCATGGGAGTTTGAGCGGGGGTTTGTCTTTTGCGCAGCCGGTGATCTCGACTCAACATATCGACCACAAAAAAATCCATGTGGCCGTCGCGGTCGATGTCGGCAAAATCCACCCCCATGGAGCTGGCGCTGGTTTCGCGCATGGCCAGCCGGTTGATGGCCCGGAAATTCCCCTTCCCGTCGTTGATCCAGATTCGATCCGGAGTCCAGTAATCGTTGCAGACGTAGAGATCAGGGAAGCCGTCGTTGTTCAGGTCGCGGAACATGGCGGTGAGGCCCCAATCCAAAGGCGGCTGCGCCAGTTTGTTTCCATTCTCATCGAGAAATCGACCGTCCGTCCAAGAGGCGGGCGTGAAATGGCCTTCGCCGTCGTTCAACAACAACTGGTCCGGCTCGCCGTACTCCTCCAGCCGCCCGTTGAGAATCAAGAGCCGGTCCTTGAACCAGGGGGGAATGGTCAGCTTTCCCCGGACCATCTGAATATCCACTTGGCCGCGGTCGCGGATGTCGTCGGCGCGGTTGTTGACGATATAGAGATCCAAAGTGCCATTGCCGTCGATATCCGCCAGGGCCATGCCGACGCTGCCGTGGTGGCTGGCGGTGCCGGCGGCCTCGGTGATGTCTTTGAATTTGCCGTGGGTATCGTTCAAAAAGCAAAGGACCCCGCGCCCGGCCGTGGCCACCAGCAGGTCCAAAAAGCCATCGCCGTTGATATCGGCAAACACCGCCCCCCGAAAATTCTTGCCCGGACACACCAGCCCGGCTTCCTCAGTCACATCCTTGAATTTCCAATTTCCAAGGTTTTTGTAGAGCGCATTGCGAGACTCCAAACCGCACAGGAAAATATCCGGCAGACCGTCCTGATCGTAATCCCCCACCGCCACCCCCGACCCATTATAGAGCACTCGATTGGCCGCGCCCTCCCACTCGCCCAGGGCATTGGTAAAGTAAATGCCGGTTTGGTCCGGCGGCAGAAGGGTGAATCCGGTCTTGCCGGTTTTGGGGATCTCCAGCTCCGCCCATCGGAAGCCGTTTTCGGCGTGCCACTCTCGTTCTTTGCCCGAACCAGGCCAGGGCCGCGCCGCCACCGCCAGGAGAATACCGAAGACCACAAATCGCTTTTTCATTTTCCGAGGGCTTGCGGATGAGAACGAGCCATCAATTGCAATCGCGAGCTTAAACAGCTCAACCCGGCAAACACCAGCCGCATTTTCCCAAACTCAGGTCGGCAGCAACAATTTTTTCCCCATTAAGCGAACATAGGCGAACATAGGCGAACATAAGCGAACATTCTTCGGTTCACTTCCCGTTTTTGGGTGGTCCGTTTCCATCCGCTTGGCTTTTTCGCCTGCGGGGACCAAACAGAACGGCCTGCACCCGCACCATCTTTTCTTTTTCATCCAGAATCTGATCCGCCCCGACTGCCTCCAGATAAGCCCTTGATTTGGGCAATTCGTCCCAGGCCGCGTCGGTCTCCTCAAAATTATGGTCGTACTATTATTCAATCACACCGCAACTTTAAGGCGGCACCGGCCAGGGGGAAATGGACAGAAATAGCGTGCTATTTAATTCCTAGGAATAAAATAGGGAATTATTTCGTGCCTACTAGTCCAACGGAGTGAACCTCAATTCGGCAATTCCGCGAGTTTTTCCCGGATTGGGATTGGCGGGCTACAGCCGAAAAACAGCGGCGGCGGCAATGCAGAGTTCGGGGAATTCGTTTTGACGGCCAGCAAGCCAAGGCGTGGTGGCCGAGCAAACGCCGGGGCATCGTTACGAAACGAGCCGGCCGAAAGGAGCGTCGCCGTCGGTTGGCCGTCAGCAGGAGCCTAATAGACGCAATTCAACTCGAGCACCTGCCCGCAGGAACACTTGATCTGGATGCGGGTGACGCGATCGCCGTCGCGTTGCAGAGTGATGACCGGTTGCGCCGCGGCGCATGAACCGGAGGCCAGTGCGGACGCCGCGGCGGCCTGGGCCGCGGAAGGATTTTCGAGGACCACGGGAGTAAAAGGCTCCTTGGCCCGGGCAACGACTTTGAGGCGAAAGCCAGGCGCGCCCGCGCCGGCGGTTTGGGCGCCCTGCGAACTGAGCGGCACGAACGGATCGCTCATGGGTTCAGGGTGGCGGCGAACCGCCGTTAGTTCAATTCTCCGAATTCAAGACAGGCAGGGATCCAGCTTGTGCAACGAGGCACGGATGGCCAACACGGCCTTCGCGTGAATCTGGCAGATGCGCGATTCGGTCAAATCGAACACCTCCGCGATCTCGCGCAGCCGCAGGTCTTCAAAGTAATAGAGCGCGAGCACCCGGCGCTGCATCTCGGGCAGTTGCGCCAGGCGATGCGCGATCAGTCCGGTCAGTTCCCGGCGCGAGGCCCCGGTCATCGGGTTTTCCTGGGTCTGGTCTTCGATGCTTTCGTAGCGTCCGTGGCCGTCAATCCCGGAAGGGGACGCCGCATCCAGACTCAGAAAGGCGGCCGGGCGGACGTCGTCCAGCCATTGCTCATATTCCGACGGCGTAATTTTCAGCGCGGCGGCCATTTCCTCATCGGTGGGAATGCGGCCACGCCTCTGCTCCAGCTCGCGCATCGCGGCTTCAATTTGCCGGGCCTTCAGATGCACCGAACGCGGGACCCAATCCATGCGGCGCAGTTCGTCCAGGACCGCCCCGCGAATCCGCAGCCGGGCGTAACTCTCAAAAGCGGTCCCCAGTTTGGGATCGAACTGGCGCACCGCGTTTAACAACCCCACCAGTCCGGCACTGTGCAAATTTTCCGCGTCCACGTGCGCCGGCAGGGTCATGGCCAGCCGGCCGACGACGGTTTTCACCAACGGAAGGTACTGCGCTACCAGTTCATTTTCGACCGCGCCGCCCCGGGCGGCTTTGCGGTAGCGCCGCCATAACTGGCTTCGCACGGAAGCAGACTCGCCGACCGTCGGTTGTGCGGAATAACAATAGAAACTCATGCGCTGATCATCCCGTCGGTGTGGACCGATTCGGGCGGGCCGGCCGGTGGCGGCGCGCTTGCTCCAAGCTTCTGATCCAGAGCTTCCCCCACCAGCGCAACAAGATTCCGGCGGCCAGCGCGGCGGCGCTCGCCCGCCAGATCACTCCCGGCCACGCGCTTTGCTGGGCCAGGCCGAAGCCGAGGCCAATCAAAAATCCCAGCAATCCGCCCAGAATCATCATCAGTTTCATAACGCATCGCGCTGCCCAATTGATTTAGCAGAAGCTCTGCCAACGCCAGTCTCGGTCGCCTCAACGCTGTCGGCACGCCCGCCGGTTCGCGGGAATTGGCGCGCCAGAATAAGTTCCGTGGATATTTTGCCCAGCGCTCAAAAAGCGCAGCGCATAATGTGAGGGCAAAAAGAAGCTGGATGGCGGTGTCCGCGCTCTGGGGTTCTTTGACGCCATTGAAGCCGATGTTCAAATTGATCGGCGCCAGGCTGGGCGCATTGGTGGCGGGGGAGTGCGAGGCGGCAAAGCCGTCGCCACCAGACCCCAACACCAACAGCAGCGCCAGGCCGGGCGCAAACCACCGGGCGGAACTCCAGGCTGGGCGCCTCCCCAAAATCGTCCGCTGCCGGGCAGTCCTCATGCTTTTCGGCTCAGCACGGTTTGCAATGTGTCCGAAAAATCCGGCTCAGCCAGCGCGGCCTCGGGCGCATCCGCGGAGGGCAGGTGGCTGATCAACGTCACGCCGGACGGCG
>Ga0137385_10006597_pt1 | contig 10212 bp, 9 predicted proteins | sample SagtaG_FD_104921 | JGI IMG/M metagenome (GOLD analysis project Ga0137385, IMG submission 104921) | Vadose zone soil microbial communities from Sagehorn Ranch, Mendocino, California, USA - Sage2_R_80_16 metaG | ecosystem: Environmental > Terrestrial > Soil > Vadose zone | place: USA: California... | reverse complement strand
GGGGGGGGGGGGCGCGGGGGAGGCAGGGGAGGCGCCCAGCAGCCGCTCCAACCGCGGAATCAAGGACCGGAACTGCAGCTCCGTGAAGAGCTCGGTGAGCCGGGGGAGATCGGGCGGCCGCAGCCGGAGGGCATCGAGCTCCAGCGGTAGGGGCACGTCGCGCCGGATCGTGACCAGGTCGCGCGACAGCCGCGCCTCCGCGACGTGCGCGAGCAACGCCTCGCGCGCGCGCTTGCCGGGTATCTCCGCCGCGCGGGCCAGAATGCTGTCCAGGTCCCCGTAGGCTTGGATCAGCTCGAGCGCCGTCTTGTCGCCCACCCCCTTCACGCCGGGGATGTTGTCCGAGCTGTCCCCGACGAGGGCGAGATAGTCCACCACCCGCGCCGGCGGCACGCCCAGCCGGTCGCCGGCATTCGACTCGTCCACCCACTGCTCTTCCACGGCCGCAGGCCCGCCGCGCCCGGGGTTGAGCAGCACGACGTTCGGACCGATGAGCTGATAGAAGTCCTTGTCGCCCGAAACGATGACCACGCGAAACCCCACTCCCGCCGCGCGGGTGGCGAGGGTGCCGATCACGTCATCGGCCTCGTAGCCCTCCACGCCCACGAGCGGCACGCCGAACGCCTCGAGCAGCTGCGCAATCCGCGCGACCGAACGGTCGAAGTCCTGTTGCAGCTCCTCGGAGAGCTTCTGGCGGGTGGCTTTGTAGGCAGGGTAGGTCTGCTGGCGGAACGACGTTCCCACGTCGTTCACCCAGCCAAGGCGCTGCGGCCGGTGCTGCTCCATCAGGCGCAGCAGGAAATTCGTGACGCCCCACGCGGCTGACGTGTTTTCACCGCGTGTCGTCTTGAGCGGGCGTGCGATCATCGCGAAAAAGGCGCGATAGATCAGCGCGTAGCCGTCAACGAGGAAGAGCGCGGGCGCCGCTGGAGGAGCGGCGGAGGCGGCTGGCATGGGTGCAGAAGAATAATAGACCGCAAACAACAGCCCCGCCCTGCGAGGCCCGGGCGGGGCTGAGCGAATGGCGTGCGGAGCGATTACACTCGGACGACGTTCGCCGCGTGAAGCCCCTTCTCGCCGGTTTTCACCTCGAACTCGACGACCTGTCCTTCCGCCAGCGTCTTGAAGCCGTCCATCTGGATCGCCGAGAAGTGGACGAAGACGTCCTCGCCGCCCTCCTGCTCAATGAAGCCGTACCCTTTGGCGTCATTGAACCACTTCACCTTTCCCTTTGCCATTCGATCTGCCTCCTGCGAAGTCGCACCCTAGGGCTGAACAACCTGCCCGGCACCGGTGTCGGGCGGGATAGATTTGCCGTGGGGCGAAAACGTTGTCAATACAGCGAGACGGGAGCGGAGTGTCGCGACGGTGCACCGGCCTAACTGACCACCGCTCAATTGGTTGAGATCCCGTACAAAGCCCGGTACAGCTCCCGGTTGCGCAGCACGGAGCGGACGTAGCCGCGCGTCTCCTGGTAGGGAATCAGCTCGATGAAGCGGTCGGGGTCGTCCGCTCCTTCGCGGCCGACCCAGCGGGTGACGGGGGTGACCCCGGCGTTGTACGCGGCGATGGCGGGCTCGAGCCGACCACCGAAACGTCGCAGCAGCTCCGCGAGGTGCGCGGCGCCGAGATGGAGGTTCAGGTCCGGGACCGTGATCCAATCGGGGGAGAACGTAACGTCGAGCCCGCGGGCGGTCAGCGCCGCCGTGCCGGGGAGCAACTGCGCCAGTCCGCGGGCGCCTGCGGGGGACAGCGCCTCGGGATCGAACACGCTTTCCTGGCGCACGATCGCCACGAACAGCAGGGGGTCCACGCCGAACTCCGCAGCCTCGGCCTCGACCGCCCCGCGGTTCGGCCAGGGGAAGATGGCGCGGATCACGCGGGGGTCGTTGGGCGCGCGCAGCGCGGCCTGCCACCCGAGCCGCACCGCCGCGGGCCCAAAGCCGCGCTGGGCGAGCCCGTCGCTCCAGACGAGCAACGCTTCCAGCTCCTGCGGGGCGCGGCCGAGCACGCCGCGCACTTCGGCCTGGGCCTCGGAGTCGAGGCCTGCCAGCACCAGCGTGTCGAGGCTCCCGAACGCCGCGACCACACCGCGCGGTACGGCCGCCCGCGGGGGGCTCGCGAACGCGAGCGGCGGGAGCCCGGTCTCGCGGCGCGCCCGCAGCCCGTAGTAGCCGATCGAGTCGTCGCGGGCCAGCCCGAGCCACGTCGCCCGCGCCGCCTCCGTATCGCCCCGCTGCAGCGCCAGTTTACCCAACCAGAAGCGGGCGCCCATGCGCTGCGGCGCACCTGCCGTGACTTCGGACTGATACAGCGCCGCGGCGCTGTCGAGCAAGCCGCGGCGCGCGGCCTCGAACGCCAACCGGAAGCGGGCGATCGAGGCACGCGGGTCGACGGGGTAGCGGGCGATGAGCTCGCCGAACCAGCGCGCAGCGCCAGCCGCGTCGCCGCGCTCGCCCCGCATGTCGCCGATCAGGTACAACGCCGTGGCAGCCGCGGTGTCCGCCGGGTAGGTCTGCGCGAAGGCGGCCAGCGCTTCGTCGGCGCCGGGGTCCCCCAGACGGACGAGCACGCGGGCGCGGCGGTAGATCGCGAGCGGCCCGACGAGCGAATCCTTCGCGGCCGCCCGATAGGCCCGCTCCGCGTCCCGGTAGCGACCCGCGCCCACCTGTAGCTCGCCGAGCAGCAGCAGCGTGGCCGCGCTCGAGTCCCCCAGGCGCACCGCGCGCTCCACGAACCCGCGCGCGTCGCTCGCGCCGCCGTGCCCCTTCATCGCGCGCGCCAAGGCGACGAGCTCGGACGGCGTTGCCGCGGGCAGCGCGGCGAGCGCGACCCCCACGGCCGCCGCCGCATCGTCCGAGTCCGGGGCGCGCGCCATGAGGTCGTAGAGCGCGGCGCGGGCGCGCGCCGTGTCCCCCGCCGCGAGGCCGAGCCGCGCCTCGTCGAGCGATTTCCCCGCCTGGGCGAGTGCGTCCAGGGCCAGGGCCGTGTCCCCTGCGGCGATGAGGGCCTGGGCGCGCGCGCCCGGGACCGCGCGCGCGGCAGGCCACGGCACGTCCGCGAGCAGCCGGACCGCGAGCGCGGTGTCACGAACCACCCGTGCCAAGCGGACGCGCAGCCATGCGTCGATCGAGGGCATGCCGGCGGCGCGCGCGGCGGCGAACGCGGCGGCGGCGCTGTCCCGCTCACCCGCCGCCTCCCAGGCGGCCCCGGCCCGCACCGCAAGCAACGCCGCCCGCCGACCCCGGGCGCGCGCCCGCGCGGCGCCGTAATGCGCGGCCGCTTGGGGAAAGGCGCCGAGCCGGAACTCCGCTTCGGCCACCACCGCCAGCGCTTCCCCTTCGCCGTAGTCGTCGAGCCACGGCTGCCCCGCGAGCAGGCTCTTCGCCCGATCGTAGCGGCGCGCGCGCAACTCGGCCTTGGCGCCCTCCACGACGAAGGTGGCATTCGGTCTCGACTCGCGCGCCGCAGCCGCGAGCAGGCTCTCCGCCGCATGCCACGGGCGGCCCGCCGCGCGCAGGGACTCGGCGCGCTCGCCCACCGTGTGCACCTCCTGGGCTCCGGCCAGCCTGGGAACGGCGGCCAGGAGGACGCACCACGCCGAGGCCCGGCTCACTACGACCGCCGCACGCGCGCGAGCACCCGCTGAAATTCCGCCCGCGACAAGGGCGTCAGACGGTAGCGCCCGAAGCCCGCCTGATCCTGGAAGAAGAGGGTGATGCGGAGGCTGTTGTACGTCCAGCGGATCGCGCGCGCGCCCGTGCGCGCGACGTCCGTGCTGAAGTCGTAGATCTCGTCCGGCTCGCCCAGCGAGATGTACACTTCTCCACGATCGGTCAGCCAGCCCGCCTCGCCGGCCTCCTGGAACCGCTCGTTCGCGACCTGGACGCGCCGGAAATACTCGTCGAGCGCCTCGTTCTCCGGGGTGATGGGTACGGGGTCCGTCGCCTTGAAGAATTCGCGCCACACCACGGCTCGCTGGTCGGGGCTCGCCTGGCGCAGCTTGGTCACCCAGTCCTGGCGCTCGAAGTAGCGCAGCAGGCTCACCATCGTCTCGAAGCTCGTGAGCGCCCACTGATCCGAGAAGCTCACGACGATGGGCGCGCGGACCTGAAGCGCGGCGCTCGCCACGGTGCGGAGCACGAGCTGACCCTCGCCCACCGGCAGGTCACTCGGCCGCACCACAATGCGCGCGACGGCGAGCTGGGCGTCGCCCGCGAAGGTGGTGGTGTCGCGCCACACCTCCGTGCCGCTCTTGTCCAGCACCTGCACGGCGGCGCGTGTGGCTGGGGGCAGGCCGTACGCCTCCACGTAGAAGCGCGCCGAATCGGCGCCGTACGGCAGCGTCCCGCGGGGATTCACCAGGAACTTGGGCAGGGCGGTGAGCATGGTGCGTCCCGTGCCCGTGTAGATGGGGATCGGCGTGGCGATGCCGCGCCCGCCAAGGCGTGGGACCGTGTCCAGGGCCTCCGTCCGCGACAGCGCCGCGCCGCTGCGATCTCGGACCAGCACGCTGAGGTGATAGACACCAGGGGGCACGCCCACGAACTGCTGGAAGATGACGCTTTCGTCCGCGCGCAGCGTCTCCTGGAAGGTCCGCACCCGCACCGTCTCGTCGCTCGCGACTTGGCGCAACGGCGTGGTGTCCGTGCGGAATGTCACCTCGACGTGGTACTGGGCGACGAACTCGCCGCCGTCGCGCCGGAAGCTCAAGGCGTGGTTGGCGAGCGACAGCCCGAAGACGGCGAGAGTGGAGTCGGGCGATGCGTCGGCGAGGTAGCGTAACGAGGCGACAAACGGCAGGGGCGGGCCCGCCACGAGCAGGCCCATGGCGCGGTACAGGCCCACGGGGTCGAACAGCTTGGGCGCCGTGCTGCCGGGTTGCGGCGACGGCGGCGCGCCGCCTCGCGGCGAGGGTCCGCACGCGGCGACCCCACACCCGAGGAGCGCGGTCGCGATGGCGGCGAGTCGTCTCACTTGCTGAACCTCAAATCCGGGCGTTAGTTTCGCGCGTCCCCATGGCCAGCGAGACCCTGGCCGGCCGCACCATCGCCGGCTATCGCCTCCTCGAGCGCGTCGGCGAGGGAGGCACGGCGGATGTCTACCGCGCCGAGCACCCCGAGCGCGGTGCCTGTGCGTTCAAGGTATTACGCTCGCGGCTTGCGAGCGACCCCACTGCCGTGAAGCGCTTCCTGCGCGAAGCGGGGTACGGTTCGCGCGTCCAGCACCCGGGGGTGGTCCGCACCTACGACTACGGCGAGGCGGATGGGCTGTACTACCTCGCCCTCGAGTGGGCCGAGGGGCAATCGCTCGCGGACTTGCTACACCGCAACGGACCGCTCGCTCCCGCCATGGTCGCGCGCTTCGTCGGCCAGCTCGCCGCGGCGCTCGACGCGGCCCACCGCGCGGGGATCATTCATCGCGACCTCAAGCCCGACAACATCATGTACGACCCCGAAACCGAGAGCGTGAAGCTGCTCGACTTCGGGATCGCACGCGACGCGGACCTGCCGCCGGAGGAGCGGCTCACGCGGACGGGCTTCTTCGTGGGCACGCTGCAGTACGTGGCACCCGAAGCGCTGTCGGGGGAGCTGGTGGACGGGCGCGCCGACACCTATAGCCTCGCCACGATCACGTACTATCTGCTCACCGGGCAGCACCCGTACTCCGGGCGCACACCGCGGGAGCTGTTCCAGCAGCTCCTCACCCAGCCTGCCAAGCCGCTCAGCCAAGCCGCCCCCGGCCACAAGCTCCCCGCCGCGCTCGAAGCCGCCGTGATGCGCGGGCTCGCCCGCTCGCCGGCCGAGCGCCAGCCCACGGTCCTGGCGTTCGCCGCCGAGGTACAGGCGGCGCTCGCCGCGCAGCCCGAGCCCCGGCGCCGCGGCCTCCTGGACGCGCTCAGACGGGTCGTCGGTCGTGACTCGTAGTAGTAAGGACAACTACTAGTGCAGACCAAGACTGGCTCCCTGCAGCAGCGCCTGCGCGACTTGCTCCGCGAGCGCTCCGTCGAGCGCGGGGACTTCGTCCTCGCCTCGGGAAAGCGGTCCTCGTTCTATATCGACGCTCGCCGCACGACCATGTCCGGAGAAGGACTCGCCCTCGTCGGCCCCCTGGCGCTGGAGCGGTTCGCGGCGCGCGGGTGGGAGCCCCGTTTCGTGGGCGGGCTGACGCTCGGCGCCGACCCCGTCGCCTACGCCATCGCCGCCGCCGCGCGCGCTGGTGGTCGCACGGTGGACGCCTTCACGGTGCGCAAGCAGCCCAAGGCCCACGGTGCGGCGCGGCGCATCGAGGGCTGCTTCGCTGCGGGCGCTGCCGTCGTCGTAGTGGAGGACGTCATCACCACGGGCGGGTCCGCCGAACAGGCGATCCGGGCGGTCGAGAGCGAGGGGGGCCGCGTGCTGGGCGTGCTGGCCGTAGTGGATCGAGAGGAGGGGGGGCGCACCGCCCTGGACAGCGCGGGGTACGCCGTCGAGGTGCTGGTCCGGGTCACGGAGCTCGGCCTCACGTGACCGACGTCACCCCCGCCCAGGGCTCTCTCGCCTTCCGGCTGCGCGGCTGGAAGGACGAAGCCCAGGGGCTGGAGCAGCGCCTCAAGGACCTCGAGACCTTCGCGCGCAGCCTGCGGCGGCGCTGGTGGATGGTCGGGGGCGGCTTCGTCATGGGGCTGCTCGGCTGGGCCTACGGGGTCGTAAAGACCCGCCCTGCCACCATGGTGCTTATGGCGGGGGGGGCGGCGGTCCTCAATGCGCTCGTCGGCATGATCAACGAGCGCGGTTGGTACCGGTGGTGGTTCATCTACGCGCTGGCGCTGCTGGACCTGCTGCTCGTGGCGGTGGTGATCGTGTGGTTCGGGCCCGGGGGCTTCGTGGCGGCCTTCCTGATCGCCGTGCTGCCCTACGCCTTCGACCAGGGCCGCACCGTCGGCAACTTCCTCGTCTTGATGACCGCGCCGGCCTATCTCCTCGCCGTCGAGCTGCACCACGCGTTGTACGGCGGCCCGCCGGCACTGTCGCCCGGACCCGCTCTCGAAACCGCTCTGTTCGCGCTGATCGCGATGGCGTTGAAGGAGATTCCGGCGACCCTGATTCAGCGCATTCGCGACGCGCGCTCGGTGATGGGAGAGGCGGAGCAGGGGTTCCTCGCCGTGCGCGCCCCGGCCGGCGAGTCCGATGAGTTGGGCTTCCTCGAGAAGAGCTTCAACCGGATGCTCGAGGAGATCGGGGCGACGATCTCCACCGTGCAGCGCGAAGCGGATGAAGTGGCGGCGTTCGCCGAGGAGCTCGCCGCCTCGGCAGAGCAGCTGCACGCGACCTCCGAGTCGGTGACGCACACCGCGCAGCGCCTCGCGACCGATCTCGCGAGCCAGCGGGCGCTCGCAGACGGGGCCCGGGGCGAGAGCGCGAAGGCGGCGGACCAAGCAGAATCGCTGCGCGTGCGGGCGGAGCTGATGCAGGCGGACGCGGGGCGGCTCGTCGCCGCCGCCGAGCGCGGCCGCGATCGGGTGGCGCGAGCCAGCCAGACGCTGCGCGCGGTGGGCGAGGAGGTGCGCGCCACCGCCGCGACCGTCGCGGGTCTGTCGGGGATGTCCGAGCGGATCGGCGTGTTCGCGCAAACCATCGCCCGCATCGCCCGCCAGACCCACCTGCTCGCGCTCAACGCCGCAATCGAGGCCGCCCGCGCGGAGGAGCACGGTGAGGGATTCGCGGTGGTGGCGGACGAAGTGCGAGCGCTCGCCGCGGAGGCGGGGCGGTCGGCGCGGGAGGTCGCCGAGCTCGTGTCCGATCTGCGGGCCGGGATCGACGCCGCGGCGCGGGCGATGCAGTCGGGGGAAGCCAAGGTGCGGGACATCGGCGCGGTCGCCGCCGAGGCGGACGGCGCCCTCCAGGAGCTGCACCAGGGCATCGAGTTGATGGGCGATCTCGTCAACGCGACGGCGGACGTGTCACGCGGCCAGGCGCAGCGCCTCGCCGAGCTGGCGCAGTCGCTGCAGCAGGTGGCCGCGATCTCGAGCGCATCTGCCGAGAGCGCAGACGGCGCCGCCACCGCGACGCAGGCCCAGATCACGTCGATGGGAGACCTGACGGCGACCTCCCAGCAGCTGGCGCAGCTCGCCGAGCGGCTGCGGACGAGCATCGCGCGCTTCTCGGTGCTGCGGCGCGAGCGCGACACGACGGAGCACGCCGTCGCCCGCGCCGCGGCCGACTGATCACCCCGCCCAGGAGGCGCGAGCGGCGTGGGTGCCCTGGTCCCACATCCCCGCATTCAAGGGGTGAAACGCGCGCAGGGCCTCCCGGTACGGGGTGACGAGCAGGTCGACGTAGCGCTCCAGCGACACGTCGAAAGGAAAACGGCGCCGGAACTCGCCGGCGGTGACGCCAAGCATCGCCCTCAGGTGCCGGCCGAAGCTCTGGGGCGAAGAGTAGTCGAGCCGGTAGGCCACGTCCGACACCGAGAGGCCGGGGTTCTGGAGCAGATAGGCGGCGTGGAGCAGACGCATCCCGGCGAGGTAGCTCTTGGGCGAAGGCAGCCCGCCGCGGTAGAAGCGCGACATGAGCGTGCTGGGCCGCATCTGCAGGTGCCGGGCGAGGCGACGAACGGTGGTGAGGACGGGGGCGAGCCGCGCGAGCACCTCGAAGAAGATCCGCGTGTCGTGCGGCACGCCCTCCAGCGCCGGCACCAGCCGGCCGAGGAGGCGCGCCGCCACCGGTGAGGCGGGATGGGCGACCAGCTCCCGCAGGCGCCGCCAGCCCCCGGGCTCGGTGCAGTCGACCGCCGTGCGCACGCCGGTCGCACCCAGGCGCAGCAGCGTCTCAGGCGCCGTGCCGTCGTGCCGCGAGACGAGCGCGACCGCGGGGATCGCCGGGAACTCGCGCACGAAGCGCGCCACCGCAGGCAGCGCGTCGCCGTCGCAGCGATGCACCGAGATCACGAGCGCGTCCACGCGCCGCGTCCGGGCGGCCCGCAGCACGTCGCGGAACGAGTCCGCGTGCAGCGTCGCGAAGCAGCCATCACCCACGGCGTCGACGCGGGGGCGCTCGGTCGGGGGGAGGACGGTGCACACGGTCACCATGCGCCGGGAGCATAGCGCCGGCAGATCAACCCCCGTTCAAGGCTATCGCAGCGCCGGTCGCTGCGCTTCGGTGACCTATCGGCCGGGGGTTCAACCCTGCGTCAACCTGCGGATTCCACGGCAACAGAAAGGCCCACGATGAAGCGGTTTCTGGTACCGATCGTCGCGGTCGCGCTCGGCGCCCCGTTCGCCGCGGCGCACGACTTCTGGCTCGTGCCGGTGGGCGCAGCTATCGAAGCGCGCACCGGCTCCCGCTTCCCGGTGAGTACCAACGCCGGCTGGGACGGCCAAGCCGACTCGACGCACGCGGTTACCACCGTCACGGACGCCGCCGGGCGTGCGCGCGTGGCCGTGACGCGCGCCGGTCTCTGGTACGTGCGGACGATCCACATGCGCGAAGCGCATGATCGACCGTTCCAGTGGGAGAGCTTTTGGGCGAGCCTGACGTTCACGGTCCGCTAGCGGGGCGCGGAACACCGCGGCGCGGGCGGCGCATCGCGCTGCTGCTCACGGCGGCCGTCCTCGTCCTCGCGTTCGCCGGCGCCTACCTGTTCGCGCGGTTCGGCGCCCAGTTGGCCCGCGATCCCGGGCTGACCTCGCGCAACGCGCGCGTCCTCTCGAAGGTATTGGAGCAGGGACGTCTCGCCGAGGCGCGCGGCGACCGGGCGAGCGCGGTGACCGCCTATCGGTTCATTCTCTCGGTGGGCGCCGGGGGAGACACGACGCTGCGCGTGTACATCGAGGCGGCGCGCGCCGGGCTGGGCCGGGTGGGGTCGCCGCCCCAACCGTGAGATTCGGCCTGCACCTCAGGTACCGCTCCCTGCTCCCCGCTCCCCCAAAATCGCTCGATAGACCTCCAGATCCGCCGCGCTGAAGCACACGAACTGCACGAGATCCACCGACGACGGTTGACTCAATTCCTCTCGCACAGTGTCCACCGCGATCCTCGCCGCCTGCGCGATGGGATAGCGATAGGCGCCCGTGCTGATCGACGGGAACGCGACCGACTTGATGCCGTGCGCATTCGCGAGCTTCACTGAGTTGACGTAGCAGGCGCGCAGCAGGTCGGGCTCCCGGCGCTTCCCCCCGCTCCACACAGGGCCCACCGTGTGAATCACGTACTGCGCCGGCAGCCGGTAGCC
>Ga0137385_10006594_pt1 | contig 10214 bp, 9 predicted proteins | sample SagtaG_FD_104921 | JGI IMG/M metagenome (GOLD analysis project Ga0137385, IMG submission 104921) | Vadose zone soil microbial communities from Sagehorn Ranch, Mendocino, California, USA - Sage2_R_80_16 metaG | ecosystem: Environmental > Terrestrial > Soil > Vadose zone | place: USA: California... | reverse complement strand
TTCGAGCCGCTGGGATCGAGCGCGATTCCCCAGGCGCGGTTTCCGACGGGAATTGTTGTCGCCACTGCATTCTTGGCGGTGTCGATAATCGCAACTGTATTGCCGCGACCTGTTGAGACGTAAAGCTCCTTTCCGTCACTTGAAATGGCGGTGCCCATCGGCAGCGAGCCCGTTGGCAATTGGATTTTCGACAATAGCTTGTGCGATTTCGCATCGATTACAGCGACGTATTCCCCGTTCTCGCAAGCGATGTAAGCGCGCGAGCCATCCGGTAGAAATGCAACGGAACGCGGCCGCCCACCGGTGTCGATTTTCGCGATTACGCGCTGTTGATCGGGATCGATCGCGAACACCTCGCCTTTCTCTTCGCAGGTAACATATACTTCGCCGTTACTCGGATTGACGCCGACGCCTTCCGGTTCTTCCGACACTTTTATTTTCCCGCGAGATTGGCCGGAGTTGAGATCAACAATCGAAGCGCTGGCATCGTCTTCATTCGCGATAAAGGCGAATTTTCCATCTTTGCTAATCGCGAATTGCTCAGGATCTGATCCGACGTGCCAGCGATCGATCAACTTGTGGGCTGCTGCGTCAATCACGCCAATGCCATCAGCGGTTTTGTCAGCGGGAGCACGATTTTCATCCACGCCGGGCGCCATTCGTGGCGAGCCGCTCAATGTCACAAAGAGTCGTTTCCCGTCCGGCGTCGCATGAATCCCGCGCGGTCGCTTGCCTGCCTTGAACGTTGTAACAACGGCATCCGTCGCACCATCAATCACGGTGATGTCGCCGGATCGTTCATTACTGACAAACACGAGGTAGCCCGGCGATTCAGCGCGCGCGGAGAGCACGAGCGCAGCAGCCACGACGGAGTAAATCCCGAAAAGGCTAAATTTCATGCGCTGCCAATTATATCTCACTCCTTCAGCAGGCAACGCCTTTCGCATTAGCGTTGTAGCCGGGATCGGTGATCCCGGCCCGGACTAGGCTCGGTTATAAATTCAAGCTGGCCGGCATCATCGATGCCAAATACAAACCACGAAGTGCATAAGCATTTGCGCCGGCTAGAACGCGTCTGGATCAATCACCCCATTTATTTCATCACTACCTGCACGCTGGGACGACGATCTATCCTAGCCACTAATGCTGTAGGCAGCACGTCTTGCCGGGATCACCGATCCCGGCTACAAGCGCTTGCTCGCGTATGACAAGCGTTGGACGTTGCTCTCATGCCTTCGCACGACAAGCTTTTCATTCCCGGCCCAGTTGAAGTGTCAGAAAAAACGTGGGCGGCGTTTTCGCTTCCGATGATTGGTCATCGTGGCGAGGATTTTAAAAATCTTTACCTCGCGATTCACCCAGGGCTTCAGACGCTATTTGGAACGAAGCAGCCAGTGTTCCTTTCGACTTCCTCTGCATGGGGCGTGATGGAAGCTTCAATCCGCAACTTCACTGATCGCGGCGTGCTCTGCTGTATGTGCGGCGCGTTCTCAGACAAATGGTTCGATGTCGCAAAGCGCTGCGGAAAAAACGCCGAGCCGCTTCAAGTCGATTGGGGAAAACACATCGACCCGAAAGACGTCGACCGCCAATTGGCCACCGGCAAATTCGATACGGTCACGCTGACTCACAGCGAAACCTCGACGGGCGTGATGAATCCGCTGGAGGAAATCTGCGGCGTTCTGGCCAAGTATCCTGACGTAGCACTCGTCGTCGATACCGTTTCGTCATTCTCAGCGGTGAAAATCGAAATGGACGCGCTCGGCATCGACGTGATGCTCACTGGCGCGCAAAAAGCGCTCGCGCTTCCACCGGGTTTTTCGTTGTTCTCCGTTTCTGAAAAGGGGTTCTCGCGCGCCGAAAAGATTGCAAACCGCGGATTCTACTTCGATTTTCTGGAGTTCAAAAAACAGCAGGCACAATGGATGACACCGAGCACGCCCAGCATCGGGCACATGCACGCGCTGCAATTCAAGCTCGGCGAAATTTTCGAAGAAGGTCTGGAGGCACGTTTTGCCCGACACGCGCGCACAAACGCGCTGGTACATGGTTGGGTACGCAGTGTCGGGTTCGATTTCTTCGCCGAGGAAGGATTCCGTTCAAAGACGCTCACCTGCGTGACAAACAACAGAGGCATCGACGTGCTGGAGTTCGCCAGGAAACTTCGGGAGAAACATCATCTGGTGATTGATCCCGGTTACGGGAAGATTCGAGGCCAAACTTTTCGCCTCTCAAACATGGGAGATGAAACGGAAGAGACCGTCTCTCACTTGCTGGCGTGTATCGACGACCTTCTGTAGCGGCGGTCTATCACCGCCGATGGATAAAAGGGCGGCGGGCTAACACGCGATCATTTTGCTCATGGAGCATCACCACGTAGCTTCATTGAAGGGGTATGCCAACGATTGAAGCTTCCAAACTGACCAAGGTTTATCGCACTTACCGCAAAGAGCGCGGGCTCTGGGGTTCGGTAAAAGGACTGTTAAGGCGGCGGTACGATGAAACGCGAGCAGCAGACCAGGTCTCGTTTCAAATCGAGGAAGGCGAATTTGTCGGGTTTCTCGGTCCAAACGGCGCCGGGAAAACTACTGTGCTCAAAATGCTTTCGGGTTTGCTGAACCCAACTTCGGGGGACGCGCGCGTGCTCGGCTTTGTTCCGTGGGAAAGGCGCAACGAGATGAAGCGCCAGTTCAGCCTGCTGATGGGACAAAAGAATGCGCTGTGGTGGGACCTGCCTGCACAGGAATCGCTTGAACTTAACCGCGCGATTTACGGAATCGACCGCAATCGATTCGAAAAAGTCGTGAATGGATTATCGGAACTTTTGGAAGTGCAAGACAAAATGAATGTGATGGTGCGCGAACTCTCTCTGGGCGAGCGAATGAAAATGGAGTTGATCGCTGCGCTCATTCATGAGCCGCGTGTGCTGTTTCTCGATGAACCGACGATCGGGTTGGATGTAGTCAGTCAAAAACGAGTGCGCGAGTTCCTGCGTATCTACAATGAAGAACATCACATCGTCACATTACTAACCAGCCACTACATGCAGGATATCGAGGAGTTGTGCCATCGTGTGCTGGTGATCGACCACGGCAAAATCTTTTTCGACGGTCCGCTGGAAGAGATCGTCGATCGCTTTTCCGGATACAAAATCCTGAGTCTTACCTTCGAAAAAGAGGCGACACGGGATCTTTCTCGCTTCGGTGAAGTGACCGAACAAACGCCAGTTTCGGTGCAGCTGAAAGTTCCGCGCGCAAAAGTCACAGAAACCTGCCGCGAGCTGCTCGAAGCTTGCGATGTTAGCGATATCAACGTGCAGGAAGTGCCTGTGGAGGAGGTGATCCGCCAGTTGTTCGGCGAACGACACGAGCTTCACAGTGCCGCCGAAGCAGCGGCTACCGCAACCGCGCAGGTCGCCTAGGAACTTTCGTTAACACCGGACTCGGAGCCCGGCGCTAATGGGACGAAGTCCAGATGACGTCTGCGAAGCTGGGCAGAATGCTCTTTTCCATAGCTTCGACAAACGTCGGGTACCGCGGTGTCCACCCCAAGCGACGCAACTTTGCGTTGCTCACCCGCTTATTGCTGTCGCCCCGTTTGCGCAGTCCTTTTGATTTCCCAATCGGGGGAAGTGGACGATTCAACTTGTGCGCCAGCCAGCGGTAGCATTCGCTTTGCAGAATCGGCTGATCGTCAACCACGTTGTAAATCTGAGCGCCCTCCACTTTTCGACTCAATAAAAAGAAGAGCGCGCTCGCGATATCGTCCCGATGCACCTGGTTAACGAAGCGATCGTTTTCCGGATCAATGACCGCCGTGCCTTCAAGGAATTTGCTCAACAAAGCAGACCGTCCCGGTCCGTAGATTCCAGCGAGCCGCGCGACGATGCCGCCGCGGGTGAGCACCGCCCTTTCCGCTTCAAGAAGTATGCGGCTCGTCTCGCGCATTGGTTTTGTCTCGCTCTCTTCCGTAACCCAGGTGCCGTCGCTTTGCGCGTAAACGCTGGTGCTGCTTGTAAAGAGCAGTTTTGATCCAGGAAACGTTTCGAGGAGATTGCGTGCGCCGTCGAGGTAAACTTGGCGATACGTTTCGGCGTCGCCGCGGCGCGAACTGGCGCAGTGTATCACCGGGTCGAACATTCCTCCGTGTTCAGCAACCTGAGCGCGCCGTGAGACATCCACCCCGCGCACCGGATACGGGTTTGCTGACAGCCTCGCTGCCGATTCCGCAGAGTGAGTCCAGCCTTCGACTGTCCAGCCGACAGCATGAAACAAATCGGCTACCGCTTGCCCGACATAACCGCATCCTGCAATCAGAATTCGCGGCATGGCTTCAGGCACTCACGTTGCCGCGGGCGCGATTTCAATTTCTTCGAAGATGTTTTTTTGGACGGCGCGGACTTGTTTGAGACGAATCAGCTCCAGAAGCGCCAGAAACGTCACCACTACTTCTACGCGCGACACGGAAACTCCAAACAAATCAGAAAAACGGAGTGGCGTGCCGGTCGCAACCCGCTGCAAAATCGCATCGATCTTCTCGGAAACGCTAAAACGCTCACCAAAAATTTCCTGTACGTCCTCTCGCGCTTCGATCCTTTTGATCACCGTTTGGAAGGCGTTTATGAGTTGAAAAATTCCAACCTCGCCCAGGCGCAACGGTTCCTTGAGCGCTGAAGATGGGCCGCCTTCTCGCGCAAAAATCCTCTCTTGTTCCAACTCGCGCAGATGCAGTTCGGCTGCTGCTTCCTTGAACTTTTTATACTCGATCAGTTGCCGGATTAACTCCCAGCGGGGATCATCCTCCCCGGCATCTTCTTCGGGCGGCTGCTGGTCGACGGGTAAAAGGCTGCGGCTTTTCAGATAAATCAGGTTTGCCGCCATCACGATAAATTCACCGGCCAGTTCGATACTCAGTTCTTTGAACGCTTGGAGATACTCGAGGTACTGGCTGGTGATGCGTTCAAGCGAGATGTCGTAGATTTCGATCTCATCCTGTTTGATCAAGTAAAGGAGCAGATCGAGCGGCCCCTCGAAAACCTCCAGTTTGACCTTGTAATCGGTTTCCATGTGTCGCGGCCGATTTTAGACGACCGCACGCTAAAGTAAATCGTGCGGCCAAACGAGCAGCTATTGCGTGGCACGCCGCCCGGTCGCGTGCGGGAGCGCCTGGCTACGCCGGAATCTTTCGATGGATCCAAACGCTGTTCACGAGTCCGAGACCAAACATGATCATTAACACAAAAGAACCGCTGTAACTGATCAAAGGCAGCGGCACACCGGTGATTGGCAGCATCGCAATGGTCATTCCCATGTTTTGGAAAATGTGCGTGAAAATAAGAGCGGTGATCCCCACGACCAGAAGCAGACCCAATTGATCACCGGCAAGAAAAGCAACAAAAAGACATGTCATCAGGAGCAAGAGGAACCCGCCGAGGAGAAGGATTCCACCGACAAATCCCCATTGCTCTCCAATGGCGGCGAAAATGTAGTCGTTGTGCACAGCAGTAGCAGGGAGAAAGCCAAGCTCGATCTGCGTGTTTGGCGCTTTGAATCCCTTCCCCGACCAACCGCCTGAGCCGATGGCAATGAGAGATTGATTGATGGCCCATGCGGAACCCTGTTTGTCGATGTCGGGATGTGTAAAGGCGGTGATCCGTTGCTGCTGATATGGCTTAAGCCCAAAATTGATCGCGATCGGGACAAAGGCGATCCCGATAAGAATGATGCAAATCAAATACCGCAGCGGCAGGCCGCCGACGAACCACAGCGCCAAGAGCACCGGAATCCAAATTATGACCTCGCCCAGATCGGGCTGCATCAGGATGAGCAGGCAAGGCGCTGCCGCAATGGCTCCGGAGAGCAGCAACCGCAGCATCGGATGCATCTCGCGAAATTGAGTTAAGAAAATCGCCAAAACCATAATCCCGGCGACAACCGCAAGCTGCGCGGGTTGAAAATTAAGCGGACCCAAATGCAGCCAGCTACGCGCCCCATAAACCTTGGTGCCGATAAACTTCGTCAGGATCAGAAAGACGATGCCGGCCAGATACATCGGCAACGCACCCCAGCGGATCCAGCGGTAGTGAATCAAACTGGTCACCATAAATGCAAAGACACCGACAGCGACCCAATTCGCCTGCTTTCGCCAGAAATCCGCCGCGTACGCATCAGTGCGCGTGGACGTTGCGCTGTAGATCGCTACGACCCCAAAAATGGCGAGCGCGAGCATGGTCACGAGCAGAAGCCAGTTTTGGCCGAGCAATTTTCGCAGAAAAGGCGTCATGCTATGTGATCCGTTAAACTTCCGGTGCCTTCACGGGGAGATTAGAACGACTATACGCAAGTTGCGATGCTGGCAAAGCGTCCAACATCCAACGCCGAACTCCGAAAGCGTCGCGAGCAGAGGTTCAAGGCACAATGGAGGAAGCTTTTGAATTGTCAGCATCTACTTTGCGTTCGGCGTTCACGTTGGACGCACGGCGTCTCTCGGTAGCAGCTAATTAGCTGTAGATAAGTAGCTTACAACAATTTTCGCATAAACATCGCCGCTCTGCTTGTCACCAGATTTGGAGCCCACTAAATTAGTCTCCCACTTCCTTGCTTTTGGAGGATCCCCATGGCCAAGAAGAAGAAAAAGACAAAACGGAAGCTTGCTCATCCAAAGCTGCCGATGCAGCGCCAATTGAATTTGTGCCACGAGGGAACGCATTTCGATCTGCGCGCCATCTTTGATGACTTGAACGAACGGTATTTTCGTAGACGTCTTCGCAGGTACAAGGTTATCTGGGGCCGCCGACGAAAGCACCGCCCAAGAGAACATTTCATTTTTGGCACAATCCAGGAGGAAGATCGGGTCATTCGGATCAATCCTGCGTTAGATCAGCCGTTCGTGCCGCTTTGGTTTTTGCGGTACGTGCTTTACCACGAGATGCTGCATTCGGTCGTGCCCGACGAAGCGCTATCGCGCAACCGCCGGCGAGTTCACACCGGAGAATTCAACCGTCGAGAGCGCGAATTTCCTTATTACCGGCGGGCGCGGCGTTGGGAAGAAGAGAATCTGTCGCGTTTCTTGCGCTAACGTCCCGCGTTTAGTGCGTTTGCGTGACCGGTGCCGGGGAGGGCCTCTCAGACGGTGACGGCGTCGTCACTACGTTCTTTTTGATCAGGTACCAAAGCGTCGTCGCGAGCAACAGGGAGATCAACTTCGCGCGCCAGTTTTTCAGAATTAGTCTCTTCATATTTGCTGTGTAACAAAATTTCCGCGATCCGCTGACGGAACGTTTCCGGTGTGAAATTGCGCTCGATTCGTCGCCGATGGCAAATAGAAATACTGCCCGTCTCTTCGGAGACGACCACGGCCACGGCATCCGATTCCTCGGTGATCCCGAGCCCCGCGCGGTGACGTAATCCCAGGCTGCGGTCCAGCGTTTCCCGCTGACTCACAGGGAAAATGCATGCTGCAGCTGCGATTCGGCCGTTGCGAATGATCACTCCACCATCGTGCAGCGCAGCCTTTGGATGAAAGATGGTCAGGATCAACTCGACAGAAAACTCGCCGTCAATGATCACGCCTGTTTCTTCGTAAACGCGAATCGATGTGTCGCGCTCGATGGCGATGAGCGCGCCGAATTGTTTATTTGCCAGTTGCGTCACCGCCTCCGCCAGATCATGCACGGTTTCCCGTTTCTCGCTCGTGAGCGAAAAAATCGGGTGCCCACCGAGCGCTGCCAAGCCACGCCGCAGCTCTGGCTGAAAAATCACTACCAACGCGACGGCAAGGAAAACCGAGAAGCTTCGCACGATCCAGCCGATCACAACTAAATTAAGCAGTGTCGAAATTAACGTCAGCGTTAAGAAAACGATCGCCAGGCCGGTCAGAACTTTCGCGCCCCGGGTTCCACGGAAATAGAGGTAGCCGTAATAGATCGCCACGCTCAGCAGAAGGATTTCAACCAGACTGCGCCAGCCCCTGAACCAGAGATCGATGAGTTGATGAATCATTCTGTCCTCCGAAGGATTGCTTCCGTTACGCGCAAGGCACTCACGTTTTCTTTGACATCATGAACCCGGAACACATCCGCGCCGCGAACGCGCAAAAGCGCAGTCAACGCGACCGCAGGCGCAAGTCGGTCCTCGATCTCCGGCGAATCGATTAACTTTGCCAGGAACGATTTACGGGAAACGCCAACTACCAACGGTCGATCATCCGCGCGAAGCCGCTCAAGCTGCGCAAGCAATTCCAGATTGTGTTCAAGCGTTTTCCCGAAACCAATGCCCGGATCAAACGCAATCGCCATGGGGTCAACGCCACACTCTATGGCGCGGGCATACTGTTGTCGAAAAAAAATCGCAACTTCTGAAACAACATCTTCATATTGCGGCCGGTTCTGCATCGTCCGGGGAGTTCCTTGCATATGCATGATGATGAACGCCGATTTCGTTTCTGCAATCAACGGCAGCATTCCTTGGTCTCCGCGTCCGCCCGTGATGTCGTTCATAATCGAAGCGCCTGCGTGAATCGCCGCGTGCGCCACCTCAGCTTTCGATGTGTCGATTGAAATCGGAACGTCGATCTTTGCTCTTAGTTTTTCGATCACCGGAATGACGCGACGTAATTCCTCCCCGGCCGCGACAGGTTCAGCGCCGGGTCGGGTCGATTCGCCGCCGACATCAATCACGTCTGCGCCTTCCGCGGCCATTTTCACGCCGTGCTCTATCGCTTTCTCCAACTCAAAAAATTTTCCGCCGTCAGAGAACGAATCCGGAGTCACATTCAGCACGCCCATGATTAAACCCTGCCGCGAAACGTTGAAAACGCGGTTCCCAATTTTCCAGATCCTCTCGCGCATCACAACTAAGACTAATTCAAATGCGCGATTATTCGACCTGTAGTCGCTTCGCTATGCGAAGCGCGGCCCAGATCGCAGGTACTCGGCGGTCCCACACCGCCGCTACAGTTATTTTTTGCGCGAATAGCGACCCATCAATTCGCCTTGTGCAATCACATGGCCTTTCATCGCCGCATCCAACTGGCCTCGTTTGGCGCCGAAAGGTAAATCCAGCTCGCGATCCAAGGCGAAAATCTTGAAATAATAACGATGCGTGCCGGAGGGCGGACACGGTCCGCCGTAGCCCGATTTGCCGAAGTCGTTTGTGCCCTGCATTCCTTTTGGCGTGCTTCCCTCCGCGATGGTGCTGGTTTGCGGAGAAATGTTCCAAACGGTCCAGTGCGTGAACAGTCCACTCGGCGCGTCGGGATCATCGACGATCAAGACAAGGCTTTTGGCTTCTGAAGGAACATCCGAAATCTGCAAAGGCGGACTGGTGTTCGCGCCATCGCATGAGAATTTTGATGGAATGTTAGCACCTTCCTGGAAAGCAGAACTTGTGATCTTCATCTTAGCTCCTCCTGCAGCAAACGAAGTGATCGGCGCTAGTAAAATCGCCAATGCACCCGCAATAATCGCCTTTCGCATGGTTATCTCCGATTGAAATCGCGTTAAGTCGACAAACCTGACCATATTGTTTCGCCCAAATGGCTGCAAACGGACGTAAGATTCGAGAACAAGTTCTGGCGCTCCTGGACCGGAAAGGTTACCGGCCACTTAACAAGATTGACATCGCTCGAGAACTTGGCTTGACCGGCACGCAACGAAATGCGTTGCGGAAAACCTTACGTGAACTCGAGCGGGCGGGCGCAATCGCGCGCATCCGCAAGAACCGGTATGTTCTGCCGGCTGAGGCGGACCTTGTAGCCGGCAAATTGTCGATTCATCAGGCCGGCTACGGATTTCTCACTCCTGAAACGCCGGGCCAGCCGGACATTTTCATCGCGGCGGAAAATATCGGGACAGCCATGCACGGCGACCGCGTGGTTGCGCGTATATCGCGCGATAGCCCTGATGACCGCATCAAGGGACGTCGCGAAGGACGTGTGATTCGAATCCTGGAGCGCGCTCACGATACGATCGTCGGGACACTCCAGCGGTCGCCGAATTTTTACTATGTCGTGCCAGATGATCCGCGGTTTGTGCATGATGTTTACGTTCGCCCTGTAGCGGCGGTCTATGATCGCCGGGGACGAGGGGCACCAAAAGAGGATCGGCGGTCGCAGACCGCCGCTACAGTTGGCGATAAAGTCGTGGTTCGCCTGGATGCGTGGGAGTCGCGCCACGTCAATCCCGAAGGGGAAATCATCGAAGTGCTCGGGCCGGC
>Ga0137385_10006584_pt1 | contig 10221 bp, 9 predicted proteins | sample SagtaG_FD_104921 | JGI IMG/M metagenome (GOLD analysis project Ga0137385, IMG submission 104921) | Vadose zone soil microbial communities from Sagehorn Ranch, Mendocino, California, USA - Sage2_R_80_16 metaG | ecosystem: Environmental > Terrestrial > Soil > Vadose zone | place: USA: California... | reverse complement strand
TTGACATGGTTCGACATAACTTCAGCTTTTACCTTGGATGGGGACCTCGACAGGGGATCCTCTAAGGTGAGGGAGGACGTAGAGGCGAGCGGCGAGGGATAGTCGTCTTCGACTTTGAGAGCCATAGCACGAAATTTGGACATGATGAGGACAGTGCCTCAGAGTTCAACGAGCAAGGGGCTTAGTTGGGCACTTGACAGACAAGCGCGCGTGGTTCAAAAGAAATACGAGTGTCCCTGGAGTATAAAGAGAGCCTCAAATATCGCTCGACCTGTATCAGACAACGACGGTTAGTAGACGAACAGCGAGGTCGCACGGACAGCCAACATGGGAGTCACTAAGAGACAAGCAAAAAGTCCAGTCATCACTCGGAAGCCTCATCAACCATTGTCACAACCCACCCTCACACCGACAGGTCTTTGGAATTGTACATGCTCGCGATAAACTATGTGGTTAATGGTAAATGTACTACATATCACCAGAGAGTGTGTGGTGGGTCATCCACCACAAAAAAGGATGAGTAGAACCAGTAGCGTTGAGCCACGATGGAACGGTCGGCTATTATACGGGGTACTCGGAGAAACTGTAGCGAGAATGGGTAATCAGCATGAGGAACTACAGCACGGAACAAAAAGAGAGCTCAGTAGTGCATGTTATTTGGCTGTATGCTACGTGCCGCTCATCAATGCCAAGGGCTATGACTGGGGCGGCAAGGTCTCATCTCGAGAGGGAATAGAGAGCGACAACACTCACCAGTGGACATATATCGGACATGCCTCACCACCATTCAGTATAACCCTTCGCCTCCCACCGACAACGACAACGCAAGGATGTATCCCGGAATTTACCGAGATGTACACTGCAATACCTCATGCATCACGACCCAAACTTGAAGCTTGAAGCTTGAAGTCTGGGAAAAAAAAATTGTCTATACATGTGCAGGAAAATGTTACACATTAGGCGACGCGGGAAGAACAGCATCCTCATCTCTCCCTAAACGGCAACCGTTGTCAACAACAGCCGGCCGGAACTAACGATATAGGGAACCCACCTTCGAAAAACTTTTGTATAAACGTTCTGTGCGGCCGCTCTCTATTGCCGGTCAACAATGGGCCGAGTACGTGAGGCTCCTGCTTCCAGAAGTTCACCGTCTCCTGGTACTCCTGCCGGCTCTTGTGGAGCAGAATGTCGACGATCTTGGGGTCGGACACGTAGCGGTTACGCTCGAAGCGCTGGCGGATGACAGCACGCACGGCGGACGGGGGGACGTCGAGGGCGTAGAGTACGCAGATTTCAGGAGCCTGTTGTTGCGGATTTTGGAGAGGAGCGACGAGGAGGGAGAGTGAACAAATAAATAATAGATTTAGAGGGGGAAGGAGGGAAACACACCCCGCGCATCCATTCGCGATACAAGTCGAGCACACGCTTGCGCTGGTGAGCAGAGCCCGTCGATTGTGTCGCCGCGCGAGCGAGGCGTGTCGGTATAGTCGTCATTGCCAGTTCAAACTGACCCACTCGGACGGCAAAACACGAAAATATGTGTCGGAATATCCCGGGATTCACCGGCCCGGTTCCGGCCCATACTCATTCCATTTTGGGTAACAGCAACGATCTTTCCACCTCCAGTAGCCCACCACACCGATCCACCACACCGATGGCCAGAAGATCCGGTACTATACACTGTTTTACTACACAGTCACAGGAAATTAACGACGTGCGCCTGATAAACACAAGAAACTTCAAGCATCCCCGTCGCCGGCTCGCCGTAGTCGCCGCGCGCGAGACTCGTTTTGACCCTGGTTTTCTCTGTGCGTGGCTTCGGCGAAGTCGTCTGTCCCTCGAAGCGACTGAATGCGTTCTCAACATTGCCTTTGTTCTCGCCATCGTTTAGAAGGTTGATCACTGCTGAATGGTGCCCCCCAGTCCAATCCACCCTGCGAGGCGCATGGCGCATCCCATCGACGTCATGCTCTCTCGATTTGATTCACGAATCCAAAGGCTCTCGAAGCAGCAGGCCGCAAGGCCGATTCCTTGACTCTGGTTGCTTGTCAATCGAGACAACATCCAACTATCCGGGTTGATTTAGTATCGAGCGATCAACTGTTTGGGGAGTAGCTGGCACGCCATAACTCGAGGAGTCATAGAGCCTGTAAACGTCCAGCTGCTCAACTTACCACGCAAGGAGGCATCGACTTGGCGGTTTCCGTGACTGGCAGTTGATTTTGCGGCCCAGCTCGGCCTGATCCTTGCGGCTTTGAATGACCTCGGTGCAACATATGGGGACTACTGTACTCGCAGACATCTATGCCGGTATTCACAAGCTCTCTGATTGTCACCGTACTCCCTTTCGCTGATTCTCTACGGTCTGCGAGCGCTTGCGGTGTGGAACCGTAGATGATGACGATTTCATTTACTCGCTAGATACGGGCTCTGGGTCTCGTCGGGTATATACTATGATGTGATAGGTTTTCCGATTTACTTTGCATTCGAGCTTAAGCACCGCTTTGGCCACGCCCGCGGGTCGGGGAAGGGGCGGGAGGGTTAGGATTGATTCGGGGTATATTGGATAAGACGACATATCGGTGCTTAGCGATTTCCGTCACGGCGTCACCCGCACACCATTTTCGTGGAATAAGGTGAGAGCTTATTGCGCGACGCCAGTTACACACTAGGTTAGGAGAGTCCTTGTACCAAGCGCCGTCACCACGATGCCATACACCTCGCGATTGTACATAGCCGTGTTATTAGGCTACGATTTACTATCACTTGATTAACATTCACTCGCTAAGAATTGGCAATCCATATGGCACTCCTGTTTGGGACCCAACGTACTTCGACTTCAGCCCCTTATTGATGTAGAACAGGTTTACTGTAATGACCATAACTAGCGCCAGTAACGTACAGCAAAAAAGCCAGATAATGTTCACCTTTACACAAATCATTAGTGAACCCGTAGATACCGTGCTCTAGCAAGTTATGGGTGCTTCGTAAATAAATAACGTGAATAAATGAGTATAAGCAGACGTGCGCGCGGGCGAAGTCTGTAAGAATAGACAAGCCAACTCAGTCTCTGCGCGCACTTAGCAGAACTAAAGATATATTATTCACCTGTAAGAATAGACGAGCCAACTAGGGCGAGTAAGTACGAGGGAATATAAGAGCGAAGTATACAAAGTCTCACCTCAGTCTCTGCGCGCACTTAGCAGAACTGAGGTCTACACTATAGACATAGAAAGAAGGAACTGTACAGTACGAAATTTTATGCTCTGCTTCCGCAGGGCAACGAGATAACAATCAAGGGGTCGGCGGTACGACCAGGAGGGGAACCGGGAAAGCGGCCCGAGCCTCCGAACGGTAAGGAAACTGCAAACCGAGACAAAACACGAAACACGAGGCGCGAGTTTGCACCACGCTCATATGGAATAATACGATACGAATCAGTCGAGGGGAAACCTCACGAGAAATATATTCCAACACGTGCCTCGTCTCACTTTGTCAGTTCGCGACCGCTTTGGACAGCAATTCTCGAATCTGCTGCCGTCGCCCGAACCAGGCCACATCGCATGCTGTCTTTCCGCTCTGGTCGCACACACCTACATCCGCACCGTGCTCTAGCAACAACCGCAAAACGTGAAGGCGCCCTTTCGCCGATGCTTCGTGTAATGCCGTGATTCCCTCATCATTTCGGGCATTGACCTCCACCTTGTGCTCGAGTAGCATCCGAATAACTTCAAGGCTTCCGTTGAGCGCTGCGAAATGTAGTAGAGTATTTCCAGTGTTGTCGCGCGCATGCGCATCTGCGTCGTGGCCCAGCAGTACCCGCACAACATCTGAAGTCCCATCTCTCGACGCGTAGTGTAGTGGTGTCCGTCCCTCGCCATCCCGGGCATTGACCTCAGCTTTGAGCTCAAGTAGTGTCCGAGAAACTTTGAGGTGTCCGCCGGCAGCCGCCAAATGCAGTGGAGTCTTTCTAGTGTTGTCACGCACATGCGCGTCCGCCGCATATTCTAGCAGTAACCGCACAACTTCGAGTTGTCCTTCATTCGATGCTGTGTGAAATGGGGTAGATCCCTCGTCATTCCGAGCGTTGACCTCCGCATTTTTCTCGAGTAGTATCCGAATAAGATCAAGGCTCCCATTGGCCGCTGCATAGTACAGTGGACTGTTTCCACTGTTGTCGCGCACATCCGCATCTGCACCGTGGTCCAGCAATAGCCATGCAACATCAAGGTGTCCATTCCTCAACGCGAGGTGTAACGGGGTATGTCTCCCATGGGTCCGGGCATTGACCTGCGCATGGTGCTCGAGTAGTAATCGGGCAGCCTCGGGTTGTCCAAAGTGCGCCGTATGATGCAGTGGAGTCAGGCCGAATAAATTCTGGGCAGCAACATCCGCACCATGGTCAAGCAGCCACTTCCCGGTGTCCAGGTGTCCATATATCGACGCAATGTGCATCGAAGTCATCTCGTACGCCCCACGGGAATTTATGTCAGCGCCATGCGCAACCAGGATCCGGGCAACCTCGGTACGTCCCTGCAATACCGAGGAATGCAACGGAGTGCAACCGCAGCCACACCGGGCATGTATGTGTTGTGGATGTTTGGCTATGTGGCGTTCTACTAGACCACGGAATCCACATAGTGCAGCATAGAATAAGGGAGCGCCCGAAGTTAGCGCATATTTATCCCACTCCAAGTCAGATTTGCGTCCTAGCCACGTGGACTCCTCTATGTCATATATTTGGACCCAGGATGAAAAATGCGGTTCGTCCATATCAAAGAAATAATCCATTGCGTCCTTTATGTGAAATTCCACCTTCTCGAATCGGGCATGCTCGACCCAGTAATGAGCAGCGTATTCAACAAGACCGGTCTTTGTCATACTGCCTCCGTCGGAGTGGCCATCCGGGCAGAATAAGGTAGCAAGACATGCCTGGGCAAGAATCGTGTGGGCAGGCTCGAGGGTAATATGAAACCGGGAGATATTTCCGATAGAATTGGCGAGGCGATCCGATGTAAGGAATTCTTTGACGGTGAAATGAGAGAATTGAACGACCTGGGAACCACCGTTGCTGATTACGGACACCAAACTGGAACACGCCGACAGCACCGCTTCTTCTTGATTTTCCCAGCACCAAGCCGCATTAAAATTAGGGATCCCTCCCGCATCCGCGTTGAAATCGACTGCAAGGATATCTGCAAGTTCCTCGACCCGAAGAGGCCGAGCAGCTACTGCAAGACAATGCAATAGTCGGTGGGCATATTGTTGGTTTGCCTTGTTGATCCCCTTCAGTATCCGTTCGTATGTCTCGTCCAACGATTCGGGCAGTTCCTCAAGCATCTGACGCACACTTGGTGGGAAGCAGCGCCGCAGAACCTCCAATTGGCAGAAAACCCATCGAAACCTGTGTGAGAGTATGAGGGAGTGACACATTCATTAATTAAAGTTGCCCTTACATTCCATCTACTTTCTCTGTGAGTTTCTCGATGATCATCTCCTTTTCCTCATCTCGCCAAGTTTTCATCCATTTGTCCGAGCGAACAATAAATGTAACGTAATTAATAATGTCCCGCTTTTGTCCGCTTTCATCGTGGAGGGATATTTGTTGTGTGGCTAAAGGCTGAAGCGCTATACGGATGTCGAACTCGGGACGACTTGTGATACATAAACGCAGATTTGGATGGCGAAACTCGACAAGTTCTCCAACAAGCCCCAACACCGTTTCCCGCGACGATGGCATGCCAGAATGATCGGGACACTCATCGAGAGCGTCTACAATGAGGTAGGTTGGAAATGACCCTATTTTTGTGAGCATATTCTTCAAGCATAACATAAGTGAGTCGATAGTCGGCTGTTCCGATCCGCGTTTGTGTCTCGAGTACAAGGAGAAAAGAGCATCACAGCATGGATCGGATTGATCAGAGAGCTGGATAAGAAGGGATGATAATAATGCACGGGCGTCCTGTTTTCCCGTGTCCTTGAAGTCAAAGTAGAAATAGGCCATGAGAGCCGACCCGACGTTGGACAACTTTTTCATATCCTGAATAATCGCGGAGCTTGCCGACAATATATGGTCAATACGGATGCAGCTTGCCGGGAAGTAACATACCTAAGAATAGTTTTCCCAGAGCCAGCTACAAAACCAGAACGTCGTCAGCACAAACTAAGCTCAGAGTGTAAACGTGATAGGAGACTTGCGTTTTCCATAAATCCACAGCAGACCACCAGATGATTGCCAAATTGCGAGGGCGTTGCCTTGGGTGCACCATGCCGAAGTACCCTGGTGGTGAGCGTCGCACGCGGTGTTGTAATTGACGGATGGATCAGGGGGAGAGAGCCATCTTCGCAGGTAGAACCGTAATCCATTCCCTGTTAGAGCACCTAAGCTCTCGTGGTCGGCGGCAGTGAGGTTAGGAGATGACGAACGGCTTATATCGTTGACCTGATTTTCCACCTGTTGAATCGCTACTCTAGTCTCTTTGTTGAACGAGTAAAGGGTCAGTCGGAATCGGGGGCTGACTAAGCCATAACTTACCTTCGACGGCCATATCGACTTTGTCACGAACGACCTTCACTCTATCATCAACTCCTTTCACCCTGTCGTCGACCCCCTGTATCGTCCCGTCAACACCTTGCACCTTGTCGGCCATGTTCTTCACGTTGTCCTCAAGGCTATGGGTGATCTTCAGGACTTCCACCGCCGCCATACGGGCCTCCTCTTGCGTCAATTTGTCGAGCCTTCGCAGCGCGTCCTCGATATCCTTCCTTCCTATTAGCACCTTGAGATACTTCTCTGAATCAAGGTCAATTTCGGGAGATATATCATCAGGGAAGGACATACTTATTCGTCCCTGCTTGATCTCCTTCGTCACAATTCCGAGGATCAAAAGGACCTCAACCATTATCTTCACAGTGATCTCTGTCATGGCCGCGGTCGGTCGGATCTCTATATATGTCTCGAGCCGCCTAAAGAAGTATTCAATGCGGCCAAAGAGGTCGACGAGAGCGTCTTGGCCATCCCTAATGTCCTTGACGACCTAGGGGATAAATGCGTCAGAAAGACGTACATATCGGGTTTGAGGACGGTGCTCACTTGGAGGAGGACCCCGATTCCCGCAAATATCACTTTTGCTGGAGAGAAGACCTGTAGGCACACACGTCAGAGTGGAGGTCATAAGCAAATTAAATTCTCGCAACACACCATCCCAACACCCTGACCAAGGGTCGCAGAAAACGCGCACAAAACATTGACGGTCGGATTGAGCCACTTTGTCAATCTTTCATCTGCGCTCCGGGACTGATTAAACACTTGGACTTGCGCTTGAAGCACAGAGAGAATGGCATTAGGAGTGTTGCAGGATTGCAGCTGGGCGGCTAGGGGATGTGAGGCAATGTCCTTCTTTGTCTGCTTTTCGTACGCCTGCAAAGCAGTTCTGAAGATCGACTCAAAGTTTGTGGAAGAGGCGGCGGTAGGGGTAACTTGGGACATGGTGCGAGTTGAATGTGTTTGGTTGAATGCTTTGGGGTAACAGGAAGATTGTATGTGGGGGGAAGTCACCGATTCACACACGGAACACACACAGCATGCCACTGAAATAGTAAGTGAGACAGTGCGAAGACGCATCGGAGATTGAAGCTGTACGCATAGAGATAGAAGTTGTTGGCAAAGATAGAGGCTGTATGCGTGACTAGAGACAAGCAACAAGTTGGAGCACCCAATAAGCATGCAGTGTTTTCGAAGAACAGATGTATCAACTGCCAAGCACGTTATCCTAAACATGAAACGCACGATCAGTGATTCAGCCAAGGATTTGGTTCTGTTTTTTCTTTGAAAAGAAAAAAAACAACAATACTAGGATGCCTGAACAAGTAAAATCGATCACGGCGTAGACTCCATCGCAAGCCCTGGAAGTCAGACTAGGAACACGTGGACTGACAGGCACGTGCACGCATTGAGAACAGTGTATTGAATGGCTTAGGCTTGGAAATTGAATGTCCGAAATGAAGTAGCTCTGCCTTGTGTCTGCGCCGCAGTCCCTTCTGCGGTCAGTCTGCAGAAGCCGCAACTTTGGACATATGCTGCACTTCCTTTACGGAAGCCAGGTCGACAAACTTGGGGGGAACTGCCATGCGAGGTCTCCTTCTCATTGAAAAAACCAAACTTGGTTGTGGCGTGTGAGGTTCATTGGCATTTCCTGGGACGCGTCGGCCCGGTGTATTCTCGTCATTATTGCAATTCCATTCTGCCAGTGGGTAACCCAATCCAAATCCTACAACAACGATCTTTTCACCCACAGACACTGATGGTCAGAGGATCCTGTATACTACACTTCTACTGTGTAACTAACGATGTGCGCTTTGATAAATAACAGGAAAGTTCAAGACGAAGCGCGGTCAGGGTGGTGGCAGTCTGGCAGATCCCTCAGGTCCATCGCAGCTTGCCTTTGACCTTTCTGCCAGACTCACGGTGAATTCGACCGTCATCGTCTATAGTCTAAATCCTACGCTCGACGAGAACGGGACGGCCGTGAGCGTGGAAAGACGGTGTGCGTGTCACAGCCGCCTACCCTCGCCAGTATCTTACCCCTTCCATTTTGCGTCGCACAGCCTTGGGCGAAGGCGACAAAGACGACGACGAAGAGGAAGAAGATGGCGAAGAGGAGGACGAGGATAAGGACCCGTCTTATGTCCCAGACGAGCCCGAGATCTCCTCCGCGGAGCGAGAGAGCTCAAGAAGCAGGCGGAAGGGGCGGCCAAGATAGCGGCGGACGAGTAATAGGAAGGTGAGGACGGCGAGGACGAGCTGATCGCAAACCCGGACCGCCTCACGAAGAAGCTGAACACCCCCGACCTGACCACGCGAGCTATTGCGCCGAAAGCAGTGCGTCCCTTCCCAGGTGGACTCTCTCAAAAATAATTATACTATTCGTTTAGGGAGCAGAAGGAGAAGCAAGACATTAAGAACCGTTACTGGAAGGTAAATAAAGAATTTCTCGCGCGTACTCTCCCTCGATTTCCCGCTCGTTCACGAGTGATTCATTTTTCTCTCGTTCGTCGGCTGCACCTCCAAGGAAAGACGGATGAGGCTAAAGCGGACCCGTCCCGCCTTGAGAAGATCCGTGCGGAACGCGTGGCTGCCGCGGCAAAGAGGAAAGCCGAAGCTAAGGGTCAAACACCCCACACATCTCAATCTTCCGCCCCCGGTGTTGACTTAGAGGATACGAAGCATTTCTGAAGATTATCTCGAACTCGAAGATTGTGGAAGAGGTGCCGGTAGGGGAAACCTGGGATACGGTGCCGGTTGAGGGCGCTTGATTGGATGTTTTGGGATAACAGGAAGATGGTATGTGGGAGGAAGACACTGATCCCCACAGCACGTTACCGAGATATGAATCAGATCAAGGGCGCTCCTCGCCCTTTCTTCTGTTTACTTCAAACGTAATTCCACTCCAGCATGGAACAAAAAGAGGGAGCTCAGTAGTGCATTTGTTTGGCTGTATGCTAAATGCCGCTCATTAATGCCTAGGGTTATGACTGGGGCAGCAATATTTTCATCTCGAGAGGGAATAGATAGGGGCAACGCTCACCAGTGGACATATATCGGACGTGCCTCACCGCCACTCAGTCTAGCCCTCCACACTTACCTCTTCTGCGTGGGAGTGGGAGAACGTGTCCCGGGGTCCTGAGATTTACCGAGATGCACACTGTACTGTCACGGTAGTACCCTGGATGACATCCAGCTATCGCATCAAGACCTTAAAGGCCTTAAAGTCTGAACTAAAGTCTATTCACGACACGGTGTAGACAAATTACACATTGGGCAACGCGGAAAGATAGCCGTTCTCTGCCGGAGCTCCAAAGGAGCGGCGGCGAAGAACGTAGTCTTTGAGCGAACGGACGAGGCGGTACGTGCTCGTTCCTCTTTTCCGTGCCACCATCTGCCCACCCTTGCTCTCAACTGGTTCAAGGACCAGAACACTTTTATTTGCCCACCCCCCATGCCCAGTGATTGCCAAGGGATCGATGATGAGACCCGCATTTTCCGACCCTCATCAGCTCGCTCCGGGCCCCACCCGCCCGTCGCGACCTCACCTCGGAAACACAAACCCCTCATTTTCGATCGAGAAGCACTTCGTGCTTTCGCCCGATCGCTGTGCAGTTGTACAGCTTAGCCATTTTCTTGCCACTATGCCACGCGCCGGTCCCCTTCCCTCCCGGCGC
>Ga0137385_10006577_pt1 | contig 10226 bp, 9 predicted proteins | sample SagtaG_FD_104921 | JGI IMG/M metagenome (GOLD analysis project Ga0137385, IMG submission 104921) | Vadose zone soil microbial communities from Sagehorn Ranch, Mendocino, California, USA - Sage2_R_80_16 metaG | ecosystem: Environmental > Terrestrial > Soil > Vadose zone | place: USA: California... | reverse complement strand
CCCCCAGGCTTCGGGGACGCGGCCTGCGCTATGTATCGCCCGTCATCCAGCTCAGGCAGCGGCTCGAGCTGTTCGCGAATGTCCGCCCCGTGAGCCTGCTCGCCGGTCACCGGAAGCCGTTCCGGTGCTGCGTCATCCGCGAGAACTCGGAGGGACTCTATGCGGGGCTCGATCGGCGAGGGATTCCGAACGAGCTGCGGTCCTTGTTGCAGCACCCAAACGTCGAGCGCTCTGGCCGCAACGACGTCGCCTTCAGCGTGCGCCTCCAGACGCGCTTCGGGCTGGAGCGCCTGTTCCGATATGGGTTCGAGTATGCGCGCGCGAACGGGTACGCGCGGGTCACGCTCGCAGACAAGCCGAACGTCCTCCGCGAGAGCGGGCAGCTGGCGGCCGACGTCTTTCATGAGGTGGGAGCTCGCTACAGCGAGATTCGTTCGGACGTGCAGAACGTCGACGCCGTCGCGTTGTGGCTCGTGAAGCGCCCGGAGGAGCTCGGCGTCATCGTCGCGGAGAACATGTTCGGCGACATCCTCTCGGACCTGGCAGCGGGCGTAATGGGAGGGCTGGGCGTCGCACCGAGCGCCAACGTGGGCGGTACGACGTGTTACTTCGAGCCCGTGCACGGCAGCGCGCCCACGCTCGCCGGTAAAGGCCGCGCGAACCCGTCCGCGATGTTCCTGACCATCTCCCTCATGCTGCAGCACTTGGGGTTTACGCCCGAAGCGGAGCGGCTGGAAAGCGCCGTGCGCGCCGTGATCATCCGCGGCAGGCACGTGACCTACGACTTTGGGGGAAGCGCGACCACGCGCGAGATGGCCGACGCGATTCTCGACGAGCTGTTCACCTCCCCTGCCGCGCTGCGGGCGAGCGTGCTGTGTGTGGGGGACGAGCTGCTCCGGGGCGAGATCGTCAACTCGAATGCCGCGGAAATTGGAAAGCGACTGACAGGCGCTGGCTACGATGTCGGTCTCCAGCTCGCGTGCGGAGATCAGCTCGCGCCGCTGACCCGTGCGGTGGAGAGTTGTCTCGGTCAGTCGGATCTCGTGGTCGTCAGCGGCGGCCTGGGCCCCACGTCGGACGACCGGACGCGCGAAGCGATCTCGGGCGCCATCCGCAGGCCACTCGAGTGGGATGCGGCGAGCTGGGACCGGATCGTGAACCGGCTCGCTCGCCTCGGGCTCGGTGCCGATCGGACGAACCGCAAGCAGGCCTCCTTCCCGCAAGGCGCGGAACTGATTCCGAACCCGAACGGCACCGCTGAGGGCTTCACGATTCGTGTGGATAAGCGCGTGCTGCACGTGTTGCCCGGTCCGCCTCGAGAATGCCTGCCGATGCTGGAGTCGATCCTTGCGCGCGATCCGCCCGTCGCCGCACCGAGGACGAGCTACTGGTGGCGGCTGCTCGGGCTCACAGAGCCGGAGGTCGCCGCAGCGACGGAGGACATGCTGGCGCCGTTCTCGCGTGCCGTGGAAATCCGTTACCTATGGCGCTATCCGTACGTGGACGTTCGGCTCGACGCGGGACCGGCGGCGGGAGTCAACGAGGCGATCTCGTCATTGCGCGAGCGCTTGCGCCCGAACGTCGTCAGCTTCGAAGGCCGCTCCGCGAGTGAACTGCTCGGGCCGGCGCTCGAGGGGAATCGTCTCGAGATCGACGATCGCATGGCGGGTGGGCGCCTTGCCGGAAGGTTCAGCTCGCACGCGGTGCCAGGCGGCGCGGGCATCGTCCGCGCCACGGTGTCTGCGGATCGAGAGTTCGCGCCGCCGTATGAGGGAGCCGTCACGTGGCGGTGCGAGGTCGAAAGCGCTGGCTCGACCAAGAGGTACGAATTGCGAGTGCCACATCGAGGTCCCGAGGTCGTCGACTACGGGCTAGAGTTCACCGCCTGGAGCATTCTCAGGTTTCTCGAGGGGGAGGAGGCATGAACGCTTCCGAGAGGCAGGTCGTTCGCGAGCGGTTCGCCAGCATGGACACGCCGGCGGTGAGCGACGCGATGGACGGTATTGGACTATCCGGGGCGCTGAGAGGCATCACGCCGAGGATCCCCGGGAAGATGGTCGCGGGGCCTGCCTTCACCGTCCGCTACGGCCCGCTGCAGAGAGAGCCGGGCGAGTTCCACGGAGCTGGGAACTACATCGACGACGTCGAGCCGGGGTGCGTCATCTTCATCGACAACCAGGGTCGCTCCGACTGCACGAATTGGGGAGGCATCTTGAGCGAGGTGGCCCGTCTCAGGGGAGTGGCGGCGACGGTAGTGCACGGTGCCGCCCGCGACCTGGCGGAGATCCGGGGTATGGGCTACCCGCTGTTCAGCAGCGCGATCCACATGGTCTCAGGCAAGAACCGGGTCCGCGTCACTGGCGTGCAGGTGGACGTCGAGGTGGACGGCGTATCGGTGCGCCCGGGGGACTGGATCGTCGCGGACGACAACGGCGCGCTGGCCATCCCGCAGGCGCGCGTCCTCGAGGTGCTGGAGCGCGCGGAGCGCGTCGATCGCACGGAGCGGCGCATCCGAGAGGCTGTCCTCGCGGGGACGCCGCTCGTGCAGGCGCGGAAGCGGTTCCGCTACGATCAGCCATGGCTCGACACGAGCAGCTGATCATGGAGTCCTTTCGGAGCTACTGGCGCGCGCGGCTGACCTTCCTGGACGTGCACTACCATGCGGCCCCCGACGCGTTCGAGCGTCGCCACGGCGTGATCGAGACGGGTCGCCGGTACCGCTCGCTCGGAGGGGCGGTCGTCCTCAAGAATCACCTAGGCGGCTCCGTCTCGAGCGCGGAGGCAGCCAGGGCCGAGGGCCTGCCGGTCTTCGGCTCGATCGTGCTGAACGTCGGCGCGGGCGGGCCGGCGTGGCGCGTGGTCGCACGCGAGCTCGCCCGCGTGCAGTCGCCGTGGAGCGGCCGTCTCCTCGTTCACCTGCCCACGTTCACAGGCGACCGGCACGCAAGCCGCCTCAAGCGGAACCACTCCAACAGGTACGTCGAGGAGCACGGGCTGGCGCCGTGCGCGATCTCCGATGATCGGGGTGATCTCACGCCGAACGTCCTCGACGTTCTGCGGATGGCTCGGGATCACCCAATCGTCGTCTCGACCGGCCACGCGAGCCGGGAGCAGGTGCTTCGACTCATCGACGCAGCCGCTCGTTTCGGGCTCGATCGGATGATGCTGAACCAGCCGGCGAATCCGATGGCCGGTCTGGCCGCCCGGGATCTCCTCGAGCTCGCGCGACACCCGTGGCTCTACTTCGAGCAGACGGCGTTGACGTACCTGCTCGAGTACCAGTCCTTCGGCGACTTCGTCGAGGTGCTCTCGAACGTCCCCAACGTCATTTATAGCTCCGATCTCGGGCAGACGAGCCAGATGGACGTCGAGGAGTGGCGAGCGACGAGTCTCCAGTGGTTTGCAGAGCTATCGCTCCCCGAGAACAGGGTCAACGAGATCGTGCTCGAGAGGCCACTCGCGATGCTCGCGCCATGATGAAGGAGCCCGCCGCAGGCGAGAGTCGTCGGCGCATCACACCCGAGGCGAGCGCTGACACCGGAGCGGGGGCGGTGACCGAGAGCCTCCGGGGCTGCCCGCGGTGGGAGCGCCATAGAGACGACGTCGTCTCGCGCGCCGCGCCCGGGCTCAGGCCCTGGGTGCTGGGCCTGGCGGTGTCGTCGCCCGGGCCGCGAGAAGCGGCATCGCCAGCCCTGCGACCACAAGAGCGCTCCCGGCCAGCTGATCAGGTGTGAGCTTCTTGCCAAAGAAGAGCGCCCCCGAGAAGAGCCCCACGACAGGAACGAGGAGAGTGAATCGCGCGACCTGCGCTGCCGCGTATTGTGTGAGCAGCCGGTTCCAGAGACCGTAGCCGACGAGCGTTGCCGCGTAAGCTAGTAGCCCACGGCGGCCCAGGAGGTGAGTCCGAGGGAGCGAAAGCTGGCGACGACGTTTCTCGGGTCCCTCGAAGACGTAGGCCAGAGCGAAGAACGGGATGATGGGCAGAAGCCCGGCCCACACCACGAAAGCGAGCCGTTCACTGAGCCGTGGCGGGACAGCGCGCGGCTGGCCATGTTTCCGACGGCCCAGGCGACCGCAGCGCCGAGGGTGAGTAGGAACCCGAGGGGCGGAAGGGAGCCGCCTGCCCGCAGTCCGATCGACCAGTCCCGCCGCCGCCGTACTCATCCCGAGGATCTGCCTACGGTTGGGCTGCTCGCCGATCATGACCCCAGCCAAGGCGATGGTGAAGAACACCTGGGATTGCAGCACCAGCGAAGCCAGGCCTGAAGGCATGCCGAGCTTGATTGCCCAGAAGAGCAGCGAGAACTGGCCCAGAAACGTGGCGAGCGCAAATCCCAGGTGTAGCCGAGCGGGAACGCGCGGCCGGGGTAGGACGAGCACGGCCGGGAACGACGCGAGGGCGAAGCGCAGCCCCGCGAGGACGAAAGGGGATACGCCGCGCAACCCCACCCGGATGACTACAAAAGGTTAATGCCCCACAGCATCACCACAAGTAGAGCGAGAAGGACGTCGCGAGCACGCACGCGGCGTGCATTATACCTGAGGCGGCGACAGGAGCGGAAACTCTTCACCGCTTCGCTCCGAACGAGATGCGCACGCGCCGTGAAAGCCCGGAGAGATCCTTTCGATGGCCCACGTTACTGGTGATGCTGAGCGACATCACGTTCCCGATGTTCTCAGTGTTGAGTCACAGTCCTTCGATCTCATCCCAGTTCGGAACAATTCGCCAGCGTCGGGTCAGGCCGATCCACAACTTCAGGTCATATCTTCCAGCTTCGCGGTCGGGTACGACTCATGTTGCCTACCGGCCGGGCGGCTGCGCTTCTCAGGGATCGTCGAGAGCTCCACTGGCGGTCACGGCGTAGCGGCCTACTGCTTCCACGTCACCGGACTTCTCGCCGCGGCCGGCCACCCGTAGCCCGACGGCCACAACCGCGGCGCCAGCCCACCCGAACAAGCCGAGTCGTTCATCAAGGAGTGCTACACCGAGAATGGCGGCCACCAAAGGCTCGGCCAGCGTGAGCGTCACGACCGTGTGTGCAGGCAAGTTGCGCAGACCACACCCATACAGTGAGTACGCAAGCCCGATGGTGAATATGCCGAGGTGCAATGCCACCATGCCGCCCCGGAGGGTATACAACCACGCTAGCGGTTCCACAGCGAGCAGCGGCGCCATGAGTAGCGCGCCTGCGCTAAACACTCCGGCCATCGAGCCGGCAACGTCAAGGCCGCGCTCAATCGCGTGCTTTGAAGCCTCTACATACACAGCGTAGCTGAGCCCAGCGCCAACCATGTACGCAAGTCCCAGAGGGTCGACCAGGGCCCCATGTTCACTACGCGTGGCAAGTAGAGCGGCCCCTGTTAACGTGATCCCTGTGCCCGTCATCCATGCGCGTGAGAGTGCCCCACGCCGCGCCAGGTGGATGAGACCGGCAAACACGGGACCGCTGCTGATACCCACAATTGAACCGAGGGCTACTCCTGTCCGCCGCAGCCCGGCGAACCAGGCGATCTGGTAAGCGGCGACAGCGACGCCGCCTACCAGCAGAGCCGGTCCATGCTTCCACCAGTTCCGGCCTACCGCCGGCCGGCGGAATCCGGCGACCGCCGCCAAGGCTGCAGCGCCGACGGCCAGACGCACCGCACCCACTCCCAATGCAGTCGTCCCACCGGGACTGAGTGCCTGCGCTGTACCAGTCGTGCCGAACAGTACAGTCGCTGCGAGAACGGCAAGGACCGCCGCGAGGCGGCCAACACGCGAGGTTCGCGCCACAGAGATGCTCATTTGGCTATGCTGGCCCCTCCAAGCGCTTATACACGCCGCAACCGTATCCGTCTACTCGTCCTAATGCGTCCCCGACCCGTGGCGCTTGGGGCCTACTTCCGCGAGTTCGACTGGGTCTACGAGTCGGAGTCTGGGACCAAGGCCTCGTAGCCCTAGCCGATACGAAACCGCTCACACACGCTAGAGATTTGCGCATGGCCGACATTCCGCATCGATTCTCTCGGCTCCGGTCTGCGCAGTGCGTCTTCGGATCCAATAAGGCGTCGCCGAGATGTCGCGGGCCGAAGGAATTTGCAGTCGGAAGCACCCGCGCAGGTGGCGTTCATTCACCTATCACCATATCGCAGGTCTCGAATGCGCGCAGCGCGGCTGAGTGCGAATGACGCGATACCATTCTACGGACTGTCGATCGCGAGCGAAGCTCACAGCTGACATCCATCTAAAGCGGCGGCGCTACATCGACGCGGAACTCTGGACGAACGAAAAGGACTGGCGATTGAACCCCGGCGATGGAGGCGACCCCGCGATCGTCTCGGAGCGAGCGCTCGAACGCGAGTTCGCCATCGCCCAGCACGCACAGGACGCCTTCAGAACTTCGTCCAGAAGAGCGATCCCAGCGAGCGGCGTTCCAGAAGCGTCACCCCAGCACGACAGGACCTTCGAGCGGATTTGGCATCGTCTCAAGTACTTCCCCGTCTTGTTCATCAGCGCTCCACACGTCGGAGAGGAAGGACACGGCGCATTCCCGGGGATCCCGACACCGCTCCTTTACGCGACCTCCGTGTTAGATCGACACTTGAAGATCGACGAGTTCCCAAGCCTCCGAGTTCCCGAGGTCGTCGCGGTGATGAATCCGCCGCGATACGATGAACGGTTCCGAAGTGACCTGGCACACACGCTGCGGCGGTACCGGCCTCGAGTAATTGGAATCAGCAACGTCTCGGAAGGACACTACTACGCCCTACGCATCGCGAAAGAGGTCAAGACCGCGCTGCCGGACGCGATTGTGGTCCTCGGCGGTGCGCACGAGGACGGTACAAACCCAGAAGTGTATCGTCGGGCCGCAGAGTTCTTGGACTCAAACGACAGCTGTCTCGCGCAGGCTGGGCGTCGACCTCATCTCAACATGCATGGCCTGCGCAGGGACCACGTCGCCACCATGGAGTCGCTGCAGACCTTGGCTACCCCGGAAGAGCGCGAAACGATCGATTTCGTTGCCTCAGGGGACGGTCCCTATCTGTTCATGGAGCTCATGAGGCTCTTCGCTGACCACGAGCGCGGTAGCAAACAAGAGCTCAAACGCGCCATCCTCGCGAACGCCGCCCGGTTTGCGGAGCTCGAGGGCAGCGGCCATCTGTTCTTCTGGATGCCTGAGACGAATACCATCGAACACGTCCAACTCAGTGGGCGCCCACTCGATCGCGACAGGCTGCCGTTCATGGATCTCGGTCGTCTCACACACGAGAACCGGTTTCCGATATTTCGCGGGAAGAAGACGGGCCAGGTCATGGCCTGTGGCGGCTGCAAGTACGCATGCAGCTATTGCCACGAGTCGGAAGAGTACCGTCTTTACGAGGTGCCAAAACTCCAGAAGCGAAAGCCGGAAAACGTGGCAAAAGAATTGGATCTCCTCAGTGAGCAGGATTATCAGGCGGTATTCTTTGACGACAGCACGTTCACCCAGAATCCGTCGTTCGTTGGCCGACTCGTCGAGCTCATTCGGGTTCGAGCGCACGAGCAGTGGCACACACCGTTGGAATGGGGCTGCCAAACGACGATCAACGACGTGAGCCGCGACCTTCTGGCCAGGATGGCCGCCGCTGGATGCACCTACATATATTTCGGGCTTGAGAGCGCCAGCCCCAGCCGCGCAGCGGTGCACAAGGTCGTTGGCCTACGCACGGCGGTGGCCAACCGTGATTGGGGTCACCGCTTCAAGCGCGTGGCGACCTGGTGCCAAGAGTACGGGATTCGCGTTGGAACATCGCTCCAGTTCGGGCTGAACGAATCACCAGCTGAGCGCCGAGCAACGATCGACCTTCTCGCCGAGTTACGCAGGCAGGGCTGCTTGGCGCCCGGGTGTGTCGCGCTCAACGTCAACTCGCCCTATCCAGGCACGTTGCAGTGGGTCGAGCTGCTGGTTCGCGGCACCGGCCCCATGCCGGACTATCGACAATCGTTGGTGCGCCACCCGATGTTCGAGACGGCGCACCAGTTCTCGTCGCTAGGTATCGCCATCGCCAACGACATCGTGACGGAAGCTATCGCGAAGCTCGGTGACGCGATCGTCGGTGCTGACCAGAGGGCGGTGTAACCAGGAGGCTAAACGTGGCGAACGCGGGCTTCTTCGAGACCGTGACGGCGGACCGCCTCATGGACGCAAGATACTTTTCTCCGGCGGTATTCGAATTCCTCCGCCAAGAGCGATTGCTGTTGGACGCTATCGCAGGTCAGTGTACCGTGATGGTTGAGGTCGGCTGCCATGATGGCCGCTACTTGGCCTGGGCAGTAGAACGGGGAATGGCCTACCTTGGAGTGGATGTAGCGGCTCGCCACCTCTTGGCTGGCCGCGCCAGAGCCAAAGAAATGGGTCTCGACGGCGGCCGTTATCGTTTCGTCCTTGGCGACGCCCGCGATCTCGTGGCGTTGGAGCGACAGGGAACCCTTCCGACGCAGGCCGAGCGCGCGCTCCTGCTGTTCCCGTTCGGCCTGTTCGGAGCATTAGACGGCGTCGACGGGGTGATCGAGGGGCTGGCACAGCTCGGCCAGCCGTTCGTTATCAGCATGTATCAGACAAATGCCGAGACAACAAATGCTCGCCGTGACTACTACGGTCGGTGCGGCATTCATGAATTGGCATCCATCGACGACGAGGGTGTTCGCATCAGTAGCAGTCGAGGATTCGAGAGCGTGGCATATGACCCACATCGCTTGCTGGCTCGGTTCCGAAGTAAGGGGCTGAGAGCCGTTACGATCGCGTGGTCGGCGATGAATCTCGCGTTGGTATCACGGGGGCTGGAGGGGGCGATCCCGCGAACGTTCGGCGCTCAGCTGCTGGACCGTTAGCGACGCGGCGCGGAGAATGGGCAACGCCAGTGCGCCAGCTACCCCGGCCCACTTCCAGGCGACGATGGTCAGGTGCGGAGGCCGACTGCCCTTGGCCGCGGAATGTCCGTCCCTTGACATGCCGCCGGCTGTTCAGTGTTCAAGCGTCGGCCGTACGACATCGTGCGTGAATCGCGTTATACTGATTGTATGCCCGCCGACACCACAGCACTCGCCGCTACGGTGTGCGCCTACGCCGACGAGGCGTCGGCCCACACCCATCCGTTCTACCAGCTCGTCCTGCCGGTAGCCGGTGCTCTTGAGCTCGAGGCGTCTGGGCGTTCCAATCTCGTCGATGCACTTGCTGGGGCTTCGATTCAACCGGACGCGCACCACAGCTTCCGGGGCGTCGGCGAGAACAGCGTCCTCGTCCTCAACCTGAGCGATGACTCGGCGGGAGACGAACTGGCGCACCGTTTCCTGGAGTCCGCGAGCCGTCGCGTGTTTTTCGTGCTGCCCCCGCCAATTTGGCCGCTACTTCGAGCGGCTGCAGCGCAACTCGCCGGCGCCGCGAGTTCCGAGGCGCGCCGCCGGTGGGCCGCACTCGTCGCGTTGACTCTTGCGGAGCAGGGCCAGCAGATCGGCCACCTTCCACGTCGCCCGGAGGCACTTTTCGCAGGCGTCTACCGGCCCCTGCATGTCGCCGGGGGTGGGGTGCAGCCCGGCCACCTGGCCGTAGGCACCGCAGAACACGCAACGTTCCCGGGCCAGCTCCACGCGCTCAAACATGGGCCGCCCCAATCTCGGCCAGCACCCGCCGGATGTCGTCCTCGGTCACGATCCACCCCGCCCCCTGCGACCACTTCGCCACCATCGCCCACTCGAGGGCCTGGTGCACCTGCACCGCCGCCCGGTCGTCGCCCAGCACGTCCGCGGCCAGGGCGAGGGCGAGCTGCGCCGGCCCCGACCCCCGGTAGCCCCACATGAACCCGTCCGGGGAGTGATTGTGCAGGTCGTTCCGCGGGGCCAGGGGCCGGATGTGTCCCTGGTCGTCCGTGACCTCGACCACGTAGCCGCCGCGCTTCGTGCGGACGGCCGTACCCATGTAGCGTTTCACGTCTCACCTCCGCGCCAAGAGGACCGCCGCCCTAGACCCGCGTGACCCGGGTGGCTGGGGCCCTAAACGCCTCGCTGGGGTGCAGCTTGGCAAACCGCAGCCGGGCCCGTCGCTCGGCCCGCACCGCGTTCCCACTCGACACCTCGACCGTGACCTCCCGGCCGTCCGCCAGCTTGAACGTCACCTCGTACAGATCCGGCTCGCCGTTGGTGCGGCTCATTCCGTCGCCCCGCACCAGGGGCAGAACCGGACGTCCGGGGCCTCGGCCTCGGCCACCAT
>Ga0137385_10006571_pt1 | contig 10231 bp, 9 predicted proteins | sample SagtaG_FD_104921 | JGI IMG/M metagenome (GOLD analysis project Ga0137385, IMG submission 104921) | Vadose zone soil microbial communities from Sagehorn Ranch, Mendocino, California, USA - Sage2_R_80_16 metaG | ecosystem: Environmental > Terrestrial > Soil > Vadose zone | place: USA: California... | reverse complement strand
ATTCACCGTCACCACATAGCGCCGGTCCGGCGACACTGCGATCGACATCGGCAAAGAATTTACGCGTTGCGGATTGCCCGGCACCGGTCCCATCTGCTTGCTCGACGGAAGATTCAATGCCGGTCCCCACGTATCCTGTCCCCGCGCACCCAGCGGAACCAATAGGATCACGATGAATGCGAGCTGTACTTTCCCCGATAAAACCCAACGACGCGGCCCGAAATCCCCCGAAGGTGTCATGCAAACACCCTAACAAAACTGTGGTACAGCACGATTACAAAAGTCTTACACCCGACCGAGCCGCATCCTGCTAGCGTTGAACTCAGGCACCACCGGGCAAGTACGAGGCACCAGACCCCAAGTACGAGGCGAACCCAGAAAATATGACTCCTACGCTCCTGACTCCCGAAGCACCCACCGAGACCGGCACCCTGAGCACCACCCGCGCCGTCACCATGCCCATCACGCCAGAGAGCATCGAGGCCGCACGCCGCCTCGCCGCTGAAGTCGCCCAGAAGGTCAAGCAGGACCTCCGCATGGGCCGCGAGCATCAGCAGGGCCGCATCAACTGGATCACCGCGATCGTCATGGGTCTGTTCCACGTCGGTGCGTTCGCCGCGCTCTTCTTCTTCTCGTGGAAAAACCTTGCCGCTTTCGCAATCATGTACGTCCTCGCGATCAACGTCGGCATCGGCATGACCTATCATCGCCTGCTCACACATCGCGGATACCGCATTCCCAAGTGGCTGGAGTACATCGTCACTGCCTGCGGCACGCTCGCGCTCGAGGGCGGACCGATCTTCTGGGTCGCTACTCATCGCGTCCATCATCAGAACTCCGACCACGACGGCGACCCGCACACCCCGAACGACGGCACCTGGTGGGCTCACGCCGGATGGATCATCTCCGGTCGAGCACTCCACTCCGAGACCGCGCTGCTTGGCCGCTACGCCCCCGACCTGACCCGCGACAAGGGCCATGTCTGGCTCAGCAAATTCCACTACGTCCCACTCGTCGTCAGCGGCCTGCTGCAGCTTGCCATCGGCGCAGCGCTCGCACCCGCCGGCCACGCTGTCCTCGGCGCACTCTCGATGATGCTCTGGGGAACCTTCCTCCGCGTCGTCATCGGCCTGCACTCCACGTGGCTGGTCAACTCCGCCACCCACATGTTCGGATCGCGCCGCTTCGAAACCAAGGACGACTCGCGCAATAGCTGGTGGGTCGCCCTGCTCACCGGAGGCGAAGGCTGGCACAACAATCACCACGCCCACCCGGTCAGCGCCCGCCACGGCCTGGCCTGGTACGAGTTCGACCCCAACTACTACGGCATCTGGCTGCTGTCCAAACTCGGCCTCGCCCAAAAAGTCCAGGTCGCCAAGTTCGACAAGCAGAACCCCAAGCCCGCCGGCGTCCTGTAACCAATTCCGGCACACGTTGAAAAGGCCGTCCGTCCCCGGGACGGCCTTTTATTTGCTTCACTTCTGGTTGTCATTCTCGAAGGGAATCAGCTTCTCTCCGACAACCAGCAACTAACAACCTTCCCCTCACCCTTCCGGCAGCCCCATCGCCTTCTCCACCAACTCACCCGCTCCCATCAAATCCACCTCCCGCACCTCCAGGCTGAACGCGTTCTCGTCCTCCACCGTACCCTCCGCGTTCGCCACAATCCTGTGCCAGATCCGTCCATCCTCCAGCGCCTTCGCCACCGCCTCGGCATCCTCCCGCCTCCCGAAGAACCCCAGCGTCGACACGGTGCCGTCATCCACCAACTCGTCCGCCTCCTCCACCTCCTGCAGTGGAAACAGCCCCATCTTCTCCCGCAGAATCTTGACCGCGCGAGCCCGGTCCGCCCCCGGCACAATCACTTCCAGCGCCACTGGCGGCCCGCCGTAAAACGATCCGCCGCCCGTGCTTTTATCCGACACGTCCCGCACGTCCACCTCAATCGCTTCCGCCTCCAGGTAGTCGCAAGCATCGCCAGCAGCCATCGCATCATGGAACGTCATCAGCACTACGGAACCATCCGGCAGCTTTCTCCCAAACTCCGGCTTTGGCAGCGGGTTCCTAACCGCCGAAAACGGATTCTCCCGCGGTTCCATTCCCTCCAAGTTGATCCCTCGATGAGTCAACTCGCCGTGCAAAACCTCCCGCGCCACGTCGGTCAAATCCGCAGGCTTCGACGCCAGATCCAGCAGCTCGCCGTCCGACATCTCTCCATAGTGTTCCTGTAGCCGCCGCAACATCTCCGAATCCAATTCACGCGCCATGCCGCCGAGCATATCAGGTTCCCACAGCCAGCCAGATGGTTAGCTTTTTCGAGAACCGGGAAAGCGTGACCGTCACACGCGCTTCATCCATTCCAGGCAAATCGAATCGAAGGTAGTGAACTTTTCCCTTCCGAGCTGATTGAATGCTGAAACGGCCGCCCTCGTCGGATCGTGCCACCTCGATACATTCCTTGAAGTCGTCGGAGCATTCCGCGACGGCCACACCTGGGACTGGAGCGTCCATACCATCGACGACAATCCCGCTCAACGAACTCGCGCGTTGCGCGCTAAAGACGGCTACGTTCCCCTGCCCAAACGCAGCTACGCCCATCAAAAGAGCACATCCGATGGTCCCAAAACCTGCGTAGAATCGCCACATATTTGGTATCCAGACGTCTCGAACCTTGCACCCCGCCTTGAATCGCGAACCGCGAACCTCGAACCTTTCTTACGGCAGCGGAGTCCCTGCCTGGTGATAATGCGACTTGTCCGCAAACAACCGTTCCGCCCCGCGCGGATTGTTCTCCACACGCGGCTTCGCCTCCCACATCATCGTGCTCCGATTCTTCAGGTCATACGCCGGCCAGAACGGCAGACTCCGATTCTTCAAGTCCCGCGGCTGCCAATACGGTGGAGTCCCGTCCACCGTCGGCCCCTTCCAGTCCCCATTCGGATTCCCCGTCCGCCCGTACGTAATCAGCATCTGCGACATCACCGCAGCCAGCGCATTTGCATCGGCCACATGCTGCGGGTCCGTCCCAATCTGTCCGCTCGCCATCGCAATGTTGTCGAACATGAACGGAATATCGATCGTGTGCATCGCCCGCCCATTCGCCCCTTGGAAATTCATCTGATAGACCCACGTATGCTTCTGGCTTACTGGATTCGCGGCCCGCCGCTCCGCCTCCCAGCGCTGTCCCGGCCACGCGCGAAACGCCGTCGCCGCCGCAATATCTACCTGCGTCGGCGTGTAGTCCGGATGAATTTTGCGGAACTCCGCCACTGCATCCTCCGCCTTCACCGGCCCAAGATATTCATGCACCGCCGCATCCAAAGCTGCCGGAGCCGTCTCCCATGTAATCTCGCCGCCACGGCCGCCTACCGCGGTCTCGTCGTGCACATTCCCCAGCATCATCGGCACATTCTCCGATAGCGACGGCGCATCCGGATCGAACGGGCTCCGCGACAGAATCACGTTGTCCACCACCGGCAGCCAGTCGCTGCTCACCGCCCGCGCGCCCTCCTGAATCTGGTCCATCGTGAGCGAATCAATCTTCGCGACAAGTTCCTTGCCCTTCAGTCCGCCCGCGCTCATCTTCTCGAGCACCGTCGCAGTTCGTCCCGAAGCAATCTCGATCGACGCGCCTTTTATCTGCTGCCCGCTCATCGTCATCACGCGATGAAACAGACCCTTCGCCACCGGAGTGGCCATCAGCGCCGCGCACTTCGCGCCTCCGCCCGACTGGCCGAAGATCAGCACCCGCGACGGATCGCCGCCGAACTCCGCGACATTCTCCTTCACCCACTTCAGCGCCAGCACCAGGTCCAACTGCCCCGCGTTGCCCGACATCGCGTACTCTGGCGCAAGGTCGCCCAGGTACATATAGCCAAACGCGTTCAGCCGGTGATTCACCGTCACGACCACAACATCGCCGCGATGACACAGCCGCTTGCCGTCGTACAGATCGCTGTTGACCGTCCCGTTGTTGTATGCGCCACCGTGGAAGTACACCAGCACCGGCCGCTTTTTCTTATCCCGCAGCCCTTGCGTAAACACGTTCAGGTGCAGGCAATCCTCGCTCTGCACACCCTGGTCCCGCGGCGCGCCCGGCACGCCCGACGCCGAAGTCGGCACATTCCCCGTCGCCGAAGGAGGAGCAGGCCGCCCGCCGCCCGCGCGTGCCGCCACCAACTGCGGAGCCATCGTGGTAAAGGCCGCGCACTCCTTCACGCCCGTCCACGGCGTCGCAGCCACCGGAGCCCGAAACCGCGTCTTCGCCGTGTCCCCGCCGTACGGCACGCTCTTGAAGACGTTGATCCCATCCTCCATCGCCCCGCTGATCTTCCCCGCAGTCGTCGTCGCCATCGGCGTGCCGTCCGCCCACGCTAACGCCTTCCCGCGCAGTGCCAGCGAAGCAGCAACCAATCCCGAGTTCCGCAGTAGAGCACGACGATCGAATCGATTCATAAGCAAGAAGTTCTCCCGGCAAGTTGTCAGACCAGTTTCAGCCGCACATGATCATACCTCCGCCTCGGCCGGAATGGCACTCCAGCCCCCGCGCGACGACCCCACGATGTTCGGAACCAATCGCCGCCCACCTGCGTAGTATTCTGTGCACAGGATCTGCGTCCCAACCGAGGTAGGCCCATGATCACACTCACCGCTCTCGCCCTGCTCTACTTCCTTCCGACGATCATCGCAGCCAACCGCGGCCACAGCGTCGCGGGCATCCTGTTGCTCAATCTATTTCTTGGCTGGACCGGCATTGGCTGGATTGCGCTGCTGCTGTGGGCGCTGCTGTCGTACCCCACATACCGTGTCGTCCCGGTCGCCTACTATCCGCCCGGCTACTGGCACAGATAAACAATCGCCCGCTCACCCCGGGCGTATCCACCCGTTTTCTATCCGTGTTCATCCGTGGTCGGCTTTCCTACACCTTCGGCGAAAAATCTGTCAGCTTCATGAACGTCACATCGTGCACCTTGACGAACGCGCCGTCCTTTTCCGTCTCTGCCTTCAGCGCCATCCACTCCGGATCCTTCCCGAACTTCGCCCAGCTCTCCGTCGCCGCCGCCCTGCTCTTGTGCCGCAGCAGATAGATCAGCGTCCGTCCCGCCAGTGGCTCATCCGTCGGCACCCAATACCCAACCCCGCGCATCCCCAGCCGCGCGAAGATCGCCGTTTCCTTCGTCCGAAACCGCTCCAGAATGCCCGGCTGCTTGCCCTCGTTCAGGTGATAGACCCGCAGTTCATACACGGTATCGTCCGTCACCGTGTCCTCCGCAAGCGCTTCGTGTCCAGCCGTCATTGGAATCATCGCAGCCATCCCCATCACCTTTACCAAGTCTCGTCGATCCATTCGTAACCTCCTGGCCGGCGTTCCAACGTCCCCGCTGCCACACCTGCAACCTTACTTCACTCCATGCGTGTGGAACTGTGAGAATCCCACATAGAAGATTCCCGCATCGGTCCCCGGATTATGCGGACTGATGTTCGCATTCGACAGATGCTGGTACCGGTAGCCAATCGTCACGGCGCGATGCCGCTCGATGTGGATGTTGATGCCACCGCCAAAGTCGATCGTATACATGAACTGCGACCCCTCCGGACTAAGCACACGGTTGGCAAAGTAGACTATCCCCGCGGCGTTCGACCAGAACGGCTGAACCCTGTGCAATGGTCGAAAGTCGACCTGAAATCCCAGCGGCGAGAATCCCCCGCCAAACGTGTGCTTTCGTCCGATCACACTATTGCTCTCGTCGAGCACGAGCTCGTCCAGCCACGCCAGCGCCGTCACCTCAGGCGAATAACGCGCAGTGAAATGCTGATGTGCCGTCATCAGGTACGAATACCGCAAATCGATCGGCGCATAATGCACCTGCGTCCGGTACCCCCAGACCGGGCCGCTCACCCAAGAGAGGCCGCCCGTCACTCCAAACTCGTGCACACCGCCATAAGGCATCCATCTCCGCATCGGCTGCTCCTGCTTCCCGCTCGCAGAAACTGCCGGCGTGACCACGCTCTCCTGCGCTGGCGTCGAACCCACCAGAGCGATGTGCAGAGCCACACTCAACGTCGCCACCCACGCCCTCTGGCCGCCAAGCAAGCGCCGCAATCGTCCTCCCGCACCGCAGCCGGCAGACAGCCTCGGGGTTACACCGCGCATTCATGCTCCTCACGTGGGTTCACGGAAAGAAAAATCGTCTGATCGTATTATCCGCGAACCGTGGCATTAACCTGGCCCGTCGTTTCCGGCCCGCCACGCTCCCGCTCTATACTCAACTCCACACGATGAACATCACCCGACGACGTGGCGCCATCGCCCTTTCCATCACCCTTGGGGCGATCCTCGTCGGCGTCACCATCTACCTCAACATCAGTTACATCATCCTCCACGAAGGCCGCGTCCTCTCGTTGATCTTCGGAATCATCCTCTTCGGCGTGCTCGTCGGCGGAGTCGTCCTCAACACCATCTTCCTGGTCCGCGAACTGCGCCGCAACGAGCGCCAGGATTCCTTCCTCAACGCCGTCACCCACGAGCTCAAAACTCCCATCGCCTCCATCCGCCTCTACCTCGAGACTCTCCAGCGCCGTGAGGTCCCCGAACCTCAGCGCCAGGAGTTCTACAAAATCATGCTCGCCGACTCCGACCGCCTCCTCAGCACCGTCGAGCAGGTACTCAAAGCCGGCGAACTCGGCGCCCGCCGCCGCCACTACGAGCGCACCATCCTCGAACTCGCCCCCCTGGTCGCCGATTGCATCGCCATCACGCTCCAGCGCCACCATCTGCCCGCCGAAGCCATCCAACTTGCGCCGATCCCCGGCTCCGTCCGTCTCCACGTCCGCGGCATCGCAGAAGACCTGCGCACCGCCGTCCTCAACGTCCTCGACAACGCCGTCAAGTACTCCCCCAGCGGCGTCCATATTGTCTGCTCCATCGCCATCGTGCGCTACACCCAAGTCGCACTCACCGTCACCGACAGCGGCCTCGGCCTTCTGCCCACGCAGCTCAAACGCATCTTCAAACGCTTCTACCGCGTGCCCGGCCGCCATGCCGTCAGGATCAAAGGCACAGGCATCGGACTCTTCCTGGTCCGCACCATCGCCCGCCAGCACGGCGGAGACATCACCGCCTCCAGCCCCGGCCCCAACCTCGGCACCACCATCACCCTGACGCTGCCCCTCGCCAACCCCACCACACCCGAGGGTGCCCCATGATCATCGCGGCCTTATCGCGATTATCGTGGGGATGTTCTCCCGCGCGATTCCATGGAAAATAGAGCCATCGTCATGCCGGACATGAATCCATCTCCCCTCATCGCCCTCATCGAAGACGAAGAACACCTCGCCCAGGGCCTCCTCTTCAATCTCGAAGCCGAAGGCTACCGCACGCACCACGAGTCCGACGGCGACGCCGCCCTCGCCTACCTCCTCGCCGCCCCTCAATCCGGCCCGGAAAAGATCTCCGTTATCGTCCTCGACTGCATGCTCCCGGGCACCGACGGATTCGCGGTCGCACGTGCCCTTCGCGAAGCTCAGCGCTACACTCCCATCCTGATGCTCACCGCCAAAGCCCGCCCTGAAGACGTCCTCGAAGGCCTCGAAGCCGGCGCCGACGACTATCTCCCCAAGCCCTTCGATCTCAACATCCTGCTCGTCCGCATCAAATCGCTGCTGCGCCGCACCGCATGGCAAGCCGCTCAGGCCGCCGCTCCAGCGGATGTTCCCCCCCAGCCCCCGCCATCCGACACCTACTTCTTCAACAACCGCACCATCAACTTCAACACGCTCGAACTCATCGCCCCCAACCGCTTCACCAACCTCACCGTCATGGAGGCCGACCTCCTCCGCTTCCTCACCGACCGCGAAGGCCAGATCGTCTCCCGCAAGGACATCCTCGAACAGGTCTGGCGCGTCCACGAGGACACCGATACCCGCGCCATCGACAACTTCATCGTCCGCCTCCGCCGCTACATCGAAGACGACCCTGCCAATCCGCAGCACCTCACCACCGTCCGCGGCATCGGCTACCGCTTCCTCGCCAACCCCTGATATCGTTGCTCGTCGCTTGATCCGGTTCCACCGGTCACGCCAAAGAGGAAATCCACGCACATGAGCCGCCCTGCAAAGAACATCAGCTTCACCCTCTGCCTTACTCTTCTAACTTTTGAGCTCGCCGCCACCGCCCCGGCCCAGACCAATTTCCAGACCCTCCTCGTCGGCGTCGACCACCGCACCACCGTCAGCCTCAACGGCGACTGGCACTACCTCGTCGACCAGTCCCCGGCCCGCGCGCTCTACACCGGCACCGGCGCGATCAACGACAAGAGCTACGCCATGAACACCCGCCCCAACATCTCCACCGGCCCGCACAACGAGGAGTATGACTTCTCCACCGCGCCCACCCTGCGCGTTCCCGGCGACTGGAACACCCAGGTTCCGCAACTCTTCAACTACGAAGGCGTCGTCTGGTATCAGCGCGACTTCGAGGCGCATCCCAAACCCGGCACTCGCAGCTTCCTCCACATCGGCGCCGCCAACTACCGCTCCCATGTCTGGGTCAACCAGAAGCGCGTCTGCGATCACGAGGGCGGGTACACTCCCTTCGACTGCGAAGTCACCGCCGTCCTCCACTCCGGCTCCAACTTTGTCGTCATCGCCGTCGACGCCACCCGTCTCGTCGACGGCATTCCCTCCACCGGCATCGACTGGATGAACTACGGCGGACTCACCCGCGACGTCTCCCTCGTCACCGTACCCACGCACTTCATCGACGACTACGACGTCCACCTCGCGCACGGCGCCACCTGGCAGCCCGGCACCACCGAACTTACCGGCTACGTCCACGTCCTCGACGCGCCCGCCGGAACCGCCGTAACCCTCGACATCCCTGAAGCGGGCGTCCACACCACCGCCACCACCGACGCGGAAGGCCGCGCGCCCTTCGACATCAAAGCCGCCAGCCTGACCCTCTGGTCGCCCGAGTCCCCCCGCCTCTACAAAGTCACCCTCGCCTCAGGCTCTGGCGATCAGCAAGACAAACTCACCGACGACGTCGGCTTCCGCGACATCCGCGTCGACGGCACCCGCATCCTGCTCAACGGCAAAGCCGTCTTCCTCCGCGGCGCCAACATGCACGCCGAAGCTCCCGTCCGAGGCGGCCGCGCCAACACCGACCAGGACGTCGCCACCATCTTCAGCTACCTCAAGGACCTCAACGCTAACTTCGTCCGCCTCGCCCACTACCCTCACGACGAGCGCATGGAACGCACCGCCGACCGCGACGGCGTCATGATCTGGTCCGAAATTCCGCTGTGGCAGCACATCTCCTTCGATAAGCCCGAGGTCTATGCCAAGGCCACCTTCATGCTCAACGAGATGATCCGCCGCGACCGCAACAAGGCCTCCGTCATCCTTTGGTCGGTCTCCAACGAGACCCCCAACAACCCCACTCGCACCGAGTTCCTCACCAATCTCGCCAACGAATCCCGCAAGCTCGATCCCACCCGTCCCGTTACGTCCGCCCTCCTTGGCCCGCGCGCCAACGGAACCGAGATGGATGAGAACGATCCTTTCGCGCAGGCCCTCGACGTCGTCGGCCAGAACGAGTACATCGGCTGGTACACCGGCACCGCCGAAGAAGCCGACACCACCCACTGGACGCTCCCCAACAAGCCCATCATCATGAGCGAGTTCGGCGCCGAAGCCAAGGCCGGCAACCACGGAGCCGTCCACGATCGCTGGACCGAAGAGCAGCAGGCCTACGTCCTCCAGCACCAGATCATCATGCTCAACAAGATCCCTCAACTCCGCGGCGTCACCCCCTGGATTCTGATGGACTTCCGCTCGCCCACCCGCAACATCCCCAAGCTCCAGGACGGCTACAACCGCAAAGGCCTCATCGCCGAAGACGGCAAGCGCAAACAGGCCTTCTTCACCATGCAGAAGGCATACAAAGACCGCACCCTGGGCAAACCCGAATAGCCAAATTCAGGTACAAATTCGGTAAGAATTCGGGTGCCCGTAGCCTGCCCTGAGCGAAGCCGAGGGGTCAAACCCAGTCTGACGTGGGGATACATTCCCCGAAAGCGCCTCGCCATCCGTTGTTCACTCCGAAAAACTATATAGCCGATTCCATCGTCTATACAGTAGACTGTGGCTCCAAAGGGCGGCTTCGCCCCGCTGTCTTCCTGGCCAGGAGGCACTCCATGTCGCGATGCACGCTCCGTAACATCTTCACCGT
>Ga0137385_10006558_pt1 | contig 10236 bp, 9 predicted proteins | sample SagtaG_FD_104921 | JGI IMG/M metagenome (GOLD analysis project Ga0137385, IMG submission 104921) | Vadose zone soil microbial communities from Sagehorn Ranch, Mendocino, California, USA - Sage2_R_80_16 metaG | ecosystem: Environmental > Terrestrial > Soil > Vadose zone | place: USA: California... | reverse complement strand
GTGCGTGCCATTGAGGATGAGGGGGAGAGCGCCCTGCGGGCGCAGCGCGGCATGCGGGCTGTACGCGTCTAGTGTGCAGATGAGGAGCGGGAGACAGATCGCGAGGCGGACGGGGACGACGAGCGTGCAGCAGGCGATGCGCAGGCGAAAGATTCCGGGGGGCATGGCGTAGCTGAAGGTTAGGCTGTGGCGGGCGGGCTTGCTAGGCGGGTGAGTTGGGCAACTCTATAGTGAAGATGAAGTCGAGTGGTGTGTTGGTAGAGGCATCCGCAGGAAAGGGGGTCATGCCGATATTGGTGGAAAGGCACTCATTCGTCGTGCATCTTGGAATGTAGAGACTTGGACAAGAGCGAACAACGTTTGGAACAATATCAAAAGCTGCCTTCGTTACGTGGCACAAAGATACTGTAAGGCCCGGAGCAGTGATGTGGACGGTCTTTGGTTGTGGCAAAAACGACGTCCAAATCTTGGTCCAATTCATAGGTGACACGTACCGGACATTCCCGTTCTGTTATACACGAAGCCCACCAGCCGTAACGACAGTCACCAGAACCCATGCTCTGACAACAATCGTACTGTATATCTACCCACCCAATATCTTACCCTGCGTCGGTCTATACGGGTGGCCAATTGAAGTCCGCGGGTTCGTTTGTATCTGCGTTGGTGTGGGTCACTCCGAGTCATACTCGGATCTGTCTTTTGCCTTCGCTGCTTCGGATATGAGCTGCACGGAAAGGCTAAGCTACTAACGACCTGTGCAGTACAGTAACGCGGGTCATACACAATTTGAAGGCGTTTCTATTGCTGTTTCTTCTGTTGCCCGTATCGCCGATAACGAGGCTTCACAGCTTCACCGGTCACACGCCTCACCCATCGATTCATCGTTCCCCGGCCACCCTGGCTAAAGTCTTTGAGATTACCACTCAAGACCAGAGCAGCTGTCTGACCTCTCCCCGAGAAAAGTCTAGCTTGCTTCCCGGTCTCAATGGAAGATGGAGATAAGTACCGCTAACGTGCCTCAGCTAATCCGACACATTCCCGCAGTGCAACCTAAAACGTTAATTGGAAGCTTCAGATACACAATCGCTAAATCGACTCTGGCCTGCCTCATAGTAAATACAGTCTCCAACTCTCGATTCCCCGACAACTTTGACTGCGATCCCCCTGCACCTTTGGCTTCCCGCCCTCAACATCTGGGCAGTTTTGCATCTACTGTGCGCTCTTGAGCGCTTCCTTCGTGCGGTCCTTCACCGAACGCGATGTTCCCTCGACCGCTTGCGTTCGATCTCCTTCGTGATTGCCGGTTGCCGACCCTTCCCGCTTTCTCTCGATACGCGCGTTCTCCACCGTCGCGTAGTAGTACCAAATGGCCCCTATCGCAACAAGCCCTCCACCGATGTAGAGCTTCTCCCTGTCTAGGCCCATTCTCGAGCGTGGGCCCTCCCCTTGGTCGGTCGTTGGGCGGGTCGGGTCGGGCCGCATGTTGGCCATAGATACAGTGCGGACGTGGTTGGGGCCCTTCTGTGCTGCGCCAGCCACGCGAAGGAGGTAAGATCTTTGTGCGACGCGGTAGTACATGGCGACAATTTAATTCGACGAAGAGTTAAGTGTGTGTGCGGAGGTTTTCTTATGCGGTTGTCGTAGTGGGAGTCTAAGGGGATGTAGTTGGAGTCATTTACCTTTCAGAGGCAGCTTTTCAAAGGCTCTCCGCTCGCCGCAATCATCCTTCTCAGCTTAGCATAGGAGCGACCAACGCCGCTCTATGACGTCGTCATTACCTCGATAGCACGTGTAGACTCCAGTCACGTGGATATTTGTCCCGTGACTTAAAAATCCAGAAGGACGTTCATAACGATCATGGATCGTTATCATGGATTGCCCTTGGACTTCTTGGAAATGCATCATGGGGGTCTTTACGTGTAAGTTAGCTAAAGGGAGATCGGCGACGAATCTACGACTACGAGTACTAGACTAATAAGACCAAGATCCACCTTCTTAGTTTGTTGTGTATTCGGGGGCCTAAAAACTTCACTGTCATTCTACTTTACGAGGTTCCACGACCTTTGTAACTGCTTTGATTCACCCGACTTCCAAAGCGACTTCCTGCTGGGTTCCAGGGGCTACTTCTATGTCGGATCAAGCCCACAATGCGCCAATAGGTGGTCCTGGACCTGGAATAGCACCCAATAAGTGCCCGCCGACAAAAATATGCTAGCGGCTTCCCCGGATGGGCCGGATCCCTCACCTAGGCGCGGCCCTTGGGGATCACGCACCCTTGACCACCCTTGCTTCGGATAGCGGTCAGACTCCACCTCAATTCCGTCTCAGCCAATGGTCGTGTCCTATTCATCTCAGTATCAGAACCCGTGGTCATACTCACTTCTACCTCCGCCCTTCAAGTTCAGTTCCCACACAGAAATGTACTATAAAAGCTCTCACTCCGTTCCAGTCCTTACTCTGAACCCCGGACCTTCTTCACAACTTCACCAACTCATTGTATCGTCTCAGTGACTTTCCTGTAGTCATGCGCCACCATTGTATCTCTGTACTCTCTGTCCTTGTCGCTGTTCCTCTTGGCAGCCTTGCGAAGCCCCACTCACCACCTTGGGGCGACATGCAGACCAAGCACTCCTGGAACACCGTCCCGGAGAACTGGGAGAGCTCGGGCCACCCGCCTTCCGGTACCACGATCGACCTTTACATTGCGCTCAGGCCCCACCGTGAGAACGCCTTGATCGACGTACTTTACGAGGTCAGCGAGCCTACACACCCAAGGCACGTCCACCACCACTCCTCCGCTCGCGCGTGTTCTCACGAGTGCCACTGCTCTGATGCAGATATGGTGCACACCTGACCAAGGAGCAGGTCGCTGAGCTTGTCGCTCCGCATCCAGAGACCCTTGAGCTCGTAAATTCCTGGCTCGAACACCGCGGCGTTCCCTCCTCGTCCATCTCCGTCACACACGGCGGCAACACACTCATGCTCAAATCCGTGTCCGTCACCCAAGCCAACGCTCTCCTCGACGCGTCATACCAGCTCTACAGGCATGTCGAGAGCAGTGAGACCATTGTCCGCACTGTCGGCTATGCTCTTCCCGCGGCGCTGCATGGGCACGTGCTGACCGTGGCGCCGACGACGTCCTTTTTCTCCCCGCCCACGCAACGGCAGACTCCGGGGAATCGCTCCGGGGCCACAGCGGGGCTGGTAAAGTCGGCATCGGGAGAGCCAGCGACGATGCTGTCGAGCCGCTATGGTGTCAATTACGTCACGCCGTCGTTCCTGCGCTGGCTGTATAACACGTCCGCCTATACACCCGTTGCGACGGGCCAGAATATGCTTGGGGTTGTGGGATTCGCAGGGCTTTATCCGAGCGCGGCGGACCTGGTGGGGTTCATGCTCAAATACCGCTCCGACGCGGTGGCTGCGGCCTTCACCGTCATACCGGTCAACGGTGGAGGGCACGACCCGAGCCAGCCCCACAGCGAGCCGAGCCTGAACATCCAGTACGCTGAGTCCATGGCGTATCCGACCCCTCACATCTTCTACAGCACCGGCCAAGGGCCGTCGGGCAAGGATGACTTTTTCATCTCCTGGCTCGAATACATCATCGACCAGCCGAGCATCCCTCAGACGATCAGCATCTCGTACGGCTTTGACGAGGATACCATCTCGAAGCAATATGCAATGTACGTGTGCGACCTGTTCGCGCAGCTCGGTGCGCGTGGCGTCAGCGTCCTCGTCGCGAGTGGGGACTCTGGCGTCGGCGAAGGGAACTGCAAGGCCAACGACGGCTCTGTCCGGTTCAGGCCCAAGTTTCCCGCGATCTGTACGTGTGTCGTTTTCTCTCGGATTGGAAGTAGTATAGTATACAAGTGCGGGTCAAGGACGTTCACCGCATCGCCATGCTTTGGCAGGTCCCTATGTAACCGCCGTCGGCGGAACGACGGACTACGAGCCGGAGATCGCAGCTCCTCTCTCCGGCGGCGGCTTTTCGAACTACTTCCCGCGCCCTCCCTACCAGCTGCGGGCTGTGTCCACCTTCTTCGAGGACCTCGGCAACCAGTATAAAGGCCTTTACAAGTGCGTTCGCTTCCGTGTCTTGATCTACCCTATTCGTATTTTGTACTTGGTGCAGCCCTTTTGGCCGCGGAACCCCCGACATCGCCGCGCAGGCCCTCAGATTTCGGATCTTCGTCAACGGCAAAGAGATGCAGTTGAGCGGCACAAGCGGCTCGGTGCCCGTGCGTCTCTTCCTCCTCCTTCTTCCTTCCTATTTGGGTCGTCTGTCCTTGAACACCCAGCTGACTGCCAATTTACAGGTTGTAGCGGGCATAATATCGCTGCTTAATGACTGGCTGATTTCGAGAGGCCAGCCCCCGCTCGGCTTGCTCAACCCCTGGCTGTACGGATACGGCTTCTTAGGTCTCATTGACATCACAAGTGGCTCGAATCCGGGCTGCAACACCGATGGGTTCTCCGCCGTCACTGGATGGGATCCTGTGTGTTCCACCTGACTTTTTACTTCTTCACTCTCGACGTTGGATGACCCTGGGCTCCGTAGGTCACGGGTCTCGGAACACCTGGCCTCGACGCAATGCGGGAGGTGCTTCTGGCATTTAATCACGCTGGTTAAAAGGAGAGCTAGGTCATGCAACATAATAGTCCGCACCTTGCTAGCCCCAAGGGTGCCAGTGGATACTCTCAAAATGTCCCTCGGGTTCCCCTGATTTAAAGTAGTTGCGACTAGTAAGCATGAACTGGCCTTGAAACTGGCATATAATTGCCTTCTCTTTCTCCTTGAATTAGAGTGCACCTTGAAGTGCAAAACAGTACAGCACTACCTACGTGGTCACCCCGGTATGTATCTCATGGGTATAAGTCTAGATTTCCTTGCTCAATTTCAATATCAGACCTCCCAACTCCCGGAATCGGAATCGGTATAGGTTGATGGGGTGCGCCGTGCACCAAAGCGTAGCGAGTCAGACTGCAATTGAGATCGAGTATCTTCGGTTGCCGGTTTCGACCATAACTTTGCGTTGGCGAGTGCCTTCCATGTATGATGGCGCTATCGCCCCGAGCAATTAGTTGGTTAGGTTTGGAAACGTAAGCTCTGCTACAAATTGAAAAGAAGGGGCTGAGAGTCAGCAGGGCAGCACAGCAGCACAAAGTATGAGAAGCTCTGCCAACTCTTGGGCTAGAAAGTACCCTTTGCTAGTTGAGAGATACAGCCGATTCCAAAAGTGGTCACGGTACGGTCGATCCTAGAGTTGTGCTCGTCAATAAATGCCTCATAAAATGTTCCCGTGCTCTCGATTTGAACTTGGATAACGTAGGTGCTGTAAGAGCAGCGAAACTGTCAGGTCACGCAAAGAATTCAAGAGATGTAGGGCGTCCATTTTGGGTACCCAACCTGAACAAGCGCTTTCACTGCGGGGGTGATTGCACCGCCGAGTGTGTGTGTAAATTTTGTCCGCGGTACGAGCTTGATAAGATCGAGTTGGTCAACGACTTCGTCATCAAAACATTCAGGTGGACACATGAAGCTGAACGAAAGAAGGGCCGAACGATAACATCTTTGCGCCATGGTCGAATGTGACATCCGCAGCTGTGTTGGCGATGGGTACTCCATTCTACCCTGGATTTTTAGGTCACCACGGTCACGAAACGGGAGAGGAATCGACACAGAATCTGTCATGCCACGCACGCCACTTGCCCCTGCGCACTGGCATGGAACTCAAACACCGCCTTCAGAGATGCCCATCTGGACATCAGACAAGACGATGCAGCGCATTCAATGCCGTCGAAGGTGCACGACGTGCCAAAGGGTAGTCCAAGCCCTCAAGCTCAGTGGGCTAGCAAAAAGAGAGTCAAAGAAGTCGAAGTTTACCTCTAAAGTTGACTCTGGGCGGAACATCACAAATTGAAGCTTGAAACCTGAGGTGCCTTCGGCGCCAATCGAACAAAGCCGCGTGTAATGAGCAATGTGCTTGAATATCGAGGGCCGTGGCATCGCACTCGTGGCGGGAATACGGAGAAGCCGAGCGAATGAGGTGCTTTCTATTTACAGTAAGGCGCACTACGAGAGGAAAATAGCCGGAGTGAGTACCCACTACTGGATAGACTTGCGGCTGAGGACAGATTATAATTCGGATCATCTCTGTCACGAACTAGAATCCGTCGACGGTGGGATAGCCTCGAGCTCGCGAGAACAGCTGCAAGAGACAAAAGGAGTTGCGGTCCTAGTGACTCGGAATAACTTTACCGTGACCATAGAGCATCGCCACTTGAAGTTTTACCGTGACAAAGCTACTCCGTAATAGATTGGCTGTAAGCTCCGCAGCGATTTTAGCTTCCTCCCCTTAGTTCTCATTCCCATTCTCCATATTCAGAAGCCAAAGGGCTGACTTCGTTACCTTCGTGAAGTAATAACTTGGCTTCAGAGTTTTCAGCCCCGAATCATGCTGTGTGAGAGAGCATTTCCTGTGATTGTCTTCCCGCCGCCGGTACTGGCACCTAGTATACCGGTTTATCTGATCTGAGAAGGCAAGTCGAGCGTCATTCCCTACTGTATGACTTGTTCCCAATTGAAGGCATACAGTGCTATCATAAGTACATCAGAAACGAATGTACCGCCTCACAGGTGAGGACCCCGAGCGTTGGGACCCCGATTCTCTAGCTTACAGGGTTCTGGACTTCTGAGCCGACATTCCATGCGGTTCCTAGCCCGCCAGAAAGATGCAGCACAGCCTCGCGTTCTGATTATCAACTCATTTGGCGTACTAGCCCCTGGTGATCTGCTCCTGAACGAGACGTTCGAGCTCTTTACAGTCAATCAGTGGTGAGATAGTCTCGCTTGCCTCGTGCTATTGTGTTTACGTTTCAAAATATCAGACGGCGGCCGAGTCAGCGCGAAGTACCCTTGACGCACTACAAGGGGTACGACCTGCCAGTGGTGCCCCTCATTTTGCGCAACTCCGGGGCTACGCTATCCCCTTAAAGGCTATCAAGGTCCTCTACTTGGGTCAACGAGTTCGAGTATTCCCTAGAATTCCCGTGAAGGGAAGGACCCATGTGCTTTTGGCTCGCTCTAGTGGTAGCTTGCAGATTGCTAGCGCTCTCGTCTTGACCCCCTTACGCAAGACACGGCCTCCGAGCAGTTGTCAAACATACTTGCGGTGTGCCCACCATAAAGGGCCAATGACGTGAGACGGGTGGCGAGCGATGCACATGCAGGAGATGCGATAAGGTTGTCCGAGCATCCGGAAGCAACGGCGGGCCCCGGAGTGACCACGTTGCCCCCAAATTTGCGCCTCGCGAGTGGAGCTGCTACACTAGTAGCACTAGGTGGTTAAAAGATCAAGACCACCGAGTCGGCTATGCCCATTTTTCCCTTAAGCACCCTAGCGCATGCTCACGGTCATTGGTTCAGTTAGCACTTAGCAGTGGCGTTCCTTGTGGTCCGTTGATTGATCGACAGCACTGCGGGCCGCATGGATTCCACGAGGCTTGTCTGTGACTTCTCAAACGACAACTTCCATTCATCCTCGTCAGACATATGGCAGCTTCTGTCTGCGCTGTGGTTAACAAACCACCTGAGAAGCTTCGGCCGCTATTCTGTCATAAGAACGAAAGCCGGAGTGACGCAAGCAAGCAAAGTGGTCTGCTTCCCCTGGCTGTTACATCACCGTGCTCTTCGCAGATGATGATAAATCTCTCTCGACTCGATTTCAACTCGACGGATCCTATGTAGCGAACGCTCCGCTACGGACCCCTGTGGGAGAAAATCCCCTCGAATCAGGTTGTTTTATTTTGTTTGTTTCTTCCGTAAACCCCAATCACTTTTAGAGCACGACCCGCATGGACAGGAACACCAGATTCGTTGGTTTTTTTTTGATTGCACAAACACCACTTTTCTGTTCCGTCCACCCTTTTCGGTTTGTTGTCAACCATCTCGGTTCGCTTCTATTTGAACGGGGTAGATTCCAAATGGGCTGCGAGCAGCTTTTTTAGCTGTTGCGCATTAAATGTGGGGTGCCCATCACTCGTGAACGTTGATGGAAACCAGATGTGAAACACTAGATGTACAGAATGTACAGTTGGTTGCCTTTTACAAATTTTGAAGCACCATACCAGTGCAAATCCCAAAGAAAAAAACCGAAGGGTATCCCAGCGTCACCAGCAACCAATGATAGGAAAAAACGGAAATCGCAAGCCGCCTACGCCGCATGTTCGGTAGAGCTATAGCTCGAGCCCGAATCCTCGCCGCCAGGATTCGATTTCATATTAACCATACGAACCCCGGTGGGGCTGAGGCGCTGGCCTCCGTCAGTGAACGCATCCGTGCTATAACCAATGCGCACTTCAGTAGGAGGAGACTGGGACCAAGACGCAACTCTAGCGCTAGGCCTTCCTGGCGGTGTATTTGACAGTCCGAGCGCAACGCGGATGATGATGAGTGCTGGCGCAATACCCTGTACGACGAGGATATAAACCCATGAGCCGTTGCCAAAAAAACGCGATGCGATTACGTACGTATGTCTGCACGGCGATCACGCCGACAATCCCCTGCGCGGGGTGCCGGATGGCGAAGAGGACCACAAAGACGAGCTGCACGATCAGGTAGAGCGCACCGCTCTCGATGACGATGTCGATTGCCGTGCGGCCTGTTCCTTCCGGGAAGTACACGCCGCGCATGTCGCGCACCTTGCGTGGAGAGAGCAACCAGATGCGCGCGGCGATGAGGGCCGTCACGAACACGTTTGTGCATAGCGGGAGAATGAAGCCCGCGAGACCCAATGGCACTAAGGAGGGTGGGGCGATTGGTGAAGATGGGTTGATGCCCAGCAATAAGTGTATGACTACCGCGATGCATGCTGCGACGTGGCGGAATTCGAGTTGATCAGTATCAATCATTGGTCCAAGCGTGTCAGTATCGCTTACCAAGCCCACCAATCGACGTGAGACTTGGCAAGATGATGATCCAGTAATTCCTGGACCAGAGCAGCCAACAGCGGTATATGAGGATAAGTTGACCGAAGAAATCCGTGACCGAGATAAAGATGTCGGCGCCAACGAGGACACTTGTCTCGTTTGCGAACCCATTAACGCCCTTCGTGGCCTGCGAGGTCGTATCAGGACTGCGCAACTTCGATGCAGCATAGAGTGCGCACCAAGACGTTGTAAAAGTGATTAAACTCTAAAGCGAAGTGTGCAGCACACGAAATATACAAGAAGACGCTGATAACGAAAATGGGGCGGTTAAAGCCGCTTCGGCTCCGCGAGTGCGAGTGCATTAGATACACAGACACGACGAAGAGAACGGTGTAGCACCCTTCGGTAAGATCATCTGTCAGGAGGTCCTGCTAACAATTGCTTGTGAACGTACCGTAAAGGAACGACTCACAGCCAAAGCCAATCAAGGCTGCCATGTCGTTGTTGATTGCCATGCTCGCCGCGATGCGAGGGGGTGCAGTTATGGGGCAAAGCAAAGAATTAGTCCAGAGACGCTATGACAACGTCTGGATAAATAGGCCAGGGCATCGACGGATGGCCGTGGCATGTGTAGGTGTCAAAATAAAGGCCAAGACTCTTGGAGGAAAGAAGTCAGGTGTCGCCACAACCCGATCGTGTGGAAGGAATGCCTGCGAAAACTCTTTTTGGCTCACGGAGATGATAGGTACAGCCATGCACCTCTCTTTCCCACCAGACAGAGGAGTAGGGGATATACGAATGGGTATGGGTAGTCACGCCACAAGGCAAGTCTCGTCTGGCCTTGAGACGGCCTCATTTCGTGGTCAATGGTACTGTGCTCTTGTCTTCCAACAGATTCAGTCGCGTACTCAGCCCTAAGTTACGAGTTCAAGAAGTTCCCATGAGTGCCAGGCCGTCGGAACTTGATGGTCAATCGAAGAAATTTTGTGAGGCACGAATCTGCCGGCGTTTGTCGAAATCACGGTTTAGATACATGCACGGTAGGTCCTTGTAGGTCTGCCCCCCCAAGTCCCGGTCCTAAGTGAAAAAAAAAGTACACGAACGTGAGCGTACCTCAACGACTGCGCGGCACCATGTGCACAGGTTCCGTACAAAGATAGCTGAAGCGCTGAAGGTCCTGCTCCGCTCGTAATTATAAATGACTGTTACGCCCGCCGTTTATCCTTTAGCCCACTGCGTCCACATGGCACATATTAAACTCTCAACCCTACTGACAGCCTTTGTGATCCCTGGTTACAACGTCCC
>Ga0137385_10006556_pt1 | contig 10239 bp, 12 predicted proteins | sample SagtaG_FD_104921 | JGI IMG/M metagenome (GOLD analysis project Ga0137385, IMG submission 104921) | Vadose zone soil microbial communities from Sagehorn Ranch, Mendocino, California, USA - Sage2_R_80_16 metaG | ecosystem: Environmental > Terrestrial > Soil > Vadose zone | place: USA: California... | reverse complement strand
CAAGGCGTTCAACCTCCGTCTCAAACCGTACTCTCCCCCATAGCAGAATCGTTTTCGCCACAGCATACGCCTATTCAGGCTAGCGCTCCAGGTTCATCATCTTCGCCACCAACCTCATTTGCGGTGGGGCGTGGGCCTTTCGCAAATGCTTCTTTGAATGCTACGCCCTCCCTTGTCGACCTTCGACGTAAGTTAGTCAAATTTATGCTCGGAGATGAGGGGCATTCGGCTACAATAAATGTGGAAGACTGTGCAGGAGGCGTAGAGGTCCTCGAGAAAGTATTGAAAAAGTTTGGAAAGCTCGGTGCCAAAAATACGGAGGCGGAAGGACCTGATCGTGTCGGTACGAGTGATGGTGGTCTCTCGGTCGATGGGTGGTGCGTGTATCTTGATTGGGGCAACGACGCGTCCCTAGGTGCGCATTCACGTACTCTAAATGTCTTCTCTCGCTAAGCTCGTCCAGTTCGCCCACTTACTGAGGCACAACTGCTTTCGGTTTGCCATGCACCTCCGAATGATCCTGCCCGAGAGCATGGCTTGACTCTACGACGTATCGCTAAAGCCAAGCGATCCAAACCTGTTGGTTACGCTGCATCTACCCTGGGTCAGGCCACCAGTCCAACCGGCTTCGTATTCCCGTCCAAGTCTAACGATCACGAAGACGACAACCTCCCTTCTACGGATAATATAGGGTTAACCCCCAAGAGGCTGAAACGTGCTAGCACAGTCAGTGTACTTAGTGGTCTCGGAGTTGAAGACCCGGAAAGAGCACTCGAATCACCTTCCTCTCCTACGCCACCAGACAGCGGCGGGAAGGGACCCACAGGCCTCTTCAAAAGTCGAGCCAAAGCACGGAACTTCTTTGGCCAGCGGCCTCCCAGCGAGCTCATCACAAACCATCTCACGGAGTATTTCCCTTTCACCGAGAAGAAAGTGCTTGAACGCACTGCGCGACATAGCATGCTCAGGGCAGGTGGTAGCATTGGTCGGCGTGACAGCACCATTTCCTTCAACCCGCGCTCCTCTTCGCGCTTTAGTGTCAGCACCGTCAACTCACGCAAGCCATCATCGCATCGCGGCTCACTTTACTCTCTCGCACCAACGGGGCTTGAAAAGTCCAACCAGCACATAGAATCCAGCAGCACTGAGCCGACAGAAGATCCCCCCAGAGTATCTTTGTCCACCGATGACGGCAGCTCACTTTTGGAAAGCGAAGATGAGAACACACCTGGTTCCCAGAACCTGTCAACGCAGGAACAGCTGTTACCCCCCGTAGACCTTGAATCCTTCACAGAAGCAATGGGCAATTTAGCGGCACGGTCGCTAGGCCGACGCTTGTCAACGAGCTCATCAATGAAACGGATGAGCTACATAACAGAGCTGAGGAGTAAGCGAGATGTCTCTGACAGCGCGAGCTTCATCACGGTGGATGAGATCACTGCTGAAGTCGAGAGCCGGCGAGAAAACGGTGACGCGGACAACGGTTGGACAGCCATTAACGCAGAGGGCGATGAAGAACGCGCGCCTCCTCCACCCGAAGACGTCCCTGTTGAAAGCGTTGGGGAAGATGGAGAAGATGAACTGGATGATGATATGTCCGACGTCGCAGACGAAGACGAGGAGGACGAAACTGGGCGTGCCATCGCATCAGGAGGTGAGCTTTTATCGCCTGTTCTTGCACGTCGTACTGATAGTCGAATCCAGGTATCAAGTGGATCAAGGGCGCTCTGATTGGCGCAGGATCATTTGGAAAAGTTTACCTCGGCATGGACGCCACAAACGGACTGCTCATGGCCGTGAAGCAAGTGGAAGTTCCCACGGCGGCATCCGATGAGCGAAAGAAGACGATGATTGATGCCTTGGAGCGCGAGATCGAACTACTGAAAGACCTGCAGCACGAAAATATTGTCCAGTACCTTTGTGCGTCCTCCGTTCACCTTCTTTCCTTCGCCTTCTCATGAACGACTCTAAAACAGACTCATCGTCTGATGATGAATTCTTCAATATATTCCTGGAGTATGTACCAGGGGGCTCTGTTGCCGCACTGCTACGGAACTATGGCGCCTTTGAGGAGCCCCTTGTGCGCAACTTCGTTCGCCAAATTCTAGAAGGTTTACACTATGTCCACGAGCGGGGCATCGTCCACCGTGATATCAAGGGCGCGAACGTCCTGGTAGACAACAAGGGGGGTATAAAAATTTCCGACTTTGGTATCTCGAAAAAACTAGAAGATAGTGAGTTGCGACACCTCCCGTCGTCACGTGTGGATGTTAATGACGTTTCGTAAGACCTCCTGCCGGGGAATCGCCTACATCGCCCTTCTCTACAAGGTTCCGTCTATTGGATGGCCCCCGAGGTTGTCAAACAGGTCGCGTACACGAAGAAGGCCGACGTATGGAGTGTCGGTTGTTTAATCGTCGAGATGCTCACAGGGGAGCACCCCTGGGCTCAGCTTAATCAAATGCAGGCCATTTTCAAGGTACCGTTCATGAAGCCTATATCACCGAATCGATAGTGGCTGACTTTGTGGGCAGATCGGTTCTTTTAGTGCGAAGCCTCCGATCCCGTCCGACATATCTGCTGACGCTCAAAATTGCTTGGACCTCTGCTTCGAGCTTGATCACGAAATTCGGCCATCCGCAGGAGACCTCCTAGGCCATGCTTGGTTGAAGAAAAAGACCAGCGCGAAGGGACAAAAGTGTAAGGATGCTCCATCGTAGGCAAAGATGGAGTCCTTCAAGTTGCGTTTACTACTTTTTGTGTTGCTGCTGTTATACGATCGACGTCCCTCTCACATTACTCAATCTCTACCACTTCACTTGTACTAAGCGCCCATGCACCTCAACGAACACAGGAATTTATATTTATCCCTAGATATCGCATTTCTACTACGATATGGTCATTCGTCCATTTCGTTTTCTTGTCGCTTCCTTTTGGTACCACTTTCTGCTCTCGTGGCTGGCCCCCAATTTGGAGTAGGGTTTGGTTGGTACCGGACTAGCTTTACTTTCAAGGACTGTGTCACCGTCAGGGGATGTGAGGTGAAATTAGCTTCGACGCTGGGGCGATTCATCAATGAGCATGCCACAATCCACTTATGTACGTACGTAGATCCATACCTTGGGTCCTTCTGTAGTAGAGTACGGGCGGGGGAATTTGGAGGAATTTTCTCCATTTTCACGGGATGTGTCTTGACCCAGGAACGATAGACGTCATGAAGATCCCGTCGTGTTGCAGTCGTCTTTAATGAACCAGCCGCCGCATGCGACCGGGACACTTGATGTCCGGCATGAAGGAGGGCAGAGCTATAATGCAAGCGTAAGCTCAAGAAGGCACCACGTCAATGCCATGCACTGACGCTAATTCATCCAAAGACGGGCACGTGCAGTGAAAGAAACTGGCAACTCTTGAAGGTGTGAAGTAGAATGGTGCGCTTAGCTCCTTCCCTTCCGATGAGTGGGTGGGACTGGTGCCATACAAAACGTCAACCCACCTCCTTCGCGACCGTGAGCATGCCTTTCATGCGAGTGGACGTTCCGTATTTGTCTTCGTTACCTTCGAGGTGCTCCAGGATTCCGCCTATGAATTGCGAGTCGTGTATGGGTCCGTTCCACATTGGTCCTGCAACGTGCAGGGGTGATCCACACTCAGGACACTTCTCGGGTACGGGAGGACCAACGTGAGTTTTGAACAAAGTGGTGGCGTTACCGCTGCGATCATTGACTCTTTCGGTCATTCTACCTAAAGGTTGTTCATAAAAGGACTGACAGCCTGAGCAAACGTAATAGATAGATGTCTTGCTGCGGACATGTATGAGGAGCGTAAACCGTTGCAGAGCTTGTCTACGAACCTGGCGACTTTCTTGACTTCAATGGGCGCTGTCTGCACTCTTACAAACAATCGCACGTAGAAATCTATTGACAAGGATAGAAGCGGTTGGATGTATCGACCGTAGCGCGCGGCGGAGGTCGAAATGGTGTGAAGGACCAGTCGAAGAGCCTGGTCGTCTTATCGTGACCTGCCATTGGGGTCCAAAACAGCAGCTTACCACTTCATGCGAGTATTCGGCCTTGACTGAAACACCACCATAGTTGGAGTAGCTAGCAGGTTTGCTGAATTACTGGCACCCGACAATATTTCGTAGCATGAGACTCACCATTTCTCCGGGTAATTGTTAGTAGCCAGGACGGACAGGTCAGTACATGTCACACACAGAAGTCCTGCGTTATCCGGGTGAGCTCGAGACAATGGGCCTAGGGGAGCCAAAATAGTAGCCCACCTCCATCCGTGATGCACTGAACGCCAGCGTCAATGAAAGGAGCGGCGGTTCCATAGGGATCCAGATCAACGACGTCGACGCGATTGCGCTCGGGGGAATGCGAATACATCAAAGCCCTGCACCCATGCATTGATGATTGCGTCGAAGCAGCTCTAGAGTACTTCTCACCGAGCATCACCCTCGTTTACCCTGACCTTTCCTTGGCTTTGCTCCGCGCCGTGTCCACTCCCTTCCGCGGCCGCGCCACTCAAACCATTCAGTTCTACATTCCGCGTCATTGCCGCTGTAGCCGAGGGCGACAAATCATTCGCTATCACGTATCTGGGGAAACGACATCAGAACAAGGACGTGATGAGAACGGCGGGCCGACTTGACGAGGGGTATCTCTTTGGCATAGCGGATAGAGCGCAGCCCAGTGGCAGACAATGCTTCTAGTATCACAAATTTGACCGGCCGATACTACAAACGAGACAGTCAAAGGCCACGCAACGTTAAATGCAGAGGTTGTTACCTCTGCTTCCTTCACCCTGGCAACAAGGTCTGACGTGGTGCCAATAGCATCTCCGGTTTCCGCAGCCGCGGCCAGAGGTAATGATGCACTGACGCCCTTGAAAAGGTTGAAGAAGAGACAGACGTGGAGCACTCACCTGTCTTGTGCAGCGTCTCCTCCAACCTTTGGTCGTTTCCTATCCGGCACTGGCAACTTGCCCATTTTTTCGAGTTTCTTCTCCCGCGTCTGTCTCCACCGTTCTTCCTTTGTCCTGTTTGACACCTCGCTCCAGACACGGATGGTAGCCACGCTCAGATCCCTATTGAACTCTTGAACGGGATTGAGAAAGGCCTCATTGTTGGACGGAAGCAATATATGAGAGGTGTTCTCAGTGTGGAGGGTAAACCCATCGGGTACCGTCACAGCACTTGGCGGAGGGTGAGCCATGAAGCTTCTGCACCAGTTGCGTGACCTAGTCGCCGTGATAGTAGGCCCCCGTCGGTGAATAATACGAAGACGAGGGAATAGACCGTACGCCGCCAGGTCTACAAAGATCTGCAACAAGTACTATCATTATGTAATACTCAAATGTCCATGTCTGAGTCAATGCGTATGTACAACTAATGTCCAATTCCTCTAACAAACCCGTCGAACTCAAAACTCGAGCCTTGCACTCCAGCTAATAGGAAAAGTCTTCCACAACAAGGTCAATCGATCCACCGTAATCTCCCCGTCGAATTCGTGAGGGACTGATCTGAGCCGCAACGGCCTTTCGAACAACCGCGTTCAATGTCGCTGGCCCACAGCCTACCCAAATTAAGTCACACCAGCAAGTCGCGAAAAGAGCTAACCACTCACATGCTACGACAACACGGCCACTAGTCCTGCCCGCTTCATCCTTTAGAATCGAATCGATCTTAGGTCGCCCGGGCCGCGCAAATTCGGTCATAACCCTGATGTCTCGCAACTCCTGATCACCGAGTTCTAATCCCACCCCTTTGGACGCTTCACGAACCAACGGTTGCAGGCTAGACACCTGGGAGAACCTGGAGGAAACTGTCCTTCGATCCCAGTCCAGGGATCCGTCCATAAGCCGATCTCTTGGACTTGGTGAGTCCCAATCGCCCAGAGATGGGGACTGTGGAGCGATAGAAAGCGAAGGCAATAATGATAAACTCGCGGGTCTAGGGTATGACTGACGCCGTGCAGAGATGTCTGCACTCGGACCAGGGGAATTCGGTGGAGGGTGAACGGGCGAATCCAGTAGATACCTAGTCTCGGCGTTGAACGTCGGAGACTCGAGCGGCCTTCTTGACTCCGGAACAGGTTTCTCTTCCAATGGCCACTTCCCCCTGCGAGGCGGTCTCGCCTTACGAGTAAGCGCACGTCGTATCGTACCTTCCTTTTTAAGCGTACGATTGAGGGAATTCTCGCCCGGCATTCGGTCATCGTGCTCGCCATCGAAGTTGGTAAGGTCTAACCGGTGCTCTTCATGACCCAATTCTCCAGTCTCGTTGTATTCCCCTGTATAATAGCTTAGATCCGCATCGTCGTCGTCGGGGATTTGGTCATTGATGGAGTTGTCTTCATCGAATGAAACACCCTGTCCTTCGGGTACTGAGGGAAGAGCTATGGAGGACGTGGGATCAAGAACACCTGGGAATGTCGAAATTCCCGTATCATTATATCCTAGGGGGACGGAAGGATTGAAGTTCGTTACGAAGAGGTCGAGTTGCAATGATTCCCGCGGAACAAGTAATCTACACCGATGTAGAACACTTGCACACCACTGCATATGAGCTGTGCAGGAGTCAGTGACAACATCCTTTCAATGACGTACAGACGGACATGAACTCACCAAAGTCCCGTAATATCCATATAAACCGGATTCGTCGCATTGCGGAAACTTTGCCTACCTTACCGCCTAAATAGCGACCGTCCCTCCCGGCCATACATAGGCAGAGAAATTCAAGTATGGAGATCCCGAAAGATACGCCTGATCCACCGGCGATAATCACGGCTGAAGAATACAAACCCCAATTGGTCCTCACCGGGGATCCAAAAGGACCGTCCACCCAAGCCCTCAGCAGTACGCCCGATGGTGGTAAGGTTGTTTCTCCCGGGGATTCTTGCGCTGGGTGCCGACACCCATCCGCAAGAAGTGAGACCACCGTCGTCCACAAGTTCTTAGTCCAACCGTTTTTGGCTCTGATGAGAAACGTGATCATTCTACCATCGTCTCCCGGCTTCTGTTCATCGCATACAGATGCGCAAGTGAATGGGTGGGAAACCAACCTAGACACGGACGGTATGCAGAGAAGGAAGTGCTGTCCTGGGGCCCAAGTGAGTCGGCCAGGAGTGATAAGACTTAGTCGTATAGTGCGACCAGCAAGAACCTCCGCATGGCCATAGCCGATAGGAACGGAGAACGTGGGTAGAAAGGTGGTCAAGAAAGAGGTTGTGGACGACGTGGAGTAGCGCTTCGAGTGACGTTGATGCTTGGAGTCCGGCGAACGGTACAGAGGTAGCGAGTCTCGACGCACATTCCGGGCGTGGTGTTCATGGTCGGCGGAAAAATCGATGGACTCCAGGTCTGGAGAAGCGGAACGCATTTCCAAGGCTTGTCCGCGAGTAGACAGTCGGCGACCCGTCGAAGTTGTTGGGGACACGTGTATGCGACTACCCAGGAATCCATTGACATACACCCAATTTGTTGCGCGCCATGTCCTCTCTCCGGCCCATAGCAGGAGAGGGAACCAACACCACCACCACAGAGGCGGGTGATGTAGCGCCGACATCACGATGGTGGAAGGGACAAGGATGACGTGGAAAGCATAGAATAACTCGTAGTGCTTCTCCCGAATGGGACCCAATGATAACAGGACAAGTAACGTGAGTAGAATATAAGCCTACTTAGATCGTGAGTATAGCTCGGGAATAAGGATGTTACGAGATATACACTCACAGTCCAAGCGGATATGAATCTTGGGAATTGCCACGCATAGACATATGCAACTTTGCCCGTGCCGCTACGAGTATCGTTGCCCAACTGTACGCTCCACAAAGCCGCGTGTAATGTTACCATGGCCCAGATGAACCGGCCTGTCCAACGGTGCAGCCACATGAATTTGTCAAAGTGTATGTTCGTGAGAAAGGGTATGGCGAAAATGGCAAAGGGTGGGCGCTTGAGGGCAAAAAGGACACAAAGTGGGAAGAGAGCGAAGGCCATAAGACCGGCTCTACCCCCGGAAGTCCACCAGGCCTTCTGAATTGTGTACTGCGGTTTGTATGCCGTAACGTCGTTGAAGAACTTGTTCGCGGGAGCGATGTAGTCTGGCCCTACGAAAGTGGCCGCCAGGCAGGCGGTTATTAGCGAAACGAGACAAAGTAGTTGCGCGTTCGAAGGCAGAAGACGTGGTTGTTTGTGGGGTTGCCCACTCTTCCTAGCTTGAGCCAAAGAATGCTTCTTTCGCCAGGTCCGACGACGTAATGACCATTTGCTCCAGTAGGCACCAAAGCGTCCTGATCGCAAAGCAAAGAGACGTAATACGGTGAAAGTGAGTGTGACCGAGCCTATAGCCAACCAAAAGATGTAAGCGTATATCCAGCTTGCTTTGCTAAGCGCGTGTATCTCTAGGTAGGCAGTGAACCAGTCGACATCGTCCGTAAAGGCGGGTGTAGTCGGGTTTGGACCGTACTGTTGCGAAGGTGAAGGGAGCGTCGACATTTTGACTGGTGGCAAGATGTCCGTTGCCCCGGATGCGCGAAACAACAAAAAAAACAGGCTGAGAAGGCCAGGTTGAAGAAGCAGAACAGCAGGGAAAGAGGATTAATATAGGTTTTTAAGAGCTGGGGCCAAAAGGGTCAAGACCATACCAGAGTCCAGGGGGTTCACACTGGGGCTAGCCAAGAGACCAAGAGATGTCAAGACTCGGATGCGTCCAGCTCAGACCCTGGATGCAAACATGAGCCGTCTGTCTGTCAACCGCAGGCGGTGCACGTGCCATTACACAATTAACAGCAGCTAACATATTGGCCACTGTGTAGGTATCTTGGGCTTGTTCCGCCGCCGTCATTATGATGCGCAAAATGCACACAAAGACCGTGAGCGGCTAAGTGCGACCGCGACTAAGAGCGATCGCTAGCTAATTTGACTGATGGTGGCGTGCGACGTGAGGCTAACTTACTCGGAACGTTGCGCCTTCCAGGCACGCCCCACAGGCACGACCCAGGTGATTATCGCACTTTAGTTAAGCTTCGATCAGAATGAATAGGAGTGTGTGCAGTGCCCTTTAGACTCGCATTCATTCATCACTAACATCCCGGGGTCCTGTGACGAACCGCGACGCAGTGAGATTATCTATGTATCCTCGGTCATTTCGATATCGTCATCACCCTCGGTAGCGACAGCCTGCCATCCAAAACCGGGCGTCCTCGAAGATTGGTCGTGAAGCCGCGACAACAAAGGGGATAAAGATGCTGCAGAAGAGATGATAAGTAATGCATGCCTTCGTGAAAGCAGACTCGGACGCGATGCTCACGAAATCTTCTTTGCAGGGCTATCAATGCTCCGCGTTGGGTAATATAATACATAGGGATGCCAGCCAGGACAAAACCTAGTTTCGATGTAGCAAAGCGCCTCTGAGTTAACGCCATTCAAACGTACCAAGGACAGCCAAGGCCTCTAATGGTGCAGCAATAATGGGCATGTAGAGGAGGAACAACGCAATCTGGACTATGTTAGGCGTGGGTCGAAGAAAAGGGACTGTGCACGGACTGCGCAGAATAAAAGAGGTGTTGTAATCCACGTTTTATACGGTCTGCATATCGAACGTCGTCACGGAGGATCCCATTCCAAAGGTGGTTAGCTCTCACCTTTCCAACATCGGTTCTTTGATTCTCAAAATCACAAGCCCCAGAACCTTTGACGATTGAGTCATGGGTAGAGGTGCAAGCTGAGAGACGTACAGTAAGGAAATAGAACGCCCACGACGCTACTACGGCGAAGTTTATGAGAGAGCGGAAACCACCCCCCAAAAGTATGAAGGTAATAGTGATGCCGGCTTGGAGAAGCATTGCATTCAGCGGGGTTTGCCTAGTCGGGTGCAGTCGCCCAAACAAAGCGGGAAGGTATCCTTCTCTACCCGCAACATAAATCAATCGCCCTGTCGTGAAGAAAGAACCTGACACTCGCGTTAGCTTGCCCGCGGTGAGTAAAAATCGTGACGAACCATTCAACGCCCCCAAACATGAGAACGCCACCATGAACGCGAAGATAGAACCCCCAATTGGCCCGAAAAGGGCCCTGCCAAAGTCCAGGGCAACCGTATTGCTGAGACCTACAGTGGTCTAACTAGTTTAATACGGGGGGTTCAGAGATCAGGTAAAGTTAACACCTACCTTGTCGAGGACTACGAAGTAAGAGACATTGGCAAGTAGAAACAGCAACTGCAGACCACGTCAAGACCGT
>Ga0137385_10006551_pt1 | contig 10241 bp, 4 predicted proteins | sample SagtaG_FD_104921 | JGI IMG/M metagenome (GOLD analysis project Ga0137385, IMG submission 104921) | Vadose zone soil microbial communities from Sagehorn Ranch, Mendocino, California, USA - Sage2_R_80_16 metaG | ecosystem: Environmental > Terrestrial > Soil > Vadose zone | place: USA: California... | reverse complement strand
TAGCAATAACATAGCCTGGATGAACTGACCATGGGTAAAGAAAGCGATGAAGTCTTTCTTGCTATATCTGAGGGATTCTATGACATTAGACACGCGGGTGATAAATAGTATGAAAGATTCCGCTCCCTCGTCGTCCGCATGGTTAGGATCGCTGTTGTTCCAAAATTGCTGCACGAACTGACATCGCTCCTGCCGCGTCGTCCACAAAGTCTTTTTTTCTGAGAGATAGGTGAATTCGTGAACAGGCCATTCTTCCCTAAGAGCGTGGGGGAAGGCCTCTTGCGTTGGCTGGGCTGTTTGCTGAGACCGCTTGTACTCTGAGGCAACGATGAGAGAAGGTACGCGAAAATAAGGTAAATAGAATGCCCGGACAATTTCTTGCGCCTGTTCGTGACCGACTGCTGTCAGCAGGGTTTCTCTGGAGCTACATGTTAGTTCTCCCACGTTCGATTGGCTTTCGCCATGCCTGATAAGCCAAATGATTGGCATCTCTTTATATATCCTCCTACAAGTGAATAAATTAGGCATTGTATGTTTCACCACATTGGTTTGATAGTGGCTATACATATATCATTAAGTATTTATAGTATACTCGTACTATATGCCTGAAATGTGCCAAAAATGTGTCAGATAATCCTTCATTGGTGATTGCGAAGATTGTCTAGTAAAGAAGGAAACACGTGTGGGTGGTTACTTACCGAGTATGCTCTCAGTTTCAAGAACGTACTGTAAACATCTCCTGAGACATAGTTCTAAAGGCTTGCGAGTATCGATGCTCAACCTGCCAACAGGCAAATGGTGGAAATGTGCGGACTCATCTTCGATAGCGGTCGTTGCCATCGGGAGCATGAATGAGTGATGGAGATTAGCAGCAGCACGCTCGTTCAGTCGCTCCAGGCGAATATGGGCAGGGACAATGCAGTGAATAATTTTCATCTCCGCGCCAGCAACACCGACGATGCGTGTAGCCTGTTCCAGGATAAACGGGAGGTGAGCAGCGGTATCGAAAATGATCGAGAGCTGTTGCTGCACAATGAGTTCTTCAGCCTGAGCAAATAATAGTTCGTAGGCGACTCTTCCGGTTTCTTCGTCAGTCATTCCAGTTCCGCATCGAATAAGCGACGACTTGTAGAGGTCTTTGCTGACAACAGGCCAACCTGAAACCTTTCCCAGGTTTTTAGCAAGGGTAGTTTTGCCGCTACCAGGTAGCCCAGCCATCATGATAAAGAATAGTTTTTCGCTAAGTTGAGAGATCATGTACCAGTCCATGTAATTTCAAAATATGTCAATGGCACATAGATATTTATCTTCTACTATATAGACGAGAGTACTTTATAATAATAAAAAGAAGAAAGTGGTGGATGTAAAGTCGGAAAGAAGATAGAAGTAGTGATTACCGACAGGCAATATCACCCCACTGAAACGATCCAAAACTCGTCCGTGCTATTCGTCGTCTTCTTGTTTGCAAGCGACCTCCATCTCAAGGAGACGGTTCGCGAGGGCCGTGATGGCATCTTCTTTTTCACGATGATAGTGGCGCAAGCTCATTGCCAAGCGATGAGCTATTCCTGCCTGAGTCAGTGCTTTGTTCTTGGTATTGTTCTTGGAGAAGTAGGTGTAGAAAAGAAGGTTGTAGACTTTCCACGAGGGCACAGTATCCCCACGTTCACCATCGCCATGTAGTTGTTCAAAGACCTCGGTGAGAATGTCACGGATAATCTGTCCTTTTTCAAAAGGTGAAGTGACACCTTTTTGCTCGATACGCATGGTGACCACTTTGAGATGGCGCAGCGTACTTGTGGCAAGAGCAACAGGCGAGTCGAGATGTTTCAAGGCCTCTGCCAGTTCATTCTGGATCACCTGAGTATCCATATGGAGAAGTGAAAGCCCGCAGGTGTCGCGCACAAAGGTACGAAACAAAGAACTCAGGCTCAGTTCTGGTAACTCTCGCTCCGGCAGGTGAGTGTAATTCGCCTTTTCCTTCAATGCTCCTTGCTCTTGCTCGTTTAATCCTTCCCACAGATACTTGAAATGGGGCTGTAGATCACGGTATGCTTGATTGATGACGCGTTTTCTGTTCACTTCAGAGGGAGCGCGGCGGGATTTTTCCTCGAACAGGAAGTAGCATACGCGTAGGATGAAAAATGGATGGCGACCAGCAAGCTTGAGAATCCATACGCATTCTTCTTCCGTGAACGGACAATCGGCCCGCTGCGAGGGGAGCATGATCAGGTCTCGAGCTTCTGCTTGCGTAAGAGGCTTGATGCGTAGTTTGGCGAAGATGGTGAAAAAGGGAGAGCCTTGAAGATCGTGATGACAGATGAGCTCCAAGGGTTGAATCGAAGCGGTAACGTAGCTGACTAATCCGATATTTGCCTGTGCTCGCAAAAACATAAAGAATTCGGGATCAAAGGCCTTGCTTCTTGCGATATCGTCGAAAACATCGAGAAGCATGACGGTATGCAGTCCTTGCTCCTTCACTTGCCGGAGGATGTCCATGAATCTGTCTTCTGCGACCTTTGGCGAGGAAAGCTCAATTCGCCCCCGGCTGGCGGTAATGATTTCTTCACACATAAAATCGAGGAAGCCCTCGCTGGTTTTCCTTAGACAATTTCTGACATCCAGATACACAAAGAGATGGCGGCTGAAATCATACTCTTCGAAGGAAGCCTGTATAGCAGGCTGGCTCAAGCAGCGCAGGAGGGTAGTTTTGCCTGAATGGCGTGATCCTACCAACGCAACACTCTGATGGCTCGCCACAATAGAGCAAATGGTGCGCAATACAGCGAACGGACCAAAGAACATGCGAGGATCGTTGATAGGATGCAAAATGAGATAGGGATTTTTGAGCTTTGCCTGCTCTATTTGCATGCGTATTCTCCTTCCGACAAAGTGAGAAGCCTGTCATAGTGATCGCAGTATACCCTACGGAATGCTTGCCAACGTGCCGGAAGTGTGTCACTCTTGCCGTATTTTACAATTTGACAAATTTGACAAATTTGACATAGTTTTGACACATGCATACAGAACATTTATAGTACACTTATAACAAATTATTGTGGAAGAATCAAGAGGTGATGAACATGGTATCTGCTTCGCTGGTGACGCCATTGCGCGACACACTACGTGCCGGATTGTCCGTCGTTCAAGAAGTGTGGAACTATAAAGCCAAAGATTGGATAACCAGTGTTTATGCCGCAGACATCAATAATGATGGCTATCTTGAAATCATCGCTTGTTCGCGGGATGGCCGGGTGCTGGCCTTTGATAAAGATCAGAATGTTCTCTGGAAGCGCGTCGTTGGCGGTAAAGCCTGGGTAGGAGCGATTGCAGGTATCGAGGGAGACAATGACACGCCCGTCCGTATTATAGCAGGAACGCGCGATGGTAAGGTGTATGCGTTTGCTCAGGATGGGCAAACCGTGGGCAAAGATGGCACATTGTATGCGTTCGGCGAAGACGGGAGGGCCATCGATCGGGAAGCGGAAATAGCCTCCTGTTGGCTGGATACCAAGGCGGCGGTACGACAGGTATTCATCAATCCCATGCTCTCTCCCGATGTTATTGTCGGCTCTGAAGATGGCTATGCATACGCCATCAATATACGAACTTGTGTACAGCATTGGAAGTTCCGTGCAGATGGATGGGTACGAGCGGTATGTCATAGCGATATCGACGGTGATGGGCGAGTCGAGACCTTGATTGGTTCTAATGAGAAAACCCTGTTTGTACTGTCAGATGAAGGGCAACTTCTTGATCGTGTGAATATGCGCTATCCAATCCACGCTGTTTTTGCCGCTGACATTGATGACAACAGGGAGATGGAGATACTGGTGGCAACGGATGGCAAAGACATGATTGCTTTGTCGCCGACACTAAACGAAAAATGGTCCCGTGTGTTCGACAATCGTATCCTCGCGTTATATGCCGCCGATATCAATCAGGATGGACAGAATGAGATCATAGCTGGCTCGGAAGATAAGCATGTCTATATTCTCAACCAGCAAGGTGAGACGCTCTGGCGTCATAATGTCAAATACCGCGTGATTAGTGTGTATGCTGCTGATATCAACAACGATGATCGGATTGAGATACTGGTCGGAGCCGGTAATGATCGAGTGTATGCGTACCAGATAGAACTGATCGATGATCTAGAGAAACGTATCCAGAGCCATTACCAGACGCTGAGAAGGGCATTGAAAACTTCACAAACTGATCTTACCCAAGTGTTGCGTGCTGATGAATTACGCTTACTGCATGATGTTCTCGGGGAAGAAGGACGACGGCGAGGAGAACTCAAACATATCACCTTTAAAGAAGTGCATCGGCTTATGACAACTGGGCAGTACTATTCTGCGCTCGTAAACTTGCTCAAGCTGGAACAGTACCGAGTCCAGTTGCAACTGCGCAAAGGGAAACAGGATGGGTTGGAGAATATTCGTAGCCTCTGTATTGGCCGAATGAACAATGGGAAAAGAAGCGTTGTGGTGGGCACAAACGATGGTGATGTATGGGTTTTGACCGTCAAGGGAAGGCGTGCAGGAAAAGTGAGCATCGGCGAGCGCATTTTGGATGTTCAGACTGGATATATCGACCATGATCAGTTGGAACGTATCATTGTGTGTACTTCGAACCATAAAGTTTATATCTTGCCCGCCACAGGGCGGCAAGAGAAGCATGAGTGGAACCTGGGTTACGAAACGGCTTGCATTTATGTCAATAATGGTAACAGGCAGAGGCTCTCTGAAATCCTGACTGGTACAGATACAACTATTATGATTTATGGAAATGGTATTCAGGCTCCATCCAATACCATTCATTTGGAAGATGACGTTGGCCTTGTCCATGCCTACACCAGGACAGAGCAGGAAATGCCGGAAGTTATCGCGGCGAGCGCGAATCGCTCTGTCTATGCCTGCAGGCGCAAGGGAATGTGTTTGTGGGAATATGAAGTATGGGATCGCGTGCAGACACTTGATATGAAAGATATCGATAGGGATGGCGAAGTCGAGGTGATCGTCGGTTCAGAGGATCGTAACATCCATGTGTTGGATAGTCATGGCAAACTGCGCTGGCGTTTCTTCTTGCCCCATAGCGTGCTGGCAGTGCAGGCCGTCGATGTTGACCAGGACGGTCAGATAGAAATTCTTGCCGGATGTGCCAATGGATGGTTGTATGTCTTCAGCAAAGATGGGGACCTGCTCTGGAAGTATCGTGCGAGTGATCGCATTCGTGCGCTTAAGGCCGAGGACGTTGATGATGATGGGAACATCGAGATCATTGTAGGGGCAGAGGATGAACTCGAAATTCTTTCGGTAGTCAACGGGGAGCAAGTACATGAGCGTATCGAGCAATGTCTTGCGATGATACAGCAGGGCAGAACCCTTGAAGAGGTGTATGGTGAGCTTTTGCAGCCGACTCGCCCAAACATTCCCTTCGATCCTGAATTACGTGCATTCGCCATTGTACGCCTAGCGAAATTGCCCAACCTCACCTCGGCGGTGTTCGACATCTTTGAGCAATATGTGAAGGACAACTATGTCAGCGTGCGTAAAGCCGTGATCCAGGCTATAGGTGCCTGTTACTTGCTTGATCCGCAACACGCAATGCAATTGCTTAACCAACTGGTGCAAGATGGCGACGTGGAAGTCAGGTTGGCCTTCATAGAACAGATGCCGGTATTGATGGAGCGTGACTGGCGAAATGGCTTCGCGTATCTTGAACGATTTTTTGCTGAAGGCGACCGCATGGGGCGGCGTGCCGTTGTGCGCCAGCTCAATCGGTTAATCGACATGCCTCATGAGCATGGCGCGGGTAGAGATATCTTCACGCTTTTGCTCAAAGCGGCGCGGGACGAAGATTCGGAGTGGATTCGCCAGGAAGCGGCGCGGGCACTAGGGCACTTTTTAGACAGCTATCGCGAACGACTTATTATTTATATGCATCTGTTCCTGGTAAATGAGCTCCGTCCTGAAATTATGGAGCTGATTGGACATTATGCGACGAGACCGCTTGTACGAAAATTTGTCACCGTCGTCATGCCTCTCTTTAGCGGCATGGCAGATGATCAGGTTCTGGACAACTTACGAAAAGCTGTGCAAGTTGTTCAAGAGATGTCATCGCTCGAATATGGCAAAGATCTGTTGAAGATGTATGAGGAACTGTATCGCCTCTTCGCTCTCAACACGATTGAGAGCATCGCAGTGTATCACTGTTCTCTTACGCGTGAAGATTTTGGACAGGACAACGAATTAGCGGCAATCATTCTGGATGTGTTAAAGCAAGTGAACATGATTACCCGCTGCTTCGGCATTTACCTGCGCCGCGACGGGATCTTTGATCGTTTAGCTAGTTTGCTCGATGCCCAGAAAGCCATAGACGAAGTAGGCAAATTCGTGGAGCGTATTTACTCCGGTTTGTTGATGGGCTATTCGCTCAAGCGCTTACCCGACCATTTGCTCTTCGTGCTGTTATTGCAACGCTGGCAGGCAATGGTGCTGATACAATTGCACGAACTGCGCGGCGTCGTCGAATTGAAGGTCGAATTGCAGACGAAAATCGCACGTAGTGAAGAGCGAGTCGCGGTCCTGTTCAAAGTGAGTAATACCGGGCGTAGGGCGGCGGATAACGTCAAGGTGTCCCTCTTACACAGCGATGACTTTGACATCATCGGTAATCTGTCAGTTGAGATGGAGACGTTGCTGTCTTATGAAACCCTACAAGCCGAGTTCACGCTCAAGCTGCAAGGCGATCATTTGCAGGAACAACAGATAGCACAGAATGAATTCACCGTCAACTACTTGAGGCTGCGTGTAGAAGTAGCCTATGAGGATGCAGAGCATCGTTTACAAACAATTGAATATGCCGACCAGCTAGAGCTATTCAGTACAACGGTGCCGCAAGAATTTTACTATATTCCCAATCCATACTCGACCGGTACGCCGGTGCAAGATAGTATCATGTTTTATGGCCGTGATGACGATGTAGCAGCCCTGCGACACAATCTAGCCGATACCGCAGCAAAAACGGTCATGTTACTCTACGGCCAACGCCGCATGGGGAAAACAACGCTTTTGCTGCACCTGGTTCGCACGGATGTTTTGCGTGAACATATTCCCGTTTTCATTGACATGCAACGCGAGTCGTACAACATCAGTGTTAACAAATTCTTGCACAACGTGGCATATTATATCGCCCAGGCTATGAACAACAAGGGATATACAATGCCGTTGCCGGAAATAAAGGATTATGCTGTCGATCCGACGTTCATCTTCGATATCTTCCTCGATCACGTGGAAACGCGCTTACACGCACAAAGGGTGATTATCTTGATCGATGAATTCGAGATGTTGGAGGATCAGATCAAGAAAGGCAATCTCAAACCAGAATTCCTGGATTACCTCCGCAGTATCATGCAGCATCATCACCTCATCAGTTTCCTGCTGGCGGGAACGCACCAACTTGAGCAATTGACGCAAGCAAACTGGTCGGTTTTCTTCAACATCGCACGGCAGTACCGGTTGTCGAAGCTTAGCCAGCGGGGTGCGGAAGATTTGATCAAAAAGCCGGTGGCGAACCATCTTGAGTATGGCCTGTTTACCGTAGAGAAGATTCGTTCCCTTACCGCCGATCAGCCGTATCTCATTCACCTGCTCTGTCGTGCGCTTGTCGATCTGTGCAATGAACAACGCAAGGTCTATGTTACCATTAACGATGTGAACGCCGCCCGACGCGAAGCCATGCAAACGTGCGCCTCTCATTTCGACTGGCTATGGAAACACCTGACCTTCGATGAGCAACGCCTCCTGGCGGTGATCTCCGAGCTTAGCAAAGAAGAGGGACGCTGGTTGTTTTACAGTGAGATTGAAGAACGATATCGCTACCATCATTTCTCGTATGAGCGTAAAAGCCTGTATGATTGGATCAAATTGCTGAGGGTAGCAGATATTGTAGAGATCGCTTCGGAGGATGCGGTAGGAGCGTCGTTAACCGACGAGCGTCTCAGGATACCCGCTGGCCTCATGCGTATGTGGCTGCTCAGAGAGAAACCGCTCAGGCTGCTTACCGGTGAGCAGCAGGCGACAGTCTCATAGGCGCTCGCTATGCTTCACACAGGCTCAAAATCAGCGTGACTACCATGCTGAATGTCAGTAGAATGATGGTGGTCAAGAATGCCAACTATGGCGTGGGAGATAAAGCTGGAGGGCAGTGCCAGGGCGAAGATGCAGGCAAAAAGCTAGGGCGCTTGCCATCTTTTCATGATGATAGTGCTCAAGAATGCACAACTGACGAGCCAAAAAGCTACCGGCCAAGCAGCAGTCTGTGCATCGCTATACGGAAGCGTGCTGAGAGACCAGATTAGCACTGCAGCCACCAGATTACCGAAGCACATCATGGCTATAGCGAACCAATACGCCGCTTTATTCGTAGGATGCGGCGGACATCTTCGGGCCGCCACAGGTTCTGCTGCAGCAGTGGGCGAGTACCACGACTTTTCCTTGTGAGGCGGGATGTGGATTGTTCTGGGCGATTGGCGGGCGGCTAGTTCCAGTGCCATCGCGAACTGTCCGGCACTGTCGTAGCGTTGCTCAGGGTTCTTCGCCAGTGCCTCTATGATGACACCCTCGACGGCGAGCGGGATAGATAGCCCACGCTCACGCAGCGATGGCGGATCTGCGCTGAGATGTTGTTTGATAACGCCTGCCTTTGTTCCCTCGAAAGGAGGAATACCGCACAGCAACTCGTAGAGAACCACCGCCAGCGCGTATTGATCGCTGGCAAAGCATGGGTTTCCCATGCTTTGTTCTGGAGCCATATAGATCGGCGTACCGCGAATGTTTCCCCGCCGTGTCGCTACCGTGTTTCTCGCGAGAAGAGCAATCCCGAAATCGCCGATGAGAATCTGCTCATCGTATCCGATCAGCAGGTTCTGCGGCTTGATATCGCAGTGAATGATTCCTCGTGCGTTAAGATAGTCCAGCCCACTTGCGATCTGTCTGGCATAATGCACAACCAGAGTAAGAGGAAGTCCCGTCCCTCTGAACTGGCTAAGCGAACCACCTGATGCATAATCCATCACCAGGTACGGCCTGCCGAATTGCACTCCGTATTCGAGTACTCGCACAATATGGGGATGCACGAGCCGGGCGGCTATACGCGCCTCGTTGCTAAAAAGATGCCTTTCGGAGTCAGTGAATTGAAGATGCGGGATTTTGATCGCCGCCTTCATATCGAGATACAGATGTCTGCCAAGAAAGACTGTAGCAAACGCTCCGCGCCCCAACAGCCCCTCGATCAGATAGCTCCCAAATTGCTGTCCGATACGTGTTGCATGGTTAGGCGCGAATTGTATGGAGTTCATAGTCCTCTCTATCACTTATTAGATACTCCGCTTCATTGAAGCACTGTCTACTGGACAACATAACGTATATATGACAGAACAAATAGTTTTGTATATTCCCTGTTAATAATGGAATGGTCTTACTACTCGGCACTTTCCCAAAGCGTCTCGAAAATCTTGCAATAGTTCGCAGTCACTGCCGCATTGGCGGTAATGACGCTCAATCCCACATGTCCCCGGTCATTAACAGGAATATCCCACCCAATCTTTTTGCGTGACTCAACGATAAAGTACTGCTTCAAACTCGCCGGAATGCGCGTGCTATCCACAATGCGTACGCTAATACCGATCTTTTTCAGCAAATCAAGCGTGACTTGCATCTCTGCCGATGCCGCTTCTTCCAGACTGCGTACGAAGAATATCTGTTTTATTTTGCCGCCTTCGGAGATGAAACGTGCTAGGGCATCTTCCATATCCTTTTCGTTCCAGAGATACGACGTTGCTAGTGAACTTGTCGAGAGAAATGTGGCAGTAGGGTATGCTTTCAGCATGCGCTTGAAGTTGAGGCGGAAGCTACTACTGTCATTCACCTGAACTTTGCTATCTTTCATCGCAATTTGCAGTGTGTGAAACATGCCTGAGAAGAAGTTGTTGCCCAATACTTTCCGCAGATCGGGGTTGATATGCATAATAATTTCCTCCATTTGTTCCATCTCCGCCTTTGAAAGCAAGTTCTCCAGCTTGCCCTGCGTCTCGTTGCTCTTGTTCAGGATCGCGGCTAGCGTTCCTAGCCCCATTGAGGTAATCACCAGGATGATCATCGGAACCTGACTGGCTGCAATCAGGTGAAAAAAATTGAATATGTCACCTAGAGAGACCACCAGCGAGACAATAGCTATTG
>Ga0137385_10006546_pt1 | contig 10243 bp, 10 predicted proteins | sample SagtaG_FD_104921 | JGI IMG/M metagenome (GOLD analysis project Ga0137385, IMG submission 104921) | Vadose zone soil microbial communities from Sagehorn Ranch, Mendocino, California, USA - Sage2_R_80_16 metaG | ecosystem: Environmental > Terrestrial > Soil > Vadose zone | place: USA: California... | reverse complement strand
TCAGTAAGGCTTCGCGCTCAGCAGCAGTTTCTAATACCTGCTGGTTTTTCACGATCTCGACGAGTTTTTTACGTCCCTTGGGGCTACCGATCATAAGGACGCCCACAAGCTTGTTCTCGCGGAAGAACAATTTGCGGTAGTTTTCGTTACCTTTCTCGCCTGGTTCGCGCAAGGCAATACTCTCTAGCTCAGGGTTATTTGACTCCGCGGTGCCAACGACGGCAATATTCACATCGAAGAGTGGACTGGTGTAGGTCGGGACATCCACGTATGGCTCGTGGCCGCCCGCCATATTTATGGCTGCGATGCGCCCATGGGCCATCGCGTTATCCCACGTTCCCATCGTGTGATGCTGGTTAATCGTCGGGTCGTAGAACTCGGCCACGTCGCCAGCGGAGTAGACGCCAGGAACGTTGGTCTCCAAATATTCATTCACTACCACTCCCTGGCGTACCTGGGTAGGCGTATGATTGAGGATACTTGTGTTCAAGGTGATGCCCAGGCCGACGCCAATCACATCGGTTTGTATCTCGCGGCCCTTCTTCGTCTTGACATAACTCGGAACGCCATTTTTAGGGACGACAGACTCGATTTCCTCGCCGTGGATGACCTCAACGCCAAATTTCTTGGCGATATTATCGACTACTTCACCGCCGTCGGGGTCCAAACAGTTACGGAGCCAGTAGGGGCCGCGCATCAGCCAGGTCGTGTCGAGCTTACGTACCGCGAAGCCATCGCACAATTCGTAGGAAATAAAGCTGCCACCATAGGCCAGTGCTGTGCGCGACTCGAGCATGCGTTCGATGATGGTTTTTGTATCATCCAGGGTAACGAAATTATAAATATGTTTGACGTCTTTCGCACCGGGAACGCACAAGGGGTTAGCCCAGCCGCCGCTGGCCACGAGCAAAGCATCGTAGGGAAGGCGATGACCCTTATCCGTGGTGACGACTTTCTCATCGGTATTGACGTCCGTCACAAGGGTTTCTGTCAGTAGTTTGATATTTCTCTGCTCGTGCCATGCGAAGTCACGTATCATCACTTTTTGCTCTACAATGACGCCCTGCAAAAAGCGAGGGAGTGAGACGCGATTGTAAAGGGGATAGGTCTCGTTGGTCAGTAAGTGGATGCTGCAATTTGGATCATTCTTGCGTAAGTTTTCGGCTGTCGTTGTGCCCGCAATACCGTTGCCGATGATAACGTATCGTCTATCGTGCGTGGTCAAATATTCATCTCCTTAATCTCCTTACTTAAAAGCATGGGTTCGTTTTGCTTGGATTAGCTCCGTGGGGATTTTAGCACAGTTTTTAAGAGAATGCCAGAGTGACAACTCCCCACAGCTAAAGCTGGGGGCTTCTCAGTTCAACCGGACTCCCAGCGGAGACCGTCCCTGAAGGCCATGCCCTGGCCTTTAACAAAATGTTTTTTGCGGCATTGACATCACGGTCTGCCACATAGCCACAGAAAGGACAAATATGCGTACGTACAGACAAACTCTTTTGTACGATCTCACCACATTTGTGACATTTCTGGCTGGTGAAGCGCGGATTGACTCGTATTACTTGATGACCAGCTCTTGCAGCCTTATCTTCAAGGATGTCGAGGAATGCGCCCCAACTGGCGTCCATGATGCTCTTAGCGAGGGAATGGTTCTGTACCATGTTGAGAATTTGAAGCTTCTCAACAGCAATCACCTGATACTGTTCGGTGTACTGTCTGGCCGTCTTATACTGAAAATCACGGCGTTGACGAGCGCTCTTGAGATGGGTTTGAGCCGTACTGCGAGCAGCCTTGCGCCGTCGATGACTGCCTTTCTTGCGTCTGCACAACTGGCGTTGCTTGCGTCTCAAAGTTCTCTGCGAGGTGCGATAGAAGCGCGGGTTCTCAACGGTATGACCTTCGCTGTCAGTGAGAAAGGATTTGAGACCAACGTCAATACCGATAGCAGGATGCTCGCACGTCATTGGATCATGCTCGGTATGTGGCTCCGTCTCACAGACAACGAGAGCATACCAGTGCCCATCAGCGCGATGCACAAGATGTACGGTCTTGGGTATGCCCTCGATGGGACGATGCAACTTGATCTTGAGGGATTTCCCAATCTTCGCAGGGACATGCAGATGCTTGTTATCAGCATCCAACCATACATCGCGGCTTGTGCCGTACTGTCGAAGTTGGATAGAATGCCAACGGTTCGGTTTCTTGAACCGAGGGAACCCCACATCAGGAATGCCCAACTCTTTGGCAGCGAGAAAACGCTTGAGCGATTTGGAGAGACGATCAGCCAGCATTTGTACCGTGGTTGCAGGCACATGCGCTCCGCCACGGCCCTTAAAATGTGCCGTCAAATCATACTTCGTGGGAAACGTACCCTTGTCCTCATATTGCTGCTTGACGGTCTCAAGCATCTCGTTATAGAGCTTGCGAGACTCAGCCAGGCAACCTATGAGCAAGCGGGATTGTTCCTTATTCGGATACAGTCTAAACTCAAATGTTCTCATGTCCTAATTATAGCAATTAGGGAGAGAAATGTCAAATGGATAGTACCGCCTGCGGGCGGGCGGCGTTTCACCCCCAAGGCTTTCGCCAGGGGCACTCACGCCGCATTTTTGGTAGGGAGGCCGTAGATTTTCTCGAACTTCGAGTTAAGATAGCGAGTGAAGTGCTCCGGGTTGGGTGGTTCGTTCGTAATACGCTCAATGAGTGCTTCAGGTAGGTAGATAACACCGAACGTATACATGTGTTCGCGTAACCACTCGAGGACAAAAGCTGTGTCACCACCGGCCAGGCGCTGATCGAGGTCAGGAAAAACGACATGAAGTTTGTGGAAAATTTGAGCGGAGTAAAGATTGCCAAGGGTGTAAGTCGGAAAGTAGCCAAAGCCGAAACTCCAGTGGATATCTTGCAGCACTCCTTCCGCGTCGTTGGCAGGTTCAATGCCCAGGTATTCACGGTATTTGGCATTCCAGAGCCCTGGTAGCGTCTCGACCGCGATATCGCCGTTAATCAGCGACTTCTCCAGTTCATAGCGCACAATGATATGCAGGTTATAGGTGACCTCATCTGCTTCAACACGGATTAAACTGGGTTGTACTTTGTTTAATGCACGAACAAAGATTGGTATATCCGTGTGAGCAAATTGCGCGGGGAAAGCTTCTTTCACAGCGGCGAATTGACCCTGCCAGTATGGCTCTGCGCGGCCAATGGCATTCTCCCAGAGGCGTGATTGCGACTCATGAGCCCCACTGGATGCACCACTGGCAAGAAGTGTGCGCACAAGGGTCGGTGCAACCCCCTGTTCGTAGACAGCATGGCCGCCTTCGTGAATTGCTGCCATGAGCGCAGCCTGTAGGAAGTTTTCCAGGGGACGGACGGTGAGGCGTACGTCAAAAGGGCTGCCAAAACTGGTGGTAAATGGATGGGGCGATTGAGCCATCTGGCCTCGCGAGAAGTCATAACCCATATTATGCAGCAGGTGCTCACATAATGCTATCTGTTGTTCAGCGGGAAATGAACCTTCAAGAAAGGAGGCGTCAATAGTATTTCCGCTGGCTTCGATACGTTGCAGCAGTGACCTGCTGGCTTCACGGACAGGTGTGAACAATCTATCGAGTTTGCTGGATGTCATACCTGGTTCATATTCATCGAGTAATGCATCATAGCGCGTCTCGGCAAAGCCTAAATGGTCTGCCACCTCACGACGCAGGGTGATTGTACGACTGAGCATTGGCGCAAAGCGAGCGAAATCGCTGTGTTCCCTGGCACTGCGCCAGGCTTCGAAACTTGTGGCCTGGACATGGGCAAGCTCCTCGACCAGTTTACGCGGCAACTTTGTGGCGCGTTCGTGGGCACGCAAAGCTTCGCGCACCAGGCCACAGTCAGCGTCGGTGAAAACCGCCTGCTGGACAGGTTCCTGTAGCTCGCGGAGCAGGTTGCCCAGGCGGGGATTGGTCCAGAGTTCGTGTATGATACCCTGCAGCGCTGCTACCTGAAAGCCTCGCACCTCCGCTGCTCCACCTGGCATGGCAGTGTTCTGATCCCATTCTGCAATGGCTCCCAGCGCCTGGAGGTCGGCTATCTGATGCAGGTGGTCCAGCAACTCGCTGATACGCGCATCGCTACGAGTGAATTCCGGGAATGTTTTAGTTTCACGTTCTAGCATGTTGATCTTGTTCCTCCTCAGCGACTTTCCCAGAGGACGTTATACGAGAAAACTGCATCGTAAAGTTAACCTTCTAGTCTAGTGTTCCTTATTGCCCCGTCTCTCGTCGCGCCATTTTACCAGCCTGGAGAGGGCGGTAAAATCCCAGGGTGCTCCCATGCCGAGGATGAAATGTGTTGCTCCTGCCCTGACATAGGCATCGAGTTCCGCCGCGTTGGCGTTTCTTCGAGCGTCAGCCGTGCGTTCGATCTCCTCGGGATTGCGACCTATTTCTGCACACCAGCCGTTCAGTACCTTCATTTTGTGGCGGTAGGTCTCTGGGTCTCCGAAGCCATGCCACATATTTGCATATTGAGCGGTAATGCGCAGCGTTTTCTTTTCTCCCCCACCACCAATGAGGATAGGAATAGGATTGCGTACTGGTTTTGGTACATCTACTTCCCAGCGGGATCGGATGATTTGCAGAGATTCTTCTAAAGCAGCGAGGCGACTCCCGGGAGTACCGAATTCGTAGCCATATTCCCTGTAATCACGGTCAAACCAGCCTGCGCCAATGCCAAGTATCAGACGCCCGTTGCTGATGTGGTCAATCGTTTTGGCCATGTTCGATAACAAGGCTGGATTGCGATAGGTGTTGCAGGTTACAAGGCATCCAATTTCAGCCCGCTGCGTCAGTGTCGCCATTGCGGTAAGGAGCGTCCATCCTTCGAAATGGTTTCCTGCTGGATTTCCCCAGAGCGGGAAAAAATGGTCCCAGGTCCATATAGTGTCAACGCCGAGGTCTTCGGCGCGTCGGACTGCGTCGGCAAACGATTGATAGGTCGTATGCTGGGGGTGAAGTTGGGCACCAACACGAAGCGGGTGAGTAGTATGAGGTTGTGTCACGAATGCAAATCCTCTCTTGTGACGTTGGAGGTTTTTCGTCTGCCTTACAATTTGTAAGTATGCTTATTGTAATCACGTTTTCATAGGGGTTGCAAGTTTCTTTCACCCTGGCTTGTCAAAAGAGCGCAGTTTTGGCTACTAACGGCAGCTCTAGCGTTCAGAAAGTATAATAGGGCAGTGATACTTCGCAGTATCAAATAGGACTGGTACGTTTTTTGAAGGCGTACAGAATTCAGGCGGAAATGAACATTTTGAGAAAAGGTGAACACTTTATGCAATACAATGAAACATCCCTTCATATGCCTGTGCGCTGGGGCGTGCTCAGCGCTGCTAATATCGCGGTCAAACGGGTGGCTCCCGCCATACAAGCTTCCTCTAATGGACGCTTAGTGGCGGTGGGTAGCCGCAATCCCGAACGAGCGCGCGAGTTATTTGCTTTTGCCCCGAATGTGCTTATTTATGGAGATTACAACAGCGTCATCAATGATCCCGAAATTGAGGCGCTGTACATTCCATTGCCCAATAGTCTTCACGCGGAATGGACCATCAAAGCGTTGAAAGCTGGCAAACACGTATTATGTGAAAAGCCGCTTGCCATCACTGCCGAAGAGGGGCTGAAAGTAGTACAAACAGCGAGCGACACTGGCATGTTATTGATGGAAGCGTTTATGTATCGATTTCATCCACAGACGGTCTGGGCTCTGGAGCAGGTAGCTGCTGGCCGCATAGGACAGGTCAAGCTCATACGCTCCTCGTTTTCGTTCAATGCCGGTTCGCGTCCTCATGATATTCGCTTACAGGCGGCGCTGGCTGGCGGCTCTTTAATGGATGTGGGATGCTATCCCATTAATTTTTGTCGTGCTGTTTACGGGCGCGCTCCAACGGCCGTTGGAGCGCGCGTCTATACACCCGAAGATGGTGAGGTAGAGCGCTACGCGAGTGCTGTGCTTGACTTTGATGATGGTTGTTTCGGCCTGGTGGATTCCAGTTTAGAACTGCCGACGCGCCAGGTAAGTGAAATAATTGGGGAAGCAGGTACGATTACTATCCCAGTTCCCTTTACGCCTGGACATATTGAGACAGCGGTCATCCTGGCATTGGAAGGGCAGACCATCCACCAGCGTTTCGCGCTTGTAGATCAGTATCGTCTCGAGGTAGAGCATTTCGCGACAAGTATCCGCTATGGGAAACAATTCCCTTTCAGCCTGGAAGAGACAATAGAGAACCTGGCTACGATTGAGGCAATCTACCAATCCGCAGGCTATCCCTGGCCTATTGTGTAGATTTGTCAGTATCGGCCCCCTACAATTACAATTTCTTTGCCAAAACCACTCCTGTATTTAATCCGACAGTATGAAGGCCGCCGAAAAACCGGGCGTGTTCGATTTTCATACAGCGGTCCTGGACGACCGTCAGTCCTGCCTCTTCCGCTCGTTGGGCTGCCTCGTCGTTGCGGATACCCAGTTGAAGCCAGAGCACTTTGGCCCCAATAGCTATAGCCTCGTCCGCAATTGGAGGAATATCTGCGGGACGACGAAAGACGTCTACAATCTCGATCTGTTTCCCAGCTGCTTTAGCTTCTGTCAGGGTTGCATATACGCGTTTACCTAACAGCGTCTGTCCGGCGTAGCGCGGGTTGATAGGAATAATATCATAGCCCTCGGCCTGCAGGTAGATGGCGACGAAGTGGCTCGGGCGATAGGGGTCAGCCGAAACGCCAACGATGGCAACGTGCCGGTATTGCTGCAGGAGATGGAGACGTTCATACATGTCGGGTGTTGAAAGTGCCATGCTGTGTATCCTTCAAGGTGATGAAATCAAAGGTGCGCGATAAATCGGCGGTGCACGATAAATCGGCCCCCTACAATGGGGAAACTCTTTTTTTTATCGAGAATGCATACTTGCTCCCCTTGCCTGGAGAGCCTGATCCAGGTCCCACAGAATATCCTCTATGTTCTCAATGCCGATCGAGAGGCGTATCAGGTCGGGAGTGACGCCACCCGCTAACTGGTCCTCTGCCGAAAGCTGCTGATGGGTTGTACTGGCGGGGTGAATAATCAGGCTGCGGGCATCACCGACGTTGGCAAGGTGCGAGAACAGACGCACGCTATTAATAACCTTTTTGCCTGCCTCATAGCCACCCTTGACGCCAAAGGTGAAGATAGAACCGGCGCCGCGTGGGAGATAGCGTCTGGCCAGCGCATATGAGGGATTATCAGGCAAACCGGGGTATTGCACCCAACTGACGGCGGGGTGCTCCTGCAGGAACTGTGCCACCTGCAGTGCGTTCTGGCAGTGTCGCTGCATGCGCAGCGAGAGGGTCTCCAGGCCTTGCAATAAAAGAAAAGCGTTAAAAGGACTGATACAGCCGCCTGTATCGCGAACGGTTTCGACTCTGGCTTTCATAGCGAAGCCAAAATCGCCAAAAGTTTCATAAAAACGCACACCATGGTAACCTGGTGAAGGATCAACGATATGAGGGAAGTTTCCATTATCCCAGGGGAACTTGCCGGACTCGACCAGGACACCCGCGATGGAGGTGCCATGGCCACCAATGAACTTCGTGGCCGAATGCACAATGATATCCGCGCCGTGCTCAAAAGGACGACACAGGTAGGGGGTGGCAAAGGTATTATCGATAACTAAGGGGACGCCAGCCTCGTGCGCAATATCAGCAACTGCGCGAATGTCCAGCACGTCGCCGCGTGGATTACCGATAGTTTCACCATAGAGGGCACGGGTACGTGGGGTGAGGGCATGGCGGTAGTTCTCAGGATCAGTGCTATCCACAAAGATGGTATTGATACCCCAGGTACGGAGGGTCAAGTCAAACTGAGTGTGGGTGCCGCCGTAGAGGCTGCTGGAGGAGATGAGGTCATCCCCTGGGCGGAGTAACGTCATCATCGTGGCCATCTGGGCTGCCATACCAGAGGCGGTCGCCACCGCTCCTGTGCCACCTTCCAGGGAGGCGATGCGCTCCTCAAAGGCGGCGGTTGTGGGATTCATGATGCGAGTATAAATATTGCCGAAGCGCTGCAACGCGAATAGATGGGCGGCATGGTCGGTGTCGTCAAAGACAAAGGAGGTCGTCTGATAGATAGGCACTGCTCGCGCGCCGGTGGTTGGATCAGGGCGTTGTCCCGCATGGATTGATAAGGTGTCGAACCCAAAGATGTGGTCGCTGTCGATTTCTGGCATGGTTGATTGCTCCTGTGCTATGGACCTTTCTCTTTTGTGTCATTTGCCATTAGCGCGGGTTGAAATGTTTGGAGAGCAGGAAGGCACTGAAATCTGCCACGCTTTCCACATCTCCTTCGTCGAGCATGTTGACCATTTTTTTTACCACCAGTCGGCGCGGCTGACCTGGTGTTACCGGGAGCGTAAAGCCAATAGCATTGGTATGATGTGGCTCGCGCTCATAACGAATCTCCTCAGCCATGAGTTCTAGCAGGTCTGCTATATCTAAATTTAAGGCCTGGGCGATACTTTCCAGTACTTTAGCAGAAGGATATTTCTGCCCACGCTCGATTTCGCCGACATAGATCTCTGAAAGACCAGCTTTATCGCCGAGTTCTTTAATTGTAAGGTGTCGATCCTGACGTTCCCTGCGAATAACTCTCCCGATGATTTCTTGTAAATCAGTCATCGTAGTTTTTCCTTCCTATGCTTATGGCATAGTCTGAATAATATACATGCTTTTAGCATAGATTCTTCCTTCTAGTATACGCTATGAGCATGTTATATTCAAGTAGGATTTGTTTGAATTGCAAAGGAGGAATAGTGTATGTCAATAACACGATCATTTTTTCGGCCAATGTCTGGGCAACAGGATGTCAAGCCTACCATACCGGTGCCGGTGGTGTATGAAAATGTACGGGTAGAGCCTACGCGCTGGGAGTATCGAGTACTGACCATTGATACACGCGAGATGGCTGTTCCTGATGCCGCGACACTCAATGAGTTAGGCAATGAAGGTTGGTTGTTAACGGGCGTTTTGGATCTGGAGACGACGAAGGGCGGTACACGTATCCACTACTACTTTGTTCGTCAGAAACTGGCATAAGGAGAGAAATCATGTCATCAAGTTTGTTTGTACCCACTGTCATAGAGACAACCGGGCGAGGCGAGCGTGCCTATGACATTTTTTCCCGTTTGTTACGGGAACGGATCATTATGGTCAATGGCCAGATTGAGGAGACCTTGGCAAATCTGGTTGTAGCACAACTACTGTTTCTGGCTGCGGAGGATGGCAAACGAGAGATTAATGTCTACATTAATTCACCGGGTGGTACGGTGACTGCTGGTTTAGCCATCTACGATACTATGCGCATTCTCCCCTGCCCTGTTTCTACCACGTGTGTTGGCCTGGCGGCAAGTTTTGGCACCATCTTGCTGATGGGGGGAGACCGGGGCTTGCGCCGTTCCCTCCCTCATGCCCGTATTCATATGCATCAACCCCTGATACAGGGCGGTATAGGTGGGCAGGCAACCGATATTGATATTCAAGCTCGCGAGATTCTCCATACTCGTGATGTGCTCAACGAGATCATTCAGCATCACACAGGTCAATCCCTGGAGCGCATCAAGCGCGATACAGAGCGCGATTTCTTCATGAGTGCCACAGAAGCATTAGAATATGGCATTATTGACGAAGTGTTACCGCTGGCTGAAAAATAGTGAGCGGCGAAGGAGTCAAGGAAGCCAGGAAAAGAGCAGCATGCTGCACTCTTCCTGGCTTCCTGCCATTTTTCGTGTTCAGCATGGTTCGATTCTGATCGAGCCGATTTCAAACCATTGCGGCCCACTTGAGATGGTGCCAAAACGTAAAGTGCCTCGTGGTGTGGCGATCGCGTACTGGTTATCCAGCCACGCGACAAAACCAAGTGGCCGAGTTGGCGGTTCCTGAGCGCTTAGTACCTGGATGCCATCAATCCAAAATCGTGCTTCTCTATGCCGCCAATCTAAAAGGTATGTATGCCACCTATCCATCTCGGCTGTGATTACTACTTCTCGGGTTCCGCTGAGATTTTGCATCCATTGTGCTGCTGGCGCTGTGTTGCCTGTGAGCCTTGACCAACCGACTGTAAGCGCTGTGGGGATAACAGCCGTTAGTGCGCTGAAACGCATGCTGTGTACCACTTGCGCTTTCCAGCCCCAGCCTGGAACACCGGGTACAAGCGCCATGTTTGATGGAGG
>Ga0137385_10006543_pt1 | contig 10249 bp, 13 predicted proteins | sample SagtaG_FD_104921 | JGI IMG/M metagenome (GOLD analysis project Ga0137385, IMG submission 104921) | Vadose zone soil microbial communities from Sagehorn Ranch, Mendocino, California, USA - Sage2_R_80_16 metaG | ecosystem: Environmental > Terrestrial > Soil > Vadose zone | place: USA: California... | reverse complement strand
CGTTGAACCCCCGGGCGACTAGCTCCGGGTGCCGTCATGTGGACGCTATTGGCTTATGGAAGCGCAGCCATATTGATCCAGACAATCGTGGTACTTGGCCTGTTCCGGCTTGCGGAATTGAAGCGTGCTGAAGACCTGAGAGCGCCGCCCCAGGTTGACGATTGGGCGGCGTCGCACGAGCTACAGAAGCCAAGGTAAGGCCGCTTCACTTTTGTGTCTTGGAACCGAAACGATTGTCCGCCTCCCGCATGATTCATTGGGCAAGAGAGACAATCGCGCGCGAGAGGTGCCATGCGCAGCAAGCAAACCAACAAGCAAACCAAGTTGCAGCCTGAACGCATCGCCGGCGAGCTTTGCCTCGGCGTCGCCGTAGCCGGCGTAGAAACCCTCGTCGTTATGGGACTAATTATCGCGTTTGCATGAAGCGCGTAGCGCGAGTTAGCGAAGCGTAGCCCGCCGATTTTGCAAGTAGGTGGCGGATTACGCTTTCGCTCATCCACTCCACGAACTGTCACTGTAAGTGCGCTGGATGCGTCGATGCCGCACTCCGGGTTCCTCGTCCGAATGGAACATCGCGTCGCGATAAGAGATCAAGGGAACGAAAACCGCCCACAGGCTTTAGAAATATGAGACCGTCGCTCGCCGGTGTTGATACGGCGCATGTCGCGGATAGCCAAAGGTCGTTCAGCGACCCGCTGTTCTTAATACAAGCGCTCGCGCAGATAGCCAAAAGCGGCGGTCTCCAGTTCCATTCATAAGTGCCCGCCGTGCTCGCAAGCGGGAAAGCCGCGGAGGGGTAGGCAGGCGCGGGACGCCGGGGCTTCGCTGCTGGCGCTTTCTTGCCCGAAGAGGCTTCGTTATGCCCAACCGCATCGACATCGACCACGCACACAGCCGAGCCATCGTTCGAGAGATCGGCGAGAGATTGCACGCGTCGCTGAAACCAGAGCCGGAACTACCAACGAGATTCAAAACGCAAATCGACCGGCTCCGCGAATTGGAGGAGCGCTCACCGTCAATCGTTCCCAGTGCCGAGCCTTGGAAAAAACCTTGCCGTTGAGCCAAAGACAGCTCGGACGAACATGGACGAGAAATGCCATCGGTGAAGCGCCGTGCGTCAAAAATCCTGAACGAGTACGGCGAGGCGCAAGCCGAATTAATCGGCAAAGCCGTCGTCTTGACCGACGGAAAGGCAGGCGCGGTCGAGAACGTCTGGCTGGATGAATTGCACGGGCTTCGGATTTCGATTGGAGGTCATGATGGAAAATGGCCGGTCTCAACCATCAAGCTCGTGGAGAGCTAGACCATTCGCATCGGCCGCGCGCTGCTCGGAGCGCGCTCCTTTCAGATCAATCCAATCAGGATGAAAAGAGCGACCACCGTCAGGAAGGTGACGCTCATGATGGCGACGGTGAGGAATGCGTCACCCGCTGATAGAGGTGTCATAGCATGCCTCGCGCGTTGCGAAGCCCCGTAGCCTCTGAGCCAACTCATCGGGCCGCGAAATGTTTCGGTTCCAAACGCGGAAGAGTTAGGCAGCCAGCAGCAAGTGGCTCGCGCTACGTGCCGCCACGCTGCTGCCACAACGCTGTCAGCAGGGGTCGCATAAGGGAGGGCGAGCAATCGGATTATGGAGGTTTATGATGCAACGTGTTGGGGGCTGTGCCTGCGGGGCCATTCGCTTTGAGATCACCGCGCCCTTTATCGGCGTCGGTGCATGCCATTGTACCGATTGCCAGAAGATTTCAGGTGGCGGTCCGAACTACGTCGCTCTGACGCCGAAGGGCGCGCTGGTGGTCACCAAAGGGGAAGTAAAACTGTATCGCTCCAGCGGAGACAGCGGTGGCAAGGTCGCCAGAGCCTTCTGCTCCGACTGCGGCACGCCGCTATGGGCTATCCCCGAACAGCAGCCGTTCACGACGGTCAAGCTCGGTGCCCTTGACGACAATTCCGATCTCACGCCCGCCATCCACGTTTATGCCGCCTCCGCGCCGCGCTGGCATGCCATCGATGACGGCCTCCCTTGCTTTCCCAAACTGCCGCCGCCGATGCCACCGGGCACATGAGCCGGTCCGCCGGCTCACATGTCCATGGGTATCATTGTTGAGGCTTGCACGAGCAAAACCAACCGCAGCACGCCTCTATCAATCACGGAAGCAAGTCGCGCGCATGCGCACAACGATATGCGGGCATCCAGGGAAATACCGGATGTCGCCCCGCTCATCCGGGCTACGCTTGCTGGCTAAACAAGTTCGCGTTTTCTGTCTTCACCTTTAGAAAATCCGCGGGGGGCATCGCGCCCGACAGGACCTCAACTTTCTTCATCGCCTTGTCACGATCCTCATCGGACTTGGCCTTTCCGGCTGCTCCAATATGCAAACCGAAGAATGCCCCCACAATTGGTCCAATCACTGCACCGACCGCCGATACCAAGGCCGCCACGTCCGGTACCTTGTCCACTTTGTTAAGGGCGGCGAACAAAGCGGCCAGGAGCGAAGCGAGACCCAATATTACAACCAAGAAGCCAAGTATGGTCCGTGTTTTCTCAGTCATGACTATTTCCTCGTCTTTCGATGATGAAAAAGCGTGTGCTGCCAGCACCGCATAATTCTACCTTCGCGGGTTATTTGTAAGTTGCACAACTATAGTGGTGATCCGTGCATACGTCCAGATGGATGTGCGCCCCAGACACCAGGTAGTCGAAGGCGGGCCGCATCACTTTCAAGTCAGCTCGTGCAAGCAAAACGAGCCGCGGCACGCCTCTGGTAGGTCGGGTTAGCGAAGCGTCACCCGCGGATTTTGCAGGTGGCGGATTACGCTTCGCTAATCCGCCCTACCAACCGCGCGATGGAGCCACGGCGTTGCGATGACGGTGCAGGTCGCCACCGATCATCGGCCAATTCGTTCAAGGAGGACGGGGCGTCGACAGCATGCTGGTTAAGGAAAGATTGAGACATCGAAATTATATTCAAGTCTCGACCAAGCAGGCCCCTCCCGAAGTCATCCACAGCCCCACCGGAACATCCATGCCGCATCTTATCGATATGTCGATTCGTGTCCGGACTTTTATTGCTTTTGGATTGGTCCTGCTCGTTACGATCGGCCTCGGCTCCTTTGCGCTCGTCGAAATCGCAGCCGTCGATCGAGCGGCAAACGACCTCGGCGGCAAGGCAATGCCTGCGCTGTTCCAGAGCAGCGAGATGCTCAATGCCGTGGTCAATTTCCGGCGGGAGCAAGCCAATCGCCTTTTGAGCGTGACGCCGGAAGATGGGCGATATCGCGAAGGACTGATGGACAAATACGCGACCAAGGCCACCGACGCCAGGAAGGCCTATCAGCCCAACACGGCCGAAGAAAAAACCGCGATCGACCGGTTCGATTCGACTTGGCCGGAATTCATGAAATCCACTTCCACGATGCTGGATACGCTGAAGGCCGGGGACAAGGCGGCGGCTCACCAATATTACGTCGCTGAAAATCGAAACCAGTTTGACGCTCTCAATCTGACCCTGGCGAAGATTGTGGAGCTGAATGAGCGGGCGGGACGCCAATCCTACGGCCTGGTCAACGCCGCGACGGAGCAGGCGCGTCTCGGCGTCATCATTGCCCTGTTCGTCGCGACCTGCATCGCGCTCGCCGCCGGCATGGTGACGGTCTTCACCACGGCATCGCCGATCCGCCGCCTGACCGGCGCGATGGCGCAGTTGAGCGGCAACGATCTGCAGGCCACGATTCCGGATGCGAACCGGCATGACGAGATCGGCGCGATGGCGCGCGCCGTCGAGATCTTCAAGACCGGCCTCATCGAAGCCGACAGGCTGGCCGCGGTTCAAAATGCCGACGAAGCGGAAAAGACCCGCAGGGTCGGCATGATCGATGCCCTCGTTTCCGACTTCGACGCGCGGTCGTCCGACGCGCTGTCGAGCTTCGGGGCGGCGGCAACGCAGCTCGATTCGACGGCCCAGAGCATGTCCACACTGGCAAAGGAATCGGCCCAGCAGACCAACACCGCCGCCACGGCGGTGGCCTCGACGTCGGCCAACGTCCAAAGCGTGGAATCGGCCGCCGAGGCGATGGCGACCAGCATTGCCGATATCAACAACCAGGTTGGACACGCCAAGGAGATTGCGGACCGCGCCTCTGACGATATCCGGCGAACCAGCGCCACGGTTGTCGGCCTGACCCAGGCCACCCAGAAGATCGGGGAGATCGTGACGCTGATCCAGGCGATTGCCGCCCAGACCAATCTGCTGGCGTTGAACGCCACGATCGAAGCGGCCCGGGCCGGCGATGTCGGCAAGGGATTTGCCGTCGTGGCCGCGGAAGTAAAGGGACTGGCCAACCAGACGGCGCAGGCGACGGACGAGATCGCGATGCAGATCGCCGCGGTTCAGAAGGTCTCCGGCGAAACGTCGTCGGCGATCCAGTCCATCGGCACCACCATCGAGGAGCTCAACGCGATCTCGACCCGCATCGCCGGCGCCATGGACCACCAGGGCGCTTCGACCTACGAAATCAGCCGCAACGTCAAGCAGGCAGCCGCAGGCACGCGAGAGATGGCCGAAACCATGGTCCATGTTACCCGTGCAGCCGGCGAATCCGGCACGGCCTCCGCGCAGGTGTTGCAGGCGGCGTCGGATCTCTCGCTTCGGTCCAAATCGCTGCAGTCGCAAGTCGCAACCTTTCTGACAGCGATCAAAGCAGCCTAGAAACATTGCCGGATGGATTCGCCTAGACGAGATTACGGTGCCAGGCTCACCGGAATTTCACCTCTGTATTACCCGGTGATCGATACGGAGATGCTGCCGAGCGCGCCGTAATCGGCCGTGATGACGTCGCCCGCCGCGATGTCGACCGGCCGGGTGAAGGAGCCGGCCAGCACGATTTGTCCCTTTTCGAGCTTCGCGCCGACTGCATGGAGTTTGTTGACCAGCCAGGCGATGCCCGCGGCCGGATGGCCCATCACGGCCGCCGATACGCCGGATTCCTCGATGACGCCGTTCTTCGACAGCGTCGCGCCGATCCACCTGATATCCACGTCCATCGGCCTGATCGGTCGTCCGCCGACGACGATGGCCGCAAACGCCGCGTTGTCCGCAATCGTGTCGACAATGGCCCGCGGCACGGCGGTCCGGTAATCGATGATTTCCAGCGCGGGCAAGACGAACTCCGTTGCGCGCATGACGTCGTGGACTTGCACGGAGGGCCCGGCGAGATCGCAGGCCATGACGAAGGCGAGTTCCACTTCCAGGCGCGGCTTGATGAAATTCGATGCGCTGATGGCCGCGCCGTCGCGATAGAAGGCGTCGTCGAGGATGCGGCCGTAGTCCGGCTCCGTCATCTTCGAGGCCATTTGCATCGCGCGCGACGTCAGGCCGATCTTGTGGCCGACCACCCGCGCTCCCGCGGCAAGCCGGGCTTCGGCCCATAGATCCTGGACGCGATACGCATCCTGGATTTCCATGTCCGGATAAGTCTTGCTCAGCTGAACGACGGGCACCCGTTCGCGCTCGGCACGCAGGATAGAATCGGCGGCGCTACGGCACTGGTCTTCGGTCAACACGATCTGATCTCCTGGGGAAGGTCACTTGATAGGCGGCTCGGGCAGCACCATCTCGCCCGGCTCCATCACGTAAGTGTGGTCAAGCGAATACCAGGGCGCCGAAACCTGTTGCGCCTCGGGATGCGGCTCGTCGTGGCGCACGAAATTGCCCATCAGTGCCCGGGTCACGCCGAACTGCGGGTCGCGCTCGATGTTGGGATCGTGCGGGCTGTAGACCTGCGATATCAGAACCTTGAAGCCCGGCTTGGCGATCAGTGCATGCAGGTGGGCCGGTCGATACGGGCTGCGACCCTGCGTATCGAGCAGCGCCCCCACGACGCCGGTGGCTGGTATCGGATATCCGGCCATCATGACCGTTCGAAACGAGAACGCGCCGTTCGCATCCGTCGTCAGCTTGCCGCGCAGATTCATTTCAGCCTGCTCGGGATCCTGGTTTTCGTAAAGACCGACCGGGGAGGCGTGCCAAACGTCGACCTCGGCATCCGCCACGGGATCGCCGGAGGCGGCGACGACCCGCGCGTTTACGAACAGCGCCGGGCCCGATATCGGCGACCGAACGATGGATCCCCCGTTTGCGATGCGCGGCGAGTCCAGGCGCCAGAACGGCCCCAACAACGACTGCGCGGTTTCGGTCTGGCCGTTATTGCCGTTGTTGAGCAGGCACACGAGCGCGGAGACGCCGAGCGAGCCGGCCATCAGGACCGTTTCGTTGTGCGTGTCGTTCGTCAGCTGCCCCATCCTGTTGATGACCGCAGTCGCCTCGCGAAATTCGGCTTCGGTCAGCCGGACCTCGCGAATGAATTGATGGAGATGCGTGACGAGCGCGACGAGGATCTCGCGGAGGCGGTGATCCCGCGTCTGCGACATCGCCTCCAGGGCGTATCGCGTTACGTCCAGGCTGTTTTCACTGATCATCGTGCGCTCCCGGGCCCCTTCCTATAAATAATCGATTATTATGTCAATACACGATTTTTAAATCACCAGTCGATTGTTTTGGCGCAACCGCACCGATCGGGGTAAAGCAATCGACTATTGCCGTAGCAATCGATACGCGATGCGACGGGCTGACGGTGTCGTGCCCGGTCCTCGCTGGAGAAATGCGATGGATACAACCGCGCTGCCGGGCCCGGATGAATCGAAGAACACCCTTTCTTCCCAGTTGGTCGACAGGCTTCGGGAGGAGATCTTGTCGGGTCGATGGGCGCCCGGCAGCAAGCTGAACGTGGAGAAGACCCGCCGGATCCTGGGCGTCAGTCTCAGCCCGCTGCGCGAAGCTCTCGCGCGCCTGATCGCGGCCGGCCTCGTCGAGCTGCACGACAACAAGGGCTATTCGGTTTCGCGAACGTCACTGGCGAACCTGCAGGAAATAACCGAGCTGCGGATGGAGTTCGAGATCACCGCGCTGCGAAACGCCATCGAGCGCGGCGATCTGAACTGGGAAAGCGACGTCATGCGCGCGCTATACAAGCTGAACCGGATCGTCCGCGACCGCAAGGATGCGAGTTCGCTTGAGGCGTGGGAGAAGGCCCACAGGCAGTTTCACGTAGCGCTGATTGTCGGCTGCAACATGCCCATGTTGCTGAATTTTTGCGACGTGCTGCACAATCTGAACGACCGCTACCGGCGCATTTTCCTCGTCGCGTCCGGCGGCGACCGCAACGTGGCCGCGGAGCATGCGGAAATTGCGCAAGCGGCGGTCGCCCGCGACAGCGCGTCGGCCTGCGACAAGCTCAGGGAGCATATCCGGCGAACCGGGAGCAACCTGAAACATTCGCTCGCCGACAAGATCCCGCCAGGAAGCCCGGCTTGAGGCGGCAATTCGTTCTGCGCGCTGACGCGCTGAAAGAGACGCTCAGCGCGCGGGCCTGGTGGCCGTATCCAAATTCTCAAGCCGTCTTGTTCAAGCTGTCTTGTTCATGCTGTCTTGGCAAACATCGTCAGGACACCGTCGGCGATGTTGATAGCCACGACTTGTGACGAGTTCAGGCCCTTGGCCTTAAGTGCGGCCGCTGCCTCCGGTGTCGCGTCAATAGACTTCCGCAGCGACTGAATATCTTCCTCGCGTGTGTTGGCCACGAGCTCATCGACCTTCGAGCGCACCGCCGGCTGCAGATCCTTGACGTCGACGACCTGTATGCTCCGGATGACCGTGCTGGCCTGAGGAGGCTGTGCCTCGGATTGCGAGGGCCCTCCTTGTGCCTGCACGAAAGCCGGCGTCCCCAGGGAGAGGGCTGCAATGATGACGGTTGCCGTGACGATGCGCATGCTCACTCCTATTCAGTTTGACTGGAGCGTGATGATTTTTCTTCGAGTCGTCATCATGCTCGATCTTTTTGTTCGAGCATGATCTCCGCGCAAACGCTTCGCGTTTGTCGCCAGGGTTTTCCGGATCATGCTCGAGAAAAACCTCTATCCACGGAATTTGGTTGACGTCTGATTCCCGTGTGGCCATTCAGTGAAACCAATGCGGCTGCAATGCGCACGCCGGTTTCTACCTGCGGGTTGACGGAACCTTTGCGCTACCTGGCAGTTTTATGATGGCAGCGGCGGAACCGGGAAACCGGCAGTCGCGCGGAGAGCCGCACGGAGTCATGCCCGGGCGGCTTTTCTACATTTTAGACTGCCCTGCGCTCCGGAGAGATATCGTGCGAATAATGAGTACATTCCACAATCGCCGAGAGCGCAGCCATTCTCAGCGCTGCCGGATCTCGCTCGCCTTTAGCCGCGCATGCCAGAATGTAAGACGCGATTTCGGCCTTCATCGTCGACGTCCGCTTTGCCTCGGGGAGCATTGCCGCGGTATCGTCAAGGACCGCCCTCATCAGTTCGATTAGCTCGGGCTGAAAAACAGCTCCAGTTGCACCCATGGCCGTCCTCCCACTCACTAAGTTTTTTCTTTATCCAATGCGATGATTTGAGCGCGTCTGTTGAACGGACGCAAAGCTTATTTTTCATTGCGGCCGATCCTCGGTGCGGTGCAACAAGCAGGCATTAAGTCTGGACAGTGGGGCCGACTGAGGCAGCCTTACTTTGGCGGCTGCAATTCGCTCTTGAGCCAGCCGGTGACCTTGTCAGTCTTCAGGGGATCGGGTTCGAACGTCGCTAACTTACGGTCCGATTGCCATAGCTCGATGGCGTGGCTGCCTACTAGCGATTCAGCCCGTTCCTTGGCCGCGTCATCGTCAGCGCAGGTGAGATCCATGCGCTGCTTGATATGGCCATCCTCGCCTATGACGTAAGCTTGATACTCACGCATTTGCGGCCTCCGTAGCCGCAGCCGATGGAACTTACTAGGCGCCCAACCTGGTTCCCTTGCAAGGAACCTTCTTCATGAGTGGATACCCTTATTGGGTACTCCATTATTTCCAGGGAGAATGCCCGGCCGCAACCTCGTGACCTCGTTGTCAATTCGGGCCACTGCCAAATTCGACTTAGGTCATTACCGGTCGAAACGGCCAATGCGTTCCGCTGGAAAAAGTGCGGTTTTGAGCGCATATTCCGCGAATGGCGACAATTGTCCGATGTACCAATTGCGGCGCCGAGTACAGACGCACTGAAGAAAAATTCTTGGTGCCACACACCGGTCACGCAAGCTGTACGGTCTGCGGCGACACGCTGGAGTCTTGGTTGGAAGAGACCCACGTTGCGATATTCGAGTTGATCAAACGACCAGACGGAACATCTAAATGAAACCGTGAGTGCTGGATTGCACTGGACGCAATTCTGTCCGCGTAATTCTATCTGCGCAATTCTGTCTGCGCAATTCTTGGGCCTTCGCTCGTCGCGCCCATGTCGTACAAGTCGCTCGTCGACATCAGCACCGGAAATATCGCTCGCTCCGGGAACGATATGTTGCCGTGATCATTTCCAAATCCAGGGCGTTGCAAAGCAACATGCCGGGCAAGGCACGGTTCCCTATCAGGGATGTCCATTTCGTCAGCGAGAGATGGAGTTCCGCCAAGCATGCAGGGCAAGCTGATGCTTGCCGCTGCGACAAGCCTCGGATCGGCATTTGCTGCCGGGGCGTAACCATCAGCGAAAACAGGTTTGGCGCGGCTGCGCACGGACCTTCCGCAATTGGGGCAGGGCGCAATCCCAACGGCTAAAGGAAAGACAGGCCATGAAACTGAATTCAACGCAGCTGGAACGAACCCTGAGCCAATTTTCGGGAGAAGTGCTGCCGGATGATCATCCGGCCCTCAAGCGATTGAGCAGCATTTACGGGGATCATACGTTCCTGCTCGACGCGAGCGGCCTCAACGTATTGGAGCCCGCGGATACGGTGGAAACGGACGCTCAAACCGGCGAAATCGTGAATCTTGCCAACTGGAGCGATGCGACACTCACAAGCCTGCGGCCGCACGAACCGGAACCGACCGGTGTGCTCGTCGTGCTCGAACCAAAGCACTGATCGGTCTCGCACGGCTTGGCATGCCCAGGTAACATCAATCTTCCAGCGAGACGCAATCACCGCGTCTCGCTGGAAGGACGCGGCGAAGATGACTGCCGGTAACGCTTCACCGTGAACCCGCCGCCCGCGCCTAGAGCCCCGTTTCGATGGAATCGAAACGGGGCCCTAGATTCTTGATTTGACGCATTTTCTTGACGCGAACCGGTTTCCACCTCGCTCAAAAACGCTCTACCCCGCTGCCCGCCGCGGCATCCCATCCGCGGCGAGATCGGCCT
>Ga0137385_10006536_pt1 | contig 10252 bp, 9 predicted proteins | sample SagtaG_FD_104921 | JGI IMG/M metagenome (GOLD analysis project Ga0137385, IMG submission 104921) | Vadose zone soil microbial communities from Sagehorn Ranch, Mendocino, California, USA - Sage2_R_80_16 metaG | ecosystem: Environmental > Terrestrial > Soil > Vadose zone | place: USA: California... | reverse complement strand
GTGCGGATCGTGCTGACCATCGGGTCGTCCGGGTCGACCGGCGCGATGTGCTGGGTGGCGTCCACCGGGGCGATGACAGTCTCGTCGTCGGTGGATGTGACGTTCTCGGGACGGTGTCGGCCACCGGCCGGGATGTCAGGCGGGGCCGGCGTCGGCACGGGCACCGGCACGCGGTGCAGGCCCAGCGAGTTGCGCAGCCGCACCAGCTCCTCCAAGAACGCCGCCGCGTCCGCGGGGCGCTGGGCCGGGTCGCGCCGAGTGGCGCGCAGCACCAGGTCGTCCAAGGCGGCGGGGATGCCGGGTGCGGCCTCGCTCGGCGGCGGCACGTCGTCGTTCACGTGCCGGTAGGCCACGGAGATGGGGGTGTCGCCGACGTAGGGCGGACGGCCGGTGAGCATCTCGTAGCAGACGATGCCGGCCGAGTAGACGTCACTGCGTGCGTCGGCCGCGCCCGTTGCCACCTGTTCGGGTGACAAATAAGCGACCGTGCCGAGGATCTTGTCGTCGCTCGTCGTGCTGGCCGTGGCGATGGCACGGACCAGGCCGAAGTCGGCGACCTTGACCACGCCGCCCTGCCCGATCAGCACGTTCTCCGGCTTCACGTCCCGGTGCACCAGGCCGGCCCGGTGCGCGGACGCCAGCGCGGACAGCATCGGGTCCAGCACGCTGATCACCAGCGGCACCGGCAGCACACCGCGCTCGCGCAGCAGGTCACGCAGGGTGCCGCCGGACACGAGCTCCATCACCAGGTAGACGTGCCCACCGTCGACCCCCTGGTCGTGCACGGCGACCACACCGGGGTGATGCAACTTGGCCGCGGCCCGCGCCTCCAGCTCGAACCGTTCGATGAACGAGCGGTCCTCCGCGAAGCTCGACTCCATCACCTTGATAGCGACCGGGCGGTCCAACCGGAGGTCGAGGCCCGCGTACACGCTGGACATGCCGCCACGGGCCAGCGGCGTGTCCACCCGGTACCGGCCTTCCAGCACCGCACCGAGGACCTCTACGCCATGCGTCTCCACGACTGCCGATGGTACGGAGCCCGGAAGGTAAAGCTGCGGAGCCTGCCGGATGAACATCGCTCGTCTGGCGCAGGGCGGATCGGGCCAGGTTGTGGCATCGTTGGCTCCCGTGAGTGCGATTCCCACCGCCGAGGACGTCCTCGAACGGTCGTACGAGGTACTGACCCTGCCCGAAGTGGCGCAGTCCGTTGGCCAACCGGTTACCAGGGTTCATCAGATGGTGCGCGACGGGCACCTGCTCGCGTTCCGCCGAGACGGGGTCATGGTCGTGCCGGCCTTGTTCCTCAACGGCGAGGGCGTGGTCAAGGGCCTGCCCGGCACGTTGACGGTGATGCGCGACGCAGGCTTCTCCCCGGAGGAGATGCTGCGCTGGCTGTTCACCGTGGACGATTCTCTACCCGGTTCCCCGATCGAGGCGTTGCGAACCAACCGGGGCCGGGAGGTGAAGCGAAGGGCGCAAGCTCTCGCGTTCTGACCAGCCCGTTCGCTGACCGAGCGAACCGACCAGCCCGACCGTAGCCAAGGCCGTACGTGCTAGCGCACGTACGGCGATACGGCGTTGTCCTGCCGGCGCAGGCGCAACGGGTCGGGCCGCAGCAGCGACACGGCCGCCACCCCGGCGGCCAGCATCGCCGTGGCCAGGTATGCCCAGTCGTAGAGCCCGGTCGTGCCGTCCGGGAAGGTCACGAGCACGATCCACACCGAGCAGAACGCGCCGACGGCCAGCCGGCGACCGGACCAGGCCGGCCCGGCGGCCATGACCAGCGGCCAACTGAAGTACCAGGGCAGCGTGGCCGGCGAGAACACCGTGACCACCAGCAGCGCCATCGCGGCCCGCCGGATGACCTGCTCCGGTGTGGTCGCCAGCCTGGCCAGCCACCACTGCCGCCCCACCAGTCCCACCAGCACCAGCCACCCGATCGAGCGGGCCACGGACAGGAAGCCCTGCGAGTCCACGGTGCCGAACAAGCTCGCCACGGTGTGCGTCAGTTGACCGGCGGCTGTCGGCAGCGACAGCCACTCGACCACCGCAGACGTCGCGCGCAGCGCCGGAATCCAGCCGAGGCCGACGCCGGCCAGCACGGAGCACGCGCCGAACGTGGCCACGACCACCGCGACACCGTTGCCGGCCGCCGTGGCGAACCGCCGGCGCGGCGAGCCGTCCAGCCGGGACATCCAGATCCACACCAGGAACGGCAGCAGCACACCGGCGGTCGCCTTGACCGCGAACGCGAGCGTGACGACCAGGAAGCCGCGCCGGTACCGGCCGTCGAGCACCAGCACGGTGCCGGCCGCGAGCAGGCCGACCATCAGCAGGTCGTTGTGCCCGCCGCCGACCAGGTAGGCCAGTACCAGCGGGTTGGCCGCGCCGAACCACAGCGCCACGGCCGGCCGCCCGCCGAGGCGCGACGCCAGCCGGGGGAGTGCCCAGCACAGCAGCACCAGGCCGACGCACATGGTCATCCGCATGGCGACCACGCCGACGACGGTGCTCTGCCCGGTGATCAGCACGACCGCCTTGGCCACCAGGATGAACAGCGGGCCGTAGGGCGCCGGGGTGTTCTGCCAGGCCGGGTCGACGTTGGCGGACAGGTGGTCGTTGAGCACGGAAACGCCGTAGGTGTACGGGTCGTAGCCGTGCAGGGCCTCATCGCCCTGCGCCAGGTAGCTGAACAGGTCCCGGCTGAACAGCGGCGGCGCGAACAGCAGCGGCAGCGCCCATGCGCCGATCGCGATCAGCATGCCCCTGCGGTCCACCCGGCCGGCCAGCACGTCGCGGCCCAGCCGGATCCAGGCCAGCACCAGCAGGGTGATGCCGACGTAGAGGACCGCGGTGGCCATCTGCTTGCCGTGCCCGTAGCCCAGCCAGCTGAACGCGGTGCCGTTGAGTACCGGATCGGGTTCCAGGACGGCGGCCGCGCCGATGCCGGCCCCGGCGACCAGGAGCACGCCAGCAACGCCCATGACGATGGTCCGAGCGGGAACGGGCTTGTCGATCACCGCGGCGAGGATGCGCAGCTTGGCCAACCGGTCGCCGTTCTCGGCCGCCGGCTCGTCGCCAGCGCCCGGTCGGGAAGGTGACGGCACGGTGGTCATCGCGGGCGATCGTCGCACAGCGCCCAGGTCGCCCTGCGCTGACCGTCGTTTGGCGACCTCGCCGTTACCCTTCGGTGATCTTTTGGTCCAGCGAACGGCCGGCGGCGGCCTTGGCCAGCCCGTGGGCGCAGCGCTGGATGAACCGGGACAGCGACCACTGGTACAGCCAGCCGCTGCCGACCAGCTTCGGGCGGAACGACGAGTGCCAGTGGATCGTCGTGACGCCGTCGTGGGTGTGCAGGTCCACATCGGCCCGGTAGTGCCGGACGGCCAGCCCGGACACGAGCTCGTAGCTGAACCGCTTGTCCGGCACCAGTTCGGCGACCCGCTCGGTGCTGGTCACCCGGCCGGTGCGGAACACCCGGATCGCGCCGATACCTTCCGGCTCGTCGTCGGCCGGCTGCGCGAGCTCGAACGAGTCCAGCGGTGACCAGGTCGGCCAGGTGGCGCCGTCACGCAGCAGGTCGTAGATCGCGCCCGGCGCGGCCGTGGTCGTTACTCGCACGTCAACGTACTTCAACCCCATGTACCGGATGGTACATGTACCATCCGGTACATGGAAGCGCGCGACCGGCTGCTGGCGGCCGTCATCGACGAGCTGACCGGCAGTGACAATCAACGACGGGGGATCGGTGACCTGAGCCTGCGCGGGCTGGCCGCCGCCGTCGGCACCAGCCACCGCATGCTGATCTACCACTTCGGTTCCAAGGAAGGCCTGCTCATCGCGGTCGTCCGCACCATGGAGGAACGCCAGCGCGCCGCACTGGCTGACTTGGAACGCGAACTCGACGCCGACCGCGGCCTGAGCCCGGCTGACGCGTTCCGCCGTTTCTGGCAGCGGCTGGCCGACCCGGCGCTGTGGCCGGCGGAACGGCTGTTCTTCGAGCTGTACGGCCAGGCACTACAGGGCAGGCCGGGCACGACGCCGTTCCTGGACGGCATCGTGGACAACTGGCTCGACCCGCTGACCGAGTCGGCCGGGCGCTACGGCGTCCCACCCGAGCAGGCGCGCACCCACGCCCGACTGGGCCTTGCCGTGGCACGCGGACTCCTGCTGGACCTACTGGCCACCGGCAACCGAGCCGAGGTCGACGCCGCAATGGAACGGTTCATCGCGTTTCACCCCAGCCCTGAACGGTCATCGCCATTCCGCGCACGGCAGGGTGAGCACTGAGGGGTGCTCCGGATCGTGGAAGATCTCCTGATCCGCTGGCCGCAGTTCGGTGGCCGTGGCCAGTGGCTCGCCGGTGCCGGTGTTGCGGACCAGGCGCGGGTGGGCGCCGCTGCTGACCTGCAGGCGTAGCCGGTGGCCGGCACGGAAACAATGCGCGATCCCGATCAGGTCGATCACGACTGTACGGGTGCCGTCCGGGCCTGTCGCCGGGTCGAGCGGCCGCAGGCGCCGCACGCCGTCGCACAGGTTGACCGAGCGCCCGTCCGGATGCACGTCGCACACCCTGGCCAGCAGATCGGTGTGCGGCAAGGTGGACCGGAAAACGATCCTCGCGGTGACCGGGCCGATGACCGCCACGTCCTGCTCGAACGGGCGGCTGGTGTAGGTGAGGACGTCCGCGCGTTGTTCGAGCCGGCGGTTGTCCTTGGCGCCTGCGCCGCCGTCGAAGTTCTCCATCGCCCCGCCGACCGCCGGGGTCGGCTGCGCTGGGTCGTACCGGTATCGGTCCGGCGGCGAGTCGGGTGCCGGTTGGTCGGCCAGCGTGCCGTCCAGGTGCAGGTGCCAGCCGACCGATTCGTAGCCCGGTGGTGGCCAGTCGGACATGTCACGCCATTGGTGTGCTGGAAGTAGTCGACCCGGTGCCCGACCAGGCGTTGGTCGGCGGTACCCAGCGGCAGCCCGGCCAGCACCTTCTTGACCCGCCGGATGCCACGCACCGAGGCCAGCATCGTGCGCGCCAGCGACGCCCTCGGATGCCGTGCCTGCCATTGCACGTCGTGCACGTAGCCGAGCATGGTCTTGCCGGCGAACGCCCCGCCGGGGTAGATGATCGCGTCACGCAGTTCGGACTGGGCGTCCTGCAGGATCGCCAGCCGCCACTCCGGGACGTCCAGCCCGGCCAGCGCCCACGATGCGTAGCCCAGCGCGGACAGCCCCCAGGTCACGATCGTCCCGCCGAACCAGGGTTGGGCCCGCAACCACGTCACGACAGCGGCACCGTCCTGCGGGGCGAACGTGACGCCGTCGAACGTCCCGTCCGAGCCGTCGGTACCGCGCACTGCCTCGACGACCACATGCGCATCGGCCTTCGCGAACCGGTTCGCGATCGAGTCGATTCCCTTGCGGCCGTAAGGAGTCCGGATCCACACCACGACCCGTGAATCGGCGTGCGCGGGGGTGTAGTGGTCCAGTAGCAGTCTTGCGCCGTCTTCTGCGGTGACCGTGAGGTTTCGCGCCACGCTCAGCTCATCCTCGTGTCGGCGTAGGCGACCATCGCGTCACGCATGTAGTCGGCCAGCCGTGGATCCCGCGCGTCCAGGTGCGCCCGCAGTCCCGGCGCGGTGGCGAACGCCTTGCCCAGTCCCGCATAGCTTTCCCGATCGGGTGTCCTCAGTTTGCGGAACGCCTCGACGTCGTCGTCGAGCACCGCGAACACCGCGGGATCGGTCGCCGCGACGCCGTCGCGCAGCAGGGCCAGTAACCGGAGTTCGATCTCAGCGCCTTCCCGTTCGACCTGCCGGAACTGGTCGTCGGTCCAGTCCTCGGTGCGTCGCTTGATCTCCGCGAAGTGCGGCTGCTCGGTTTGGCCGGTTTGTTCGATCGTGCGCGCCTCGAGATCGGCGAGCACCTCCCGTGTGAAGCGGAAGCCTGCGAACAGTTCCTCGGCGGGCATGTCGGTTCCCCTTTCCAGATGGGCGATGGTGGCCGCGACGGTGCGGACGAGCCGGTCCAGCCAGGCCCCCTGCTCGACGAGACGGCGGTGATGGCCGCGCAGCGCCTCGATCGGATCGCGCGCACCGTCGACGACGGCGGCGATCGTGGGCAGGTCCACACCGAGCTCACGCAGCAGCAGTATCTGTTGCAGGCGCAGCAATTCGGCCTGTTCGTAGTAGCGGTAACCGTTGGCGCCGACGCGGGCCGGGCGCAACAGGCCGATGTCGTCGTAGTGCCGCAGCGTGCGCGCGGTCACTCCAGACAACCGCGCCACCTGCTGGATCGACCAACTCATCCGACCTGCCCTCCCGCGACCGCACCAACACCAGCGAGCGTAGAAGTTGCCGTAACGGCAAGGTCAAGCCGAGAACACGAACGGGTTCAGCTGGGGCTCGTCACCGGACAGTCCACCCACTGCCCCGGCGGGCAGCCCGCCTTCCCTGCGGCGGCGACCAGCGTACTGGCCAGCGCGTCCGCCGATGGCCGGTTGGCCGCCGTGGTCACCAGGTTCACCGAACACGACGTGTGGCTCGCCGACCGGCACGCGGTCAGCTCGCCGCCCGCGTAGTCCTGCCACGAGCGGCTGTCGGTCACGCCGTACTTCCACACCTGCGGATGTCCCGCGCTGTCCTGATAGTCGATCACGTACACAAAGGTCGGACCGGCGCCCTGCGCCTCCCGCGGCGCCGGGGTCGCGGCGGCGGTCGCCTCCGCGCCCAGCGCGGCCAGATCCGGTGGCGTGGCAAGGGCTTCCGCTGTCCAGTCCACTTCGTACGGATGCTGCCCCGTGGTCACGTGGGCGTGGTTGAAGAAAGTTGTCCACTGTGGAGTGTTGTTCGTGCACGTCGCCGTCGTCGTCGCGCCCGGCGCGACCGGGCCGACGACGGCCTGGCAGGTGCCGGTCGGCTGGCCGTCGCCGATCCACCTGCCCTGCACGATCACCTTCGTCGCGGTGGTCCCCGCGTTGCTGAACGTGACCACCACCGAGCACGCGGCGGCCGCGCACGCGCCCCAGGTCTGGCCGCCCTGCTGGACGTGCACAGCGGTGTCCACGACCGTCTGCAACTGCTGGGCCTGCTGGTCGATGCTCTGGTAGACCCCGGCCTCGCTCGCGGACACGTCGGCCACGTCCAGCGACACGTTCTTCGCGCCGCCAAGGTCGGCCGGCACGTCCACGTGCAGCACCCCGTGCGGCGCGGCGGCCGCGACGAGCACGGTGCCGTCGCGGATGGGGATCGCGATCGCCTTGGCGCCGTTGGCCTTCGTGGCCCTCACGTTGGCCAGCGGCGTGGTGTCGCCCGCGTCGACCTGCCTGGCCAGTACCGCGCCGAGCGCGTCGGGCCGCAGCACCATGCCCAGGTCGACACCGACGGCCACCGACGGCACCCGCACCCACCTGCTGTCCACCGCCTCGGCCTGGCTGCCCGGATCGCCGGCCAGCGCCGACCAGAACTGCGCCGGCGCGTCCACGTACAGCGTGCCGGCCAGCATCACCAGCGCGCCCTGCTGGCCGCCCGCCGTGATCGAACCGCCGGCTTCACCGGTCGCCGTGACGCTGATGTCCAGGTCGATCGTCTTGTGGTTCGGGTTCACCAGGGAGCCGTGATAATGCAGGACACCCGCCTCGGCCAGGTTCAGCAGGGACTGCTGGACGGTCTGCGCCGCGGACAGCACCGGCACCGGTGTGGCCGCCGGGTTGCCGCCGACGGTCAGGGCGCAGCCGGCACAGCCGAGCAGGACCGCGGCCAGCACGGCCCAGCCGCGCCACCGCCCAGCCCCGCTCGCACCGTTCATCCCCACCCCACCAGATACCTCACGGTGGACCCAGTCTGCCCGCGCCGACTCACAACCCGGTCACCACAAAGCCCCGGACCGGTCTCGACGCCGTCACCGGCAGTGGTCGGTCCCCGTTCCACGGTACCTATTCGCCGGGGTTCCACTCCGTGGATGACGGCTCCCGGTCGTCGGACGAGTTGACTACGCTGGGTACGTGACGACGGTCGTGCAGCGCCTGGGTTCAGGGCGCCCCGTGTTCTCGGTCGAGTTCTGCCCGCCGAGGGACGCGGAGGAAGAACGTGTCCTGTGGCGCTCGGCGCGCAAGCTCGAACCGCTCGACCCGGCGTTCGTGTCGATCACGTACGGCGCGGGCGGTTCAACTCGCGACCGCACGGTCCGCACCACCAGCCGGGTGGCCCAGGAGACCACGCTGGTACCGATGGCGCACCTCACGGCCGTGGACCACTCGATCGCCGAACTGCGCAACGTGATCGGCTGGTACGCCGCGATCGGCGTGCGCAACGTCCTCGCGGTGCGCGGCGACCCCCCCGGCGACCCCAACGGCGACTGGGTGCCCAGGCCGGACGGTTTCGCCTACGCGGAGGACCTGGTCCGCCTTGTCCGGGAGCTCGGCGACTTCTGCGTCGGCGTGGCCGCGTTCCCCTACGGCCACCCGCGTTCGGCCGATCTGGACACCGACACCCGCTATCTGGTCCGCAAACTGCGGGCCGGCGCCGACTTCGCGATTGCCCAGTTGTTCTTCGAGGCGGACGACTTCCTGCGGCTGCGCGACCGGGTCGCGGCTACCGGCTGTGAGACCATCCTGCTGCCCGGCCTGATGCCGCTGACCACGCCACGCACCCTGGCCAAGACCATCGAGCTGTCCGGCGCGAGCGCGCCGAGGGCGCTGCTGGACCGGCTGGAGCCGCTGTCCGGCGACGCGGCCGCGTTCCGGGCCGCCGGCATCGACGTGGTCACCGAACTGGGCCAGCGACTGCTCGACGAGGGCGTGCCGGACCTGCACTTCTACACGTTCAACCGGACGCAGGCGACCACCGAGGTCGTCGGCCGCCTCGGCCTGGCACCGGTTCGCGCGACGCAGTCCTAAACGGCTGCCAGATAGGCCTGTTCCTTCTTCAGGTTCCGTCGCCGTGCCCACAGCGCGAGCAGCACCACGAACACCGAGACGATCGCGCCGCCGCCACCCAGTGCCAGCGACCAGAACCGCCAGCCACGCGTGTTGCCCAGCGTGTACTGGTCGGCCGCGCTGAACGACGTGACCTGGCCCGGTTTCATGGTCCAGCTGACCGTGTCGCCAGCCAGCGTCCCGTCCTCGCGGACCGGCGGGTTCGGGAAGGTCACCTTGATCTGCACGTCGACGCCCGGGACCGACAACTGGGTCAGGTCAACCGAACCGTCCAGGTTGACCAGGTTGCCGGAGCGCACGAACGTGATCTTGTAGGTGCCGTTCTCGTTGCTGATCGCGGTGGCCAGCGCCGACACCTCGGTGAAGGTGAGGTTGGTGAAGCTCAGCTCGCTGCCGATGTAGCCGTCGGCCTTGTACGACTTGGTGGTGACCTGGCCGGCCATCGTGGTCGGGATCGTCAGCTGCGGTCCCTGGCCGTTCTGCGCAGATGGCAGCGCCGCGATCACCACGTCGCCGGACACGCGGTCGTCCGTGGACACGGCGATCGCCGCGTGCACCCGGACACACCCGCCCGCGAGCAGGCCGACGACGACGAGCACGAAGCTGAGACAGAGCACCCGGATGCCGCGACGACGCGGACTTGCCTTGGACACGCGGGTCATATTGCCAGTTCCACACCCACCGCGAACATAACCGGTGGCGGCCTGTCGACACCGAGGTAGCGTGCTGCCATGCCACCCTCCTCCCGGATCCACGAGATCAGCGACCGGTACGTCGACGACTACGCGCGACTCGACCCGATCGGCGCGACGTACCTCGGCGTGACCGAATACGACCACCTGTTGACCGACTACTCCCCGGACGGGGTGCAGGCCAGGTCGGACGCTGCCGCCGCCGCCGTACGGGAGATCCGGGCGCAGACCCCGGCCGACCAGTCGGACAAGGTCGCACAGGCGGTGTTCGCCGAACGGATCGACGCGGAACTCGCCGTCGACGATGCCGGACTGACGGTCGCCCAACTCAACGTGATCGCCAGCCCGCCGCAGCACACCAAGTCCATCTTCGACCTGATGCCAACGGAGACGGAAGAGGACTGGGCACGGATCGCGAAGCGGCTGGCCGCCGTGCCCGGCGCGGTCGCCGGCATGCAGGCGGCCCTGCGGTACGGCGCGGACCAGGGCCGGACGTCGGCCGTGCGTCAGGTGTCCAAGGTCGCCGACCAGTGCGCCACGTGGGCCGGCCGGTCCGAGGGCCCGTCGTACTTCACCGGCCTGATTGAGGGCGCGCGGGACGTACCCGACAGCCTGCGCGCCGATCTGGAGG
>Ga0137385_10006535_pt1 | contig 10252 bp, 7 predicted proteins | sample SagtaG_FD_104921 | JGI IMG/M metagenome (GOLD analysis project Ga0137385, IMG submission 104921) | Vadose zone soil microbial communities from Sagehorn Ranch, Mendocino, California, USA - Sage2_R_80_16 metaG | ecosystem: Environmental > Terrestrial > Soil > Vadose zone | place: USA: California... | reverse complement strand
TAAATCCCAGCACCAAAGACAAGCACTTTGTGTTACCCAACTCGACCGTCATGATTCACCAGCCGTCGAGCGGCACCCAGGGCAAGGCCACCGACATGGAAATCTCATTGAAGGAACTCCTGCGCGTCAAACGGCAACTCAACGAAATTATGGCCACGAACACCGGCCAAAAGATTGACAAAATCCAGACTGACATGGAGCGTGACAACTGGATGACAGCCCCGGAAGCCAAAAAGTACGGCCTCGTCGACGACGTCATTACTACGCCACCAAAAACAAAATAAGCGGCATACTGACGGGACAATCACTGGCAACCTCGCAACCGAGCGCGGAAGTGACGTCGCTTATTTGGCGCTGCCAGAAACGCCTACCGCGTTTTACATGCCCGTCGCAGCCTAAATCCGAGTTCATAAAATTTTAAATGCGATTATTATGGTATCGTACAGTAGTAATTGGAGATAAAGGTCATGGCAAGCCCCGAATTTAATCTAGAAGGCATACGCTTTGACGTTGTACGGCCAGAACAAATGACCGGCGAAGACTGGGGAAACGCCGCAGCACTTCTGACTAACGCATTCGCGAGCGGGCTTCAGAGGCAACTTGGCCCCGACCGTCACGATGAAGCCGTAGCAGTTGCCAACACCATGACTAGAGCGGACGACTTTGAGGGATTCAGGCAAAGCAGAATCGACCCAGCAAGTGGACCCACGATTTAAGGACCAATCTTTTGCCAAACCCCGAATTGTGCGCGCCGTTGACGAGCAGAACGAATCGCTTGCTGGCTATTTGTATAGTGCCGACGGGGTGTCGGGAAGTCCGACTAAGCGCCTCGCTAAAATGTACGCACCGCATTTCATGCCGATCGTAGGCGGCAAGCGATATGCATGGCAGCGTGAGATCGCTGTGCACCCCGACTATACGGACCGCGGCATCGGCCTCGTGCTTGGCGCGCTTTCGCTTTTGGAGCGCAAGCCAAACCAGATTGCAACAGCCTACGTCTATTCAGATTATCTGCCACAAGCTGGTCTAGCAATGAAGGCGCTTGGTTTCAAAGTAACAGGCAATCAGTATGTAGTACTCGGCCACGATGGGCCGATGGCCTGGCGAGAGCGCCTCGCAGCTCCTGTCGGTCGGACGCTCAGACATATTCGCATGATTCCCGGAGCGTCTCAAGCCATTACCCAAGTCCGCTCCCAAGTTCGAAATAATAAAGCTTGACATTTGCCCCAAACTTCTGCAAACTCCTATATTAAGAAGTAGTGTAAGCTGGGCTGTGCTATGGTTGGCCAAGAAACCGTTGCACCAAAAACACCAACTTAGGATCTTCGCGCGAACAATCCAAAACTCAAAAATCATCAGCCTAAATAAGGGGAAGTGCTGCATATATGGCGAAAAGCACCATTACCGACAGTAAACAAGCCGGCAAGCGGACCTATTTCACCAAGCACGACGATGCCATCGATCTGCCAAATTTGGTAGACCACCAGAACAAATCATTCCAATGGTTTGTTGAGGAGGGTTTGGGCGAGTTGCTTGCCGAGATTAGTCCAATTGACGATTACACGGGCACAAAGTTGTCTTTGCGATTCAAAGATTACCACTTTGAAAACCCGAAGATGAGCGAGTTTGACGCTCGTGAAAACAATATTTCGTACGATGCGCCGCTCAAGGCGATGGTCGAACTGACTAACAAAGTCACCGGCGAAGTCAAAGAGCAGGAAATCTACCTGGGTGACTTCCCGTGGATGACGCAGCGCGGCACCTTCGTGATCAACGGCGCCGAACGCGTCGTTGTATCGCAGCTGATTCGCTCAGCCGGCGTCTTCTTTACTGCCGACCAGCATGGGGCAAACAGCTTGTATGGTGCCAAGGTTATTCCGGGCCGCGGTGCCTGGCTCGAGTTCGAGACCGCCGCCTCTGGCGCGCTGTATGTCAAGATTGACCGCAAACGCAAAATTGCCGTCACCACTTTATTGCGCGCGCTTGGCATGACCGAAGCCGCCATGAAAGAGACCTTCAAACACGTTGATCAAGGCAAGCACAGCTACCTGCAGGCAACTCTCGACAAAGACCCGACCCGTGGCACGAACGACGCCCTGATCGAAGTCTATCGCCGCCTGCGTCCCGGCGATCTGGCAACAGTCGAAAACGCCCGCAGCTTGATTGAGAACATGTTCTACAACTTCAAGCGCTTCGATTTCAGTCGCGTTGGCCGCTACAAAATCAACAAGCGGTTGAATTTGGATGTGCCGAACACGACCGAAAACCGTGTGATGCGCCTTGAAGATTTGGTAGCGATCGTCGCTGAATTGATCCGCCTGAACAACACGGGCGAGCCGGTCGATGACATCGACAGCCTTGCTAACCGCCGCGTGAAGCTGGTTGGCGAGCTCGTCCAGCGCCAATTCCGCATCGGCTTGCTGCGCATGGAGCGTAACACCAAAGACCGCATGAGCATGAGCGAAATCGAAGTCGTTACGCCAGGCCAACTCATTAACGCTCGCCCAGTTGTGGCAGCTGTGCGCGAATTTTTTGCCAGCTCACAATTGTCGCAATTCATGGACCAAATCAACCCCTTAAGCGAGCTTGCCCACAAGCGGCGTCTGAGTTCGATGGGGCCCGGCGGTCTCTCGCGCGAACGCGCTGGTTTTGAAGTCCGCGACGCGCACGCCACGCACTACGGCCGCATCTGTGCCGTCGAAACACCGGAAGGCGCCAACATTGGGCTCGTGCTAAACTTGGCCAATTATGCCCGCATTAACGACTTTGGCTTTATCGAAACCCCGTATCGTAAAGTCGTAAACGCCGTTCCCGCCAAAAATGCCGCTGGCCACATCGCCAACCTCAACCTGGAAGACCAAAGCGGCAAAGTACTCGTGAAAGCCGGTGCAAAAATCACCGAAGCCGACGCCAGCAAATTGGCAGCTGTGAAAGAACGGGCAACGTGGCCCGTCAAAGCAAAAGTTTCAAGCGAGATCGTTTGGCTTGACGCTTCGGGCGAAGAATCGGCCGTCATTGCCGGCGCAGGTAACGAGCTCGACGACAGCGGCTACTTTGTGGCCGAGCGCGTCAGTGCCCGCATGAATCTGAAATCCGGCGAAGTGGATGCCGACGAAGTCACCTACATGGACGCCGCCCGCAACCAAATTATCGGCTCATCCGCCGGCCTCATTCCGTTTATCGAAAAGAACTACGTGTACCGGTCGCTCATGGGCAGCAACCAGCAGCGCCAAGCCGTGCCGCTGATTCAGCCAAAGGCGCCCACGGTCGGTACTGGTCTCGAAGCTTCTGCCGCCCGCAACACCGGCCAGGTCATCTTGGCCGATGACGACGGTGAAATCGTGAAGGCCGAAGCCAGCGAGGTATTGGTCAAATACAAAGACGGCGAAGCTGTCAAATACGAGCCGCAGCATTTCGTCCGTAGCAACGAAGGCACGTCGATCAACCAAAAGGTAGTCGTCAGCTCCGGCGACAAAATTAAGAAGGGCGATGTGCTGATCGAAGGCATGTCCATTCAAAACGGCGAGCTAGCACTAGGCAAAGACCTGGTCGTGGCGTTCATGCCATGGAGCGGCTACAACTTCGAAGACGCCATCATCATCAGCCGCAAACTCGTCGAGAACGACACACTGACCAGCATTCACATCGTTGACTTCATGATCGAAGTCCGCGAAACCAAGCTAGGGCCAGAAATCGTCACCCGCGACATTCCAAACGTCTCTGAAGACGCCTTGCGTCACCTCGACGACGACGGCATCGTGCGCATCGGCGCCGAAGTCCATCCCGGCGACATCCTGGTTGGCAAAATTACACCAAAAGGCGAACAAGAACTCAGTTCCGAAGAGCGTTTACTGCGCGCCATTTTTGGCGAAAAGGCCAAAGAAGTCCGCGACACTTCGCAGCGCATGAGCAACGGCAAGCACGGCAAAGTGGTCGGCGTGAAAATCTTTAGCCGCGAAAACGGCCACGAACTGAAAGCCGGCGTACTCATGCAAATTCAAGTCTTTGTGGCACAAATGCGCAAGATTGCGGTCGGCGACAAACTCGGTGGCCGGCATGGTAACAAAGGCGTTATCGCCCGCATTCTGCCCGAAGAAGACATGCCATTTATGGAAGACGGCTCGCCCGTTGACATCGTGCTGAACCCGCTTGGCGTGGCTGCCCGCATGAACATCGGCCAGTTGTTCGAAACCCACCTCGGCATGGCCGCACGGGCGCTTGGTCTGAAAGTCGCCAGTCCGTCATTCAACGGCGTGCCTGGTGAAACAATTAAAGAACTTCTGAAGCAAACTGGCTTGCCCGAAGACGGCAAGCAGCAATTGTTCGACGGCCGCACTGGTGGCGCGTTTAAAGAGCGCACCACAGTTGGACTCATGCACATGATCAAGCTCAACCACATGGTCGCCGACAAAATCCACGCCCGCTCCACTGGGCCATACACCATGGTTACCCAGCAGCCGCTCGGCGGTAAAGCTCAAAACGGCGGCCAGCGCTTTGGTGAAATGGAAGTATGGGCGCTCGAGGCATATGGCGCCGCCGCAACCTTGCAAGAAATGCTCACCATCAAGTCCGACGACGTGTACGGGCGCTCGAAAGCCTACGAGTCAATCATCAAGCGCACCGAAATTGTTGGGCCAAAGGTCCCGGAAAGTTTCAACGTGCTCGTAAAAGAGTTGCAAGGGCTTGGCCTGAAAGTCGACCTGGTGCACTCCGACAAAGTTGTTGACGCCGAGCACGTCTTGGCCAGCCAAATCCGTGACGAGGCAAGCCATCCATCAGAGATCGAAGTTCCGGCGCCATTGGCCTCAGACGTTGATGTAACCGAAGAAAGCGCCGTTCCCGAATTCATGGTGATGGACGATGTCAGCGATGATATCACCGGAACCGTACCGACTGACGACGATAGCGACGATGCGAGCACCACGCCCGCCAATGAAGACGAAACTGAAGAGGAGGTAGCGTAATGCGTCGATATTCTTACGGCACCAACATTGCCGATTTTGACGCGGTGCGTTTGGCAGTAGCCAGCGCCGCCGACATCCTGGACTGGAGTTACGGCGAAGTAACCAAGCCAGAGACCATCAACTACCGCACTCAGAAGCCGGAACGCGACGGCTTGTTCTGTGAGCGCATCTTTGGCCCGGCCAAAGACATCAACCCGCACGACGCCAAATATAAAGGTGTCCGCTCGCGCGAAGCCGCCGTTGACAAACACGGCGAGCTTGTTACCAAAAGTATCGTCCGCCGCGAACGCATGGGCCACATCAGCCTGGCAGTGCCGGTTGCGCACATTTGGTTCTTGCGCGGCACACCATCCGCAATGGGATTATTGCTCGGAACCACTGTTAAGAATCTGGAGCGCATCGCCTATTTTGCCAGCTACATCGTCAAGGACGTGAACGCCGAAAAGCGCGACAAACTGCGCGCCGACAAAGAAGCTGAGTTTGCTGCCGCCAAAGAAGCCATCAAGCTACGCTACGAAAAAGAAGCGCAGGCAGAAGACGCGAACGTGAAAGCCTTGGCAGAAATGCAAAGCAAAGAGCTTGACGAAGTTAATAAAGAGTGGGAACAGCTCAAAGCCCAGCTCGACAGCCTCGAAAAGATGCGCATGATGGGCGAAGTCGAGTATCGCAACTTGCCGCCAGAACTCCGCGGACTCATTCAGGTTGGCATGGGCGGCGGCGCTTTGAAAGAACTGCTCGACAACATTGACCTCAAGCAGCTGATCGCCGACTTGACTGCCGAAGCCGAAGAAGCCAAGGGCCAGCGCAAGAAGAAGCTCATGAAGCGGCTGCGCCTGCTGGAGAGCATGGATCGAGCCGGCATCCAGCCAAGTTCAACCTGCCTCAGCGTATTGCCGGTTATCCCGCCAGACCTCCGACCGATGGTTCAGCTGACGGGCGGACGTTTTGCGACATCGGATTTGAACGACCTATACCGGCGCGTCATCAATCGCAACAATCGTTTGAAAAAACTCATTGAGCTGAACGCACCAGAAGTCATCCGCCGTAACGAGCAGCGCATGCTGCAAGAAGCAGTTGACGCCCTGATCGACAACAATAGCGCCCGATCGGGTCGCGCCGTGGCCGCCACCGGCCAGCGCCGCCGCCTGAAATCTTTGAGCGACATGCTGAAAGGCAAGCAAGGGCGTTTCCGCCAAAACTTGCTCGGCAAGCGCGTGGACTACTCCGGTCGTTCGGTCATTGTGGCCGGCCCGGAACTCAAGATCCACCAGTGCGGCCTACCAAAGATGATGGCGCTTGAGCTATTCAAGCCGTTCGTCATTGGCGAACTCATCGCCCGTGAACAAGCGCACAACATCCGCAGCGCCACCCGCATGATCGAAACCGGTGAAACTACCGTATGGGATGCGCTTGACGAGGTGATTAAAGGCAAGTACGTGCTGCTGAACCGCGCACCGTCGTTGCACCGCTTGAGCATTCAGGCTTTCCAGCCAGTACTGATCGAGGGTCGCGCCATCCAACTGCACCCGCTCGTTTGTAAAGGCTTTAATGCCGACTTCGACGGTGACCAGATGGCTGTGCATTTACCGCTGTCCGACGAAGCACAGGAAGAAGCTCGCACCATCATGGCTGCGAACATGAACTTGCTAAAGCCAGCCGACGGTACGCCGATCTTGTACATCGAGCAGGATATGGTGCTGGGCTGCTACTACCTAACATACGACCGCCCGAGCATCAGCAAGACGATCATGCCCTTTTCAAGTTTCGACGAAGCTTTGATGGCCTTTGACGGTGGCGTCATCAAACTGCAGGCTAACGTCCGCGTGCCGTTCCGCGGCGAAGTCCGCGAAACCACGCTGGGCCGAGTGCTCTTTAACGAAGTGTTTCCCGAAGACTTCGCCTACCAAAACGAGCCGATGACCAAAAAGAAGCTGCAAAAAGTCATGGCCGCCGTCTACAAGCAGTACGGCCAGACCAGGACGGCTGAAATCGCTGACGACCTCAAGGACCTTGGCTTCCAGTACGCTACTCTTTCCGGCCTTTCGATGGGCATGGGCGACTTCCCGAGCATCGATGGCATGGACGACAAGTTGCAAGAGGGCGAGACGCGAGCCGCCGCTATCTCCGACCAATACGAGCAGGGCTTCATTACCGAAGACGAACGCTACCGACTGACGGTCGAAAACTGGACCAAGATTGACACCCGAGTACAGGAACTTCTGGCCGAACAAATGGTCGGCCAAGAAAGCTCGGTGGCGATCGCTATCACCTCCGGCGCCCGCGGTAACATTTCGCAGATGAAAATGTGTGTGGGCATGCTCGGCGTGTTCTCGGATGCTTCCGGCAACGCCATCGAGCTACCGATCAAGTCAGGCTACATTGCCGGGCTGAATCCGCTCGAGTATTTCACCGGCACCCGCGGCACCCGCAAAGCGCTGATCGACATCGCCCTCAAGACAGCCGACGCTGGCTACCTGACGCGCCGCTTGGTCGACGTCGCCCAAGATGTCTTTACCATCACCGATGAAGACGATGCGCAAGACCCTGGCTTTGCGATGCTGCGCGCCGATGCCGAAGAGATTGGCGTAAGTTACGCGTCGCGGCTCGAAGGCCGCTTTGCCACCGAAGACGTCAAGAGCCACGTTAAGCGCGGTGAACTCATCACCAAAGAAATCGCCGCTGCAATCGAAGCTGACGAAAAGCTTGACGGCGTTAAGATCATGTCCGTGCTCAGCTGTACGCCGGTGCGCGGCGTACCCCAGAAATCCTACGGCGTTGATCCGGCAACTGGCCTGCTCGTTGTCGACCATCAACCGATCGGGGTCATTGCCGCACAGTCTATCGGTGAGCCGGGCACGCAGCTGAGTCTCGACTCTAAGCACCGCTCCGGCGCCGTTGTGGCGGACGATACCGCTCAAGGACTGAGCCGCGTAGAAGAATTGTTTGAAATCCGCACGCCGAAAGGTCAAGCCTACCTGACCGACATTGCCGGCCAGGCAAAAGTTTGGGAAGAGGGCGACCGCTATATCGTGCAAGTCACCGCCAAAGACAAAGAAAGCGTCACTTTTGAACTGGGTGACCGCACCGCGCAAGTAGCCAGCGGCTCCGACGTTGCAATCGGTGACGTTCTCGCTGCCCTCGAAGACAGCAAAGAACCCATCGTCGCGCCAATGGCTGGCAAAGTGGAAGTTTCCGAAACGGAAATCTTCATTCACCCGGCAGCCCAAAGCGTAGTGCGCTACGAAATCCCTGGCTTCAAACAGATCACCGTCAAGGACAACGACCAAGTTGTTGCTGGCCAGCGCCTCACCAATGGTTCGATTAACTTGCCGGAGCTGATGCGCTTGCAAGGCGTCGAACCTACGCAGCGCTACATCATGAACGAAATTCTCAAGATTTTCGCAAGCCAAGGCCAAAACATCGCCGACAAGCACCTCGAGATTATCGTACACCAGATGTTCAGCCGCGTTCAGATCGAAGACGCTGGCGACAGCGAATTCGTAACTGGCGACGTCGTCAGCAAGCTGGCGGTCGTCGAAGCCAACGAAGCGCTCGTCGCCGAGGGCAAGCAACCGATCAAGTACAATCAGCTGATTCTCGGCATCACCAAAGCCAGCCTCAGCACCGACTCATTCCTGAGTGCCGCTTCGTTCCAAGACACCACCCGCGTCTTGATCGCAGCCGCCACCAGCGGCCGCGTCGACAAACTGTACGGTCTGAAAGAAAACGTGATTCTGGGACGCAAAATTCCGGTCGGCACAGGTTATGGTAGGGGCAATGGCAATGACGCCTTCGGCGCAGATGCAGATGAAGTGAAAAACAGCGAAGTTGCAGTCGCAGTCTAAATCTGTTAAAGTTAGTTCATTACAATGATTCGAGCCGGGAAAAACGGGTATCGCGGCGTTTGGCAAAGCGAGCGATACCCGCCCATGGCGGAAGATAAGGAGAATGCATGCCGACAATCAATCAATTGGTGCGCAAGCCGCGCACCAAGGTGACAACCAAGTCGAAGTCACCGGCGCTGCTTAAGGTTGTGAACAACCTTAAGAACCGAAACTACGAGAAGCCTTCGCCGTTTAAGCGCGGCGTTTGCGTGAAGGTTACGACCAAGACACCGAAAAAGCCGAACTCGGCGCTGCGTAAAGTCGCCCGCGTTCGGCTCGGCAACGGCAACGAAGTGTGGGCGTACATCGGCGGTGAAGGACACAACTTGCAAGAGCACGCCGTGGTCCTCATTCGTGGCGGCCGCGTGCCTGACCTTCCGGGTGTGCGATATCACATCGTTCGTGGTGCACTTGACCTCCAAGGCGTTCAAAACCGCAAACAAGGCCGTTCCAAATACGGCGCCAAAAAGGAGAGCAAGTAATGGGATTCTCTTTCTCTGAATTTATACCACAACAGGCCTGCTTTGAGACTGACTGCCCCAAGTTGCCGGAACACGTTGCGAATGGCGGGGGGGATTTCGAATCGTCTGACGATCGCGCCAAAGTTATAGTCAGCTGCAATGAGATGATCGGACCCTGTGGCACACCCGGCCAAGTCGGTTTTCAATGTGGCGTTCTTGCTGTCGCGGGACTTTACACCCAAGAGCTTCCAGGCGATGAAATGCCTTTAGAAGGAGACGAACGATAATGCCACGCAAAGTTACCAAAGCACTAGTCCGCGACGTACCACCCGACCGTTTGTACAGCAGCGTGCAAGTCCAGCGCCTGATTAACCGCGTCATGCGCGACGGCAAAAAACAACTTGCCGAGCGCCTCGTGTACGACGGCATGCAAAAAGCCGCGACAAAACTCAAAGTCGAAAACCCGCTCGAAGTCTTTGAGCAGGCTCTCAAAAATGTCCAACCACACCTCGAGACGCGCTCCCGCCGTGTCGGTGGCGCCAACTATCAAATTCCGTTCGAGGTCAAAGGCCAGCGCCAAAACCACCTGACCACCATGTGGTTCGTGGCAGCGGCCCGCGCCCGCAAAGGTATGAGCATGGCCGATCGCATCGCGCTCGAGCTCGTCGATGCCTACAACAGCCAGGGCTCAGCCGTCAAGAAAAAAGAAGACACCCATAAAATGGCCGAAGCCAACCGCGCCTTCGCGCACTTCGCCAGGGGCTAGTCGATGCCGCGCATCAACCTCGAAAACCGGGAACCAGAGTTTCGTCCAGTAGCACCCGTCGATCAGTATGACGACTCCAGCCAGGCAACATCTCTGACTCTCTACGAGCCTTATACGGACGGCGCCAGTGGCGATGAGTTTCCAGCTTTTGAGGTGACTATTTTGACATTGCCGAGT
>Ga0137385_10006531_pt1 | contig 10257 bp, 13 predicted proteins | sample SagtaG_FD_104921 | JGI IMG/M metagenome (GOLD analysis project Ga0137385, IMG submission 104921) | Vadose zone soil microbial communities from Sagehorn Ranch, Mendocino, California, USA - Sage2_R_80_16 metaG | ecosystem: Environmental > Terrestrial > Soil > Vadose zone | place: USA: California... | reverse complement strand
GATCTCGATGACCAGGAGGCCGGCGTCATCCGCGCCGCGCTGGAGAAGACCGAGCGGATCATCGTCCTGGCCGACGGCTCCAAGTTCGGGGACGTCGCGCTGAGCACGGTGGTCCCGATCAACCGCGTCTCGGTGATCGTCACCGATACCGGCGCCGATCCGGTCGAGGTGGAGCGCATCGCCGGCGAGGGCGTCGAGGTGATTCTGGTGGAACCCGACAAGGCGAAGAGCGCGGTGAACACGTAATGGCCAAGGGCACCCTGCTGTACTTCGCCAGCGACCTGCACGGATCCAGCCTCTGCTTCCGGAAGTTCGTCAACGCCACCGGTGTGTACAAGCCCACCGTGCTCGTGCTCGGCGGGGACGTGGCGGGCAAGGCGATCCAATCGATCGTCAAGGGGCCGAACGGGCGGTGGCACTGCACCTTCGTCGGCACCCGCTACGAGCTGACCGAGGGCTCCGAGCTCACCGAGCTGGAACGGCTCATCGCCGACCACGGCTACTACCCCTACCGCGCCGAGCCCGGTGAGCTGGAGGCCATGGAGGCCGACGGAACCCTCGACGACCTGTTCTTCCGGCTCATGCGCGACCGGCTCGCGCAGTGGCTGGATATCGCCGACACCCGGCTGCGGCCGCAGGGCGTGCCGCTGTTCCTGATGCTCGGCAACGACGACCCGCCGGAGCTCGCCGAGATGCTGGACCGGGCGCCGTGGGGCGTCCACGCCGAGGGCAAGGTGGTGCAGCTGGACGACGAGCACGAGATGATCAGCTGGGGCTATGCCAACCCGACACCCTGGCACACCTACCGCGAGCAGGACGAGCAGCAGCTGGCCGCCGCGTACGCCGGCCTGGCGGACCAGCTCGAACGCCCCGAACGCGCCGTGTTCAACCTGCACCCGCCGCCGTATGCGACCCAGCTGGACGACGCGCCCGCCCTCGACGACGACCTGCGGGTCCAGGCGGTGCTGGGCCAGGTCCAGTACCAGGCGGTCGGCAGCACCGCGGTGCGCGACATCGAGGCCGAACGCCAGCCGCTGGCCGGGCTGCACGGCCACATCCACGAGTCCTCCGGCATCCGCCGCCTGGGCAAGCGCCGGGGCGTGATCCTCAACCCGGGCAGCGACTACTCGACCGGCGCGCTCAACGGGGCCCTGGTCAGCCTGCACAAGGACCGTGCCGACGCCCAGCTGGTCCGCGGTTAGGCGCGGATATGCAGGGCGCGCATATGCAGGGCGCGGACGTGCTGATCGCCGTCGACGTGGGCACGTCGGGCGCCCGCGCGTCCGGGTTCGACGTGTCGGGCGCGCCGCTGGACGAGGTCCGGCGTCCCTATCCGACGTACCTGCCGGCCGAGGGCTGGGCCGAGCAGGACGCCCGGCGCTGGCAGTCCGCCGCGCTGTCGGCCCTCGGCGCGCTGGTGCGGTCGCTGGGGCCGCGCGCCCGGGTCCGCGCGGTCGCCGTCACCGGGCAGTGCCCGAGCGTGGTCCCGCTGGACCGGCGCGACCTGCCGCTCGGTCCCGGCATTATCTACCGCGACAACCGGGCCACGGCCGAAGCGGACTGGATGCGGGAGAAGTTCGGCGACCGGGAGCTGCACGAGCTGACCGGCCACGTGCCGGCCGCCTTCCACGTCGCGGCGAAGATCGCCTGGCTGCGGGCGCACGAGCCCGGCGTGTTCGCCGCGACGCGGCGTTTCGTCCAGCCGACCGACTACGTCGCGCTCGGGCTGACCGGCCACGCGACGACCGACTGGTCGATGGCGGCCGCGACCGCCCTGCTGGATCTGCGCGCCCGCCGCTGGGCGCCGGAGCTGCTCGCCGCCCTGGGCCTGGACGCGGCCATGCTGCCCGCCGTCGTTCCCTCCTGGAGCGTCGCGGGGGAGATCCGCCCGAAGCTCGCGCGCCGCCTCGGGCTTCCGGCCGGCGTCCCGGTCGTGGCGGGCGCGGGCGACAGCATCGCCTGCGCGCTCGGCGCCGGGGTGACCGGGGCCGGCCCGGTCAGCGAGATGGCCGGCAGCTCGAGCTGCTTCAACTCAGTGGTAGCCGAGCCGCTGCCGGACCGGGACGTCACCCACTACCCGAGCATCACCGGTCCCAGCGGCTACGTCACCGAGGTGGGCATCAACACCACCGGCGAGGCGGTCGACTGGCTCGTCGGGCTGTTCTACGGCGGGGTCCGCCGGGCCGGTTACACACGGCTGGAGCAGGCCGTGGCCGGATCCCCGCCTGGGGCGGGCGGCCTGGTCTTCGCGCCCGTGCTCGGCGACGGCGAGCGGGACGACCCGGCGCTGCGCGGCGCGGTCACCGGGCTGTCCCTGCGGCACGATCGCGGCGCCGTGGCCCGCGCCGCGCTGGAGGGGATCGCCTGCGGCGTCCGGGCCCGGCTGGAAGTCCTGGGCCGGACGTCCGCGCCGGCCACCGAACTGCGGGTGTCCGGCGGGGGCGCGGGCCTGGCGGTCTGGAACCAGATCAAGGCGGACGTCACCGGGATCCCGGTCGTGCGGGTCGCGGGTGACTCCACCGCGGCGGGCGCCGCGATGCTCGCGGGCCTGGGCGCCGGGGTCTACCGTGACGCCGCCGAGGCGGTCTCGGCCGGCTACCGCCCGCTCGGCCGGGCCGAACCCGACCCCGATCACCGCACCCTGTACGACGACTTGTACGAGCGCTACCAGGCCCTGCTCGGATCGCGGGTGGTCAGGTGAGAGCGCGCCTGGGCATCAACACCTGCTTCGCGGTCAAACGCTGGCCGCGGCCGGAGGACTGGGCCCGGATCGTGCGCGACGAGCTCGGCCTCGAGGTCGTGGAGCTTTCCCTCGACCTGATCGAGGACTTCGGCGGGGGAGCGGTTAACCAGGTCCGTTCGGCCCTCGATGAATACGGGCTACGGGCGGAAACCGTGTTCACCGGCCTGGCCGCCTACTCGCTCAACCTGCTGATGCACCCCGGCGAGGAGCGGCGGCGCGCCGCCGAGGAGTGGTACCTGGGCGTCGTCGACCTGGCCGCGCGGCTCGGGGCGCGCGGGGCGGGCGGTCACGTCGGCACGATGAGCGTGCCCGACTGGGCCGACGAGGCGCGCCGGGCCGAGCGCTGGGCGGGGCTGCGGCACTCGCTCGCCGCGATCGCGGCCGCGGCCCGCTCGGCGGGACTCGACTACCTGCTGGTGGAAAACCTCGCCTGTCACCGCGAGCCGTCGACCATGGCCGGCCTGGAGACCCTGCTCACCGACGGCGACGCCGCCCACGCGTCGATTCGGCTCTGCCTGGACGTCGGGCACCAGTGCGTACCCGGCACCACCGGGCCCGACCGGGATCCGTACGCGTGGCTCACGCACTTCGGCGGCCGGCTCGCCGAGGTCCAGCTGCAGCAGTCCGACGGCCTCGCCGACCACCACTGGCCGTTCACCGCCGAGCGGAACCAGGCCGGCCGCATCGACCCCGGCCGCGTGCTTGACACACTGGCCGAGGCCGGCGCGCAGGACGTTCTCCTGGTGCTGGAAGTGATCCCGGCGTTCGAGCAGGACGACGCCGAGGCGCTGGCGGACCTGCGGGCCTCGGCCGAGCTATGGCAGGCCGCACTGACCGAGCGAAGGGCGCGATGACCAGCGGTTTCGTAGACAGCAACGGGATCGGCATCCACTACCGGATCGCCGGGGCCGGCCAGCAGACGCTGGTCCTGATCAACGGCGTGGGCGACGACCTGGACGGCTGGGCCAACCAGGTGGACGACTTCGTGCGCGCGGGCCTGCGCGTGGTCAGCTTCGACAATCGCGGGGCCGGCCGGTCCGGCCAGCCGCCGGGCCCCTACACCAGCGCCGAGATGGCCGCGGACCTCAAGGCGCTCGTCGCCGGGCTCGGGCTGCCGCCCTTCCACCTGGCCGGCGTGTCGATGGGCGGCGCCATCGCCCAGGAGTACGCGGTGGCGCACCCTGGTGACCTGCTCTCGCTCGTGCTCGCGAACACCTTCGCCGTGGCCGATCCGTTCACCCGGGCCGCGTTCGAGACGTGGGCCACGGTCGCCGAGGCCGCGGGCATGCCGGTCATGATGCGGCAGCAGGCGCCGTGGATCTTCAGCCCCGGGTTCTACCAGCAGTACCCGGACCGGGTGACCGAGCTGATCGCGGCGGCGGAGACGAGCACGCAGCCGGCCGCGGCGTTCGCGGCGCAGATGGCCGCGCTGACCGGCCACGACTGCGCCAGCCGGATCGGCGCGGTGAGCGTGCCGACGCTGGTGCTCGCCGCCAGCGACGACATCATCATCCGGCCGGAACTGTCGCGGCGCCTGTTCGACGCGCTCGGCCCTGGCGTCGGCACCTGGACGGTCGTACCCGGCGGCCACGCCGCCTTCTGGGAGAACCCGGGGCCGTGGAACACGGCCGTCATCGATTTCGTCCGCCGCCACGGCACGTTGTGACCAGGCAGAACACAGAAAGGTCGGCTATGTCGCTCGAGGAGAGGTTCGGCACCGCCAAGCCCGTGATCGCGATGGTGCACTTCCCCGGCTTGCCGGGACGGCCGCGGCACGACCGCGACGCCGGGCGAAACCGGCTGCTCGACGTGGTCGGGCGGGACCTGGAGGTGCTGCAGGAGGCCGGCGTCGACGCCGTGCTGTTCTGTAACGAGGCCGACATTCCCTACCAGCTGACGGTGGGCCCGGAGGTCCCGGCCGCGATGGCGGCCGTGATCGGCGAGCTGCACCCGTCGATCCGGGTCCCGTTCGGGGTCAACGTCCTGTGGGACCCGCGGGCCAGCCTCGCCGTCGCGCGGGCCACCGGCGCGGTCTTCATCCGGGAGGTCCTGACCGGCGTCTACGAGAGCGACATGGGCCTGATCGCGCCGTCGCTCGGTGACCTGGCGGCCTACCGCGACGCGATCGGCGCGTCGGACGTGGCCCTGTTCGGCAACATCACGCCGGAGTTCAGCTCCACGCTCGGCACCCGCACCGTCGCCGAGCGCGCCCGCAGCGCGAGCTTCCTCGGCCTCGACGTGATCCTCATCAGCGGCCCCGAGGCGGGCGTCCCGTTCGCCATGAGCGACCTGCGCGCGGCCAAGCAGGCCGCGCCGCAGACCCCGGTGCTGGCGAACACCGGCGTGACCGCCGACCGGCTGGCCGAGACCTTCGCCGTCGCCGACGGGGTGATCGTGGGCACCAGCCTCAAGGTCGACGGCATCACCTGGAATCCCGTCGACCCGGCCCGGGCCCGGCGGTTCATGGAAACGGCCCGCCAGGCCCGTTCGGCCCCTGCTGTGGCCAGTTGACCTGGCCTCCCGCGGAGGCCGTCGTCCTCGACATGGACGGCCTGCTCATCGACACCGAACCGGTCTGGCGTGCCGCCCAGTCCGCCGTCTTCGCCGGGTTGGGGGTGGCGCTCAGCGAGAGCGACCTGCTCGACTCGACCGGGCAGCCGATCGAGGAGCTGATACCGGTGTGGCGGCGACGGCCGGTGGCGCCAGACCCGGTCGGCACTAAGCTCACTGACACCGAGATCGCCGACCTGATCATTGACCGGGTCATCGCGCACGTCGCGGCCGAGGGACAGCCGATGCCGGGGGTTACCGGGGCGATCGCGCTGTTCGAACGGTGCGGGCTCCGGCTCGCGATCGCGTCGTCGTCGCCGCTCCGGCTGATCGACGCCGTCTGCGACCGGCTCGGCCTGACCCGCATCGAGGTGCGCTGCTCCGCCATGGACGAGGCCAGGGGCAAGCCGGCGCCGGACGTGTACCTCACCGCGGCCCGCAGGCTCGGCGTCGCCGCGGCGAGCTGCCTGGCGCTGGAAGACTCCCCGGCCGGGATCGCTTCGGCCAGGTCGGCGGGCATGCGCTGCGTCGCCGTCCCCGACCCGCTGCTCGCGGCCGATCCCCGCTACCGCGAGGCGGACCTGGTCCTGGAGTCGCTGACCAGCCTGGACCACGCGGTTCTCAGGCGGCTGGGCGTGCCGGTACCCGGCTGACAGCAATCCTGTGACGCCCGTTTACGGTTGTTACATGATGTGATCATTGGGACTCTCAGCGCTACTCCTGTTCTATGCTGATCCAGGTGGTTTGCGCCAGGCCCGTGGTGGAGGCCCGTGGTGGAGGGGAGGGGGGTGCGGTGTTAGGCAGGCATGACCCGCCGCTGTTGGTGGAGTGCCGCTGGGAAGACCGCCGGGCCACGGTGGTCGTCCGCGGGGAGGTCGACTTCGCCACGGCAGGCATCCTGGCGCAGCAGCTGGACGAGGTGGCGGGCCGGCAACCCGAGCATCTCACCGTCGACCTGGGCCGGACGAGTTTCCTCGACGCGGCCAGCCTGCGGGTCATCGCCCGGGCCCGTCGGACGCTCACGCCGCGGTGCCCGCTGACGCTGCGCTCGCCGACGCGGCAGGTTCGCCTGGTCCTGGAGGTCAGCGGCCTGGCGGGGGTGTGCCCCATCGAGGACCCGCCTCGCTGAGTCCGCTCGCTGGGGCCGCCCCGGACGCGGGGCCGTCAGGTCCAGGTGTCGCGCATCGCGGTCCTTTCTCGCTTCAGCGCTCCAGGGTTAAACACGTTACGTAGTCGTATAACGACAAGTAGTTACGATCGGTTCAGTGCTCTGTTTCGGGTCCGGGGGCGTCGAAGAGCCGGTACCCCGTCGGCAGCCGCAGGCCCGGGCAGGTCAGGTAGTGCGTGCCCACCGCGCCGCACCGTGCGCACCGCCGCTCTGGCGGTTCGGCCGGTACGGCCTCCTGTCCTTCCCCTGCGAATGCTGAATCGGGAACGCCGGTCATCGTGTCCTCCACCTCCTGCCGCTGCGGAACAGCGCCTCGACGTCCGCCCGCCGGTACCGCGGCCTCCCGGCCTCGTTCCTGACCTCCGGCAGCCGCCCGCGCCGTGCCCACGACGCCACCGCCGCCGAGGTCACCCGGAACATCAACGCCACCTGTCCGCGGGTCATCAGGTCCTCGCTCATGTCGTGCAGGTCGTCGTCGCGGCGGCACGGCGCCATCATGTTCATCAAGTTCCCCAGCTGGCCGGAATGAACTGACTCCGGGGCGGCAATGGTCACCTGGACGGGCTGCTCCCCGGGCAAGGCTCCGGGCGCGATACCAACCACCCGATGCCTGTTGCACTAAAAATATTTCTGCAACTTGCATGTCCGAAACATCCGTCAGCTGACCGATATTGCGCCATTGGTTCCTCGGGGCGTGCCGGAAGATCGCCGAAGAGATCCCGCCGGGGTCCGTCGGTGGTGCTGCTGCGCTCCTGACACACTGTCGTGACACGTGATACATCCACGCTGCGCCCGCCCGGGGAGCGCTGGACGCGGGGTGGCCGGGGGCCTAGTCTCGGGCTGGTGATGGCGACGATGCCCGCCACCTCGACCAGCCAGGACGTGGCCCGGCGGCTGACGGACGACGGCTACGTGGTCGTGACCGGCATGATGACCCCGGACGGCGTGCAGAACGCCCGCGCCGACCTGGACCGGGTGCTGCGGACCACGCGCACCGGGCGGAACTCCTTCGAGGGCTTCGACACGCAGCGGATCTACGCGCTGTTCGCCAAGACCCGCGTGTTCGACGCGCTGGCCACCGACCCGCTGCTGCTCGGCGTCCTAGACCAGGTCCTGGGCCATTACCAGCTTAGCGCCCCGGTCGGCATCTGCATCGGGCCCGGCGAGAAGGCGCAGATCCTGCACCGGGACGACGCCATCTACCCGGTGCCCGAGCCGCATCCGCCGCTGGTCGTCAACACGATGTGGCCGCTCGATGAGTTCACCGAGCAGAACGGGGCCACCAGGTTCATCCCCGGCAGCCACCGGTGGGAGCCGGGCCGGTCCCCGGGCCCGGACGATCCGGTGGAGACGGCCGTGATGCCGCCCGGTTCGGCCCTGTTCTACCTGGGCAGCCTGTGGCACGGGGGCGGCGAGAACTCCACCGCGAGCCCGCGGCTCGGCGTGATCCTGGAGTACGCGGCCGGCTGGCTGCGGCCCCAGGAGAACCACTGCCTGGCCGTTCCCCGACACATCGTCCGCGACCTGCCGGAACGACTGCAGGAACTGCTCGGCTACAACATCTACCCGCCGTTCGTGGGGTACGTCGACGGCCGGCACCCCCGCCGGGTCCTGTCGGCAGATCCGTAGTTCGTGTCAGCGCCCCGATGGCACCGGTCTGACGACCGGCGGCGGGCTCAGAACAGCGTCGGCGGTCCGGCGGGAACCGGCTCCGGGAGCAGCTCGACCTCGGGCACCTTGGCTCGCACCTCGTCGTGGAACCGGCGGGCCAGCTCGAGCGCGGCGACGTTGTCGGGCGTATGGATGAACACGGTCGGGGAACGCCCCTCGCGCAGCCAGCCGGCCACGGTACCGAGCCAGGGCTGCCATCCCGCGACGGTGCGGGCCGCGTCGTCCCGGCCGATGTAGCGGACGACCGGATGGGACGTCAGGGCCCGTGACCGGCGGGGCACCCGTGGCTTGTTCCGCCAGGCTTCCCGTTCGGCGTCGCTGGCCGGAGGGCTGCCGAACAGGACGGTGGTATCGAAGGTCACCCATTCGGCGCCGGCCTGCTCGAGCGCCCGCTCGAGCTGGTGTTCCGATCGCGGGTCCGCGAAGAACGCGCGGTGCCGGACCTCGACGCAGTACCGGTGCCCGGGCGGGAGACGGCGCAGGAAACGGACCAGGGCGCCGAGGTCGGCGGGGCTGAACGACGGCGGCAGCTGAATCCACAGCGCGTGGGCCCGCGGCCCGAGGGGTTCGATCGCGGCCAGGAACGCGTGGAGCGGCTCGTCGGCCTCGGCGAGCCGGCGCTCATGGGTAACCGTCCTGGGCAACTTGAGGATGAACCGGAAGCCGGGCGCGGTCTGCGCGGCCCACGATCTCACCGTGTCCAGGGCGGGCGTCGCGTAGAACGTCGTATTGCCCTCCACGGCATTGCACCACGTCGCGTACGCGCGCAGGCGTTCCCGCGGGGACAGCGAAGCAGGCAGATACCGCCCTTGCCAGGGTGCGTACGTCCACATCGCGCATCCGACGTGGAGCTCCATGACCCGACGGTACCCGAGCATGATCAGCACGCGGACAGCCGTGGGATGCTCAAGTATGGGGCGTCGCCATCGGATACTGGCGAAGGGGGCGGTCATCGCCGCCGCGTCCCTGTACGTAGCCGCGGCGCTGCCAGGGTGCTCGGCGTCGGGGTCGTCGGTTGGGTCGTCGCCGACCGCCGGGTCACCCGTGCCCACCACAGTTCACTCCACCGCTCACCCCACGGCTCACCCCGGCAAGCCTGCGTTTGCCTTCACCGTGATGGGGAACCAGCCGGTGCTGCGCAGCGGAAGCCAGGACACGCAAACGCCGAACGCGCGGTGCGACAGCGCCACGTTCGCCGCCGACAAGGACCTGGGCGCCAGGGTGGCCAGGGCGTTCGCGCTAGCCGGTTTCCCCGCGTCGGCTGATCTCCTGGCGCACTTCCTCACCGGCAAGGGCACCGAGGTCAATTACCGGGCCGGGTCGCCGATCGCGAAGAAGGCGCTGGTCAGCGGGGCCTTCCGGGCGCTGAACGCCGAAGTAACCAAAGCGGTCCTCGGCCAGCTGAAGGCGGGCAGGACCCGGGTGCGGCTGTCCGCCGCGCAGCTGCCGGCGGTGGCATTCGAATCTACGAGCAGCGACCTGCACTGGGGATTTCGCGGCACGCAGGGCCTGACCGTAACCGGGCGCGGCAGCCGCGAGAACGGACAGTACGCCGGAACCCTCTCGTACGTCATCCGGGACAGCTACGGGTTCCCGGTCGACGACACGCTGGACGGCTTCGGGCCGCCGATGAGGTACCTGCAGACGGTGTGCGGGGCGCCGCGGCACACGGGCGGAGCCCACTGGTTCCCCGACACCATCACGGTAACCGTGCCGTTCAATCGGCCGGCCTGACCGCCCCCTCCAGCGCGGCCCCTAGCGCAGTGACCGGAACGCGGCCCGCATTTCGGCGGTGAACAGGTCCGGCTGTTCCCACGCCGCGAAATGGCCGCCTCGGTCGAGCTTGTTGTAATGGATGAGGTTGCCGGGATACGCGCGCTCGGCCCAGCTCCGCGGGGCCTGGTAGAGCTCGTCGGGGAACACGCTGATGGCGTACGGAATCGTGATGGGCTTGGCGTCGAAGAAGTCCGCCTTGTTCTCCCAGTACAGGCGGGCCGCGGAAACCCTTCAGGGCCTTTTCCACGAGCCCGGGCTGGCCGGTGCCGTCGCCGTGGTCGAGCATGAACGCGGCCAGGTCGACGGGGGAGTCCGCCAGCCCGTACAGCGTCTGCGGGCGCGTCGACAT
>Ga0137385_10006529_pt1 | contig 10257 bp, 7 predicted proteins | sample SagtaG_FD_104921 | JGI IMG/M metagenome (GOLD analysis project Ga0137385, IMG submission 104921) | Vadose zone soil microbial communities from Sagehorn Ranch, Mendocino, California, USA - Sage2_R_80_16 metaG | ecosystem: Environmental > Terrestrial > Soil > Vadose zone | place: USA: California... | reverse complement strand
GCGGGCGCCCAGTTCCTGCTCGGCTTCGCGTTATTGCGCGGCGAAGGCGTGCCGCGCGATCCCGCAAACGGCATTGGGTGGTTGCGCGCGGCGACGCGCCAGGGCAACCTCGCTGCCGAGGCAGTGCTGGGCGATGCATATCTGGAGGGCGTGGGTGCGCCGCGTGACGGCCGCCGTGGATTCGCTCTGATGTTGCGCGCAGCAACGCGAGGTTCGGTCTACGCGCAGCGCAGGGTTGGCGATCTCTATGCAACCGGCACCGGCGTCGCAAAGAACGATGTCGAGGCGCGCGACTGGTACCGAAAGGCATCGCTCGAAGGCGATGCCGCCGCTCGCGCCGCGCTCTCCGGCCTCTATCGCACCGGCCGTGGCGGTCCCGTTGACCTGGAAGCCGCGCTCGGCTGGATGCGTGGCGCAGCGGACGCCGGTTCGGCATCGGCACAAAATGATCTTGGCGTGATGTACCGCGAAGGCTGGGGCACGCACAAGGACCCCGCCGAAGCGCACAAGTGGTTTGCAAATGCGCAGGCGCAGGGGCTTGCCGTCGCCTCGCTCAATCTCGCGGTGTATGCACTGCGCGGAGAAGGCGAGCCGGTCGATCCCGTCAAGGCATTCAGGCTGGCCAGACAGGGCGCTGAGCGCGGCAGCACCGCCGCAGCGGTCACTGCGGCCGCCTGGGCGTGGCAGGGGCAAGGCACGCCCGTCGATAAGAACCAGGCGATGCGCTGGTATCGCTTCGCTGCGGACCGTGGCAACGTAGAGGCGGCGCGCTGGATCGGCAACCAATATCTCGCGGGTACCGAAGTGCCGCGCGACGAGTCTCTCGGGCTGCATTACCTGACGCTCGCGACGGACGCGGGCGATTCCGCGAGCAGCGTGTCGCTCGGCGTGTATCTGACGGAACATCATCAGTCTCTGGCGGGAAAGACGGGCGTCGAGTGGCTCGAAGCGGCTGCGACACGCCGTGTTCCCGCGGCTTATGGCGTACTCGGCTATACGTACGCGCGCGGCATCGCGGGCAAGCACGACGCTGGCGCAGCGCTGAACTGGTTTTCCCAGGGCGCGCAACTCGGCGATCCGGCGTCGCAAGCATGGCTTTGCAGCGCGTACGCGTTCGGGAGTCCGAGCGTGCAACGTCGTCCCGACTATGCGGCGCGCTGGTGCCCGGCCGCCGCACGCAGCGGCAACACGATGGCGATGAAAGCTCTTGCCGACAAGGGTAACGGCATCGCCAACGACACTGATCGTGTGTACTGGCAATGGACGGTCGCGAATCAAGGCGACGCGAAATACCAGTCGATGCTCGGCGACAGCTACGATCTCGGCGAAGGCGTCACGCCCGATCTGTCGGCGGCGACGTACTGGTTCCGGCGTGCTGCGGAACAGGGCAACGCATCGGCTCAAACGTCGCTCGCATGGCATCTCTTCACGGGCCTGGGCGGCCGAGTCGACGAGTATGAGGCGCTCACGTGGGCATCGAAGGCGGCGCCCGCCGACGCAGAGGCCAAACGGATGGTGGGTGTTGCGTACGCCTATGGACGCGGCGTCGAGCGCGATCCCGACGCGGGCCGCGTCTGGTTAGGAAAAGCGATGGCGGCCGGCGACGACGGGGCAGCCAGCGATCTCGCGACCCTGTACGAAATCGGGCCGCGCGCGATGCGCAACCCCGCGCAGGCGATGCAACTGCATCAGCAAGGCGCGCGAGGCGGCGCGGAGCAATCGCAGATTGCGCTCGCTTTGCATGCGTTGGCGAGGGGCGCGGAATCGGAGCTCGCCAGCAATCAGCGGCGTTGGCTGGTTCCCGCCGACGCGGCGTCGAATCTGTGGCGCAACGATTCACTCACGCCCGCGGGCGAACTGCGCCAGCGCTGGGACGGTCTGTCATGCCTGAACGAGGCATTGCTGGGCAATCCCTTGATGCAATATGACATCGGCATGCGTTTTCTGGCCGGCAACGGCGTGCCGCGCGACCGTTCGATCGGCGCAGCATGGATAGCCCGCGCGCGCGCCGGTTTCGAAGCGAATGGTGGGATACCGGCGTATGCCGCTGCGATCAGGATCGTCGAGTCGAGACTGGCCGAGCGCCTGAGCGACGACGAGAAACAGCGCGCTCGCGAGATCGCTGCGAATCTGAGCGCGACGGTGACCGAATTGCACTGAAGCCACGGCACTGTCGTTTTGCTGAATTCCGATGGCGCAAGCAAGGGCCGTACGCCACTGCCCTCGTTACTTGCGGCCGCTTTCACATGTGGAACCGCCGCCGAGACGTCAATGTGCAGCGGGATCGACTGACTGTTCATGGCCGGCAATACGCGTTCACACGGATCGTCCGAAAGCTGCCGCTGAGGATTCCAACGTCCAATCCGTGGAACGTTGATCAGACCGGTGATGTCGGCCACAGGGAGGGTTAGCTATCGCATCCGAGAGCCGACATTCAAGGGTCACGCAAAGTGTTCTCGAGCGGCTGCCATCGATTTAGGAACGGCGTAAACAGCCTGTTGTCGTTCTTGTAGGAGCCATCGCAAACCTGTGCCAACTCTTCTTTGCTTAGATTTCGCGTTTCCCAGCACTCCTTCTGTCGAGTGACCCAGAAGTAGCTCTGTATTGTCTCCTTGTTCGGTGCGATGCGCTTGTATCGCCGTGCCAGTTCCTTAGGTTCGATGATGACAAAGTCATAGCTTCTGCTAGTGAACTCGCAGAGGACAAGCACCCAGTAGTCGGCAGTACTTTGAGCGATCTTCGCCGGGTCGAAGGTCCACCAACCGCCTGCCTTAATCGCGTCGGTGGCGTTTCGATTTCGTCCAGTGGCCAGGTGGTCCTTTGAGAACTTGATCTGCAACGAGGCTGCCTTGCGATGAGCTTTGTCTGTCACGAGCAAATCCAAACCTTCGTCTTTCGAGGGGATCCAAACTCTTAGATCGGGAAAGTGCTGTTCGATGTAGTCGCCAACGATGTATTCACCAGCATGAATAGTGAAAAGTGGTCGCATTCGGATCTCTAACGGTGGTGCCGGACGTGTGCCGCGGCAGGCGCGGCGCCCCCGAGAGGTAGCCTCATCTGCCATGGCGCCTCGGCGCAAGCAAAGGACTAGTGCTCGCTGTGATGGAGCCGGAGCGTAAATTTCCCAAGCCACGCGGAAGCATAGTAATACCGAACTCCTTAACGGTGTGCTCTCGGACGTCCGCTTCTGCGAGGCGCGAACTTCTGCCCCGAGTGGGGCGTGTGAGTTCGCCGGTGCCGGAAGTTGCCATCCGGCTGCGCGCGCCCGTGATCGTCGGTAATCCGTCGCGTTGCTGACATGTAGCCTAGACCTTCGCAATGGCAGCAATGGCCGAGAAGCGACACTTCTACATGCGAATTGACTGGCTGGTTCCTGATGCGGAACGGACGCCTGAATGTCTGAGCGACGGTGCGAGCGATTGACGCTTGGCCGAATCCGGAAGTTCGATGTCGCCCCGCCGTGGTTGAGACAGGCGTCCCCTCGAATATCCAATGCCGCCCCCTTTCGGAGACTGCGACCCTCCGACTGGCACCGGCGGATTCACATAGTGGCTGAACAGATTCTGCTCGCTACCAAGTGCCGGTTCGCCCTCTTTTCTGCACGACTGAGAAAACTAAAGAGGCTCTACACGGCTTTGTTCCGGTTCGCGCGGTCCAATACGCACGCTCACCACAACAAACGGTTCGAAAAGCAGGCCGAACGTGATGCTGATTTTCCACGAAACGCAAATGCCACAGAAGGCGCAAGTGATGTAGATTAGGATCTCGTTACGACCCGCCACTGTATCTTCGAATCGGTCGCCATCGGAGTTAGTTCTGAAGTTGCACAGGAGCCGGCGTGAACACGAAGCATAGCAAGAAGGGGCATCTCGAAGCCGCGGCGTCACACCACGAGCAGGCCGCGCGACATCACCGCGAGGCTTCCCGGCATTTCGAGGAAGGTCGAGACTTTGCTCACGCCGCACATCAGGCGATGATGGCCCATGGCCACACGTTGCATGCGATCGATCACGCACACGACGCTGGTGCGCACAGCACCAATACGCCGTCGATAACGCCTCCATCGACCGGCTCAGGCGTAAGTGCCGCGGACGTGGCAAAACATCATGCGGCGGCCGTGGAGCTTCACACGCAGGCGGCGCAGCATATGCGCCACGCTGTCAATCTCTTCGATCAGGATCGTAGCGCGGTCTCCCACGACGCACAGCTAGCACTCTCTCTCGCACTGCGCGCTTTGTCCCATGGCAACGAAGCAGCCAGACTCTTTGTCAAGCTCGCTGCCAGTGGTGCTTCGTGAGGTAGGTTGAATTCAAGCCGGTCATCCCGTACGGTGAAGTATTCGGAGTGGTGCGGTATCCGTCTACACCGCCTATTGAGCGCACCCAACGCTGAAACGCTTTCCGCACGGCATGCACGCCGTAAAGCACCAGGTTGTCGCGCGGAACTACGGTCGTGGGCCTGCCGTAAAGATCCGCGCATTGATTGGTATGGAGCAATCCAGCGTGCCACTCTCGACTAGACCTTTCGCTCCAGCAGGTCTGTTGCGAAAGACTTTGCGTGCGCTACGGCCTCGTGCGCGTCGAGGAATACTCCGAGCTGCTCCCAGCGTTCCTCGACCCCATATGTTCCTTTCATACCGAGTGCCCTCTGAACGAGCAATTGCGCTGCGTACCTGCCGTCCTCCAATGGTCGAGCTGTCGCTATTACCTTGTGCGGAAGGTCGGATCTTTCTAGCTGGACCAACTCGACAGGACCGCCAGGTACACCGATATCTTTCAACTCGTTCCTGACTTTGCAGTCCGGGCAGTAGAAGCACCACCCCTCGTCCTCGTGATTGGATCTGACCTGCCCGCGAGCCAGCACGGCACGACATTCAAAGTTTTCGCAGATGAACGGCATAGCAGTTTCCGGAGTTGTTTGAAAGAAATCCTAGCATGTCCGCCGACGGCCAACCATCGACATTGTTGCCTGCCTGAGGCTAAGGAAAACCCTCAAACGCGAGCCGGTGAGGTCGCGTCAGCCTGCCGCATAGTCGCCATGATCAGGTATAGACCACCGCCGATCGCCCCAGCAGGTGATCCAGGTTGAACCGACGGCCATCAGTGCCCTGAATGGGCCCCGCGCGCCGTCGACGCCGGCCTCCCTGGTTTGGTTGAGCACCCGCTCCTCGGAATGCCGTGGCTGAACGCAGGATGTACCGCCTACCCATCTGCGTTCCGCAAGACAGCAATTGAAGGGAAATGCATAGTACATGCAGGATTCTTTGCATTGTGATCGTCACCATGGCGACCAATGGGTGCATGGCTGCGGACGCGGCAAGTACGTGCGCTCCAGCATTGCCCGAAGTCGATGCACAACATGGCTTTAAGATCCGGCCCGACTATAGCCTTCTCATCTGGACCGTTCGCCGCCTTTCTGCTGCGTTGAACCGTGCAGCGAAGGGCCTCGACCTCCGCTGCACAGCGCAGTATCACTCGCGAGACCGGCCAACGTGATGCTAAGTGCGGTGCCTGTGCCCGTGGCCGGCACACACAACACCGTGTCGCGGGATCCCCCGTGATGCAATGCATGTATAGACCCGACGCCTTTTGCAAGCTTGGGGATGATGCCGAGCCCGGTTGCAGGCCGACCGAACCGGGCGTTGTCGGCAGCGGTAATAAAGTCTCACGTCATCGCGAGCTCAAAGCCACCGCCAAGCGCAGAGCGCAAAGCCCGCGATAGCAGCAATTGCACGCTTGCGCACCGGACATATCGTTTCTCAATTGCGCATGATGAAGTGCGCGCTTTCCGACCTCAGCGAAGTCAAGGTTCGCTATCGCGGCGATATCTGCGCCTGCAGCGAACGACTCACTGCCAAACACTACAATGCAGCCGATGCAATCGCCCGCATCGTATGCAAGCAGTGCCGCGCCGGGTTCATCCACCAGCACGTCATTGAGCGCATTCGGCTGTTGCGGCCGATGCAAGGTGATGACACGGGCTCGAAGAACACCATCGCCAGGTTCGTGGTAAGGATCTTGTCGTAGTGCGTTGAGGAACCCCTTGATTCTGTCAAGGCCCTGAAGCGCTCGCCACGGGTCACGTACCCATGACGTCCGGCGGATGCTTCGCCACATAACGCCCCGGATCGTCGCCGAGCATGCCGTCGGTCCAGTAGCTGCGCTTGTTCTTCGACGCCGGATTGATCACGCCCGCTATATGTCCACTCGCGCCGAGCACGAACTGCGTCTCGCCGCGCACGAGTTGCGTCGAACAATACGCGCCCTTCCACGGGACGATGTGATCCTCCTGCATGCCGAAGATGTAGCTCGGCATGTCGATGTGCCCAAGGCCCACCGGCGTGCCGCACACGACGAGCCGTCCCGCCTTGCACAGGTTGTTCCCGAGATACATGTTGCGCAGATACCAGCCGTACATCGGTCCGGGCACGTTGGTGCCATTGGCGTTCCAGTAGAGCAGATCGAACGCCTGCGGTGCGCCGCCCTTCAGGTAGTTGTTCACGACGCGACATCGTCGTGGCGACCGCGCCGTCTACACGCAGATGCGGCGCCCGCGTGAAACCATACCACCCGCTGTCAGCCAGCGCCTGTTGTCGCACCCAATGCCGACATTGGGGCAGGTTGGGCTCTACGTCAGCAACATGGCGGATTGCTGACGGTGGCAGCATCGACCAGCCGGAGGGCAGCTTCCGGCATCAGCGAACTCACGCTCCCGAACCCATACCAGCCGCTGACACCATGAGGGATCAACGACCGCTTAGGCCGAACAACCGCCAGACGTCGACCGGTAACCCGATCACCACCCAGCCCAGACCGTGCGACGATCACCATAACCGCGCCATAGCGCAAGAATGCCCTAGCCTGGTAACGCGACGGCAACAAAAGAGATGATCTTCAGTGGTGTAATAAACCCCGTGAGAAGGAGCACGTTCAGTACGCAACCGGGTTCAGCAGAGCGGGCGCACCAAACTCCTGAAGCTTTGCATTCGACTGTTGGAAATACAGCGTCCAGAATTGCTTCAATGCCGTTAGCGTCTGCGGATCGCGATAGGCATTCTTTACCTTTGCATCACCGGAGAGCAAACCTGCTCCAAGAACATACACTCTGGCTCCGCCAAAATCGCCGATTAAACCAGCCGCATTCGCTTTCTTTATTTCTGCTGCTGGATCGATGTGCCGGACAGTGTTGTGTGCATAGAAGCTCGAAACTGAGCTGTTCTCGAGCATATCCGACGCCAGGAATACAACCCGGTCCGAAGCAGACGACGCGCGTACCTTGTCACTGATGTCCTTCAACGCGGCGAGTATGTCCGACCTCGCAAGGTCGTTGGTCGCCGCCGACTGAACCTGCGCGACCGCAGTCAGCAGGGATTTTCGCGCAAACGCGGACTGGCCCGTCATGCATGCATCGAAGGTGCGCAACGCACGTTCGCTGATGTCGTCGCGCAGTTTCTCCGGGATTGGCGATTCGATAACCCCGCGCGTCACGACTTCCGTATAGCGACCTTGCGAAAAGGCCGAGAAGTCGAGCAATGTGTAAGCACTTCCCGGCTTGATGGCGGCGGATGCCGTCGCCGCAATCTGCGCCTGCAGCTTTTCATCGAAGACGGTCGTCTGATCGACTGCAATGAAGAGTTCGCGATCGACTCCGCCCGGAACCGGCTTGATGTGGTTCGCTGCGTAACAGCTTGGAACATCGTTACTGATTCCCGCGAGTACGCTACCCGCGCCGAGACTCAACGCGGCCGCGACGAATGAATACCTGAGATATCGGATCATGGTCAACCGTCAAACCTTGAAGAGATCATCGAGCTGCGACTCGAGTGCGTTCTTTGCGTGCTCGGCTCGCTCCTTACGTGCCTTGATCTCATTGATCACCTGCGTCCGTACCGGCTCGGCGAGACCGTAGATAAGCTCCTTCTTGCGCGTGACATCGGATGCTCCCTCGATCTTCGACACGATGCTGTCGATGGAAGCGTTCGCTACCTCTTCCGCGACGGCAGGCTTCGCGATGGTGTCCGCGACGATTGGCGAAGCCGGCACCAAGACTTCCTTCTTCACGGACATCTCAGATGCGACATCCGTCGATGCCTGCGCCGACTGCGCGCGAACCGGGTCCGCGTCCAGATCGGACAGCGCGCGCTGTTCAAGCACGTAATTGCGGAAGGTCTTCGAAAACGTCTTACCCGAAATGTCAGCGTTTTCGGCCATCCGCTTCTGCAGGTTTTCCAACTGCGACTGTGCGATGGACCGCAACGGCGCGTAGTAGTTGTTGTAGTCCTCGAACGTCGTGAAGCCCTTCGTGGTCTTCCACGCCGCACGACTTTCCCGGCCACCAAAGCCCCATGCGAACCCGCCAAAAATGCCGACGACCTGCGTCACAACGAAAATGATCGCAAGTGTAATAAAAGCAGCGGCACCTTCGCTGCGCGTGGACGACGATTCCTCTGCCCGCGCGCGATCATCCGCCGCCTTCTGACTGGCCACCAATTCAGCCGGCACTCCGTTGCCGTTTGCAAACGGATTGCCTGCGTCCGCGCCCTGGCTCACGCCCATCGCTTCCCGGGTCTGTTCCGCATTCAGATTGCTCCACCGCATACACGTCGACGTCACGGCGATCGCCAGAATCACGGCGACTGTCAGGCCAACCATGAAATAGCTGTGGCTCGTACCCACGCGGTTCGCTACCTGCGCATAGTCAGGCTCCAGGTCATCCACCGACTGATCCTCATCGAGTTTGACCTTGCGACTCGAGAAGCGCTCCCGTGTCTTGTCTTCTCGCCATTGCTTCCGGCACCGCACGACAAGATTCGAGCGATACAGCTGATGTCCTGCCACGTGCGTAAGAAACACCATGATCACGCACAGCACAAACACGATCGCAACCATTAGCAACGTATGCGTATTTGCACTGCCATCGCGTGCCATCCAGCTGCCTAGCAGATACGAGAAGCCCAGGCCTTCTGCGATGACGAGTACCGTCAGCAGCACCATCAGCCACAGCGGCGTCGGCGAACGACCGCTGTCGTCGGCCTTGGCGAGATACTCGTTGCGCTTGCTGAACTCTGCCTTCGACAGATAAGAAATGAACTTGTTGTAGTCACCGCAAAGCGTGCGTTCGGAATCGGTCCATCCGCCCTGACCGTGAATGCCGTGCCGGGCGAGACGCGCGGTCTTGCCGAGCACCGGGAATGTGTATTTCCAGTGGTTCAGCCAGAACTCGAGCGTCGAACGATACGAAAATGCACCGACAGCAAGGAGTGCGGCTACCACCCACCAGATGACGGTGCTCAGATTAGCCTGAATGAAGTCCATCATGATCGTCTTTCCTGTTCTTATGTTCGTGCGATAACGGGCACGTAATCAACCGTGAAATACTGATTGCTCTTGTGGCGTACGAGTTCGCCGGCGGTCGCCTTACCGTTTGCGAAGATGATGTCGGCGCAGTCGAATACGCCGGCATTGTTGACGAACAACCGGTACAGCACACCTCCCTTGACGGCATAGGCGTTGACGTCGGGTGACAGTCGCACCTGCGCAGGACCGCTCAGCCCGCCGTTCCGTTCGTAGTCTTTCCACACCAGCAGGGTTGGTTTCGTACCTGCGGTCGAGCCGTTTCGAAGAACGGAGACGTCCTTCAGCGCGAGATACTGTCCATTGAGCGTCGCGCCCCAACTGCTTCCATAGAGGTTTTGCACGTGATCGCGCACAGGTACGGCGCGGTCATCTGCTACCGACTTCATCGCGTGCGAAACGCGCGGACGGTCATTCACGCAACTCTTCGAGACCGGCGCCTCATCGGCGACCGCCGTGGACAGGAACGAGAAGGAGGACGACGGCGCAGGAGCAGCCGCAAACTGGAGACCAATGCCCGCAGGCGACGCTTCACGCCAGCCGAAATCGATGCTGTCGGACATGCCACGAGCTGCAATCGTCGGCGGCGTGTGTGGTGCGGCAGCAGCCGTCGATGGAGCCGGAGTTGCGGACGCCGTTGCCGCAACATGGCTATCCACGCGCGGCGAATCCGCCACACGCGCCTCTTCCTGTTTCTGGGCTGGCTTTGCGATCGCCGTTCGCATCGACTGGGCCTTCGGTTGCGGTGGCGCGGCCCGATAGTATTGATATTTCGGAACCCGGCTGCCCACATAGCTTTGCAGGATGTCGGGCTTCATACCCGTGAGATCGACGATTTCAACTCGACGATTCTTCGCGCGTCCCTCTTCCGTCCGGTTGTCGGCGATCGGCAGGGTCTCGCCCG
>Ga0137385_10006526_pt1 | contig 10258 bp, 10 predicted proteins | sample SagtaG_FD_104921 | JGI IMG/M metagenome (GOLD analysis project Ga0137385, IMG submission 104921) | Vadose zone soil microbial communities from Sagehorn Ranch, Mendocino, California, USA - Sage2_R_80_16 metaG | ecosystem: Environmental > Terrestrial > Soil > Vadose zone | place: USA: California... | reverse complement strand
GGAAGGGGTCCCTGGGTTCTGCCGGGCTGACCCGCACCCGCACGTCGACGCACCAGACGCCGTCCGGCCGGGCGATGACGGGGTTGAGATCCAGCTCGACGACCTCCGGTCAGCAGCGCATACGTGGCCGCCGCTGGCGTGCTCACGGCCTGATCCCTTCAGCTTGCGGTGCAGCGCGGTCTACCAGCTCCATCAGCAGCTGATTCGGTTCCAGCCGCGGCACGTCAGGGAAACCCGATTACAGGCCCCATGCGCAGCCACGGGTCACGGCGGTCGTCCGGGCGCGGCACGAAGGCGGCGGCGGGACGGGCAGCCGGTCCGGTACCGGTCACGGTGCCAGGTCTGCTAGCACTTCTCACTGAACTCACCCCCGGGAGCGTGCGGGACGAACCCCGGTTGCTACGGACCTCTTACTTGGTGTCCAGTTCGCCCTCGCGGTCAGCGTTGCTGGCGGGTGCCGTGGCCGCGGGTTCATCCGGCCCGCAGGTATCACTGAAGGCACTCACCGGTACCAGCAAGGTCGCGATGATCTTCTCCGACAGATCCAGCCAGCCCCGCAGCACGGCGGGCAGGCCGATGAACTCCCCGCGTGCCGCGGCGCGCAGCAGGTCGTAGCCGTCGGAGCTGAAGGTGGCCGCCTGCTGCTGCGACGCCGCCGGGAGATCGATCCGCGCCGACACCGTGGTTCCGTCGCGGGTGGTCTCGGCGTGCCCGAGCCGATGGGCCAGGGTCAGCATGGGCCGGTTCTCGGCCAGGATCTCGGCGGTGAAGTGCCGGATGCCCTCCTCCGCGGCCCGCTGGGCCAGCTCGCGCAGCAGGACGGTGCCCACGCCGCGCCGCTGCCAGGAGTCGATGACGGTGACGGCCACCTCGGCCTGGTCCGGCTTCCGGGGGTCGCGGATGAACCGCGCCACCCCGGCCAGCTGTCCGGAGCCGGGCGCAACCGCGACCAGCGCTTCGTGGTCGTGGTGGTCCACGTCGGTGAAGTAGGCCAGGCTCTGCTGGGACAGGTGAGGCTTGACGGCGAAGAACCGCCGGTAGCGTGAGGTCTCGCTCAGCTGCTCGAACGCTTCGGCGAGGCCGGGACCGTCATCGGAGCGCAGAGCCCGGATCAGTACCCGCTGTCCTGATCGAAGAGTGATCCGGTGTGGGACGAGGGTGGTCTCCATGGCTTGAGTATCGCTTGCTAAAGTTAGCGCTATCGCCTCACTAGGTTTATTGTGAGAAATATATCAAGCACGCGGGCCGCTGGAGAGCAGGCAGATCAACGACACGACGCTCGTGGCGATCAAGCTTGAGGAGGACCTGGCCTCACCGCCCCACGACCGTGGCGTAGATCTCTGAGTTCTGGCTGCCGCCGACGGCGCTGCCCCAGCTCAGGGCGACGTGTTTCGGGACGCCAGCGCCGTTCCGGCCCGGCAGCACCGAGACGCCGAAGGTGTCTCCCGGCCAGATCGCCGGATCGCCGTACTTGCTGGAGACCCGAACGGCAGGCGCCAGCCACCCGTGCCGGATGGAGAAGGGCCGCAGGTACGTGGCGTAGCCCCGGGGCGAGTTGTCGGCCTGCCAGGCGATGTCGGCGATGCCGGGACCCGCGCCCGCGGACTCCACATTGTGGACGGCGTTGTCTTGGTCCGCCGTGACGCGGATCGGGGCGGACCAGGACCTGCCGCCGTCGGTGGAATACGAGAGCCAGCCGATGTCACTGTCGCCCGAGGCGGATTGGGTATCCCAGGTGGCGTAGAGGTTCCCGGCCCGGTCCGTACTCAGGTCGCCGTCGATCCACCATTCGGTGTCCGAGATGGTACCCACGCTGCCCCCGACCTCGATCGCGGGCGACCACGTCTTGCCGCCGTCGGAGGAAGAGGTGAAGAGCTCGTGCCCGGGATGCACGGCGAACGTGCGCCGATTGAGGGGGTGATCCAGCATCAGGGCGTCGACCACCCCGTTGGGCTGGACAAGGATGGAAGCGTCGTAGCCCCCGCCCGCCGGGAAGCCCGGCTGCATCGGGGTGATCGGTCCCCAGGTCTTCCCATGGTCCGTGGACTTCTGGACCACCGCGGTGGCGTCCACCGCGCTGTAGGCGCAGCTGCCGGTGGGGCTGCAGACGACCTTCACGTCCGCCGCGCTCGGTCCGTAGTCCCAGGTGACGTAGACAGTGCCGCCCCGTCCGGCGGCGATGAAGTCCCTGTCTCCCCAGTTGCCGACGACGTGCGGGATGAGCGAGGACGCCCGGGAGAAGCTCGCCCCGTGGTCGAAGGAGGTCGCCACCACCGGGTAGGCGTGGTTGTGGAAGTACCGCAGGTAGGAAACGTAGACGGTCCCGTCCCGCGCGACGGCGACGGCCGGGTCGTCGGAGTGGCTGGAGTCGGGCAGGGTGATCGGCTTGGAGAAGTGCGCGCCGCCGTCCACGGACCGGGCGAAGCCTTCGCCGCCGCATCCGATCCACGCCTCGTAGACGTAGTGCGGGGGGGCTACCGCCTGTTCGACCTCCGCGTTCTGCCCGGCGCAGGCGCTGCTCACGTCGGTCACGGGACCCGTACCGGATGACGCGGCGAACGCCCGCGGCGCGGCTAGGCCCAGGACTGCGAGGGCACCGGTCAGGAGCGTGACGACAAGCAGCCTTACCTTGTTCACGAACATTCCTCCGCGTCTTCCGCCGGAGCCGAACACCAAGACTGGAGCATTCTGTTTGATCGTTAACCCAAGCCGCCAAGGTGTCAAGGCTGGACATTCAACACCCATTTATCCCGAACGGCCGGTGGTGTCTCCCGCCCCGCCCGCTACTGCCGACCCGTGGCAGGACCCGCCCCGCCTGCGGACGTTGACCGGACCTGCACGCTGTACGGCGCTCGCCACAGCCCGCGACCGCTCACCCGGCCAGATGCTGGCCACCGCCGCGCCCTGGACCGGCCCCTGGCTGCCTCCGGGTTACGAGCAGAACTTTTGGAATGCCGCTTAGAAACGGCAGGTCCTCGCATCAGGCGGGACTGCCGGCGCCTCACGCAGGGCTTTGCGGATTGATTCTTCAAGTATTGAGTAATCGGTGTCAAGAGTACGGGTAAGTAGCATAGGCTCGCGAAGCCCAGCCTCCGTGTTACTAATGATTCGAGGAGCCCCCAGATGCTTGATGCCTTTAGTGTGAAAGAGAAACGGGTGGGCGAGAAGAACGTCGCCGGCCGAGCCGGTGACCTCATGAAAGTTGCCTATCGGCTCGCTCAGTACCTCACGAAATAGGTCGCGGTGGCCAATGCCTTCCGGATGCCCGGCCAAGACCCTGGCCGTCCGCTTGTGAGATCCGAGAGAGAGAATAGTACCTCCGCCGCGAGGTTCGATATCGGTGAACAGCCCGGCAACCAGCAGGCCTTGTTTCGGGCTGTTGACTGTATGCGTGAACCAGTTTCCGTCAATATGCCAGCCTGTGGTCGGGAAATCGTACGGCCTGGATCGCCCGAAAGAGAAATTCACCGGCCACAGTCCCCACCTTCGCTCACCTCTCCAGCGGCCATGACCGACGAGCTGCCCGATGGCGTTGCTGATTCTATCGGTGAAGCACTCCAGGACTTCTGGATTGCGGAGGTGCTCCTCGATGTCATATCTTTCTGGCCAGGTAGACGGGTCTGACTTCCGGATGCCGGCCTTCTGTTCCATTCTTCGCCACACGCACTCGCAAGCCGCCGCTGCCTGCCGGGCCGTGAAGGCCTGCCGGACCATCGCATAGCCCGACTCGATGAAAAGCTCGATTTCGTCAGGCCTCAAGACGTCAGTGCTCATCGCCTCGGTCCATCCGTTGAATCATCGCCGCCCGCTGGCCGGCGCCATCGGACGGGTTGTTAGCGGCATCATGCGCCGAGGGAAGCGGATTATACAGCCCGTGACGCCATAACCCGCAGTATAACGGAGAGGCGACCGAGCACCTGCATATTGATGGCCAGTTGATTGCCGTTCTGCCCGCTGCGTGCTCCTACGCGGCGAGCCGTCCCTATCCTCGCGGGCACGGCAGCGGCAGCGCCCGGGTGGCCGGCGGCCGCAGCGTGGCCACCGGAGCGGCCGAGGGTGCCTGGCTCAGGCGGTGCCATCAGGCGTGACCCGGGCCCTTGATCTACCCGAGGACATCTGTCACAGTTCGAGAGTTACTAGTAACACATTGGGGGGTGCTAGTGGCGACCTGTGCTGGAGAACGCGTCCGCGGGCTCCGTGCGGTCTTGGCGGCGGGCCAAGGCTTCCCCCGGTACATGCAGCTACCGAAGCATGGCACGGAGGTAAACCGTGGACGAAGAAAGCCCGAGAGGCTCCGCCTTCCTTATGGCGCAGTACGGCGAGGAAGACCTCGCGCTGCTCATTGCCGTCGGTGAGCGCATCGGCGTCAAGCTGACGGACTTCTTCCCGTTCGGGGTACCCGCCTTCGACGGTGCCTCGGGCACGCTTCCTCCGCCAGGCCAAAGCCGCCGGCATGCAGTGCCTGCTGACCAGCAACGGCACCCTGGTCAGCCCGCGCCGGCTCGGCGCGCTGGCCGGCTGCCTCGACCTCCTGGTGCTCAGCCTGGACGGCCCGCGGCCGGAGCATGACCGGATGCGCGCCCGGGACGGCGCGTACGACGCCATGGCGCGGCGGATCGGATGGATCAGGGAAACCGGCATCCCGTTCGGGTTCCTTTTCACCCTGACCCAGCACAACGTGCACCAGCTTGAATGGGCCGCCGAGTTCGCCGCCGCCAGCGGCGCCTCGCTGCTGCAGGTGCACCCCCTGGAGCCGAGCGGGCGCGGGCGCTCGCTGCTCAGCGCGGTGCCGGACGCGATAGAAGCGTCCTACGCGCTGCTCGAAGTCGCCCGCCTGCGCCGGACATTCGGCGAGACGCTGCGTTTCCAGCTCGACCTCGTCCCCGCCGGAGCCTTCGCCGCGTTCTTGCGCGACCTCACCGTGGACGACGGTGAGCTCAGCCGGGTCCTCTCGCCGCTCGTCGTGCAGCCGGACGGCTGGTGCGTGCCCTTGCAGTACGGCTTCCCGCGGAATTTCGCCCTGGGAAACATCCGCGAGGACAGGCTTCCTCAGCTGGCGAAATCATGGGCGGCCGAGGTGCTGCCCGCGCTGCACGACATCGCCCGCGCCGTCGCGAGGCACCTCGGTGAGCCGGGCGCGCCTCCAGTCATCAACGGATACGAACGGCTGGCCTGGGCCGCTCTCGCGTCCGCCGGAAGAGGCGGATAGAGGGGAGGCGCATGGTGCGCCGGGTTTCCAGCCTCAGCGCGCTGGGGGAGATCGACGTGCTGAGTGCCGCCGAATGCGACGAGGTCGCGGAGGCCGTGCTCGGCGAGCGTGACCGCTGGACGCCGCGGTCGCCGAGCGGCCTGTTCTCCACCCTGGGCGTCAACGCCTATATGGACCTGGCCCAGGCGGCCGATGCTGACGCGTCCTATTTCGGGCCCGCTCGCGGCACCAACCTGATGCTGAAACAGCGATTCGCCGGCGTGCACGGCAAGCTCGCCGAGGCCCTGGGACGGGAACTCGGCCTGCCCGCGAGGTACGCCGGTGATCTGGCCATGCCCGGCTTCCACGTCTGGGCCGGTGCCGGCATCCCGACCCGGCCGGTGACGTCCATCCATTTCGACCTGCAGTACCAGCGGCTGCTGGCCCGGCCCGAGTACGCGCACGCGTCGGGCACCGTCTCGTTCACGCTGCCGGTCAGGCTGCCCGCGGCCGGATCCTCGCTGCGGGTCTGGCCCTGCCGCTATCCGCAGGACGCGGATCGCGTGGCCGCGATCCGGCAGACAGAGCCCGAAATCGTGCCCTACCACCTCGGCCGGGCCATCGTGCACAGCGGGCACGTACTCCACCAGATCGGGGTGACCCCTTCGGTGCAGCCCGACGACATCCGCATCACCTTGCAAGGCCACGGTCTCGTGGTCGGCGACCTGCTCGTCCTCTACTGGTGATGCTCTTTCCCGACCCCACAACAACTGGAGGTTCCGATGTCAGACCCCTACATTCCGGCAGAAGACCGGATCGACGTGATCGGGCGGCTCACCGCCCGCCTGGACGACGACGGCCAGGAGACCCTGCGGGAGAAGGCGGCCGCCCAGGCCGAGGCGGCATCCGAAAAGGACCCGGGGATATTCGAAAAGCCGCCGCCCAAGGAGGAAGGCAAGGATATCAAGGACTTCAAGGACGGAAAGGAAGACAAGGACGGAAAGGAAACCAAGGACCTCGGGGAGAAGGACTCCAAGGACGCCAAGGAGCTTGACGATAAAGAAGATAAGGAGGTGAAGGAAGTCAAGGACTTTGGCGAAAAGGACGTTAAGGATGATAAGGACGGTAAGGACGTAAAGGAGACGGAGGAGAAAGACTTCAAGGACACTGACAAGGACGGCAAGGAAGATAAGGACGACAAGGATTTCAAGGAGCACAAGGACGGAGACGAGAAGGACCCACCTGAAAAAGACCCCAAGGACGAGATGATCGAAAAGCCGGTCGACCTGGCGGCTTCGCCGGAGCCGGAACGCCAGGACCCCGGCCGCCCGGTGATGTGACCCGGGCATGACACAGGTCGTCGCCGTAGCCGACCATGCCGGGCGGCAGGCCAGGTTCTCCGCCCTCCTGTCCTCGGCCTTTTCGGCGGCCGGGCTCAGCCTGGAGTTCCGGACGCACCGCGAGCTGGCCGCCGAGGTCAGCGTCGAGCAGTCGTTCGGGCAGCCGCCGGCCGTGGCGCCTGACCGTCCGCTGCTGTGGCTCTCCCCGGACGATACGGCCTGGCCCCCCACACCGGATGGCCGGTTCCTGGCCGCGGAGACCCTGGCCGCGGCCCGGTCGATTGCGCTCCTGACCCGCTCTCCGGTGCTCAACCGGCCGAGCGCCGTCAGCCTGTGCGGCACCCTTCCGCCTGGATCCGCGCGTGCCGTCCGCGGGGCCCGCCACCTTGACCCCGAGGCCGTCCGCGCCGAACGGTTTACCGGCGCCTGGCCGCCGGACGCCGCCGGCGCTGGCCGGCTCGAGGTCTACGACTACGCGACGAACCGCAGCTCCTACGGCCCGGGCTCCTCGTCGACCGGGCCGTTCCGGTACCGCGCGGCCGCTGGCCCGGCCCGCCTGGTGAAGGTCTGGGTGGTCGGTGACCGGACCATCGCCACGACCGAAGTCGCACCCGCTACCCTGGCCGCAAGCCGGCGCATTGCCGCCTGGTACCAGCTGGACATGGCCACCGTGTGGTGGCTGACCGGCCAGGACGACGGCGCGCGGACGCTGTCCCGGATCGATTGCTGGCCGTGGGACGCCGGCGCCGGCGCCGTCGGTGAAGCCACTGACGACGTCGCCGCGGCGGCAGCGGCCTGGATGGCCGAACGGCTCGGCCGGCCAGCGGAGGTGAGCCGATGATCGGCATCGCCGGCACCAAGGCGGACCCCGTGATGGTTCACTTTGCCGCCCACTGCGTCGCCGGCGACGTCCCGTTCGCCGTGCTGGATCTCATGGAGACCTGCACCGCGGGAGACTGGAGGCTGTCCGCGCCGCCGGATTCCGCCGACTTCGTCTCGGGTGCGGAAAGGGTCCGTCTCGCCGACCTGACCGGCCTGTACATCCGCCCGATCTACCTGGGCCGGACGCCTCAGCACGCCGCGCGCTGGCACGGCCTGATGGAAGGGCTCGGCGCCTGGATGGACGAGGCCGGCCTGACCGTCGTCAACCGGCTCGGCAGCCATCAGCTCAACGGCTACAAGCCGGCGCACTACGCCTGGCTGAGCGCTCACGGGCTGCTCGTGCCGCCGAGCCTGCTCTCGGCCGACCCGCAGCGGGTACGGGAGTTCATCGGCGGCGGGTGCGCCGTCGTCAAGCCGGTATGCGGGACCAGGGCCACCACCCGGGAGATCCGCCCGGGTGACCTGGACCGGCTGGCCAGCAGCGAAGGCCCCGTGCTGGTCCAGCGCATGATCGAGGGGGACGACGTGCGCGCGCACGTCGTGGGAGACGCGGTGATCGCCTGCCGGTTCTCCAGCACGACGATCGATTACCGGTCCGACCGGGCGGCCACGAAGGAGGTCCTCGACATTCCCGCCGACCTGGCGAGCCTGCTGGTGACCAGGACCGCCGAGCAGGGGCTGGTCTTCGCGGGCTGGGATTTCAAGCTCGACCAGGACGGCACGTACTGGTGCCTCGAGTGCAACCCGATGCCCGGGTACAGCTTCTATGATCGCGTCTGCGCCGGCGCTATCAGCGATGCGCTGATCAAACTGCTTTCTGGCTAACCGGGATCGCCCGTCCAGTCCAGGAGGGGCACCTCGAGAAGACCCGCCAGCTCGTCGAAGGTGCAGCCGAACAGATCCCGTACCGCGACGCCCTCGTCCCCGATGAGGAACACCGTGAGGTCGGTGTAGACCCGGCTGACGCAGCCGACACCGGTCAGCGGGTAAGTGCACTCGGGAACCAGCTTCGGAACCCCCTCTCGCGATAGCAGGTTCATCATTACGAACGTCTCCTTGGCCCCGAGGGCGAGGTCCATCGCGCCGCCGACGGCGGGGATGTCGCCGGGTCGGCCGGTGTGCCAGTTCGCGAGGTCGCCGCGGGCCGACACCTGATAGGCACCGAGCACGCAGACGTCCAGATGACCGCCGCGCATCATCGCGAAGGAGTCCGCGTGGTGGAAGTACGACGCCCCGGGCAGTTCGGTCACGGGAATCTTGCCGGCGTTGATGAGGTCAAGGTCCGTCGCGGCGCCGTGCGCCTCGGGTCCCATGCCCAGCATGCCGTTCTCGGTGTGGAGCATGACCTCGCTGTCTGGGGTCAGGTGATTGCTGATACGGGTGGGGAGCCCGATGCCGAGGTTAACGAACGCCCCGCGCGGGATGTCGCGTGCGACCCGGGCCGCGAGGTCGTCCTTGCTGAGCCCGCGCAGGGTGGTGCCGGCGGCCCTGGTGTTCACTGGCCCGCCCCCGCCGGCTCAGGTGCCTGGGCCGGCACCGGCACCCGGACAAGGCGGTCGACGTAGATGCACGGCGTCACGATGATTTCCGGGTCGAGCGCGCCGGCCAGCACCACGTCCTCGACTTGCACGATCGTCGTCGTCGCGGCGGCCGCCATGATCGGCCCGAAGTTGCGGGCGGTCTTGCGGTAGACCAGGTTGCCGAGCTCGTCGGCCCGGTGGGCCTTGACCAGCGCGTAGTCCGCTCGTAGCGGGTACTCCAGCACGTAGTGCCTGCCGTTGATCTCGCGGACCTCCTTGCCTTCGGCCAACGGTGTCCCGTAGCCGGTGGGCGTGTAGAAGGCTCCGATGCCGGCGGCGGCGGCGCGGATGCGCTCGGCCAGGTTGCCCTGCGGGACGAGCTCGAGCTCGATCTCGCCGTCCCGGTATTTCTTGTCGAAGTGCCAGGAGTCCGGCTGGCGCGGGAAGGAGCACACCATCTTGCACACCCGGCCCGCGCGGATCAGCCCCGCCAGGCCCATGTCCCCGTTTCCGGCGTTATTGTTGACCACGGTGAGGTCGGTGGCGCCCGACCCGACGAGCGCGTCGATGAGCTCGACCGGCTGGCCGGCCGGGCCGAATCCGCCGATCATCACCGTGGCGCTGTCCGGGATCCCCGCTACCGCCTCGGTGAGGTTTTCCAGGATGCCGACCACGGCTCAGGCGCCCAGGTTCTCGAGGACCACGGCGAGTCCCTGCCCGACACCGATGCAGATCGCGGCGACCCCCCACCGCTTGCCGCTGGCCCGGAGGGAGCGTGCGAGCGTGCCGAGCACGCGGGTCCCGGATGCGCCCAGCGGGTGGCCGATGGCGATGGCGCCGCCGTGTGCGTTGACGATGCCGGGGTCGACGCCCCAGGCGTTGATGCACGCCACGGTTTGCGCGGCGAACGCCTCGTTCAGCTCGACTGCATCCACGTCACCCCAGCCGATGCCGGCTCGCTTCAGGGCCGCGTTGGCGGCCTCCACCGGCGCGAAACCGAAGTACCTGGGGTCGTTCGCCGCGGCGCCGCGACCTGCGATCCGTGCCAGCGGCGGCAGGCCGGTGAGCTGCTGCGCCGCGGGGCTGCCCAGCAGGACCGCGGACGCGCCGTCGTTGAGCGGAGAGGAGTTGCCCGCGGTCACTGTCCCGTTCGCCTTGCGGAACACCGGTTTCAGCGCGGCGAGCTTCTCCAGGCTGGTGTCGGGCCGGATGGACTCGTCGCGATCAAGCGCTACCCCGGGGACCTCGACGACCAGGTTGTCGTAAAATCCGGTGTCCCAGGCCCGGGCAGCCGATTGGTGCGAGCGCAGGGCGAAGGCGTCCTGCGC
>Ga0137385_10006522_pt1 | contig 10262 bp, 8 predicted proteins | sample SagtaG_FD_104921 | JGI IMG/M metagenome (GOLD analysis project Ga0137385, IMG submission 104921) | Vadose zone soil microbial communities from Sagehorn Ranch, Mendocino, California, USA - Sage2_R_80_16 metaG | ecosystem: Environmental > Terrestrial > Soil > Vadose zone | place: USA: California... | reverse complement strand
GCTCTGCCGCCTTGAGAATGGCTCGCTTCGCAAACACTGCCGCCATCTGAGTACGAAAAGCCGTGCCTCAGTACGAGACAAATACCCGCTCTGTGGTCCTCTCTCAGACCTTCGTCGGTCAGTTCCTACTGGCCAGCCGGGACCTCCAGGACCTTGACCCTGTAGGCAACACGATTGGGTCGTGTGGCATCGAAGCTCGCTAGTTTGGCAGTCTGCTCCTTATAGTAGTCACTGTTCTCGCCAGCCTGCATGTCGGCTTCCGTCTCCCATAGGCTGATGGAGAGGGTATCGCCACTCTGAGGATCCGTCAGGTAAATGATACCTTTAAACCCGTTCTGTTGTTTGGCTGCTGGCACTACAAAATCGCGATAAAGCTGGGTCACTACGGTTTCATTCTGGGTTCGGATCTGGCCAAATACTACTCGTGCGTGCATGGATCGACCTGCCTTTCTGATATAGATGCGAACCTGTTCGGTTTTCTGAAATAATACGACTACATCGGCACACAAGGAAGGGTGAACGCCAGGTTCGCCCTTCCCTACAACGGATTCTGCTTGTTGCTTACGCTCGCTCTGCCGCCTTGAGAATGGCTCGCTTCGCAAACACTGCCGCCATCTGAGTGCGATAGGCTTTAGAACCGTGGATATCCTCCACCAGTTCCAGTCCATCCGCAGCCTGGCTTGCAGCATTGGCAACCGTCGCCTCATCCAGATTCTTCCCAATGAGCCCTGCCTCCACGCCACCGGCGCGGGTGGGTTTCACCGAAGCGCCCGTAATCACCACGCTGGCAGAGGTGCAGGTCCCATCGGTATCCAGGGTAACAACTGCCGCACAGCCCACGACTGCATAGTGCGAAGCCTTGTTCGGCAGCTTCGTATACGCGCTCCCTGTACGAGCAGCTGGGATGGCAAAGCGAATCTCGGTGATCAGCTCCCCAGGTTGGAGTGCCGTCTCAAACAGCCCCAGGAAGAAGTCATCAGCCCGAATGGTTCGCACACCGCTGGCACCCTGCACCAGGATATCGGCCTTGAGCGCTAGAACGATCCCGGGCATATCAGCTGCCGGGTCTGAGTGTGCAACGCTCCCACCAATAGTACCGCGATTGCGTACCTGCTGATCACCAATCTGCTCTATGCCTTCTGGCAGGAGCGCGAAATGCTGGCCAATCACATCGGAACGCGCAATCGTAGCATAGGTCGTCATTGCGCCAACAGCGACCGCTCCATCCTCTTCATGAATGTAGGAGAGGCCACTGATCCTACCAAGATCGATGAGATGCCCAGGCTGGGCCAGGCGCAGCTTCATCGTCGGTAACAGGCTATGTCCACCCGCCAGTAATTTAGCATCATCCCCATATTGTTGCAGGAGAGCGATAGCCTCATTTACCGATGTAGCGGGATGGTAATCAAATGCCGCTGGAATAGACATTCTGTTTCCTCCTTCTCACCTTATGCCTGGTGAATGATCTTCCAGAGCCTCTCTGACGTGAACGGCATATCAACATGCGCTACACCCAGCGCATCGGCTATAGCATTAGCAACTGCCGCAGAAGAAGCGATTGTGCCAGCCTCGCCGACACCTTTGGCCCCAAGCGGATTGACAGGAGTTGGTGTGACAGTATGGTCAAGCTCGAAGCTGGGGAGTTCGTGAGCGAGAGGCAGCGCATAGTCCGTCAGTGTCCCTGTCAGAAGCTGGCCGTCTTCACTATAGATGACCCCCTCAACCATGGCCTGACCAATGCACTGGGTGATACCGCCATGAATCTGACCCTCAACAAGCAGGGGATTGAGCTGACGCCCACACTCGTCAACCGCCACGTACCGGGTAATCTCTGCCTCACCAGTGTCCTTGTCTACCTCGACGACGCAGATATGCGTGCCAAAGGGGAAGGTACAGGCTTCCGGCTCCCAGAAGACTGTTGTCTCCAGGCCCGGCTCGATACTTGTCGGCAGCGCATTAGAAGTATTGGCCGCCGCTGCTACCTCGTTAAAGGACACAGATTTCTGGGGGGCACCGGTCACTGACAATTTGCCATCCTCCAGAGTGACATCGGAAACGTTGGCCTCCAGCAAATGAGCAGCAATCTGCCTCATCTTCTCCTTCAGCCTCTGGGCAGCCTGGTAGATAGCAGGGCCGCCGACCGCCGTAGTGCGGCTCCCATACGTGCCGCGTCCTTCTGGCGTGGAGTCGGTATCGCCATGGATTATCAGCACATTGTCTATCGGGATACCAAACTCACTAGAAACGATCTGGGCAAACGTCGTCTCCTCGCCTTGTCCATGTGGTGAGGAGCCACTATAGACCATAACGGTGCCACTCTGCTCGACACGCATACGTGCACTCTCATAGAGGCCCTGTGGAATGGTTCCCTTGGGACCAAAGCCGCAGATCTCCACATAGGAGGAGAAGCCTATGCCCATCAACTTACCCTCGGCACGCTTCTGGGCTTGCTCAGCACGCAGATTCTCGTAACCGATGTTTTGCAAAGCCTTTTCCAGGGCACCCGCATAGTTGCCGCTGTCATAGACTGCGCCTGTTGCCATCTTATGCGGGAACTGATCAGGTCTGACGAAGTTGATTTTACGCACTTCGGCTGGATCCTTGCCCAGTTCCTTTGCCACCAGGTCCATGGCTCGCTCTATGAGATGGGCGGCCTCGGGACGGCCGGCCCCACGATAGGCATCCGTGGGAGTCTTATTCGTCAAAACGGTGTCGCAGCTGGTGTAGATCGCAGGAATGTCATAGCAGCCACTCACCATAGGCAAGGTAAAGGCAATGGCAATGACATCGGTGAAGAACTGCAAGTATGCACCCAGGTCAGAGACGACGTGCACCTTCAAGCCGGTGACTTTGCCCTCCCTGGTAGCAGCAACCTCAATATAGTCGATCTGGTCGCGCCCATGGATAGTTGCCGCAAGGTTCTCACTTCGATCCTCAATCCACTTGATGGGATGCCCTGTCTTCACCGCTGCGAAGGAGGCAAGGGCCTCTTCAGGGTAAATATTGAGCTTGGATCCAAAGCCTCCACCAACTTCGGGTATGATCACACGCACCTGGTGCTGTGGAAGTCCCAACTGCTCAGCCAGGAAATTCCGCAAAAAGTGAGGTATCTGTGAGGAACTCCACACAGTAAGCGTCTTGTCGACTTTGCGGTACTCGGCGACGACGCCGCGTGTTTCCATAGCATTAGGAGCGAGCCGTTGATTGACAATGCGTTGTTTGACAACGATACCGCCGTCAGCCAGCGTTTGGGCAAATGCCTTGTCAATATCCTCTGTTGGTGGATGAATAGCCATGGTGACATTCGTGCCGAACTCTTCATACAGGAGGAGAGCACCGGGCTGCATGGCTTTCTCGACATCGACCACCGCAGGAAGTGGCTCATAATCGACTTCGATTAAGTCTCGTGCATCACGAGCCGTATAGCGGTCATCCGCAATCACAACAGCCACAGGATCACCGTAGAAACGTACCTTGCCCTCAGCCAGCGGACCGCGGCGGCCAAGGCCCTCACTTATAGGCCCGGGCAGAGGAGCAGCGATAGGGATATTACCCACCACACCTTTGAGGTCCTGGGCGGTGTAAACAGCCACAACGCCGGGATATTGGCGGGCTGCATCGGTATTAATACTATTGATGCGGGCATGTCCGTAGGGGCTGCGCAGCACAGCCATGTGGAGCATGCCGGGGAGTTTGATATCATCAACGTAGGTCGCCTGACCAGTAATCAGGCGAGGGTCTTCACGCCGTTTAATGGACGTGCCAAGCATAGCTGCAACACCCATGATTTTATCCGTCCTTTCTCAATCGCGAGAAACAGCAGTAGGCGAGAAACTTCCTTGTTCATTCGTGTCTTCGCGATTACTCGCCACCAGTGCCGATTGGCTCAGCAGCAGTCGTTTGCATCCGCTCAGCAGCATACTGGACAGCGCGTACAATGTTCTGATAGCCGGTGCAGCGGCAGATATTGCCTTCGAGTCCTTTGCGAATCTCGGCTTCGGTCGGGTTGGGATTGTTCTTGAGCAGGGCATACGAGGCCATAATCATGCCGGGAGTGCAGAAGCCACATTGCAGGCCGTGCTTCTCCCAGAAGCCTTCTTGCAGGGGATGCAGGCCACCTTCAGGAGCCAAACCCTCGATGGTGGTCACTTCACAGCCATCAGCCTGAACTGCCAGCACCGTACAGGATTTGACGGACTCTCCATTGAGTAGCACTGTACATGCGCCACATTGTGAGGTATCGCAACCAATGTGGGTTCCTGTGAGGTCTAATACGTCTCGTAAATAATGTACCAGCAACATGCGGGGTTCGACCTCTGAACGGTGTTGCTGCCCATTCACGGTCACAGTGATCGCTTGCTTCATCGTCATCGATGGTACCTCCATCTAGTCTAGTCGCGTGAGAGCTTATGTCTTTAGGAGAGACATAGAGAGGAAACGCGACGATTCCTTGAACATGCACGCAGAACATCCTGACGTGTTAGATAGGGCCATGATACTTCTTAACAGCTAAGCCAATGTTGTGCAGCGATATGAGGAGCCAACCAGAACTACCAACCTCATCACCTCCCCGACTACCAGGGAGTCTAGTTGTACACCTCTAAATACAGGGGACTCCTTTCTTTTCTTTATCACATCAAAATACAGATGACGAGATACTGCTAACGAGGTAGTGCTTCACCTGGTCAGGATAATGAACGTGCCAGCCTGGGCGAATATGCCCAGCAGATACACGTCTTAGCGTTCGCTAGCAGACATGCCCCTAGCTTCAGCTATGGGGTTCCTGACTATCCAGACCGAAGATTTGCCCGGGTCGAGATTACTCCTTCTGCCTGTAAATACGTGGGCCTGTTTCAATGCCTGGCGATATCGTACGGGACAGAAAAGAGTATAATCCAGCCGACATATAGAGAGTAGCACACAGCACCGTCCATGTCAATTGCTTCTCCTCATTGCAACTATATGCTACAATAGACACAACAGATATCGTATAATGTACACTAACCCATGTGGGGGAGCTATTTTTATGAACCGTCGTGCACCAGGCTTTCATCCAGGACTAATGACAGACATGTATCATCCAGACTCTGCATACATCTCCTGGCGTACTGGTTTCAATGGTCTCACTACCTTTGACCTGTATACCCGTACAGCGCCCTTTGGGGGAGCCTACCTGCTCGTTGCAGGAATAGAAGCCGCCCTGGAATTTGTCCAGGCATTTCGCTACACCCCCGAGGAGCTTCGCTTCCTCGCCCATATCCGCGACTACGATGCTGCCTTCCTTGACGAACTGGCGGCCCTGCACTTTAGCGGAGAAATTCTCGCTCTATCAGAGGGTAGCATTGCTTTCCCCAACGAACCTATTCTGCGCGTCACAGCACCCTTTCGAGAGGCTCTCCTGCTCGAGTCCGGCCTGCTCCAGGCCATCAATCTCTCCACCCTGGTGGCAACCAAAGCGTCACGTGTTGTCTTTGCCGCCGAATATGGTAATCATCCACGTCGCGTTGCAGAATTTGCCTTCCGGCGCGCCCAGGAGCCATTGACCGTGGCGCGTTCCTCCTATATCGGAGGTTGTGCCAGCACCTCACTCCTCAGTGCCGCATTTGAGTTCCGTCTGCCTGCGACTGGCACAGTCCCGCATGCTCTGATTCAACTCTTCCCCACCGAGGAAGAAGCCTTCGAGGCCATAGCTCAGGCATACAACCGCTATACCCTGCTGCTCGACACTTACGATCCACGGCAGGCTATCCACACCGCTATTGGCGTTGCTCTGCGCTCACAGGAAACGCTCGGCCACACTCTTGCCGCTGTGCGCCTGGATAGCGGTGACATCGTCGCTGATAGCATCTACGTGCGTGAACAACTGGACAAAGCAGGACTTTCAAATGTCCGTATCCTCGCCAGTGGCGACCTTGACGAATGGAAGATACTGGAACTCCTGGAAGCTGGTGCCGCCATTGATGCCTTTGGTGTAGGCACCTCCCTCGGAAGTGGAGCCGGTTCGCCAGAGCAAGGCATTCCAGGCGGCGCACTGGGTGCTGTCTACAAAGCCGTCTGGTATGTCGATGAAAGTGGTACAGAATACCCTAAAGTCAAGATTGCAGGTCCCAAATCCACCTGGCCTGGCAAGAAAGAAATCTACCGGCATCCTCAATGGGAGGAGGATGTCATTCAGCTGGCCCATGAACCACACCCGGCAAACTATCACCGTCTTCTGCGCCCCGTTATGCGCAACGGCGAAATGATCCCCGGTAGCCAGCCACCTCTCTCTGAAATTCGGGAGCTGGCTCAACAGAACCTCCAGATGCTCCCCCTGGAGTACCGAGCTCTCCATCCCGAGAAGCCTTATCCCGTACGCTTCAGTGAGGGTTTACAGGCCCTTCGTCAACAAGCTGCACAGTTGGTTGGAGCAGCGTTAGAATAGAGACAAGGAGGGTGAAAGATGAAGCCCGGAATTGATCAGACCACCTTTGGTTCGATTACCGTTGAAGGAGCCGTCTTTGAGCACGATGTGCTCATCCGGCTAAGCGGCCAGGTGAAAAAACGCAAGAAAAAGTTATCCAAAGCCATCTACGGCACGTCACATATCCTTTCCCTGGACGAGGCTAAGCACGTCTATGAAGAAGGGACGAAACGGCTCATCATCGGCACCGGCCAGTATGACAATGTCAGGCTTTCCGATGAGGCAGCTGACTACTTCAAACGCAAGCAGTGCCAGGTGGACCTGCTGCCCACACCACAGGCCATCCAGGCCTGGAATGAGGCCGAAGGTGGGGTGATTGGCCTGTTCCACGTCACATGCTGATTGTTCACTTTTCCGATGTCGTTTGTCAGATAATTTCTGGTAGAAACATCAGGAAATGAGGCAGAATTGCGGTTATCCCCTTCATGAGCTTCAGTTTGCAGTCCACAGGAAGGGTGGCTCCATGTGGGCCACGATGGAAGGAAGTGGCGTGATGTCGATTTGATGCCAGCACACCTCCCACTTGCTCCTCGGGCTGGACTAGACAACATCCTGGCCAGGGCCGCTCCACCCAGTCTTACATACTGGCTTCACCAGTTACTCGTAGACTCGTTGCTCGGCCTTGCGCAGGCGGCGACTGAGAACGGCCAGCAGGTCAAGCCCGACATCGGGGTCGCTGCGGAGGATACGGCGCAGTATACGGCGGAATTCCCATAACGGCAGCGCGAGCAGGGTTACATCATCTACCGCCGTTACAGTAGCAGAGCGGGGCAGATCATCCAGGAGCGCCATTTCGCCAATTATATCTGCCATCCCTGCTGTTGCCAGTACTTGCTCCGCTCCATCAGGGCTGTTTGCCCTGGTAATGCGCACTGTCCCTTTGGTGAGAATAAACAGCCCTAACCCTTGTTCGCCTTGAGAGATCAGCACCGAGCCTGGGCTAAACTTTCTCTCCCCACAATATGTTGCCAGGTCCTTTAACTCCTTCTTACGTAGGCCGGAAAAGAGGTCTACACGCGCTAAGGCATCCTCGTACATGGTCTGGAACCTCCTTTTTCATTGAGTACTACGATAGAGATCAGAAGGGTAGAGTCTACTGGACTTATTTTATCACAGTGGATCCATCATTTTCATAGGTTTAGGTTTGGTTTGTTTGCTTGGAGCTTAGATTGACTCACAGATTGGATACCCTGACTTGATACCTATAGCTGTCTGCAACTTTTGCTGCATCTGCTGAAAGGAGTCACTTGCGGTGATCTCGGCCACCTGGCGGGCCACCTGCTCTTCGTCAATTTCAATGGTGAGTTCCTGCCCTCTGCCGCGCTGCCTGCTGTTGGCGGGTGACGGCCTCTTCGTCGAGGCGTGAGAAGAGGCGTGGCAGCACATCAAGGGTCTGCTCCAGGGTCATGATCCCTCCCTCGGCCAGAGCGATGGCAAAGGCCTCCTCACCGAGCTGGGTGCGTGCGGTAGCCAACTCCCCCTCATAGTCGGCGCGGTAAACCGGCGGTAGGGGTGCGCCAATGGCCGCACGCAGCGCCTGCGCTGTCCCCCATAGCCGCGCTGCCCATTCCAGCTCACCCTGAGCTGCCGCCACGGCTCCTCCTCCCTCCAGAGCTGAAGCGATGAGACCCCTGGCATCGATTTCTCGCGCGATCGCCAGGCTCTCCTGGGAGTGGGCACGGGCCGCCGCAAGCTCGCCCTGGGACGTGGCGACCCGCGCCAGGGTGAGCAACGCCTCGGCTGTACTCCATCGATCCCCCAGCTCCTTGAAGGTCGCCACACTCTCCTCCAACAGTTCGCGGGCCTGGGCTTGCTCGCCCTGCAGCAGGCGCATCTCTCCCAGCAGACTGAGCAGGACGGCGATGTACTGCGTGTCGCCCAGCTCCCGAAAGAGCGCCAGGCTCTGCTCGGCCAGCGCCTGGGCCTGGGCAAAGTCGTCTTGCGCCAGAAAGCGCACACGAGCCAGTTCGCAGAGCGCGATGGCGATGCGCCCCGTGTTGCCCAGCGTGCGCGAGAGTCCCAGGCTCTGCTCGGCCAGCGCACGTGCTCTGCTGTACTCGCCTTGCGCAGAGCACACCCGGGCTAAATATGCAAGGGAGCGTGCCCGGTTCCAGGTGTCGCCCAGCTCCTGGAAGAGGGCCACCGCCTCCTCAAACTGAGCACGGGCCTCCGTATAGTGGCACCTCGCCCAGCCGATAAACCCCAATTGAAAGAGCGTGGTCGCCTTGCCCGCGGTATCTCCCAGCTCGCCCGAGAGCGCCAGGCTCTCTCGACACAGCGCCTCTGCCCGCTCGATGTCGTCCAGGGTGATCGCCAGTTCTGTCGCCGCATAGAGCACCTTGAGCTGCACGGATGCTGCGACCCACTCACGCACAGCCAATACACGCTCCAGGAAGTTCCACCCCTCTCTGTAGTATCCATGGATGTTCCAGAACCAGTACAACGCGCCGCACAAACGCATCGCCCGCTCTGCCCACTCCTTCTCCCCTTCACTGCCTGCTCTCATCCCAGCTCGCTCCAGCAGAAAGGTCAGCGCTGCTCGCAGGTTCTCGTGCTCCTGCTCCAGTCGGGCGAACCATCGGCCCGACTCGCTCCCCCGCAGGTGCGGCTCGGCCTCCTCCGCTCGCCTCAGGTAGTACAAGGCATGCGCAGTGCGCGTCGTCTCCAGTTCTCCGGTACTGGCTAAGCACTCCAGTCCAAACTCGCGCAGGGTTTGCAACATCCAGAAGCGCGTCTCACCCTCGGCCCGTTCCTCTTGCCGGAGCAGGCTCTTGTCCACCAGGGATGCCAACTCCTCCAGGATGTCCCCCTTGAGCCTGTCCGCAGCTGCGCACACCTCTTCGGCGGCTTCCCAGGTACAGCCATCCACAAAGACGGCGAAGCGTCGGAAGACCTTTTGCTCCTCGGCTGAGAGCAGCTCGTAGCTCCAGGCAATTGCTGCTCGTAATGTCTGCTGTCGGATGGGCAGGTCGCGTGCTCCCCCCGAGAGAATGGAGAGTCCCTGCTCTAGTCGGGAGAGCAAGGTCTGCGGTGAGAAATGCTTGATGCGCGCAGCCGCCAGTTCGATGGCCAGGGGCAGTCCATCCAGCCGGGCACAGATGCCGACCACCGCAGGCGCATTGGCGTTGGTCACCTGGAAATCCGGCCTGCCAGCCTGCGCCCGCTCGATGAAGAGCGCCACCGCCTCGTACTGCGACAGGGCCACAGGATCAGGCAAGCGTTTGAGATTAGGCAAGGACAGTGGTGGCACGGCGAACTCCCGCTCGGCCCGCACATGCAGTCCCACCCGGCTGGTCACCAACACCTTGAGCCTGGGACAGGCGGAGAGCAGATCGGCAATCTGGGAGGCGGCGTCTGACACCTGCTCAAAGTTGTCCAGGAGCAAGAGGAGGTGCTTCTCCTTGAGCACACTTTTCACCAGGGCGAACAGGGGCTGATCGCCCGCTTCGCCGATCAAGAGCGTCTGGGCGATGGTCGGCACGACCTGCTCAGGATCACTCACCGGAGCGAGAGGCACCAGAAACACTCCATCGGCGAACCACTCACTGAGCTCGGCAGCCACCTGCACGCCCAGCCGCGTTTTGCCTACCCCACCTGGTCCCGTCAGTGTCAGGAGGCGTACCTCTGGACGAGGCACGAGGTCACAGAGCCTCACCACTTCCTGCCCGCGCCCAATGAATGTCGTGGGCTCGATGGGCAGGTTGTTGGGGTGCGCGTCGAGGGTTTTGAGCGGCGGGAAGTCGGCAGGGAGGTCCGCGCTGCTCAGTTGAAAGAGGCGACTGGGCCGTTGTAAGTCCTT
>Ga0137385_10006518_pt1 | contig 10267 bp, 6 predicted proteins | sample SagtaG_FD_104921 | JGI IMG/M metagenome (GOLD analysis project Ga0137385, IMG submission 104921) | Vadose zone soil microbial communities from Sagehorn Ranch, Mendocino, California, USA - Sage2_R_80_16 metaG | ecosystem: Environmental > Terrestrial > Soil > Vadose zone | place: USA: California... | reverse complement strand
TTTTGTAGCCCAGGTAGCCCAAATAAGCGGAGGGAATGCACAGGCAAATGCCGTCAATTCAACGGATTTGGTCTGGTCCAGGCTGGTTCGGGACCAGGAGGTCGATGGTTCAAATCCATTCGCCCCGACCACTTCTTTAGAATCAGCGACTTACAAATGCAAAACGGGTGTTGAGCGCCTAGTCTCGGGCCAGGAGGTCAATGGCTCAAATCCGTTCGCCGCGGCGATGCTTTCCGCTCTCAAATCAGTGCGTTACGCTGCGTTCTCAACTGCGGCTTCTGCTTCATTTCTGCGGACAATGCGGACAACATCTGTGGTTTTGCCTTGGCAGTTGGAAGTCCTGTCCCTACCAAGAACTCAGTTGGCGGGTTATCAGGGAAGCAAGCTGTGATCAGCGAGCGACGTGATGTCATGAATCAACCTTCGGGCGGCGAGCGTCGCTCCCCAAAGACTGAACTTGGCATGGCAAACAAGCACGCGGCTCGTCCTGCATTCTCGAGCGAGCGTTTGGAGGTCCTTGCCACACTACTGCGATTTAGTTGCTGCACTCTTGGTGAACAGAATTTGCCGGGTTGAAACATATGGCGATGTATGCTGCGGACGTGGAGCGCATTTTGTACCAATCGAACCTAGAAATAAATTTCTTTTGTCCTTTACAGAACTCTTTCATCCGACAAAAATCAGTTGTATGGTGTGTTCAATCTCGTCGGGGGTCTTCATGGCAGAAGAGGCTGTTCTTTCTGATCGCGGTGCGCATTCTAAGCCTCTCCGGGTTTCGAGTGGAGAGCGATGTGAGAGGTAGAGATGACTTTCTCGAGCCGACCGCGCAGTCTGGAGCAGCTTAAACGTCTTGCTGATGAATCTCTGTGCCGCGAAGTATCGCAGGGCAATCAGGAAGCGTTCCTTGTTCTGTTCGACCGGTACTAGGGTCAAGTATTCCGTCTTGCTAACGCGGTAATCCGCGATGAAGCGGAAGCCGAGGACCTCGCTCAATCACTTTTTCTCGAAGTCCACGCAAGCATGCTTCGGTTCGATGAGCAGAAGGGTTTATTCCGCGCTCTGCTCCTTCGGTACGCATACACCCGTGCGATAGATCAGCGTCGGAAGCTTGAGAGTCGCCGCTTCTATTCCAATGTGCAGTTTGATGAGCTTGATCCCTCATTGCTAGTGCAAGCGTCCAAAGCACCCTCTGGCCTGTCACCGCAGGAGGCAGCAAGGTTGATCGAGCAAGCCATGAAATATTTGGATGAGAAGCAGCGCGTGGTTGTCGAGGCGTACTTTTTTCGTGGACTTTCCCTCAACGAGATTGCGCATGAACAGCGCGATTCATTTGGCAACGCACGTCACTACTTGTACCGAGGTCTTGAGAAAATGCGCAAACTTCTCGGCGCAAGGAGCGAGGCGGAAGAGCCAGAGGAAATGGAGTTGCGGATTGAAACGAGAGTACCGCGGAATGTAGGAAAGCGGGTGACTCCGGAGGTGTCAGTTGTCAGAGCACGAACGATTTGAAGAACTCGCATCCTTAGCGGCGATTGGTGAACTCTCTCGCGATGAACACGAAGAGTTCCTTCGCCACCAAGAAACTTGTACCAAGTGCCGCGAAATCGTCGCGGAGACCAGTTCCGTTGCAACTGCCGCGTTCCTGGCAGGTTCGCCCAAAAACGAGGACCCTGCCGAGCAGATGGAGCGGCACCGTCGCTTGCGCGACAACATTGCTCGGCGTCTTCCCGTCGCTCTTCCAGCGCCTTTCATAAGCCGTTACAAGCGTCTGGTGGCGGCTGGAATTGCCGCTGCGTTCATACTCGGAGCGGGCGTGGGCGGCGCTGTAGGCGTACACAAAGGACATGGAGCCTCTGGCACCAAGAGTCCGGGAGAAGTACCTCCTTCAGTAGCCGTCCAAGTCCTGGGACCACCGGTCTCCGAATCGACCGAGGCATTGCGTCTGCGTACCGTGCTTGCCGAGTTGCGAAAAGACAGCGACCGTGCGCGAGAAGACGTCCGCGCACTGCAAGACAAGCTGGTCAAATCGGATCAACACGCCTTTGAGCTTGAGACCAAGCTGAACGAGGTCGAACAGCAGTCGCACAGGCAGGCTCAGGAAGTGGCCCAGGCGCGCAATGAATTGAGCGTGGCGATGGTGGAACTGACGCAGGCCAAAGACTCGGTCAACGCGAGCCAGAAGAAGATTGATTCATTGCAGTACGCGCTCTCTGATCGGGAAGCACGTTTGACTGAAGTTTCAGCGAGTGTTGAGCGCGAGCGGGAAATGCTCTCTGCAGGCCGTGAGATTCGCGACATTATGGGCGCGCGCGATCTGCACATCGTCGATGTCATCGACAGGGACGGGAAGGGCCGGGCCAGAAAAGCATTTGGGCGGGCCTTCTACACCCAAGGAAAGTCCCTCATCTTCTACGCGTTCGATTTACCCACAAAGAATACCGCGGACGGAAAGTTTGTGTACGCCGCGTGGGGGAGCAACAGCAACAACCTGAACAGCAAGACGGCTCACAGTCTGGGAATCTTTTATAACGATGACCAGACCCAGCATCGATGGGCGATGAAATTCGATGATCCTAAGCTTCTCGAAGAGATTGACACGGTCTTCGTGACTCTTGAGCCTGCAGGACGGCCCTTTGCGACACCAACGGGAAAGCCTCTCCTAGAAGCGTACTTCGGCACGCCTCCCAACCACCCGTAGGTCTCAGGTCGCAGGCATTCCGCCAAACAAATTGGGCCAATGATTGCGGATTTGATGCCCCAAGGGTTGCGATGCGGACTTGCGGCTTGGGATTTGCCGCAGTGTGGGATGGCCACTTTTTTCGGGCGGATGGCCATTTCACACCGCTTGATTCGCAATTCTTCTTATGAAGAGTGTGACTAACAGCTTATTCACAAGGGCAGACGGTACAAACGCACCAAGCTCATGCGCAATAAGGGGGGAGGACAAATTATGTTTACTACCCCGCGTATGAGGTCTCTGTTCGTGCTCCTAGCGCTCTGTGTCCTAGCGGGCGTTCCTGCGTTCGCGCAGATGGAAACCGCCACGCTTAGCGGAGTGATACAGGATCCAAACGGTGGAGTCGTCCCCGGTGTGGAAGTAATCGCGACACGCATCGAAACGGGCACGGCTATGACGACTAAGACCAATGGAGCGGGCATTTACTTCTTCACAGGATTGATGCCGGGGCATTACCACCTAATGGTACGCAAGCCGGGTTTTAAGGAAATTGCCATTAAGGAATTCCAGCTCTCCCTCCAGGACAAGTTAGAGCAGAACTTTTCGCTTGAGGTCGGCTCCGTTTCCGAAACCGTGACCGTCGAAGCTCGCGCTCCCCTTTTGAATACGACGGACGGCTCGGTGGGCACGACTGTAGACCAGACCTACGTGTCAAATATGCCGTTGAACGGGCGCAGTTTCCAGGACTTGATTCTGCTCACGCCGGGCGTCGTTTCTCCACTGAATTCGAGTTTTGCACAGGTTGGCACAACCGGTGAATTTAGCGTCAACGGCCAAAGGCAAGATTCCAACGTCAGTACTGTCGATGGTGTCAGCGCAAATGTGGGATTTAACACGAGCAATAACGGGGGCTTGAGCACGGGAGCCGCGAGCGGCTCCATTCTCTCTTCAACGGTCTTGGGCACCACTCAGGCACTCGTGTCGGTGGATGCTCTTCAGGAATTTCGAGTGCAAAGCTCAACGTACTCGGCGGAGTATGGCCGTAGTCCCGGTGGTCAGTTAGCTTTTGAGACGAAATCCGGTGCAAACCAGTGGCACGGATCAGCATACAACTACCTCCGTAACGACGTCTTAGACGCCACCAATTGGTTCAACAACTATTTGGGCGTAAGGAAGGGTGCACTCCGACAGAACGACTTTGGCGGCACCTTAGGCGGCCCGGTCCGTGTCCCCGGGCTCTATAATGGCAAGGATAGAACGTTCTTCTTCGTCTCCTACGAGGGCTTGCGGTTGGTTCAACCGCAACCAGCAACGACTAACTTCGTACCTGACGCGGCGATGATTGCTGCCACCCCTGCCCCGCTCCAACAAGTGTTGAAAGCGTTCCCAGTTGCCAATGGCCCCGATGTAGGAAACGGCGTTGCCGAGTTCATTTCGGGCTGGTCAAATCCCGGCTCGCTGAATTCCACGAGCGCACGGTTGGATCATGCCGTGAACGATAAGATGAGGGTTTTCTTCCGGTTTAGCGACACTCCGTCTCGTTCGGTAACTCGGGGCACTGGCATCCTCAAAACTCCAAGTGAATCCATTCCCACAGAATTTACTTCACGGACCTATACGGGTGGCGTCAACAGCTCGATTACGAATCGCCTCAGCAACGAGTTTCGCTTGAATTACAGCTCAAACGACGTGACGAGTTCATTTTTTATCGACAGTTTTGGAAACAACACGCCAGTTGACATGGCCCAACTTGCTGGCGTGGGGGCAAGAGCTACCCAGAACGTTTTGTATTTTGATCTTGTCGGGGGGCATCTCTTAGGAATTAGCCAGGGCCCAAACTCCGGAGTTCAAAGACAATGGAACTTAGTCGATTCTGCCATCCTCTCTGTTGGGCGCCATCAATTCAAATTTGGCGTTGATTATCGCAGATTAACCCCGGTCACGATTACCAGCACTCCCGCTGATACCTACATTTATTTCAACCAAAATGCTGTGCAATCGAACCAGGCTTTGATCGCGGCAGCATTGGCCACGGCTCCAGCTTATCCCTTGTATACAAGCTTCTCGGCTTTTGCCCAGGACCAATGGAAGGTATCGCAACGATTGAGTCTCTCCATGGGGCTGCGGTGGGAAGTGAACCCCGCCCCGGGTGTAACGCAGGGACTTAAGCCCTACACGATCCAAGGCACCCCGAGTAGTACAACGACATTGGCTCCGCAGGGAACACCTCTTTGGCAGACAACATGGGCGAATGTTGCTCCCCGGTTGGGAGTGGCTTACATACTCCGAAGCACCCAGGGCTTCGAGACGGTATTAAGAGGGGGCGCGGGCACTTTCTTCGACACGGGGCAACAACTGGGGTCGGCTGGCTTTCAAGGACCAGGCTTTAGTAGTACCGCAAATCACTTCGGCGTAGCGTTTCCATTACCTGTTGCGGAGGCCAATCCTCCCATAGTGAATCCGCCAGTGCCCCCGTATAGTAGCAACGTGTTTTGGTTTCCCGCGGACCTGCAACTCCCATACACTGTCCAATGGAACCTGAGCATTGAGCAAGCCTTGGGCAATTCGCAAGCGCTCACGGTTTCTTATGTTGGATCCCATGCAGAAAGGTTGTTGGCCCAACAGTATATATCAGGAAGCGCCGTAAATAATTCGAATGTCAACCTTTTTATCGCCTACAAGAATGCACAAACGTCGGATTACGACTCCATGCAAATTAAGTATCAGCGTAGATTGTCTCGTGGTCTCACGGCACTGGGCTCATATACATGGTCACATTGTCTCGACTACGGCTCAGAGAATTTTTTCTTCGCCGCTCAGCGTGGAAACTGCGACTTCGATGTGCGGCATAATTTCTCGGCTGCTTTTTCGTTCGACCTTCCGAACGCGGGACGCAATTCATTACTCAAAGCTGTGACGCATCATTGGGGGCTTGATGACCGCTTCACGGCTCGAACCAGCTTTCCGGTAACGCTGGCTGGCGAGACCTTTGTCGATCCCATGACGGGAATCCAAAGCAATAGCGGCCTGGACCTAACGGGCAAGCCACTCTATATCTACGGATCGCAATGTAATGCTTTATATAATAACGGGATGGGATGTCCTGGTGGGAGGGCTATTAATCCCAGTGGCTTTGCGATCCCGCCGACTGACCCGATTACTGGTGATGCTACGCGCCCTGGGACGGCACCCAGAAATTTCGTGAGGGGTTTTGGAGCTTGGCAGATGGACGTGGCGGTCCGGCGGGATTTCCCGGTCCATGAAGGGCTAAAGCTGCAATTCCGGGCTGAGGCGTTCAATATCTTCAATCATCCGAACTTTGGCCAAATCAAGACGGATTACTGTTTGCCGTCGACACCGCCCGCGCCACAAAACGGATGCACTTTCGGCCAGGCGACGGGCACGCTGGCGCAGGGCTTGGGAGTGTTGAGTCCGCTCTACCAGATGGGCGGTCCGCGGTCGATGCAATTCGCACTCAAGCTGACATTCTAACTGGCACTGCTTTAGGGCGCGCTCCGTGGCCTCGACACTACCCCGCCCATTTCGCGTGGCTTCAGGACTCTTTCCTAAAAAGAGGGTAGTCATGGATTTGGTGTGCTACAGGATTATGCTGAAACTGCTGTTGGCCATCGTGTGCTTTAGTTTCGCCCTTTTCGAGCCCGCGTTAGCCCAGCATAGAGTGCCGCTCAACTGCAGCGGGCGTTTGTCGTTGACGGAGATACAACGTACAGGTGCTGTGACAGCGCTGAGTAACGGTCAATCTGGGCGAGTTTATGTGGATGCTCTTGCAGCCAAAGGTTGCTTTGCTGAAGTCAAGAGGCAGATCCGTGAGTTGGGTGGGAGCATTCTTTTTGCAGATCGACGCGTCGGCTACATTTCCGCCGGCGTGCCGTCACAACGCCTTTTGGATCTTTTTCTGGTCAGTGGCCTCGCGACAGCGGGTGTTTTTCGTTGGACCCCTTCGCCGGAGGACACCTCTGGTTCGCCTTCTGAGCGGGTCGTGGCGCCGCTTCCATCGTTCCGCTTACCGATATCGAGTGTCGCTGTGCAGCTGCCAGCCGAAGGTCCTTATTTTCCCGCAGAAGAAGGTGGGTTAGTGCAGCTACGAAAAGAGCACCCGGAAGCTGATGGGCGAGGAAGCCGGATAGCGCTAATCGATACAGGGGTCGACCTGCTTCATCCCGCACTGCAAAGGGTCGTGGGCCTGTCTGGTCAGAGGGCTCCCAAGGTCGTTGACGTCGAGAGGGTGTCGTCGCCTGAGGCCGATGACGCCCTGGTGACGTTCAGCAAACGTTTGCTTGCTCACCATCGCAAAATCAATTTTGCGGGTCGTACGTGGACTGTGCCACGGAATGTGCGGTACAGGGTGGGGATATTCTCAAAGAAAATTGTCGTCGGAGCACTCAGCGACCCTGCTCGGCAACAGTTCACGATTACCGTCGGCGTACTCTGGGATCCCAAGCGAAATCTTGTTTGGGTTGATACGGACGGCGACCAAGACTTCGCCGATGATCGGCCGTTAGGTGACTACTCGGAACGTCAGGATATCGGTTGGTTCGGCAACAGTGCGGGGCACGAAGATAACCGCATCCCCTTTGCGGTCAAAATTGATCGTCTGCGCGGTGGGGCATATCTCGAAATCAGCGGGATGCCCCACGAGACGGAGATCGCAAGCACGGCGGCTGCGAATCAACTCACCGGGGGTCTGTTTGACGGCGCCGCACCCATGGCGCAGTTGGTTGACATTGATGAAAGCGCGAACAGCACACCTGGGCCGTTGCTCCCATTTGCAGTGGCTTCGGGTCGTGGTGATGTCGATGTCATCAACCGGTCAGGCGCCTATGCGCGGCCCGGACTGCCCATCGAAGATCACCAGAAATTGATCCTTGAGCGCTTTATTCGTACTTATGACAAGGTAGCTGTATGCATGTGTGCCGTAGCTGGTGCCGTGAACGTCGCAGACTACCAAAGCCCAGAGATGCTGCGCCGCAATCGCCAGGCACCACCACCACATATTGAGTCCGTGCACAGTTGGGTATGGTTCACAGAGGATGGGCTTGCCAACACCGTGGTGGCACCTTCAACTGCTCTCATGGCGGCTTCACGATATAACCCAATGAACTACATAGGGTCCGAGGGGCGGACGCACCTCAACGGGAATGTGCTGGAGAGTCCAGCGCCGGCGGGATATGAGATTGGTTCAAATCCTTCTCCAACGATTTCATATGTGAGCGGCCTAGTCGCCTCTGTAATCAGTCTCGCAAAACAACAGCACGTCCGATACGACGCCTTCAGAATCCGGAACGCCTTGTTCACGAGTGCAAAGCTGGTACCTGGCTTTCCGGCGAGCGTCCAAGGGCACGGGCTGGTCGACGCTGCCGGCATGTGGCGCCAACTCAAGGCCATGGCGATGGCTGATGACCCGATGAATTCGGAGCTGACCTCCTTCGAAATCGGGCGTGAGCGCGGCGGTCGTCGAATAGCGGTTTATGGCTACAGCGAAGAGTTTGTGAAGGCCTCCAATGTCAACGAGGAGCGGGGAATCTGGGTGACCCGTCAAGGGGGATACGCGGCACCGCGCCCCTACCGGGTCGCGCTTCGCGGTAACGATGGCACATTCACTCTAAGGTTAGACGCCGTCGACTTGCCACGTAACAAGGCTAAGTACCTCCCCTTCGATATTACTCCTCAACCTAATCTTCACGTTGCGTTCCTGCAGCTTATTGACAAGGGTACCGGCGCGACGATGCAGGAGATTCCGCTTGAAATGAGAGCACCGCAGCCCATGGAAGTGGTCGCGCCCGGCGTGGAACGGTATCAAACGGAGATCGAACCACGTAGAACCCAGTTCCTGCATTTTACAGTCGGTCGCAAAGCGCAGGCCGTAAGGATTTCAATCGCGATTGCTGACGATGGCAGCGCGTCCGACCGTCGTACTGTTTCGGTTACTCAGCCTAGCACGGCGAATGTGCTCCAACTCTCCACCTCCGAGGCTGGGGTACCAGTGAACGCGTTACATCACGTTGGACCCATGCAACTATTTGAAACCGTCGCTGAGGGAAACTTAGGGGGCATATGGAGCCTGTACTGGGGCAACCGTGGCCTGCCTGAATACGAGACTCCCTACGACAAACCTGCACCGGACGTGCCGATCCCAGCCACCCTCACGGTGAGCAACTATGCTGTGTCATTAGAAAGGACAGATAGCGCGCACGTCGTTCTGCACAATCAGCTGGCTCAGGTTAATGGGCGGGTGGAATTTCTGAGCGGGAAGACCAGAGCGCGAACCCTAACGACTTCAGAGTCACATGGATTCGCACAGATCTCGTCGCAGATGGAGGCAGATACACTGGTTTGGCGTGTCACTGTTCACTCGAGGCGTCGTCATGTGTCAGCTTACGTCTTCGCCCTATTTTGCACGAAAGAACGCGGCTGCAAGGTTTCTAGGCAACTTCCGATGAAAGATGGTGAGGCGACGGTTTCCATTAGTGACCCAGCACCCGGGGAATGGCGTGTTGCCGTACTGCCTGACGAACGGGCCACGGGTCAGACGTATGAGCTAAGGGAGATCGCACTCAAGCCGCTGGGCAAGTCCGGCGACTTCGTCGATGTCTTTCAGGGCGCGGCTGTTTCAATTCCTATCTCAGCGCCTTCGTGGACGGAAGCTTCCCTCGATAATCCGATTTACGCCGGGTTTCGGATCGCGCCAGGGCCGAAGGAAGAAAGAGGGACACTTATAGCGCTCACACCGTTGAGTGGCGAGACATTCCGATAAAACACTGTGCTTGCGATACCGAAGTGATACCAAGACCTGCCGTTGACGGGGAAACTTGCTGACATGGACGCGCGTGTTTCCAGAGTGATTGGCATAATGCACGAGCTAAGGAAAGGCGAGATTCGGATCCCTACATTGTCCAGACTTGTCAACGTTTCACCTAGCCGACTGCGGCAACTTTTTCAAGGCTGAGACTAGTCGGTCTCCCCTACAGTATCTACGGAACATCCGCATGGAGCACGCTGAGGATTTGCTGAGGACTACTTTCCTCAGCATAAAACAGGTGGCGTTCGACAGTGGGATGAAGGACGTAAGCAGTTTTGTGCGCGAGTTCAAGAAGAAACATGGTCTAACCCCTAGTGAGTTCCGCGCTCAAAGCGATGACCGTAAAGTTCGCGAATCGCCCAGCAAATTATCGATTTTGGTAGTTCTTTGTTGTTGATAAAAGTGCATCTCTGCAATATTAGGATGTAGCGGGAGGCGCCAGTTCAATGCGGGTTGCGATTCGCCACTTAAGAATGCTCTCAAGTAGTGACGACAGTCGCGTCCTCCGGTTAAGCCACGCGCCCCACAGATTTTCAAAGCTGTCACGCGTTCAGGTACAAGTTAGGTACATTTGAGAGAGGGGAAATAAGGCTTTCGGTCCCGTAAGCGACACCAGATAAAGCATTTAGGACTTTTTGTTACACTGGTTCGGGACCAGGAGGTCGATGGTTCAAATCCATTCGCCCCGACCACTTCTTTTAGGTCCAGCCCGGAGACATGGGTTACACAACGTACCTAAGACATGGGTAACACTTTTGGGCCGAACGGGT
>Ga0137385_10006511_pt1 | contig 10271 bp, 11 predicted proteins | sample SagtaG_FD_104921 | JGI IMG/M metagenome (GOLD analysis project Ga0137385, IMG submission 104921) | Vadose zone soil microbial communities from Sagehorn Ranch, Mendocino, California, USA - Sage2_R_80_16 metaG | ecosystem: Environmental > Terrestrial > Soil > Vadose zone | place: USA: California... | reverse complement strand
GAGCACTATGAGAGTGCTACAAGTAGACTTTATGTAGGCTACAATAGCACTACAGGAGCACTACGTAGTTCATAAACGTTTCTACAAACACTATAGGTACTATGGATCACTATACCATCTATGAGTACTACTGTAGAGTCTGGTAGAGCCCCCAGGGTTTGCTGATGTTGTATCACAGAGTGACATATATTCTGCTTTAGTGCAATTGACTTCTGCACTCTAGAATTCCAGCAGAATACTCCATTAGCTATTTTACTAAATAGCCTATAGTAGACTTTCTAGTAACTGGGTTAGAAGCCCAGTTTGAGTCTGCATATGCTATAATACCTACATTGCTTTTGCCATCAAAGACTAATGCATAATTTGAGGTACCTAATAGATAACAGTGTTGCATAGCACTAAGTGCAGCATATAGGAAATGTGTCTTACCTTTGTAGAAGGGAGAAGTCTTTAGAGAGTAGTGTTATGTGTGCACAAGTGAGGATAAGTGAGGGGGTATGTATTCACTACTCCCCATAGGGGGATTTATATACTCCATGACCCACCCATGTCTGTTGACACAAAGGTGATAAGTAAAGGCATCCACAATATCACATTTTTACACATGCCTGATATGCAACACCATTTTACAGAAGGTGTAAGGCCTTTAGGGTTATGGTACATGATATGCCCACTACTGTGCATATTGTGACTACCATTTACAGTAAGTATACTACTGTATCACTTGCTGTAATGTCATAACTGCTATAGATAAGACCCTTATGTACTTATCATGTTCCAACACTCCCCCTTGTTTAATGCAGCTATAGAGTGCTCTAAACAATATTATGATGAGGAATAGATCCTTCATTAAGGACAGTTTGATGTCTTTTATTCCCTATATAGTGACTAAGACATATGAATTACCATCTGGTACACACAAGCTGCAAAGCAGTCTCAAGTGAGGTATTTATTTTGAACTGTGCAGTATACAGGTACCAACACAGTGTGATTATTAATGGCAGTCTGAGCAACTTGAGATACCAGCTCTTAGAGGTATCATCAATGACATTTTCCAACTAATTGGACCCCTGACTAGTGAGTCAATGAGGAGGGTAGTGTCCAATAGTATGATGTGATTCTCAAGTGGCATAGTGGCAGCGACATCTTATTTGATTTGCATCTTTGACACTAAAGTGTGGAGAGAATTGGCTTTGCTAGTAAAGAATACTAGGTTGTCAATTGAGTAGGGTCACCTCTGCAAGAGGTGTTGATCTTTAGACAACTGATGGAGATGTAGGATCTATTGTTGTACAAAAGTTCCTTCACACTCTTCACAAGCAGCTATTGCTCTGACTAACTGTAGGCAAGCTAAACTCTAGCCTAAGTTGTTTCCTAAATTTATGCAACCCAGATTTTTAGTAAATAGGTCTGCAGGATTCTTAGCTCCTTCAATGAAGAACAATTCTATCTTTTTATTGTGGATGACTTCATAAATGTAATGGTGATGCAAGTTTATATGTTTAATCCACTTCTCCTGAACAGAATTAGAAGATAGAAATATGGAGCCTTAATTATCTCCACACAATGGAATAGGTGCTAGATTTATTCCTAGTTCACTAAGAAGTGAACAGATCTAGACCAACTGTCTGCTTGTATCACACAGTGACATATATTCTGCTTCAGTGGAAGAGTGTGTGATAGATTTCTGCACTCTAGAATTCCAGCAGAATACTCCATTTGCCATTTTTACTAAATAGCCCATAGTAGACTTTCTAGTGACCGGATCAGAGGCCCAGTCAGAGTCTGCATATGGCCATCAGCAAGAACACAGTTTACTGCCAGACTTTTTACTGGTGCCCAGCAGGAAAGCAGTGCAAGTTGCATAAGTTCACAAGTCAAATATAGGGCTGTTATTTAATATAAATTTTAATAATATAAATTCATTTGATTAAAATGATTAAAAATTTAATCTCTTTATTATTTATTATTATTACTGTTTACAACTTAAGTCACACAAAATACAAAAAAAGAATCCATTTATTGCATAGATAAAATTTGTACAGTCTGAGGAAGTAGAAGTGCCTTGCTGTCGCTGCCATCTCTGCTGCTGACATCCCACTATCCCTCACCACAACTGTCCCCACTGCTGCTTCATTGTCATTGCCATTGTTGTGGTTGTTTGTTGTGGTTGCAGTCTTGTGTACTGTGTTAGGGATGGTGTGGTGGTGGGGTCCCGTGTGTCACAGTGGGTTGGTGGTGGCAGGGCTTTGCATTCCATGTTGGGGTGATGCCATGGCAGGGCTTGTGCACAGTGGGTTGGCAGTGTTGGGGTCTTGTGTTCCATGTTGAGATGGTGCCACAGTGGGGCTTATGCATGGAGGGTCAGCATTGTGGTGGGCCTTGCATGCCATGTTGGGATGGCATCATGGTGGGGCTTGCATGTGGTGAGTCGGCATTGTGGGTGAATCTCATGCACAGTGATGGGGTGGAGGTGGTGGTGCACTTGCATGTGGTGAAGATAGAGGTGGCCACAGGCTTGCATGCAGTGAAGCAGAGGTGGCAGGGACTTGTGAGGCTTGAGGGATGGGGCATGGGGGTGGGGATTATGTGGTGGAGAGGTGGGGGTATGAGGACCTGGCACATGGGATAAAGAAAGTCTCTGTAACATTGATCAGAAAAGGGATGAAAAAAAATGAAATGAAAAAAACATAACTTGCATGCCTGTGAATGAAGAAATGGCAGTGGCAGGTGTGGGGGCTAAGGGAAGGATGCAACAGTGGCATAGTGGCTTGCATGCCTGTGGATGAGGTTGTGTGGTCATCCCTCTTGTGTATGCTGTGGTGGTGGTCCCCATGCAATGGAGGCAGGTGTGGAAACAGCTCCTTGAAGATGACTTTAAAAAGAAAACATGAAATAAAATAAAATAAAATGCATGATATGGTGATTATGGTGGTGGCATCAGAAGTCAGCAGATGAATGTGGTGGAGTGTGGTGCCATGGCAGCTTTATAGCAGTGGGAGTGGAAGAACCTGCAATAGTGTTAGTACTGTATTACATTGAATATGTGTGGGCATATGCAACCAAGACTTTAACAAAAAAAGTGTTGGATGGAGGCTTAATCTATGGCATGGGAAAGTGTGCCACCAGCCTTGCAACTTCATTTGACACATCAATGCATTGAGGACTCAAACACCCTCATCACCACCCTTTACCCAGATATGGTTTTTTTTTCTTCTTTTACTGCTCATCTTCAAGGAGCTGCTACCACACCCACTACCACTGCACAGGGACCACCTCCACAGCCTATGCAAGTGGGATGACTACAACCCTGTCTGGGGGCACACAAACCACCATGCCATTGTTGCCTCTTTCCCTCAGCCCCCACACCTGCCACCACCATTGCCTGCATTCACAGGCACACAAGTAAAGCTATGTTTTTTTCATTTTTTCATTTCTTTTCTGACCATTGCAGAGACCTCTTTTCCCCACATGCCAGGTCCTCAAACTCCCACCTGTCCACCATGCCTCACCCCTCAAACCTACAAGTCCCACCACCACCATTGCCTCATTTGCAGGCACATAAGAAAAGATATGTTTTTTTTTCTTCTTTTTCATTTCATTTCTGACCAGTGTTGTAGAGACCTCTTTTCCCCATATGCTGGGCCCTCAAACCCCCACCTCTCCACTGTGCCTTGCCCCTCAAGCCTTGCAAGTCCTGCCACCACCATTGCCTCATTTGTGGGCATGCAAGTAATGATATGTTTATTTCTTTTCTTTTTCTTTTCATTCCTTTTCTGATCAATGTTACAGAGACTCTTTACCCCACATGCTGGATCCTCAAACCCCCACCTCTCTACCACATAATCCCCACCCCAATGCCCCACCCCTGAAGCCTTGCAAGTCCCCACTGCCTCACCACACACAAGCCATGACCTTTGCCACATGCAAGTCTGCTGCCACCACCCTGTCATGGCATGCAAGACTTGCCGTGACACTACTCCAACACCATCCCAACATGGCATGCAAGCCCCACCATGATGCCAACCCACCACACAAAAACCTTGCCACAGCATGCAAGTCCTGCCATGCCAACCCACTGTACATGAGCCCCACCATGATGCCAACCCACCATGCACAAGCCTTGCCACAATGCCACCCCACCACAATGCCATGCAAAAGCCCCACCATGGCGCTAACTTGCTGCCACTGCTCACTTCCTATAGTAGTACTAGCTAGTTATCTATACAATATATAAATAATGGACATGCTTTTTGCTGACACATAGAATGCTTACACATAGAATTGCCTGGAGCACACACCTTTGCCTCTCCCACTCATTGGCCATAGAAATCTTGTCATGCATTTCCATCCTATCTGTGTCCTCTTCCTGCATCCATGTCAGTGTTCTTAGAAAAGAACTAATACAGGGTTGGGGTGCAGACCCAAGCAGTTCACATCAATGTCAAGAGTGCCACTCTCCTCAGCCTTTTTGAGATCATCTGGTATAAAGAGAGCCAACAACAGGTCTTTCTCCTGTCTTTTTTTAATTGGACATAAATTTTGGGCTACAGCCACAATCCCAGGTGCATCAAAGCTATGAGCATGCAGTGTAAATCAATTTGCTACTGGCACCCCTTTATATTTCCAGATCTCCTCATGGAATGACTACTTCACAGAATGACTGAAAGACTGCCTGCGTATCATCCCTCACTGTTTCAATGTTTTCTTTCCTTCAGCTTGTGTCATTGTCTACTTCACCATGTCTTGAATACAACATTCTTCAATGACCTCCCTTCCTTTCTGTGTTGTTTGCTTCTCACTTCCTTTATGCACTTTTCCATGGTACCTCTTCCTTTATGTTTGTGTCTCCATTGCTTGCAAATATAAAACCAATGTGATGTAATTGCTACCTCTGCATCTGCATGTCCCATTGCATACATAGGGGTCTTGCCATCAAGCTCTGTTCCTTCTCCAGTCCATGCCACATTCCAGCCCACAGTGTGACCTTACCCCTGCTCAAACAGCACAGCATCGTCGCTGACAACACGAGAGAGAGGCCCCCACAGTTTTGTGTCTCTCTTTTCTGCTTGCATGGAACCCTAACTTGTCTCTCATTCATCGATAATCAGGTGGACAAAGATCAGTCTCTTATCAGCTGGGAAGCATATGTTGATGATCCTTCTCCAGCTCAGCTCTCTCAGCATTGTTGTTGCCAATGAGAGAGAGAGGAACAAGAGAATGTGAGTTCTGCAAATATCTTGCCCAACTGAGCCAAACAACAACTGAGATAAGCAAGAGTGCATGTCATCTTTTCCCCCCTCTTATACTCCTTTATTCTCAGAACAGTGTGAAACAAGTCATCCCTATCATACTACATTGCATTGAAACAGAGCACAAGTGTGCACATGAATGGTATGTCCTCTCTTTCATCCTTTGCCTCATCTACATTCAACTGTTCCAGTACCATGTCACCCATTATGTTCCCCTTCCCAGTGATATTGAAGAGCATTATTTAGGACCATTTACATGCCAGTGCCCACACTGTCATGCACTACATTGGCTACCTGAGAAGCAAGCCAAATCATCAAAGAAGGAACCTGATTTTGCAGAATGCTGTTGTGCTAGTGAAGTTTCCATTGACTTTCTTGACCGAATCCCCATGCTTCTTCACCTTCTTTATGAAGGCAATGACCATCAAGCTGTTGAGTTCCATCGCAACATATGTCAATATAACAAAGCATTAGCTTTTACGTCCACAGGTGGAAGTGGACATTTAGTTGGCAGCTCTTACAATGGATGTGGACCTCCACAATATAAAATACAAGGTGAAATTCATCATCAAATTGGTCCTATCCTTCCTGAGGATGATCAACCACCTTTATATAGTCAGATGTACATTTACAATCATAATGATGCATTACAATTTTGAATGTGCAAAAATTATAAGTGTGATGCCAGTACTATGCAGATCTTACAGCAGCTTCTCGAGCAACATCATCCACTGGTTAAGGTTTGTCAACAAGCTTATAAATTGAGCCAAGCCACTTCCCTACATGAGTATTGCATTTAGTTGGATTTCTGGAAAGGCTGTGACTGTCACAGGTATAATTTGCCAATGACAGATTATGAACTTGCACTAATCATTCCTGGAGATGAAGATGCCTGCACAAATTCACAGGATGTTATTCTTTGACCATGTGGAGGACCTCTCATTCACATTTCAGAATGCCATCCTGCCTATGTCACCTTGCATTTTCCACTCCTTTCTCCAACTGGTTAGCTAAGCTGGCACTCAGAAATTCCATACATTCAAAACAACAATTCCATCCCTCACCAACAGCATTACATCTCCTTATGTGACTTTGCTAAATTTCAAGCACATCCATGCCCCACAGACATCGAGACTTCTCATATTTTCCAAGGCAAGCACCTCTTTCAAGGATGGTTGGTTTATATGTGGGCTGCTGCTGAGAATTCATGCATCACTTGGATCTGCCACCATCAAGTGGATCTCCAAGCTGAACTATATCAAGGAGCTGTGGACACATTGCATGAGGGTGTTGATGCTGCTTCAATTGGCAAAAAAGTGATCCTGCCAGCCAGCTTCACCAGTGGCCCTCAATTCATGCAAAAAAACTTGCAAAACATCTTGCACTCTTACAGAGATTTGGAGGATTGGATCTATTCATTACAGTTATGGCAAATCCACAATGGAGAGAGGTGAGAGAGGCTTTGCTTCCGAATCAGTCCCCTCACAACAGACCAGACATTATTGCTTGAGTGTTCAACTTGAAATTTGAAAGTGTTTTAAATGACATTATGCAAAAAAGCATTTTTGGCACTGCTGAAGGATATGTCTACACTGTCAAGTATCAAAAGTGTGGCCTCCCTCACATGCATCTCATTGTCTTCCTTGACCACTCCTCTTGCATTTCTACTCCCAATGCTGTGGACAACATTATTTCCACTGAATTTCCTGATCAAATTATGCATCTGCGCCTCTTTGACATTGTGAAAAAGTTCATGGTACATGGACCATGTGGATTTGGCCAAATGTCCCCCTGCTTAGACGCTCATGGAAAATGTACAAAACAGTTTCTGAAACAGTTTCAAACCCACATGGAGATCACTGGAGACTTGTATATCCAGACATAAAGACAAGACACAGGGCAATTTATTCCCATTGGAACTTCTTTCATAGACAATCACAGCATCATTTCCTACTCTTCTTACCTCCTGCTGCAGTACAACATGCATATTAACATGGAATGTATAGTGGGGTTCCATGCTATGAAATACATCTACAACATAATTCTATCCTTTTCCTTCTACTGTCTTCTTTGTAACAAAATTCTACAGTACATTTACAAAGGTCCCAATCATGCCTCTTTAACTTTGCACTCCCATAATATGCCAGATGGTGGAACAGATGACCAACTGGTCAACAAAGATGAGACAAAATTGTATATTGATGGTCACTACATCAGCTCTTCTGAAGCATACTCATAATTGATGGGTTGGTCTACTCACAGAGTGCACCTTTTTTTGACCACACAGTACCCTTGCTGACTTTCATAGGAGTATCTGCCAATATTTCAATTACAAGTACACCTCAAATGTGAACAATACATTGTCTTTCAATGGAATGATCCACACAGATTACATGAACAAAGCGACACCCATCTTACCACTTTCTTCAAAGCAAATGAGCAATATCTAGAGGCACACGACACTCTCTACCCTAACTTCCCCTCCAAGTTCACTTGGGATCACACTTGAAAGTGGTGGTATCCTCACAAAGGTGGCAAAACATCCGGATGCATGGTATTCATACCTCCAAATGTGGGTGAGAAATTTTACACATGTCTCATCCTGTCACACACTACCAACCTCCATGGCTTCAATGACCTTTGAACCTTTCAGGGCATTACTCATGCCATGATTTGTGAAGCTTGCCATGCATGAGGGCTCTTGGCCAATGACAGAGAATGGAAATACAGTTTAGAAGATGCAAAGTGCATGCAGACAGGCCACAAGCTCCGCTTGCTATTCATCATAGTCATCCATGATTGCCAGCCAGCTCAGCCAGCTCAATTGTGGGAGCTGTTCAAACAACATCTATGCGATGATCTTCCTCACTTTTTAACTTGGCAAAATTTCTCCCCCCTAACTGATGAAGCCATCTTCAATTACAGCCTTTTCCTCATCTAGACATAACTACAGTCTGATGATAAGATGATGGAAGTACTTGGTCTCCCAAATCCTGCACTGAACTGGAACACACTTCTTGGCACACAGTCAACTCACCAGCTGTCATACAACTGTGATGAACAGACCAATCTGCTAAATAACTCTCTTCCCAAACTGAATGATGAGCAATGAACCACATTTGACTCTATTTCACAGTCTAGCTTTGATCACACCCCTAACACCTTCTTCTTACAAGGCAGTGTAGGAGCAGGGAAAATGTTTGTATATAACACAATCTGCTTCACACTATGTGCATGTCAAAGGCATGTCATATGTGTCATCTCTTTGGGTATTGCAGCGCTTCTGCTCCCAGGTGGTAGAACAGCCCATTCCATGTTGAAGATTCCCATCGACATCAATCAATGTTCCACTTGCACAATTTTCAAATGATCAGGCTTGGCTGATGTGTTAAGAAATGTTGAACTGTTGATCTGGGATGAGTGTTCCATGCAGCATTGACATGCATTTGAAGCAGTCAACAGAATGTTGCAGGATCTTCGTGACAGTCAATATCTCTTTGGTGGAATAACTACTGTTCTTGGTGGTGACTTTTTGCAAACACTACCAGTAGTCACCTACAGTTCCAAATCAGACATCATCAATGTGGCCTTACTTTCCTCCCCTCTATGGCCATCCATAATCCCAAACTTTTATACACTTGAGAAGAACATGCGCAGAGGCAATGATTCAGATGAACAACACTTTGCTCAATGGCTTTGTGAAGTAGCGAAAGGCTTGTTGAATGACACAGATGACAATATCATCATTCCTGACCTGTTTCTCTGTCCCTCTAATAACCTATCCATGCTCATTGATCACACATATCCTGATGTGGGCAGCCTGCACAACATGCAATACTTCCATGAGCATTGTATCCTTGCTTCTTGCAATTGAGAAGCTAATGAAATAAATGACTCTGTTCTGGACAAATTTCCTGGACAAGTTCACAATCTCTGGGCAATCAACAAGGCAATTGACCCTGACACTGGAATGGCAATGGATAAAGGTTATCCCTCTGAAGTCCTTCATAGTGCCAGTCCCTCAGGGTTTCCTCAAGCTCACCTGAAACTGAAAATAGATTGCCCCATCATTGTGTTGTGAAACATGCACTCTGAAGAAGGCATTTGTAATGGTACCAGAGGAATCATCACACAAATTAGTACCCGAATCATTGAAATCCTCTTACACAATGGAGAAACATACTTACTTCCCCATGTAAAACTTATCTCATCTGATGGCCAGCTACCCTTCCATCTCCATCAACGCCAATTTCCAATTGCCCTCTCTTTTGCCATCACAATCAACAAGTCTCAAGGTCAATCTTTCTCAACATTAGGCATTGATTTATAAGTCCCTGCCTGTGGTCATAGGCAACTATATGTTGCACTGTTAAGAGCCAGATCTTATAAAACCATGAAATGTATTCTCAACAATGACATGACCCCATATACAAAGAATGTAGTATATTGTGAAGCGATTCTGTAAAACAACATATCCATCTTTCCCACTGCTTAGTGTACAATGTCCCCTCCCAAATACATTCACTCTGTCCTCACATATGATCTTATATCTTGAAGTAAACCCCTCCCACAAATGCAAATGTGACCTTGCAACTACCCAGGTTCTGAACTCCTACTGTCACAGTAAGCTCACTGTGCATTTCATACTATCACACATGCATCCCTAGCCCCTATCTCACTCTTTCCCACAATGCACCAATGATTGCGATGACGATGACATCCCCCCCCCCCCAGAACAGTGTATTTATCAGTGCAGGCGATGCTTTGACATCCCCAAATTGCTCCACAAGAAGACTTCACTTTCATCACTTTCAATGCCACATTCTGCTGCTCTTACCCCATTGAGGGCACACACATGCATGCAAGCCTCTTTTACATTAAAAAGGATGAACGTGAACATCAGTGTTTTGACAGGTTGCTTGACCCACCTTGGACCAGCTGGTACAACACCCTAAAGTTAGCAAGTTGCCATGTCCACAGGCCATGTCTAAATCCTCTACAATCTCCTCACAGAGTGAT
>Ga0137385_10006508_pt1 | contig 10273 bp, 8 predicted proteins | sample SagtaG_FD_104921 | JGI IMG/M metagenome (GOLD analysis project Ga0137385, IMG submission 104921) | Vadose zone soil microbial communities from Sagehorn Ranch, Mendocino, California, USA - Sage2_R_80_16 metaG | ecosystem: Environmental > Terrestrial > Soil > Vadose zone | place: USA: California... | reverse complement strand
GGCCTTTGATCGGTACGGTTCGGACAGTCGCTCGCTATCACGGAGGGTGCACCCAGACCGATCCATCGAACAGATGTCGAGCTCGGCGTGACGCTCGCCGCACGGCGTCGTTTCATACCCTGCTCAGCGTCGCCACCAAGCGCCGCGCGTCTGGCGACGGCGAGCCGACAGCCACCGGCGCGCTCGACTACACGCTAAACAATCACGCTCCGCTACGGGATCTCTTCGCTCTGCGCGCACATCCGGCTCGATCTGTACTCTAGCGTTGGCGCTACGCAGTCTTCTCGGCCGTGCGCGAGAACCGCCGTTCTGCGCGCTTCGCCAGTCGCCGATGCCTGCGGCGGTGCCCGGTGCCGATGGAACATTCTGTGGCCGCCTGCCGGTGCTGTCGGGCGAGCGGCACTTATGGCTCCGGTGAGCGTCCGTCAGATCCGACGTAGCCCGGTAGCCGATGTGAGTGAATTGACGCCGGGGTTGGTGGTTTGGTGCTGAGGGCATTCCGCGGTGTGTTGATGATCTTGCAGAGTAGCCTGTGCTTGAGCCGTCAGCGGCCTGCGCCGAGTCATCATTGTCCTTCCCCGGGCGCAGCGGGTAGCCGGTTCTACGCAGGCTGGGTTGTTGTGGTGTACATCGAGTCGATGACCTCGGCGTACTTGGCTGCGATCGGCCGGCGCTTGAGTTTCATGGTGGGCGTGAGCTCATCGCCGCCGGGTTTCCAGAAGGCCGGCACGATGGCGAAGCGCTTGATCTGCTCCACCCGGGACAGCTTGCCGTTGCCGGCCTGGACCGCGGCCTCGACGGCGGCGTGGATGGCTGGATGGGCGGCAAGGGAGGCGGCGGAGGTGTCGCTGGCGCCGTGGTGCGCGGCGAACGGGCCGGCAGCGTCGGGGTCGAGCACGATCAGCGCGGCAACGTAGGGCCGCCGGTCGCCGATGGCCACCACCTGGCCGATCAGCGGGCTCGCGGCGAGGACGGCGGTTTCGATGTTGGCCGGGGACATGTTCTTGCCCGCCGCGTTGATGATCAGGTCTTTCTTGCGGTCGATGATCCGCACGTAGCCGTCGGCGTCGATGGCGGCGATGTCGCCGGTGTGCAGCCACCCGTCCGGGTCGATGAGGGCCTCGGTCAGGTCGGGCCGGTTCAGGTAGCCGGGGGTGGCCAGCGGCCCGCGGGCCAGGATCTCGCCGTCGCCGGCGATCGCGACCTCCATGCCAGCGTAGGGGCGGCCGACCGTGCCGAGCTTGAATTCGGCGGGCGTGTTGGCGGTGAACGCCCCGGTGGTCTCGGTCATCCCGTAGACGTCGAGGATCTTCATGCCCAGCCCGGCGAAGAACGCGGCCACATCCGGGGGCAGCGGGGCCGCGGCGCTGAACACCGAGACGGCCTCGCCCACGCCGAGCAGGCCGCGGATCGGCCCGAGCACCTGCTCGTCCGCCGCCCGGAACTGCGCCTCGAGCTCCGGCGGCGTGGCCTGCCCGTACTGGCAGCTCTGTACGTAGCGGCGGGCGATGCCCATGGCCTGGGCCACGGCGGCCCGCTTGCCCTCGTCCTGCTCGGCGGCCAGCAGGGCCTGGATGCCGGCCCGGATTTTCTCCCACACCCGCGGCACGCCGAAGAACGCGGTCGGGCGCACCTGCCCGATCACCCGCACCAGCTGCGCCGGGTCAGGGCAGAAATGCACGTCACTGACGGCGCCGATAGCCAGGTAGATGCTGAACATCCGCTCGGCGATGTGCGCCAGCGGCAGGTAGGAGACCCAGCGGACCCGCGGCACGACGACACCCATCCGCTCGGCCGCCGCCATCTCGTACAAGATGTTCTGGTGGGTGAGCACGACGCCCTTGGGGTTGCCGGTGGTGCCCGAGGTGTACAGCAGGGCCAGCGGGTCACCGGGCTTGATCGCTGCCACCCGGGCCGTGATCTCATCCGGGTCGGCGGCGAGCCGTTCCCGGCCCAGCGCCATCAGGCCGTCCCAGGTCATGTACCGGTCACCGGCCGGGCAGGCCACCGGGTCCCGGACGATGATCGTGGTGAGCCCCGGCAGCTGATCCAGGACCGGCTGCCAGCGGGCCAGCTCGGCCGCCCCGTCGAGCACCGCGATCCGGGCATCACAGTCCGCGGCTACGTACCCGATCTGCTCCGGCGCCAGCGTGGCATACAAGGTCACCCCCAGGCCGCCCGCATGGACCGCGCCGAGGTCGGCCAGCACATGCTCGCTGCGGTTCGGGAGCATCAGCGCGACCCGCTCGCCGGGCGCCAGCCCCAGGGCGGCGAACCCGGCTGCCACCTCCAGCACCCGCTGCCGCACCTGCGACCAGGTCAGGGACTGCCAGCCGTTCCCGGCGCCGGCACCGGCCTCATCGGAATACGCCCGGACATCACCGGACGTCTCGGCGACGTGCCGCAACTCATCGCACAAGGTGCGGCCCGCGGTCACACCCTCGATCTCAGCCCGCCGCCGGACTATGTCGCTGCTCACGGTTCCCCTCCACCTCCCCGCCCGGGCCGCCCGCCAGCCCGGGACCAGACACGCGCCCAGGCCAAGCCGCCGTCATGACCGCTGCTGGCTGCGCGAGCAAGTTGCGTTTGCCGAATCTGGGCCATCAGCTCTCGACGATCGAGGCTGTGACCGAACCCCCCGGTTGTTGGCCTGGCTATGGTCTAAGAAAGTCTGATCCTCCCGAAGCCGCGAATCAACCCCGCAGCAGGACCGCCGGGCGGGCGGATCGCCGGTCAATCGTGCGGATGGGGCTGGACGAGGGGGAGGAAGATCTCGTCGACGATCCCGGTCTCGCCGCCGCCGTTCTGGCGTTCCGCTGGGAACCCCAGCGGCCGGCCCAGCGACGCGGCCCCCGGACAGCCCACAACGCGGCATCGCCGGGCACGGCGCCATGATCCGAGGGTGTCACGGGCATCCAGGTCCTCGAACGCCACACCACGCTAAGTTAGCTCGCTGCCACAGACTCCAGTTCTTCTGGCGTGTGGTAGCGGGTCCCGACCTGAGCCGCCTTCCCGGGATTCCGCGTGCGCCAGATCGCGTAGTAGCCAGCGCCGATCGCGGTCCAGGCCAGGAACACGTAGGGCAGCCAGACATAGGCGCCGCTAAGGGCGGGGAATACGTTGCCGGGAATGTACTGCGGCAGCCAGTTGGCCCAGAATACGAAGGCCATGATCGCGGCGCCAAGCAGGCCCAGTACCCAGGCCAGCGAGGCCGGCGAACCGGCCCGGCGCAGGAAGACCGGGGCGCCTATGCCAACCAGTGCGTACCCGAGCATAAAGCCGAAGGTCGCAACCCGCTAATTACATGTCCTCACGTTTGGCGGCTTGCCGGGAGTGCGGCCCGCCAGTATCGGCATATCGGGTGAGGGGTGGCTGCTAAGGAATCCGTTCGGCTTACAGTAAGTAGAAATCCCATAGCCGCAGGACATTGCCGGCCGGTCATGAAGGCGCACGCCGAAGAGCTCAGTCCTGGTGGTGGCAGTGCCCCGCCGGCGGCACGTCGAGGGCGGGGTTGCCGTCGAAGAACCCGTCGGCCCTGAGCTGGAACCCGACGCGGGTAACCGGCATCACCGGCCAGTCCTCCGGGCGCACCACGTGGTGAGCGGTGAACGTGTGCCAGAGCACCAGGTCAGTGTTCTCCAGCGGGCGGTCGGCCGCGGTCCAGGCCGGCAGGCCATCCCCGCCGGGATGCTGGTTGGGATAGTCACCGGCCGGGAACCGCTGATCGGGATCGTACGCGGTGACCCACAGGTGCCTGGTGGCGAACTGGGCCCGCCGCATGACGTGGGTGTCGGGCTGACAGAAGGGCAGGACGCTGTCCTGGGGCATCAGCTTGTAGGCGACCGGCTCGCCGGTGGCGTTCGGCCGGCCGGGGTTGGTGATCTTCCAGTAGCGGGCGGCGCGCCCGTCAGCCACCCGCTGCGCCTCGGACTCGCGGCGCAGCGGGGTCTGCCGGACCACCCAGGCGTTGCCATGCGGGTTCCCGGGGCCGGGCGGCAGCGCCACAGAGTCGCACTCATAGACGGTGTTCTGCGGGCCATCGACCATCATGTCCAGCCGTACGCAGAAGATGTGCTGGTGGTTGGGACCGTAGAGCTGGGGGGCGACCAGGGTGCCGTGGGCCGGCTTCTGTCCCTCGGGCAGGGCCCCGTTGGAGATCACGCCGGTCAGCTTGACCTCGTATTCGATGGTGCCGTCCTGGTAGAGGTACCAGAAGTAGCCGTACTCGTAGTTGCCGACGGTGGCGATCATCGAGACCACCAGCCGCCGCGAGCGCCGGACCTCGGTCTTGCCGCTCCGCCAGTCGGCGTGCTTCCACGAGATGCCGTGGTCTTCCTCGTGCAGGCAGATCGCGTTCTTGATCAGCTGCGGGTGGCCGTCGTTGTCGTTCAGCCAGGCGTCGAAGTAGCGGATCTCGCCCAGGCAGTCGCAACCCAGCTCGAGGCTGTTGGCCAGTACCCCGATGCCGTATTCCCCCATGTCGAAGACGTTCTTGCGGTAGTGCGCCGGACTCGGGTCGCCGTAGGGGATGAACATCTCCGCGAGCGAGGCGCGATAGATGAGCGGCCGGAGTGTTCCCTGGTCCTGGTAGCTCACCAGGTAAAGGACCAGCCCCTCGCGGGGGGTGAAGCCGACCTGGAACCGCCATTTCTGCCAGCTCACCTCGTGTCCGTCCACGGTGAAGCTGGTGCCTTCCGGCTGGGCGATCTCCACCGGCGTCAGATCCTGCCGGGGGCCGTCGGGGAAATGCGGCACGTTTCCGGCGTCGCGGATCCCTTCGGAGGTGTAGTTGCCGCTGCGGGGCGGCAGGGGCACCACCCCGTGGTCCTCGATATCCACCACCTCCATGCGGTCGAGGTCGAAGCGGACGATCAGGCCCTCGACCGGGCGGGCGTATCCGTTGTCGTCGGGATCCCCCTGGCGCACCCAGGTCAGCGGCCGGACGAACCGGCCGTGGCCTGCGTCGTCCTCGGGGCCGTTGTAGCCGACTGACCAGGGGTCGATCATCACCATGTCGAAGTCGGTGATGCCACGGCGGCGCATCGCCTCCTGCCAGCGGGCGTCCTTCCTGACCGCCTCCTCGGTGGCCAGGAACTCTTCGAGCATGACCGCCGGCTGGACGCCGGGCACCTCCCGCCATAGGCGCACCTCGGCGGCGGTGATCGAGACCACCGCCTCGTAGGTCCTGCGTTCGGCCCGCTCCCGGATCACGACATGCGCCTCGCGCTCGAATGCCTCGCCCCGCTGGTAGCGCAGGACCGCGTCCTTGGCTGGTTCCCGCAGCGTGACGTAGACGAAGCGGGCGCTCGCGGCCAGGCCGCGGTCCCGCTTGAGGACCCGGCTGGCGGTCTCGATCTCCTCCGCCGTCAGCGGCTCCAGCGGATGCCGAACCTCCACCCTGGCGTGCTCAGCCGTCTTCACCATCCGCTCCTTCCCTGCCTCCCGAAGCCACGGACACTCGCAGACGGCAGTGGGCGTCATGCCGCCGACCGCGACGAGAAGCTGGCCGGAGCGGCTCACGGTCTCCATGCGCGCCGGGAACCATGCAGATTTGGGCGGTTCCTCCCGGTCTTACCGCAGACAAATTGGTACGTCAAGAGGATGAATTCATCCTTCGCAGCGACCCGGCAATAGTCCTCCAGCTATTCGCGGATACTTGAGCGCTGAGGCAGTCGCGCTGCCAGCCCCCGCCGATCTCAGGCCGGCCGCCCGCGCACACATGGCCCTTGTATCAAACGGACTATTCGACTTATTTGATGTACACTTCGAAGCTGAACCTCTGTAATCTGCGGCAGCCCTAGCCTGGCGGTTTCGTGACGGGCGGCGGGGGGCTTCACCTCTCAACTGGGAAGTGCTTCGAACCGGGGGAATAGAGCTTGTCACAAGGGTCCATTCCGCGTCGGCCCTGGGGCACTTCCATGTAGCCTGCCGCCGCCCGCCCCGGGATCGACCTCGGTGAAAGCCGGCCCGGAGGGCGCGCGGTTGGTATCAGTTGGCGATGGATACATGCCGGCGCACGGCCGCCGGGTCGCCGAGCAGAGTGAGCATGCAGCTGGCCAGGTCGGCGCGCGAGATCGTGAATCCGTGTGGCAGGTTGCGGTCGATCGCGGTGCGGTAGGTACCCTTGGCGGCTTTGCCGGTCAGCGAGGGCGGGCGGAAGATGGTCCAGTCCAGGTCGCTTTCCCGGATCTCCTCCTCGCCGCGGCGCATGTCGGCGCAGACATGGCGGAGGAACGTGCGCCGTGCTACGGGCTTGAGCAGGTAGCGCAGGTAGGGGCTTTCGCCTTCGTCGGCGACGACGGAGCCGCTGACCTGCAGGAGCCGGCGGGTCCCGGTTGCCTGCATGGCCTTGATGATGCTGCGCAGGCTGTCCTGGATGACCGTGGTGGGGCCGGTGCCGCGGGGGCCTACCGCGGAGATTACGGCGTCCGCGCCCGCTATGGCCGGGCTGATCGAGGCGGGGTCCATGACGTCGGCGGTGACGGTCCGCAGCTGCGGGCGGGCCGGGACGGCCAGGCGGGCCGGGTCGCGGACAACCGCCGTGACGTCATGACCGGCCGCAAGCGCCTGGTCGACGAGGCATGTTCCGGTGGCGCCTGTCGCGCCGAGGATGGTGAGTTTCATCGTGTTCGCCTTTCCTGGGTTCAGTTCGGTGTGCGCTAGCCCGAGGTGCCGGCTGGGCCGGGTCTCCGGTACATTGGTTCTGCAACTCATATAATACGGAGATCATATCATATGGAAACGGTATCACCGGCAAGCGGGCCGGATGAGGCACGGCACCGCAGGCGGCTGAACCGCGCGATCAAGGAGTCACTGCGCGACCTAGGCGCCCAGCTGGCCATGCTCAACCACAATGTCGGCGCGCGCCTGGACCTCAAGGCGGCTGACCTGGAATGCCTTGATCTCATCACCCGGTACAGCCCGCTCAGCCCGAGCGCCCTGGCCCAGCGGGCCGGACTGCACCCCGCCACCTTGACCGGCATCCTGGACCGGCTCGAACGCGGCGGCTGGATCGACCGCGACCGCCACCCCTCCGACCGCCGCGGTGTCGTCCTGCGGGTAGCGCCCGGCCGCGGCGCGGAGATCCTCCGCCTCTACCTCGTCGACTCCGGGATGAACACCGCGATGGACCAGATCTGCGCGGACTATGACGACGAGGAACTCGAGCTCCTCGACGGCTTCCTGCGCCGCACAGCCGACGCCGGCCGGACCGCCGCCCAAAGGCTCGCCGGACGCTGACACGCGAGAGCATGCCGGCATCGAGCCAGGTCCGGCCGGTGAATCCGGCTCGGGCTCGGCAGGGCGTGGTTACCGAGCCCAGCGCATGATCAGCAGGTCGCGCCTTGCCGCCAGCTCGATCAGTCCGCGGCGGGTCCTGGGCGACACCGGCCCGAACGGCGCGCGCGTCCGGTCCGAGGCGATGATGCCGCCCTCGGCCAGCAGGATCTTCTGCGCGCGCAGGCCACACTGGCGGTTCTCGAAATGGATGAGCGGTAGCAGGTCTTCCCAGGCGCTTACCGCGCCGGCCCGGTCACCTGACAGGTAGCCGCGGACGATCTGGCCGAGTTCGGCGGGGACCGTCGAGCTCGGCATGGTGCCCCTGGCCCCGGCGTCCAGGTCCGGGATCAGCGTGACTGACTCCTCGCCGTCGAAGGGGCCAGGCAGGCTGTCGCCGAGGGCGCTGACCAGCGCGTGCAGCTTGTCTGCGGCCTGTGGCACCTCGATCTTGGCGTACTGCACCTGGGGCACCTGCCGGACCAGGTCGATCAGCAGGCTTACCGGCAGCGGCGTGGACGACAAGGGCGCGTCCTGCACCATGACCGGGATGTGGATCGCGTCCGCCACCTGCTTGAAGTACTCGATCACGGCGGGTCCGGGAACGGTAAGCGTGGCCCCGAAGAAGGGCGGCATGATCATCACCATCGCCGCGCCCATGTCTTGCGCGGCGCGGCTGCGCGCGGCGGCGACCCGCACACTGTAATGGCTGGTGGTGATGACCACGGGGAGCCGTCCCGCGACCCGCTCCAGCAGCGTGCGGGCGATTGCGTCGCGTTCGGCGTCGGTCAGGGAGAACTGCTCGGAATAGTTGGCGAGCAGGCACAGCCCGTCGACCCCGGCGTCCATCAGGTAGTCCACGACGCGCACCGTGCCGCCCAGGTCAACGGTCTGGTCGTCGTGGAAGATCGTCGGCACAACCGGCACGACGCCGGTCAGCGGAGCAGCCATGTGCGGGTTCTCCAGGTGGGCTCATACGTTCATGTCCGGTAGCCATCAGTCTGACCCCAGTGGCTCGGCCACCACCCAGCCGCCCAGGCCGGAACCCGCACCCTTCCGCCGCCACCCGGGTACCTCCGAAGACCTCGCAGCACACAACGCGGCACCCATGTGAGCGCGTTTCCGCGGAAGCGGTTTGTGAAATTCTGCACAAGACGCTTCCGCGGAAACGTCGCGGCTACCAGTTTGCAGGCGTTATCCGGCGGGTTCGATGCTGGGCGGTAGCCAGGCGTGGCCGTTGAACAGGTCGCGGAGGGCGCCGGGTTTGCTGATGCCCATTTCGCGGCGGTGGACAGGTAGGCCGACTGGAGGCCGGTACGCGTGAGGCGGCGAATCTGCCGGTTCTCACTAGCCAGCGGGCGGATCGCCGGGCCGGGCCGTCGGAGTGCTTGTTGCTCCGCCAGGCAGGGACGGGCAGGCCCCGGCTGGTCAGTAGCGGGCCGGGCGGGCTGGCTGGGTCCATGCCAGCGGATCGAGGGTGCCGTTGACGGCGGCTTCGGCGACATCGGTGAGGCGCTGGTGGCTGTCGCGGGCGTAGCTCAGCAACAGGGAGAAGGCCTCCGCCATGCCGACGCCGGCGCGCTCTGAGACCACGCCTTTGGCCTGCTCGATTGCCGCGCGGCTGGTTAGGGCGTTAGCGAGCTGCTCGTTCAGGCTCTGGGCTTCGGCGGTGGCACGATGCTGCACGATGCTCAAAGTGGCAAGGTCGGCGAAGGCCCGGGCGACGATGATATCCGCTTCGTCCATCGGGGTCTGCGTGACCCTGAGCAGGCTCAGGGCGCCGAGAGTCATCTCCCGCCACCGCAGCGGCAGGGCGGACGCCGACTGGAAACCCGCTTCGAGTGCGGCCTTGGAGAACGACGGCCAGCGGTCGGACCCGGCCGCCAGGTTCTCGTGTTCGACGCGCTCGCCGGTGCGGAAGGCGTCAACACAGGGGCCTTCCTGGGCCTGGAGCTCGAACAGCTCCAGCAGGCGCATCGCCTCACTGGACGAGGCCACCAGCCCCAAGGTGCCCTCGGGATGGATCAGCATCACTGGAGAGGCCAGCATCACCCCGGCGGCGGAGACGCCGAGCAGGTCGACGCACCGATCCGCTAGCCCAGTCAGCAGGTCTACGACGTCGTAATCCCCGACCAGGGTGTCGGCCATCTTGACCAGCGCCCGGACCACGTCGGCTTCTCGGGTCATCTCAACTCACCCCCCGAGCCCGGCGGCCCGTCACGGCCTGGCGGGACGCCGGTGCAGGCCCCGGCCGAAGGGACCCATTCTAGCAGCGGCCTGTCTCCGCCGTAGCGGGCCGGGCGGGTGGGGTGCACCGCAGCCGGAGCCTGCGGGCGACGACGTCCCCGGCCCCATCGGCGAGCCGACGATCGTTGCTGAAGGCGTCCACCCGCGGGCGGATGAGCGCCTCGGTGACGCTGACCCCCAGCTGGACAAAGACCATGCCCGCCGTGTTGTGCACCATTAACGGCCAAGAGCAGCCCGGGCCAGATCGATGGGCAATCCAGCATCTCGGTCAGACGATCGACGCCATGCTGAGCGGAGGATCGGATGCGGCGGGTATTCAGGACGGCACCGGACGGGCTGGCCGGGCCCAGGCCACGGGATCCAGGGTGCCGTCGATGGCGGCCTGGGCGACATCGGTGAGGCGCAGGTTGTGGTTGCGGGCGTAGGCCCGCAACCGGGAGAAAGCCTCGGCCAGGTCGACGCCGACCCGCTCGCAGATCACCCCCTTGGCCTGCTCGATCACCACCCGGCTGGTCAGGGCGGCGGACAGCTGCTCGTTCATGCGCTGGGCCTCGGCACTGGCGCGATGCTGCACGATGCTGACGGTGGCCAGGTCCGCGAAGGCCCGGGCGACGATGACGTCCGCCTCATCCATCGGCACCCGGGTAACGCCGAGCAGGTTCAGCGCGCCGAGGGTCACCTCCCGCAACCGCAGCGGCAGCGCGGACGCCGAGGCGAACCCGGCCTGCAGGGCGGCGGCGGAGAACGACGG
>Ga0137385_10006500_pt1 | contig 10281 bp, 14 predicted proteins | sample SagtaG_FD_104921 | JGI IMG/M metagenome (GOLD analysis project Ga0137385, IMG submission 104921) | Vadose zone soil microbial communities from Sagehorn Ranch, Mendocino, California, USA - Sage2_R_80_16 metaG | ecosystem: Environmental > Terrestrial > Soil > Vadose zone | place: USA: California... | reverse complement strand
TCCCTTTCTTCTCGGTAGTTTCTTCGTTTGCCGGAACGTCAATCACATCTTCATCCACCAAGTCGCTGACGTGAACCGCTCCGGCCATTTCCAGATTGTGAACCGAACGGAAGAAATTACGAGCGAACATATATTGATCTCGCGTAACCCATTCTGCGTTGTCGATCCTCGGCACCCAACAAGGTTGCTTCTGCTTCGTGTCCCAAAAAGACGTAGCCTTGAAAACGCAACCGAACAAGTCAGGAGCATTATCGCGCATCAAGTAAAGCCGATTAAGCATCTTCCCGGCATTCATCCCGCTTCTTTGCGCTCCCCACACGCACCAATCATCTGACGTTGGAACGTAGTCGCGTTCTGGCAACGGAAGAACATGGTATGCCATAATATCACTGCAAAGCGGCGGCTCACCATCAACCCACTTCGCGTAATCGCACTTCCGGCAAGTCCCACCAGGGTCGCCAACTCCGATAATCCCATTCTCCGAACGGCATAGCGGTCCGCCGCTGCCAGTAAATACTTCCGGCATGCGCGCACGCTTGTTCCACTTCAACAGTGGGATGAAAAAAACTTCGTTCCCGAAAATCTGTTTTGTCATCGTGTTATAAAACAGGCCGGGTTCAAGACCTTCTATGTACCGCTCGGTATTCTGTTTCTTCGCAGCCCGCGTCGTTTCTTGGGCGAGCTGGAAACGGGCCAATGCGATGTCTGAAGGACCGATACGCTCTGCCCCGAGCGGCGCGCCTTCGTGCTGTATATAGTCCGGTACGCTACTCGTGACAAGCGCTCCGCGATTCTCGATCTTCACAATCTGTTGTGGCTTCGTTTGCGGTGATGCTGTCTTTGATGATGTACTTCTCGGTGCTTGTTGTTGTTTCATTTGCGTGACTCCTCTTCGTTTCCCCACGATTTAACTCCAAAATCTTCTCCATAGTTGCGGCTTGCCGAGCACGATGGCTATTAGCTTACATCCTTTGACGCATCTTGGGATATTTTTCTCAGGAAAACATGGGAATATCCACTCTGAGCCATCGTCCAGCTTCGCGCGCTCGCCACAAGCTATCTGGCTGGAGATATGTCGAGCATCTTCAAGATGGCACCTTCCATCAGTACGAGGCTTGAACCAATGCTTACCGCTGTCAGCTGAACAGCCAACATGTGGTGGAATTGTAGAAATGGCTGAAGGCCGTACTTGCTTGTGAGCGCAGCCGTAAAGCAGAATCGACAACAGGACCATGTATCTCATTTCTTCCTCCGCAATCTCCACTCCCAATATTTCTCCCGCCAGTACTGCCAAAGCTCCTTCAGGGATGGCCACATCTAGACCTCGACCTGGATGCAGGATAAATCATCCCGAAGTAGACGCAAAATGCTATCCACGCGAGCAGCACAATTTCAGCCATCACTTTTCATCTACTTTAGCCAACTCGGCGGAAGGTTTCGCAGCAGCCAAGAGAGCGTTCAAGCGTAACAACAAAGTTACTCGCGTGATGTCATCTGCATCGTAACCAATCATTGCCTCATTCAACTGCTCCGCGCTCAGGCTGGCAGGTGAGGGTGCGATGGGCCTGTCTGGATAGGGCGCGAATGCTGAATGGGCTAGGGCAATGTCAGACTGTCCCGCCATGACAGTTTCAGGCTGGCTAGGCCCGCTCGCAACTTCTCGCGCATGAAACTCGTTGACTATCTCATTTCCAAGTCCGCTCAGAAACGCCTGCCCTTCTCCTGCCACGGCAGTGCGCGCGGCGGCTATCGCTGCGTATGCTCTCTCGAAAAGAGCTTGCCAGTGTTCACACAAGGCTATTTGTCGATTGCCGCACAGGGCACAGTCGTAGGACAGCCCGTCAAAGGTGAGTGTTGGAATTGAGTCGGCTGGTGTGGGTGCCGTGGCAGTGCATGTGTCATCATCTAGCTCCACCGCGAATAACGGGCGTACTTGAGGCTTGAGTATGAATGCTCCTTTTACGTGCCCACGGGAGCACGTTGGACTGATTTGTGCTGGAATGCACCCGCATTCGGCTGGCGCGGGTGCCGTGGCAGGGCGCGATGTAGTGTGAGGACAATCGGATTTGTGCTGCATCTCCTCAATGTTCCATGCTTCTGCCCTACACGTCCGACAACGCAACCGGTCCCAAATTTTGTCGCACCAGTGAGGCAAGACTGGTGCAGGTGGCGCAGACTCACTGGCGAGCAGGGCTTCGAGTTCGTCAGCGGCACGTTCAAATCCCTCGGCAATATCTCGCTCAGATTCGGTGAGATGCCCGGTATTTGGCTTACGCCACTTCGCTATCTTCATTTCGAGTGCTGTTCGTAAGTCACTCATGGCTTGCGCTCCTCAAATATCGCTCTCAAAACTATTGTGAGCGCGGCACCCGCCAGCGCGCCGAGCATGAACATAACCAGGGCTAGGTTCTTGACCTGCTCCATTGTGAAAGTCTCACTCATGGCTTTGGGTCTCCTTTGCGGCCTCTTGCCGCCTACGCTCGACAATCTTCCGCGCACTCACGAATCGCTTGCTGCACGTCGTAGTTCATTCTCTCTCCTTTTCGGGATGGAGTGTAAATATCTCCGAATTACATATCCGACAATACGTACAGCGGCCGGAATGTATGAGTTTATCGCCTTCCATCACGCCATCGTTTTGGTCGAAGCCGTGGCTGTTATCCTTGAGACTATGGTGACAGTCAGGGCAAATGGAAAGGGCTGCTTGGTCGAGGGCGGCGAGGCGCTCCACTATAATCTCCGGAGCTTCACACAAGAAGTTTGGCAGTCCAGGCCGCTCGTGTGCCCATTCGCCCGACTGTTCATCTCGAAATAGTTCCGCACCATCTTTACATGCTGGACATTCCTCAGCCGCCATTTCTCTCAACAGGGCCAGTCGTGCTTCGGCTTGGACGCGGGGAGTTAGATATTCTTCGTAAGCTGCCAAAAATTCTATTAGACCCTCCCCGTAGACGGTCAATGCGCGCAAGCCATCCTCTCCATCTTCGTGCCCACCACCTCCATGAATCAGCCACTCCCTCGCCCGTTGCTCCAGTAAGTTAGCGGTCATGGCCATCACTCTCCGTCGCCATTCACGCCGCGCACGGTGAGCTTCGTCTTAATGAAAACTTTTGTTCCCGGTATCGTTGGTTTTCCGCTTACTAGCCGTTCATTGTTCATGCCGTTCAAAGTCTGGTAATTCACGCTCAACAAGTCCGTGAGCTTGTTTTTCTTTATCCATGCGAAGATCGCAGCACGATCCTCGACGCTTGTGTACGGCGTATCTTTGATCGAAACGTAACCGCCAGCAGCGAGGTCGATCTTCTGAAGGCCGTTTTCTTCGAGTGCTTCGACGCCGAGCTGACTGATCGCTTCGAGTTCGATGTTATATTGCGCGATGCGCTCTTCGAGTTCTTTCTTTTTCAAATCAATATCCGCATAAGCCCGCGCCAAGAAAGCAGCATTGGCATGCTGGCCGTTAACGGTTCCGATGAATTCCATCTTCCAAGCGTTGACTTTATCAGCCCATTCTTTTGGCTGCTCAAATGCCGGCAATTTACTTCGAAACGCAGTGTACTTGCCCATTAGATCGTCCTCCCCACGAAACAAATTACCCCTAAAATCTTTCTCTTCACGCGCCCCGCCGTCCATTGCTTGCCGCGCGGACAGCCAAGAACACCAGGACGCTTCGTGATGCCGTTCCGCACGCGCCAGAGCTTCATGTAGCGAGTAGCGTAAGCGCGCTGCTTTGATGGGCACATCACGAACACCCGCTCGTCGAGCCGCAATTCTCGCACTTGTAGCATGAGCCGTTCACGGTCATCAGCATGCCGCAAAAGACGCAGATCGGAGCATCTATAATAGACAGTTGGCGCGCTGTTATTATTTCCTCTCCAGGCACGAGAACGAGGTCTGCTTTCCGTACTTGCACGCTCTCGCCCCGCGCCAGCTTGTCGAGTATGAACTGCGTCACGGTGAGGGTCTTGACTGCCATTTTCTACACTCACCTTTGCATTGCACATGTCCGCATTTTCCGCAAGTTTTCCCATGCACGGCTTCATCGATGGAAAATCCCATGCTTCTCCCATGCCGTTCCGCGGCGCGCTGTTCAAGTTCGAAGATCGCGCCTTCGATGTTGAGACGAGCCAAGTGCGTGTGTTCGCTGGGAATTTGTCCGTTCACGTAAAGCAGCCTATCAACGCAAGCGCGAAGAACTTCTTGAACGTTCGTACCTTCATGTGCTGATTTGTTTCCTGGGTACATCGCGCCTTTGCGCTTGACGAACGTTAGCGTTTGCTTGCGTTTTCCGTCAAGGTGCGCAAGTTCGTAGCTATGACCTGGATCAAGGACTTTCATTTCGCTTGGCCTCGGTGCTCCATGCAATATGCTTTGCGCTTGATGATGAACGAAGTGAGTTCCGTGCAGCCTGGCACGCTACATGGTATCTCAGCGCCGCGTGGGTCGCTGGAGACCGGCGCTTCTCCCACGCCATCGGCTTTCACGATCCAAACGTGCTGTGCGGCTTCGGCGATCAATTCTACTCCCACGATCTGCTTATATACTTCTTTCAACGCTTCAAGCGTTGGCGCGGAGATCGCAACATGCTTACCGTAGTTCGTCCATGTAGCAGTGTAAGCATCGAACGCTTTCTTGCCGCTCGGCGTCGAGAGGGAACGGAATTGTGTGGTGCGGGGGACTGTCATTCCGACTCCAAGACACGCCGCCACGCCTTGCATGTCATCTCCGCCAGGTCGCGCTTCGAGCGCAAGCACTCCAGTACGTGCGCGTCAACGGTACGCTGGCCTCGCGGCCCGACCGCGACAATATCGACGTACGTGACCGGATTATTCTGCCCGATCCTATGGCAGCGATCTTCGCTCTGAATCCTGTCTGTGTGACTGAAGCTGTTGCTTAGATAGACCGCCATGCTCGCTGCCGTGAGATTAAGGCCAAATCCTCCGGCATGTTGCTGGGCTATCAGCACCCTGCGATTCGGAGACATTTGAAAACTTTGTACTTCGTAGCTCCGATTCTTGGGCTGTTGGCCTCCGAATACGCCATAGACTTCGATCTTCGTCGCAAGCATCTGCTGCAAACGTTCGCGCTCGCGGCGCCAGCGGCACCAGATGATTACAGCTTGTTGAGAGGAGAGTTCGCTGCCGAGAAGTTCGGAAACGAGCCAGTTCAGCTTCTCACTTGAAACATCACGTACAGCAGACAGGTCATCGTTTACGTTTATCTCGCCGCCAAACGGTGCTGCTCCCACATGCCCGCTTGTCAACTGGCACAGTCTCAGTATCCGCACCACTGCGTTCGACTCCGGCCTAATTTCTGCGTCGGGCAAAGCTAGTAAGGCGTCTCTACGCAGCTCTTGATAAATCTTCCACGTAGCTTCGGTAAGCTGAACTTCTCGCGTCACGTATGTTTTCGGAGGTAAGTCGAGGCACTCCGCCTTCGTCCGCCGCAAGACGTAGGGCGCGAATCGCTTTGTCAGTTCGTTGAGATTCTGATAGCCAACGACTTGCTGGAAACGCAGAGCGCCCATGTTCATCATCTTGAGAACGGCGTAGCGGGCACGGAAGTGATACCAGTTGCCGAATCCTTTCAGCGGTCCTGAACCATTTGGCTTGTAATTGTGACCGTTACCTTCACTAGGACTCATCACCGTTGCTTGCCCATACAAGTCCAGCGGGCTGTTCGCTATCGGCGTGCCAGTCAGAAGCCAGCGGTACTCGCAGCAGCTTGCTATTCCAGCGCTTGCTTTCGTTTGTTTCGCTGTGCGATTCTTGAGGAAACTGCTCTCGTCGCAAACAAGCAAAGTCTTTCCGCTTACGCACCATTCAGCGAGTGTCTTCGCATGGCGCTTCTGAGGAAGCAGCGCGTAGCTGACAACACAAAGCGGCAAGCAATTGATGTGCTCAGCGAACTTCTCACCAACGATTTTCTGATCGTCTGCGTAGTAGCGGCACCAAATGAGAATGTGCTGGCCATCCTCAGAAAGCTTCGTGACTTCTTGTAGCCAACTGATTCTCACGGCGGCGGGGGCCAATACAAGCATGCGGTCTATTTTCTTCTCGCGGTAGAGTTTTAATGCCGCCGCGAGTGCGCAGCGCGTTTTTCCGAGTCCCATTTCCAGCGTGAGTAGCGCTCCGCTCCGCTTAACGAGGAAGTCGATGCCTTCGCGTTGATGGACGTAAAGGTTCATCTCACGTGCTCCGCCGCTCTGCACTGCGGGTTGACGAACACGGCGTTCCGCATGCAGATGCACTTCGCTTCGTCCGTCGCGCCGACGATGCGCCGCGCTTCCGCGAGCGCCATCTCAAGGTTCATGTTCTTCTCGCGGCACTTGAAACCGAACTCGCAGCCCATGATGAACACGGCGTTCGTGTTGTCAGGCGTCATGGTTCGTCGTCCTCGAAATCTTCTTCGTCCCACCACTCTTCTTGGTCCCAATGGTTCATCGTCGTCGAGGACGAGTTCTTCCAGCTTCTCGTAATCGCCTCGGCAATGACTCACATAAGTGCTCATCACAATCATAGCTGCAAGCGACGTAACTGCTTCACGCGCCGTTTTGAATCGTGCTCCATCATTATCAAATCTATAGCCGCACAAATCTTCCCGCACGACGATCAAGTGCGCTCCATCTTTCAGCCGCTTGCGGTTATATTCCTGCAATGGCGTTTCCTTGTTTGGCTCGATCTTCAACTCGTACCATTCCGTATGCTTGCGAAGCGAAAGACTGAAGTCCAGAATCGCCGCCGTGAAGCGGTCACAATGCTTCCAAAGTGTCCAATCCTTCAGTGCGCGCTCTCGGAGCAATGCAGGGCGGAGCTTCGAGGACCAATAGCGGCCTTCGGTCATACAAGATCAATCCTCTCTCCGTTGTTCTTCACGATGAATTGCGATATGAGTCGGCCCTTATATATCCCGCGCCACAGTTCATAGAGCCGCGCGTCACTGCGCTCGTAGATGCGCAAGTAGAGTGAAGTGCCCATCGCGAGCGGGAGTGTTTCGATCAGCTTGTGAGTTGATTGCATGAACGTGCGTTGAGAAAGTGTCATGCGGCCCTCAACAATTCGAGAAGTTTGTCAGCTTGCGCTTCATGGCATTCTTGTCGTTTAGAAAAACGCGCGGCGGCGGCGGCGGCGGCGTCGGCGCCGGCGACGGCGACGGCGGCGGCGACGGCGACGGCGACGGCGGTGGCGGCGGCGGCGGTGGCGACGGCGACGGCGACGGCGACGGCGGTGGCGACGGCGGCGACGGCGACGGCGTTGGCGGCGGCGGTGGCGGCGGCGGCGGCGTTTTTCAATGCATGCCAATCAATTTCTTTCTTCTTGCCATTTACTATAGATTGATAAGCATCAGCAACATCTTGAATCGCCCTTTTCGACGCAGCGCTTTTCGCATACTGCAAGACTCCCCACTTCTTATCGATCATCAGCCAAACAGCGAAGTGCGGCCAGACAAGCGAGAGATCGCGTCCGACTTCTATCGCCGAAAGGAACTGCTCAGGCCATTGTTTTGAGCGACCATTCGCCATTCCTTCGAAGATTCCATCTTCAAGTCGCGCAAGCAAGCGCGGGATGCCAAGCTCTCGCTCATACGCTGCATGCGAATCGCTGTGCACCGTGCAACCGATTCCACATCCCTTGCCATTCTCCCAATAGACTCCATGAATAAGCTCATCATTAAGGATGTGATTCCTTACGCGATTCAAGTAAAAATCCTTGATCTCTTGCTTTCCATGAAATGAGATTAACCGTTCCATCGTTCCCTCCTGACACATACCGGTCTGCGTGGAGCCGTCCTCTGAAGCACCGCCTAGTATGTACCTCAGCCCATAAACGCTTACGAGCGATTCGGTGCGATGCTTCAGACGGCGGCTCTACGCCGTCGCCCCATCCTGCGGTACATCCCTATCGCTCACGTCGGCTTCGCGCGCGGGCGCGTGGTTCGCTTTGGGCTTCGCGGCCTTACGGGCACGCTTAGGCTTCGCGGGACCATTGGCCTTCGCGCTCTTGGCTTTGCGAGGCTTGGGAGCCTCCAACGCCAGCGGACTCTTTGATCCTCGCAATGTGTTCAACATCACGCGGGAGCCGTCCTTGTTGAAGTACCAGCTCTTCCAGCCATCCACCTGGCGCGGATTGCCTTTCTTGTCCTTGCCGAGAATCGCACTGCCTGCGCTCGACGGACTGGTGTAGTCCTTGTCGTTCATCCGAATCACGCCGGAAGTGAGCACGCTTGCACTGTGCTCTTTACCACCATGATTCATGTAAATGGTCTTGCCAGCGAGAATCTCCGCATATGGCGCTAGCGTCGGAATGCGGCCTTCGCCTTTCGGCTTGTGGACCTTCTTTTCTTTTGCCATCATTATCTCCTCTTGTGATTTTGCTTCATGGAACCGATTGCAACTGCAAAACTTGAAAGTCTTCAGATCGGAGAACGTACAACCTAATCTTAATACCGGTCCGGATTTCGCTTCGCGCCCCCTCGCGTGAAGTTCTTCTTCGTGGCCGCAACGGCAAATCACGATTTCTTCCATTCGTTACCGCAAGAACGGCAAACGTAGCTTTTTGAGCGAATGCGGAAGTAACTCATCACACTCTTGCACTCGGGGCAGCGTGCGGTCTTGGTATCGCCGTGCGTTTGAGTGTTCAGTCCTTTCGCGATCTCAATGGCTTGCTTGCTTCTCATAATAGTGCAAGTCTCTATCTTCTCTCTCTATTTGTCAAGTGAAATCGTATCATGGCACAAATATTTTTAAATCCTTTATAGTGAGTTACTTAGAACTCCATCACGCTCTGCCGCAAGCGGTTGGCGGTTATCTCCACGTATTTTTCCTCAACCTCTATCCCCACGCAACTTTTGCCCATTTGCTTTGCGGCGACAAGAGTAGAACCACTCCCACAGAACGGGTCCAACATCGTTTTAATCTGCGGAAGAAAACCTATACACCATTTCATAAGTCGTATCGGCTTCTGGGTTGGATGATACTTGTTTCCGAAGTTATCGCTGCCGTTCGGCGAGAACGTGAGTATCCGCACCGTACCGAAATCAAAATTCGTCCAAGCGATTTCTCCGTCCGCGAGGTGCAGGCCACGCAATCCTTTGTCCCAAATCAATGGTGACTTACAAGAGCCAAGAACATCTCCGAAATAATTTCCACCCCAAATCACTGCATGAACACAGGAGCGTAAACACAACTTAAAAGTTTCTTCATTGGGGGCAACATCCCATTTGTTTATATCTCGTGCTTGTTCCTTTGTGATTGAGTTTCCGCCAGTGTTGTGCCAGGTGCCGATGCCATACGGCGGGTCCGTCAGGCACAAATCATAGATGCCGAGTTCCGGCAGCACTTCCCGGCAATCCGCGTTGTAAATCTCGATGCCCTTTTCGCTGTAATACGGCTTCATCGCTGCTCTCCCGGCATAAAGTACAAGCATCCCGCGCCCGTTTCGCTGGGGCATTGCGGGCAATAGTGGCTGCCGCCTTCCTCGATGGGGCGCACGCTCTTGAGGCTCTTGCCGCCGCACTTGGGACAAGCGGTTGGGTCAATACTTGAATTCTTCATCTGTGAACTCTCTGAAGATTCCTGCGTCTCCGTCGCGCGAGCGTCGCTTGATGACGTTGGCTCGAACAGGTTGTAGTTCGTTTGCTTCTCGTTGCGTTTCTTCAGCATCGAACAGCTCCATCTGCGTGACTATCTTGTGCACGCGCTTGCAATGCATCGCGATTCCCCGCTCCGTCCGCACGACGCGGTTGCAGTAGCGCAGCGCGCCGTCCTGCTGCGTCTTGACCTTGCAGCGGAAGCCCAAAGGGGGACCGCCTTGAGGAGAATATAATGGCTCAAACATGCGTCACCGCTCGCTGCTCCAGTAATCGCTCGGCATAATCCACGACGCAGTTCGCCAGTTCAGGAGGAATGGTGGCTGCTAGTGCGGCCGCTTTCCTCTTATCGCTTGGATACTTGCGATTGAATTCATTGCGCAACAATCGACGTTCAGCGATAGATGCTGCAAGAAATTCTTTCGTCAGCATCACTCCGTTCCCGCGAAAGTTTTTCTTGATGTTCTGTGGCAGTAGTGGTACAGCCGTTCCCCATAAGTAAAGGGACTTATATACCTGCCTCCCTAAAATAGTGCTTGACAAGACCGGGGGAGTTATGTACACTCTGAGCATGGGAGGTAAGCGGATATGAGAACTCAACCCACCAATGAAGAACTCAGAGAGCTTTGTATGCATTGCGGATGTGCCCGGATTCGACACCAGGGCATGGCTAGTAGAGGCGGTTGCCTTGGCCGT
>Ga0137385_10006495_pt1 | contig 10282 bp, 9 predicted proteins | sample SagtaG_FD_104921 | JGI IMG/M metagenome (GOLD analysis project Ga0137385, IMG submission 104921) | Vadose zone soil microbial communities from Sagehorn Ranch, Mendocino, California, USA - Sage2_R_80_16 metaG | ecosystem: Environmental > Terrestrial > Soil > Vadose zone | place: USA: California... | reverse complement strand
TGGAATTGCGATCGATAGCTCGCCCTCGTCGCCTTCAGCCAAGGCCGAGTAGATTTTTCGCTTCAGTTCGGGATGAGCGTGTACATCTTGGGGGTTTGAGACTGTCAGATTTGCCAGGGGGTCATATTGTACAAATTCAGCGCGATGAGATGCAACAGTCACGCTCTGGACGACTAGAACAACGCGTCAGACAGTTACAACGACAGTCCATCCCTGCCACGTACCACATTGACGGCAATGGAGATGAAGGGTGCGAAGGAACTTGTCATTTGGTACGATGAGGATGTCCGTGTAACCCTTGAGAAGGATAAGAAGGGAGAAAGGTCGGCGAAAGGGGAAAACAAGTATACCCAAAGAGCCCCAGCGAAGTCTATTTCGAGGACAACGTTCTGGTGGCTAGTAAAGGCGAGAGAAGAGTAAGATAGGAGGAAAAACAGAATATAAGGAGAGGACGTATATCGAAAATCCGCGACGTAGATCTTCACGCATAACGTTGAGCAGTTGGCATCCGAGTCTTGAGCGGGTGAGTTTGGCTCGGCTCAGCTCTGTTCACCCACACTTCCACCACGCTCATCACGTGATACATACTCGAGATCCGGGCCGGTTAATCAAATGTCAAAGATCTCAATCGTCGCCCCGGGACGCCAACATCGAGCACCGATGCCATCAAAGTCGGTCTTCAGACAGCCAGGAGCCCAACATTTTCAACTTGTCCATCGCTCTCAAAGAGATCCTCTCATAAATGACCCGGATGCAAGCCAGCACGTCCTCAAACCAGTTGTCCGAGAAAATGCGAAAAAGGTCACTTGTTCTGAAATGATTTTTCCTTTTTAAAGAGTAACACCGTCATACCAGGGAAAATCAAGAGCAGACCTTGAGGGCCAACTTACTCCATCAGACCTTACGCTTGAGTCCGAACGACCTAACATTGGCGAAGCGACTCTCTACGGTATCTACTTTGACGACACAGAGTATGACTATATGCAGCATCTGAGGTCAGGTGGCAAGCAAGACGAAGGTTTCGAGTCGATTCTTGTTGAAGCACCAAAAAGACGGACCATCTCCAAAACAACAACTCGAAATTTACCTGTTTCTCTCCGTGATCTGCCTCTCGAGGTCTTTCCTTCAACCTCGGAGCTTCCCCGCGATTTTGAGAGCCAGGCAGCCATTCAAAGCTCGATATCTGGGCTGCAGCCAGACATGGACCCTCATCTGAGGCAAACGCTGGAAGCATTAGAAGATGACGCGTATGTAGATGATGGCCTTGGCGACGACTTCTTCGGCGAACTTATCAACGATGGCGAACGAGATGCGAACGAACCATTCAATTACAAATTCGTAGAAGATGAGTTGCTTGCTGGTGGTAGCGGCGGTATCAACGCGACGCACGAAAGCAATGGTGAAGATGAGACAGGGTGGGAGGCTAGGTTCGCCGCGTTCCAGAAGGTGCAGCAGGGTCGCAAGGCGGTGGATCCTTCCCTCTCCGACAGCGGCTCAGAGACGGGGGACACCGTTGGACAGATGCCAGAATTCTCAGCTCATGGCCGTAGGCGTAGACGAAGGGAAACTTCGGATGCATCAGGTTTCACCATGAGCAGCCTGTCTATTTCTCGGTCCGAAGGTTTAAGAGATCTCGACGACCGGTTTGATAAAGTGAGCATGCTGGGCCCGTTGTTTATCCATGCATCGACGAAGTTTGTAGATCGAGAAAGAGTACATGGAAGACGAAGGCAGTGAGGACGAGCCTCCCGATTCTGATAGTTCTGACCCAACTCCGGATCTCATTACGTCGCGGGAGGACTTTGAAGCCCTCATGGACGATTTTCTGCGCAATTACGAAGTATCTGGTGGCAAGATGAAACCTTCACTGCAGGGTTCAGGTCCAGAGAAACTGCAATCACTCCGTCTTGCGATGGGTCGCGACGAGCGTGTCATGGTCGACAGCCCCGATCAACAAGAGCGTGACGACGGTGATACTAACCCCGTGATTGAGGAAAAAGGGAAGCGAGGACGTTGGGATGTGGAGACAGTCCTGAGTAAGCCGTATCTCGTCGCAAACAACCAATCCTTCATTGTTTTCTAAGCGACGTACACGAACCTTGAAAACCATCCACGCTTGATCAAGGCTTGCGAGGCACGAAAGGGTCCAAGGATACGGTTAGATCCCAAGACGGGATTCCCACTTGGTGAAAGCAATCCCAATCCGACTCCAGAACGGAATGTTCCTCAGTCTTTGCCTCCGAAGAAGGCTCCTAGTGCGTCATAATTTGTTTCGTCGTCTCAATAGGCAAACACGGCGTTAGATCCCGGCGTTACCACACGGCGACCGCGCGGAGAATCTGCAGAGGAAAAAAAGGAGCGCAAACACGCAGTCAAAGCAGCAAGGCAAGCACGTCGTGTTGAGAAAAAAGAGAACAAAGAGCAGTTCACTGCCGCTGTACAGCAGCGGTCGCAAGAACTTGCGAAAACAGTCGCACAAGTACGCAAATTATGATTTTGACCCCGAGGTCAGTACAAGTACGATTGGCATTAGGTATCGTGACGTGACTAGTTCTAATATAGACAACTATGAAAATGTGACTAGGACTATAATGATAGCGGTAGCAAGTGGATATAGAGCGTGGTGTCATGGAAATTGTCGTTCACCAGTCTGGCCAGAGATCCAGTAGGATGTTTCCCTCTTCTTCCGGGGCATCCTTTTGTTTCGACCACCTATCGGGGACCTGAAAACTGCGATCAGCTTTACATCCAGTCTACCAAGGAAGGCAGGCGTCACCAGTGGGAAATAGCGCTCCATGGCGCTGACGAATCGTTGACGGTATAGCTTTGGTGTCACCACCGTGGGTTCGCCTTTGCCTGCGCCACCAAGGAAGCCGGACTCCTTCACCCAGGTTTCTAATTTCTTGTCCAAGGTGTATGTACGGACATAATCTGAGGGGCGTTAGGGTCTAAGGAGGGAGGTCATATCAAGTTGTTACATACCAACAATGCCCACGACTAGTTCGTTCTTCTCGCTATCAACTCCAACTACTAAGGAATAATCCATCACGTTGATGTCCGCGAGGAACTTGCTGTCATTATACAATGCACCCCTTAGGATACGCTTGGAGTGTTCACGTAAGTAGAAAGGCGCCAGGTGGGCACCTATGATAGGAAGATGCGTACTCATAAATGAGAACCAAAATCCTCTTTGGGCACCCTGGACTTACTTTGGACAAGATTCTCATCTAATAGGACCTCGTTCTCTCTCCCGGTGGATTTAACGTGCCTGTTTCGCGTGGAGCCTTTCAGATCATATATCTGTGACAAAATATCAAGATACTTTCTGAGCACGCTGCCTGGTTAATATACCTTAGAAAATCTGCGGTCATAAAATAGATTTTCCATGACGATTAAGTTCATCTGTGTAGACTTCCATCGACCTGAGCCTTTATCCTTGCCGGATTTCCTGAACGAAATCTTATAGCAGCCAAGCACCTTCGCAAGGAGCGTCGGTCGCTGCATGCTCTAATTAGCGTAAGTGGTCGAAAGAAAGCTACACGGACTGACGTTTGCGGAGACAGCTGAAGACATGTACGCAAAGTAAGTCGGCGCAAACGATTCCATCGTCTGGAATTCTGTCCTGGACATCTCCTTTGCGATAAAACGGTCATCTAGAGAGGTATCTCATGCTTCAGCGAACTGCTGTAGTTAGATGCTCTTTTGGTTACCTAACGTCTTCAAGAACGCAGATCCTGATTTGCCACCGCTTGCATTCCACTTGACGCATCGAGCTAGAGACTCAATCATACTCTTGTCACAATCATACGTTCTGCGCAAAGCATCGAACTGTTCCGGATAAAGGACAGTGCAGCTTATGGTTAACCCGCCACTCTCGAATGCTGCGATAGTCAGATCACAGGGATGGGCGGCGACAACGAGAGACATACTGATAGCCCATGGGAGCTTCGATGATGGGGCTCTTAGCTCATCTGTGGGGTCACCGTTCTCGGACGGATCGATATTAACGACTCCCCAGGTTGATGTCGAGCCAGCCACGGAACGGTCGTCTGGCATGAAAGCCTCACCACCTTCGGTCAGTCTCGGCTCTCTTGACTGACGTTTCTCGGCTCGGGACTTGGAGAGCATGTCTCGATATTGCTGAGAACTGGGGTGAAAAAGAGATTTGTTGTCAGCCACTACCACAGCGATTATATCATATGACTGACTTAAGAGCAAGAGCGATGATGGAAGTAGGTTCGTCTGTGCGCACGACCATCGAAGAGTCTCTGAAGATGTGTTCGGGGTCGTATCTAGGGTCGTCTGTTTCATCGTCTGCGCGATTCCGGTGAGGTATGTTCTGAGGCCAGAAACCAGAGAGTGCCCTGCTGAATAGCGAGTTACGTTCTTGACCTGGCGGACCAAGATCAAGGTCGTAGGGCGTAGGAGTAGGAGCTTTTGTGTCTGCGAGATACGGGGATGGAGGTGCAGAAGTCAGCGTCTCTCTCCGTGATGCCAGGGGTGACTCCGACGATACTCCCGGACTGTCTGAACTAGGAGGGGCGTTGAGTTCTGAAAACTGCGCTGGTGTCGGGTCCTTCGGTTCGTCGCCAGCTCCATGCACCGGGAGTGTGCCGGATACCTCCGGCGACACCTTATCTGACGACTTATGGGTATCTTCGTCGTCACCTCCCTCATCATCAGCTTCGCTAGAGGAGTCGGAGCTCTCTGATTCGTCCTGTATGGCGTCCTTCACGCTATCTAGTATCTCGACCTTAGCTCTGGACGAAGCAACTGGGCGCGCTCGTCGACCGCGGATGACTGCATATCTGCGATTCGCGCGTTCGTTATCTTTGTTGATGCGTTCAAAGTGTTTGGCGATATTAGAAACCCTGTTCCCCGGAGGAGCCACCCCGCGTCGCGTCGCGACGCTCTTGCTCACGGTACCAGAAACGGTTCGTAGTTGGGATTTGTCTTTCCCCAGATTACGACTCGGTTTGGTGGGAACACCTCTTCCAATAACGCTCGGGATCAACCCCTTGGGAATACCAGGTTTCGTTGCCACATCTGGGTCAAATGATAGAACAGGCTTTTCCGGAGATTGCTGACGAGAGGTGTAGTTGGATGAGCCAACTGGACCAGGAATTCGGCTGGACTGTGAAACCCGTCGCGTTGGTCTTCGGCTATGCATGAGATACCTGGGGGCAACATTCGCGGCATAGCTGGATTCGAAATCGGAGGCGGAGGGTCTTCTTTCCAAAGGTCGTCTCAGCCTATTTCTGCCGGCCTGGGGCTTGGGCCAGGGAGTTGCAGACTCTTGTTCACTCTCCGCTGTATCGAGATGAGGGGATAGAGCCGTTTTCGCCAACTCCTCAACACCTTGTGAGGGTAAGAATTCCGAATATTTCTTCACTAATTCAGCAACACTTGGACGTTTAATCTGGCGTCTCGGCAGTCTTGAATTCGGCACCGTTCCGGGAAGGGCGTTCTCATCCGTGGGCAAAACATCCTGGAGCAACGATGTCAATTGGACGAACACATTCGAATGACCGGACTGACCTGGGTAGAGGTCTCAGGCACGGCGCCACTCGCTATTGAGCCAGCTTTAGGAGCTTCAATCGTGGAATCGCTTTCGGGGTCCGATTTCGTCAACGGCGTAGCCTCTGGGTTTGGAGGGTCCGTTGTGGGCTCGATTGCCTTCCCTGGTTCCTGTGTCTCATTGACTCTGATTGTTTCTGGTGGTCCTTCTGTCTCCGAGGCGGACGAGGCGGACGAGGGTGACACGAACGAATCGCCCGTCATTCGCCGCACGCCGGTGGGTTGAGCCGTCTCTTCTGCTTCTGAAACGCTAGACGAAGGGACTGGGTGGTCGGGGAGGTCAAACCTTCTGGGCCAGATCGCCCGAACGGTCCCAAAAGTAGAGGTCCGTCTATTACCTTTGTCTGTTCGCCCTCCTTTAAGCTTGGGTAACTTATCAAAGTCCACCTGCCAAGCGACGATCTTATCCTGAAGGTAAGAACGAACTTGATTGAGAGCAAGTGTGTCCGTAGACGGTGAGTCACGATATATCTCGTTCACCATGCGGACAACTTCAGCGCTCTCCGATTCGGCCCTGAGAATGAGTTGGTTGAGCTCAGAGGTGAGCCTCGCATCGGTTTCCTCGTCCCCTGTTGCCGCATCCGTCCTGATCAAATTCAGATCGTGCACTAGCGCCGCGTACCACCGAGAATTGCGATTCATCAACCGGTCGTAATCAGCATTTTTGAGACGGAGCTGGGTCTCTGGCTGAACTCGGATACGCATAGGAGGGAACACAATTTCGTGAAGCGTGATAGGGTCTGCCTGGAATCGGACAGTCATCCCACGTTTGGCAAAATAACGGATGTGATGCTGATAAATGTTATGCTCGCACCCAGCGCCATGAACCAATTGCACGTCCGCAGGATAGAAATGGAGTTCGAGAAACTTGGCGAACGAATAACGCTGCATCTCTTCGGAGATAGGTATGAACGGGGTGGCCGAGCCGCAAATACGACAGGCACTCCATGTAGTCGTGAGTTCGGGGGTTGGGCCAAGGCCAATGATCTGTCCGTCCCATTGCTCAACTGCCACGAAGATTTTGATTTGATTATGAACGTAAATCTTGCAATGCCGTGCCAGTGGCTGGTTACAGCCTTTGCCAGTGCAAATTGGTTGCTTTGGATTCATTGTCCAGGAGAGAGTATCCGCGGTGGACGACTCGATGAATTGGCCAAGCGTACAGTCATTTTCCCCATAATATGTGATGTACTGGAGGGATGGAGGAAAACAAGAGGCACGACGACCGTATTCTTCAGTCGGAAAGGTGTACTCCCGCAAGCTGATGCATTGATATTTTTCCACGATGAAGTCGTCTGCGTTCTTCCGGAGGTACCACTCCCATATGCGCTGTTGCTCTTGATGCTGCCATTTTACAAGGTTGTATTGACTTTCCAAGGCAATGTCTTCGGTTGATTTGAGCACCAAAGGTTCTTCAATGGGAGTTCGAGCTGGCGGAAGTATAGCAGATAAGGTAGCTTGAGAAGAGGCAAAATTTGGTTTATAGTCGAAGTATCCCGTTCCATTCTCCGTAAAAAGCGATTCTCTAGGTGACGGAGTCATCGCTAGAGCTGGGCTAGATAGAGACTCAATCTGCGCTTTGATATCGTCATGATCCGAGAGTTGAGGTGTAGAGGTGGATCCTCGAATAGGCGTAGATGGCTGCTTCTCCTCACGTCTGACAACTTCATCTTCCCATGCGTGCTTGGCACGGGTTAGCTCATCGTCTAGCTCTTTCATGCGGCCTAAGGGATACGGTGGTAAAAAACGGAGGGTCGCTGATACAGAGATAAACGTGGTGAGGTATGGGTTCAAAGCCTGTTGTATACGACGCGAAAGACGCAATTGCTCGGCATCGTCGTCCGGTAAATCAGCCTCAACATCATGATTCATAGGCATCAAGTCCGAGGACGGCGCCGAATGATCGCGATGGGACGGTGATCCGCCGACGCTAGAGCGAAATGGGTAGTTCGAAGGAACCGCATCTGCAGTTAGGGGAGGGAGGGAGATGACGGAGTCCTTCCAAAGGTGTGTCTCGAGTTTCAGACTGCGAACGACGAATGTCAAAAAGCGAGTTACGTGTTTGACGCGTCGCAATGTCTCCCGGTCACCCCCTCTCAAAAGAATTGTGCACCCCATTTCGCGATTGCATCCCTCAAAACGCATGTATGTTTTTCGGTGGCCCGGGATTAGAGGATGATCGAACGTCTGGATACGGAAACGTGCACAATGGCCAAGACGAGGCTCCAACGCCAGTTTGTCCATAGAGGAAAAGACGTCTGCTTGAGTCATGCGCGCGACACATTGTACAGCAGACGCCTTGACCGACCTGGCGACGGCTATTCCCTGCTTTGCGAGTGCATCAAGGGCTAATCGTGAGACAGAATTTTCTGCCAGGACTACGTGGGGACGATAAGCTGCGATGCGGCTGACGAGGTTTCCCATGTACTCCTTCTCCTGACGGACGATTTGACCGAATTGCATATATTGACCTTCCACACGGCTGAACTCCAATGGAAACGTTACCAGCATGACTCTAGGGTTTCGCTGTGACCTTGTCATGCCCTTGTGAGCGACGTTCTTGGTAATGACGGCACCGTCCACGTATTCTGAATCCTTGGGAGCACCTCCAGGAATCTTCTTGATTTTGACATAACGCCGAACGTCCATATCTGGACCTTGGCGGTGTGGGTGGGCCGTGAAAGTCAGTTCTCGAGCGATTCTTAGGGCTAACTTCAGGAGAGTCTCCTCCCACTCCATTACGTTAGGTATGTTCTCCTTTGTAAGCATCTGCCTAAGCATTAATTGCAGGTGGGACATGGAAACAAGATTAATTTCTTGCGCGTATCTGAAAACATCAATCAGTCAAGAAAACGTATACATAGGATGGGAATAGGATGGGAAACACACGCTGTGCTTTCACGTCTAGTCCGCCATCCAGGATCCCCTACCATCATGAAGTCCGTGAGCCGGCTTGGCACTCGACTACGAATGAATGGTGTGGAGGGATCTAGATCCGCATAGGAGTCATAGCGAGACCGCGGCACGCTCTGCGGCCCAGGGCTGTCGGGTACACGATCTGGGGAGCTCAAGGGAAACTGTATGGAGTTTAGGGCAGCACCGGGGACAGGAATAGTCGCCGGAAAGTCCAATGGGGTTTTGACCCCGGAGGCCATAGGTGAACCGACCTGAGGGAAGGTGTCGGTGACGATGCTGAGATCCTTATCGTCATCCACGAGACCGCGTCGGAAAGGAGCTGCTGCTTTCCACGCCTGTGGACCCCAAGAATCCTCTTGAGAGCGACCAAGTGGCGTCAGCGGTCGAGACGAGAAGCCGCTATCATCTGATCCTGAGATTAATCTTCTAGTCTCAGCGATGGAGAACAAATTGAACGGCTCCTCCGTGCGGCCAAACAGCTGTGATGCTGCAAATGGGGACTGTGGATGTCGCGCGAGACTCAGGGACAAGGGGTCGGACCCTAATTGGTGAGCCGCGAATGGAGAAACGACACTGGAAATAGATCGCCGATCGTCGTCGTCATCTTCATCTTCGTTCGCCAGCTTTTCCAAGCACAAGTTGCATACACGGATCATACCGTCATGTCCGAACCGAGATCCTTTGATGACATTGGAAGCACAGCGGGAGCAAAATATCTGACCTGTAAACTTAATTGAGACCACGGCATGTACTACTGTTAACAACCCAGACGGACCGCATATCCGGCAATGATGCTTCCGCCGCCAGGCAGTGAAAACGCTTTTGCAATCGTAACACTCCTTGCATGTCTTATCGTCCATCCAATAATCTTTCGACAGACCTGGATACTGTGAGACCACCACGTAAAGCGTATTAACCCTTCTTGGACTCACCTTCACCTCTTATCCTCCGAATTACTTTGGACACCGAAGCAGAGCGCCTGATGCTGGGGGCAGTCCTAATGCTCCTGGCGTCTTCGGGAATCGAGAAACCAGGAATGGTGGTGCTATAAAGGCCACCGTCCAAGCCATCGGATGCAGACGGGGTGACGAACGCTCCGCGGGAAATAGGGGAGTCAATATCACTATTGAAAGTTAGCCCTTCGGACACGACTGGGGTCAAAGACACAAGTGGAGGCGCAAGATGGGATGAGACAACTGTCATAGATGGGGGGCGCTCATGAGAAGAGCGTGAAGATTCGTTGAGGTGGTTCTGAACGACCGACGCCAAAGGCCGTCTTCGTTCAGCAGGAACAGTGTTGGAAGGGACAGCAGCCCCGGTTCCTGTAGAAACAAGAGGTACTGAGGATAGGGGAGTGGTAAATGTATTTTTGACCCTGGAAAACAACGAGGTCATAAGAGCGTAAGATGATTGATCGTGTTCATCTTCCTCGGAGAAGGGATTGAACGATGTCAAGCTGGCCACATCTTCCTGTGGTCGATTGCTGGCCGAAGGAGATGACGTATCAGATAACCCTACTTGGAGTGTGGTTGCTAAAGGAGACTCCATTGCATGATTTGATCAAGAATTTGCAGAGAGGGAAGTGCACATCGTTATCGCTTGCTATGGGTGGAGCCCGAGTTGGAGTCCCTCCGGTCTTCAAGCGCCTCAAGGAAACGCTGACTAAGACGACGAAAGCGAATTTCGGCTCCGGGTCTATGACGATTTGAGCGAGCCAGGCTTGGTACTGCTCAGCTAGAATAATATAACACTTGTTTATAATGCCGTGAAATGGGATCAGGGAACACTG
>Ga0137385_10006491_pt1 | contig 10283 bp, 5 predicted proteins | sample SagtaG_FD_104921 | JGI IMG/M metagenome (GOLD analysis project Ga0137385, IMG submission 104921) | Vadose zone soil microbial communities from Sagehorn Ranch, Mendocino, California, USA - Sage2_R_80_16 metaG | ecosystem: Environmental > Terrestrial > Soil > Vadose zone | place: USA: California... | reverse complement strand
GATCCCGATCAGGTCCACCAATATCCCCTTTCTTACGATGTATTTGCCGGCACCGGCGAATTGACATCTCGCCTTCCGAGGGTGCTGAGGGGTGCTCAAGTTTTCCAATCTCAAGGGGTAGCATCAATTCCAAGACTCTACGGCTCGCTTCGCGTTTTTGCTGGTCCACCGCGCGGGTGTAAACATCAAGGGTTGTGCGGCAACTGGCATGCCGCATCAATTCCTGAGCCACCTTAATATCGACACCGAGTGATCTCAGATTGGTTGCAAGTGAATGACGAAAACTGTGCCAGCCGATTCGCTTGCCAACGATGCCTTCCTTGGCAAGCGCCGGCCGAATGCTCTTCTCCAAAATGCTGTCTGGACTGAGTGGTTTCTCCCCTTTGTGCCAAATTGACGGGAACAGGAAATCTACGTCGCTTGCATAGGGCGATCGCTTTCTCCATTCCAAGAGCGAGCTGAGCACAAAAGGATGGAGAGGCACGGGACGGCAGGACGACTCGGTTTTCGTCTTTCCGATTCGGTTTCGGACACAGGACCTCAGAACATTCACTTCCATCGTTCGGAGGTTCAGGTCGGACCACGTCAGAGCGATCATTTCTGATCGACGAAGGCCAGTGCTGCCGATTAACAAAACCATGGCGCGGTCGCGGACAGAGAGATTTTGCACTAACTTCTGAAACTCGTCGGGAGTGAGAACATCTTTGTCGCGGAGGCGCTTCTGTGACGTTCTCACATGGCTGATCGGGTTAAATGTTAACCATTCATAGCGGATCGCATGGTTGTATAGCACCGAGAGGACGCACTTCAGTTTCGCCTTCGAAGCTGGCGCCAATGGGAGCGAATGTAGCCATTCCTCGACTTCTACTGTTCGAATGGAACCAAGCCGAAGGTACCCCCATCTTGGCTCAATGTAACGCTTGAATAGATTGCGATGGTTATCGATTGTAGAAAACGACTTCTTCTCTTGAGTCAACTCATGCACTCGATAGTGCGCCGCAAGATCACATATGGTGTGTGGCGTTCCAATGTCGACGTTGATCGAGCTGCGAAGTGCAACGACAGCCTTTTCCGCTTCTCGTTTACTCCGAATTTGAGCTACGCTGCCGATGATCTGCTTCTTGTAGATTCGCTTTCCAGAGGAATTGTCATACCAGCGGAATACCCACACATCAGAGCAGCTTTTTCTCTTTGTTCTAAAGAGGCTCCCTTGCTGAAATCTGTTCATTTGATCTCCTTTGCTTCCAACGGCGGAACGGAGGCTCCTTCAAGAGCTGAAGGGCTTGGGATCGCCAGTGTCTTGGGATCACTGATGGTGTTCCCGCCTTGCGAACCCATTCGAGATCACCGAGAAATTTAGTCGCTTGGCACGCGAACTCGATTTCCGACCAGTGAAATTCCCCTGCGCGAAGACATTGTGGTGTCCATGACCTGGACTGAACCTAGTCCCCGTTCGCAATTCGGCCTTCGCGTATTGCCATCGCACCACAGCCCTGCCGCTTTCGAGTGATTAGGCTGGTAGATCGCCTGATCTGGGCTTGGCGATCAAGCCCTTGACGGATCGCAAATTCTTTGCGTACTGGCATATTCTTCGACTGTTCCAACGATGGATTAGACCGTGGGCCCGTCTGTCCGAGATGGCGACTTCGCTCAGGTGGATTGCCGCGGCGACGCGCGGCCAATGGCATTCTTAGACCCTTGCCCATTTTCGTTATTCTTCTGGCAAAACCCGGGAATACTACATTGCGAACTCAGCGAACCTCAAAATCCGCCGGATGCAACTCCATGAGGTACAATTCCCTCCCCCCGCACCCCTTATATTTTTCTCTCTCTCGTTGATTCCAAATGTCTTACGGATTTCCCCCTTTGCGAATATCGCCGGTACTGGCGGAAGGCGCGCGGTACAAATACGGTACGGTGCGTATCCCTATGATATTCAACGGTTTGATGGGTTCGTCTCTCCTTGCCGAGAGGCAACTTTATATATAGCGGTTTGCTCGGCGGATAATCTGTCCGCCATAGCGGGCAAAAAGCCGAAGGCACTTGTGGTGGAGCGATCCTCGGCGAGTGCTTCGAAACTTTGCCATCTACGAACGGTGACAGAATGCTAGCGGGAATCGGTGACATGATTAGCAGATTGTCGTTTTAGGGAGCGGGCTGCATGATCCTCAGCAGAGGATGCCCACCAACGTTCTCCATAGGAAAGTAAACAAGATGGGAATTCGAATCTACTGAAACGGTATGCGCATGAGGCATGTGGAACTGTCCGATCGAGTGAAGATCACGCTTGTCCTCTTGCAGGACAGTTACGGTCCCAGACTCTGCAGATACGTAGAGTCGCCCGAGCCCTGGGTCGAAGGCCAAAACATCCGGATCTTCCCCAACCTGGTGGACGGAGAGAAGCTTCATCGCGCTCAGATCAAATACCGCGAGTGAGTGATTCTCTTCGCCGGCAATAAAGGCAAGCCGATTCGCCTGGTCAAGTGCGATACCGTGAGGGTTCTCGATCCCCGGAAGCTTGTATCGGCCGACGATCTTCATTGCGTCAGGATCTATCGACACCAATTCGTTGACACCATGTACAGCCACCAAAATGTGGCCCGAACCGGCATCGTAAACGGTATTGCCTGCTCCTCCACCAAGCGGAACTGAAGTAAGGAGCTTGCTCGTCTGGGCGTCAACTACCGCATCAACGCCGCCGTGTTCATCAGAAACGAAAACTCTCTTCGTTGTCGGCGAGTAGGCGAGCCCGTCTGGATAGTTGATTGGTCCTGCCATTCCGATAATTCTCAGTGTGGTCATGTCAACGGCTGCCATCTGATGTTCGCCCGTAACAGACGCGAAAACGCGCCCGATCTCAGGAACCGCGATCACTCCGTGGACCCGCTTGAAGCCGTCGAGATTTGCGACCACTTGGCGCTTCACGGTGTCAAAAACGACCAACTGGTCCGCGTCCATGTGGGCGATGTAAAGCCGTCCATTCTTAGCGTCGTAGCTCTGGTAGTCAAACCGAACCGCGGGCCCAGGCAGTGGGATTTCCGCAATTTGCTTCAAGACGCCTCCGCCCTGTTCATCCGTTGCATCTTGAGAACAGGCGACGTTCGCGCTGAGGATGATCGCCAATGCTGATGCCGTGCCGAACCGCATGACGATTGCAAGAAGAGTGTTCATGGAAATTCCCTTTCGTGGAGGTTCATCGATCCTGTCTAAAACCTGAATTCAACTTGCAACTGCATTCGCCGCGGTGGCTGAGCGGCCACGGCCTGACCGAAAAACGGCGAGCCGACGACGCCGACGTATGTCATGTCGTTGGGATGGTTCAGCACATTGAACGAGTTCAGGGAAACAGCGGCGACGGGACCTTTGGCGCCTTCCTTGGTCAAGGGGAAATCGTGTCCGAGATTCAGGTCGAGACTGAGGTATGAGGGGCCGTGCATTAAATTGCGAGGAACTCCAGCCGGTCTATCGAGTGCAAGCCCGTCGCCGTTGTCATCATTACCGGTGGTGACCTCAACCGGCTTCCCTGAATAGATCGAGAGTGCGGTTCCGAAGTTGAACCATTTGCCTACTTCGGCAGAGGCAAGCAAATCGAACTTGTGGCGCTGGTCGTTGTCGGATCGGCTCCAGTCGGCCTTTGGGTCGTAGCTGTTGGCCGGGAAGTACGTTATGCCGCTGGTGTTGTTGTATGTCTTTCCGAGGTTGTAGCGGGCCTGGCCAGTGAGGAACTTTGCAGGCCTACCGCGGAACCCGACCTCAAATGCGTTGCTTTTCAAGTAGCCTTCGGACTGCAGTTGCCGCTGTTGTCCGATGTTCGAATTCGGCCGCGCCGTATAAGCCGGTGGCAGCGGGGCGTTCACGTCGACGGATCGAAACATGTCGATGCCTCGCGCCCCAACGTAATTGGCAAACACAGAACTCATGGCATTCAACTGCTGCTCGATGCCCCCGCCATACTGAACCGTATAGGGGATGCGCTGCCGAGGGTCGAGTTCAGCGATGCCTGTTGGAACACCTGCGAGTTGTGCTGAAGTGATGGGATAGCTGGGAGAATCCACAATGAATTTCTTAAGTGTCTCGCCGTTGAAGTGAAGCAGATCCGAAATGGGCGCCGGTCCGGTGCGGTCAAAGAAGAAGCCCGCCCCTCCACGAATGACAGTCTTCCCCTTCGCTTTTGGCGCCCAGGCAAAGCTCATGCGAGGAGCGAAGTTCCAAGGGATGTCATGGAAGAACTTTTGCCAGTAGTAGCGAAGTCCGAATGACATGGATAGATTTTGTGCGGGCCTGAAGTTGTCTTCCACGATTCCAGCAAACGTGGTCTCCAGAAACGTTACGTGGCCCTGACCACTTTGAAGCAGGTAGCTAAAAGGACGGGCAGCGGGGTAATCGTCCAGGTTGGCGAATGAATAGCTTCCTTGCTGATAGCGGAAATCGTCGAATCCGCGACGGCTGATGTCCGGAACATCGATCCCGAACTTGATCTCGTGCTTGCTAGATGTGTAGGTGACAATATCCGTTCCGTCGAAGTGGTATTCCGTGCGGCGGAAGTCTGCCTGCGCGCCGCCGCCTGTGAAGGCACCTGACACCTGGACCTGTGGGTTATGGTTCAAGCTATGAATCTGATTGTCGAAATGGCCCAGCAGAAAGTGGAGCTGATTCACCCACTTCGGCGAGATCACATAGACGTGTCCCAAATTCACTTCGTGCTCGAAAAAGAGCGTGTCGGTTCCTGCCTCGGGAAGGACGTTTCCTCCTACGCCTTGATTCTGCACGGTTCGAAGCTCGTACGAATAGCCGATCCAAAACTGGTTTCCCTGGGCGTAGTCGTGAAACACCCTTCCGGACAGGAAGTAGTGATCCGTCGGATTGGGGACATTGGCATTGACTGGGCCGTTCGGACCCGCGGCGTCCACGATGGCCTGCTGATGGTCATAATCCGTGTCCAATGCCGCCAGAAACGTCGTCTTTTTGCTATGGCTCAATGGACCTGTCACGGACCCTTCAAGGTAGGTGCGGTTTTCGGCCGGCTTGGCAACGGCGAATGCGTTCGTTGCGTCGAACACAGAATTCCGATACAGGAAGTTGGCTGAACCGTGAAACTGAGGTGTGCCGCCTTTGGTAATGATCTCGATTCGCGCCCGGCCTGGACGTGAGTATAGCGCCGTGTATGGATTCTGATTGATCTTGACGCTCTGAATTGCCGACGCGGTGACGCCAGGTCCGTTGGCTTCCACACCGTTCACCACGAGCGTTGTTCCATTTGTCCCGCTTGAATCCGGGTCAAGAAAGCGGGACATCGTCGTGATGTAATCCTGATCAAACACCGGCAGGCGATCGAGCGCGTTGCTATCGACCACATTGCCGCTTTGGTTCTGTGCGATGTCGGTGCTAATCTGCGCCGATGCATCCGAGCTCTCGACCGTAATGTTCTCGGCGACGGATGCAATGGACAGGACAATGTGCAATTGGCCACGGGGATTCGCGCTTACCCGAGCGCTCTGCCGGGCTTCCCGAAAACCTTCCTTCTGGACATCCACCGAATATGCACCCGATGGAAGATCTGAAAAGATAAAGCTACCGGCATTATCGGTGCTTCCGTGGGCTACCTGCTTTCCGTCCGAAGAGGTGACCACAATCACGGCTTGCGGAATCACAGCTCCGCTCGGGTCCAGCACGGTTCCTTTGATTGCATGTGCTGTCGCGGTACTTTGTCCCCAGGCGCCGGCGCCATAAAGTGCAACAAAAAGACCAATGATTTGAAAATGAAAACGCATCACACCTCAGATTGCAGTCCGTTTAGATTGACGAAGGCGGGGCGGCAGATTTCGTTGCTGCCAGTCTTGGTAATCGAATGCGAAAGATCGATCCAGTTCCAGGTTCTGACTTCACCTCGATTGTTCCCCGGTGCACTGACACGGCCCACTGTGCGATAGAGAGGCCAAGGCCGGCACCTCCTTCGCTACGAGTTCTCGCTTTGTCGATGCGATAGAACCGCTCGAATATCTTCCGTTGGTGCTCGGGTGAGATTCCCGGGCCACTGTCGCGCACTTCCAAAACTACTTCTGTTCCCTCCTCGAACACCCGAATTTGAATGTCTCCTTTCATTGGAGAAAACTTCACCGCATTGTCGATCAGGTTCACGAGCGCTTGGCGCAGGATGGTCCTGTCCGCATTCACCAGGGTCAAGCCGGTACCTTCGACATGGAGAGTCTGCTCCTTTTCCTCAGCCAGAACCTCCAAAAGGCTTGCCGCCTCCGTCGCAAGATCAAGCAACGATACTGCCGTCATCTGGAGAGTTATGCGGCCCGCGTCTGCGCGTGACATAGTCAGAAGGCTATCGACAAGCCGCGTCAAGCGATTGGTCTCTTCCAGCATGCTGCCAATGATGTCGCGGTAATAGGTGTTGTCTCCACCTTTCTGGAGTGACACCTCGCCCACGCTGCGAATTGCGGTCAACGGCGTCCTCAACTCGTGAGAGGCATCGGCGGTGAACCTTCGCAGCTGCTCGAAGGAATTCTCGAGCCGCGCGAGAGTAGCATTGAATGCCGTTCCAAGCTGGCCCAGTTCATCATCGGGATTGCGGATCTCGAGACGCTCATGCAGCTGCTCTGCGGTAATATGGGCGGCACGCCTGGCCATCGCATCGACTGGACTCAGAGCCTTGGAAGCCACGAAGTAGCCGGTCACAAAAATCGGTATCACAATGAGTGGCAAGCCGACGCCAAGCACGGTTACCATCTCCCAGAACTCACGCCAAAGCGGCCTTTCACTTACAGCGAGCCGGACAAATACAGATTTGCCTCCAGGCATGTGATGGGGACGCGTCATCATTCTGACTCGCATGCCCGATGGAAGCCGGGAAGAGATGGCCTCTCGATGAGAGCGAGCAGACTCGCTTCCTGGCACCTGCCCCAGCGCCTGCCCTTCAAGCTGCCCGGTTCGATACAGCAGGGAGCCTTCCTGGTCCCACACCTCGAGGAAATAGCCGCGGTCAGGTTCATCTTCATCGGCCTCCCCTTCGTGGGAGTTCAGTTCGATTTGCCCACTGGAGCCGATGAACAGGTTTCCCTCAACGGTTTCCAGATCACGATCGATACTGGCATCCACCTCTTCCCTCAAGTTGTGAAGGAAGAAAACTGAGACGCATGCCGCATACAGGAGCAGCGCTCCGACCAGCAAGAGCGAATAGAAGACCGTGAGACGGGTCCGAAGATTGGGCGCCAGAAGTCGCCTCACAATTCTCCCTCACTCAGAGTGAATCCGACACCACGGACAGTGTGGAGGATCTTCGACGTGAACGGATCGTCAATCTTGCGACGTAACCTTGCAACATGCACGTCGATCACGTTGTCAAGCGGGGTCGCTCGCGTCGTCTCCTTCCAGACATCGCGAGCCAGCATCTCGCGAGAGACAACCCGGTTGTGGTTACGAGCCAGGTATTCAAGAAGCTCGAATTCGCGAGCGGTTATTTCGATGCGATGACCGTCACGTGTAACAGTTCGACGTACTGGGTCAATTTCCAGATCGCCGACTCTGAGTGCGCTATCCGAATCGACCTTATTTCGTCGGAGCAGAGCCCTTATGCGAGCGCTTAATTCGACGAACGCGAATGGCTTGACAAGATAGTCGTCAGCTCCGGCATCGAGTCCGAGTACCCGGTCTTCGACCGCGTCCTTAGCCGTCAACAACAACACCGGGAGTCTCGCTCCCTGCCGCCGGAGGGTCTGCAGGACTTCAATTCCGTCGCGACCCGGCAGCATGATATCCAGGATGACCAGATCAAAGGCTTGAGAACTGGCATGAAAGAACCCTTCCTCGCCGGTTGCCGCAAGGGTGACCTCGTATCCTTCCGACTCAAGACCCTCCTTCAGCGCACCCGCGACCTTCGGTTCGTCTTCCACGACCAGGATTTTCACGATACTGCCTCTTTCGTATTCTCAACCGCCTGGGGCCTGTTTTCCTCCTTAAGTATTCCTGACAGTATCCTTACTTTCGAATTCAGGGATTTGTAAGGAGTTCTTCAGGTGCGTCCGATTCCCCGAACCAGCTATAAAGACAATGGCGAACGACTGGTCTGACGAGCGAGAAGCTTTCCCCAAAACAGGAGGTCTTGAAATGCGAAATGTGAGCAAACTTGGAATTCTAATCTGCGCGGTGGCTGTCTCGACGATGATTCAGACCGCGAACGCCCAGGATGTTCCTGCCGATTACCAGCAGGTGCTGAAGGTTGTCGGAAAATCGGGAGACTACAAAGGGAATGTTCTGAAGGTAAACATTCCGAGGAACGACCTGCACATGCAGGTGGCAGGGCTCGGTCTGCCAACTCCATTCGGGTTTGGCGGTTGGTTTGCGATGACAAAAGGCGAAGGTGGCCACGACGTCCTGATGGGAGATCTTGTTTTAACGCAGGAGGAAGTCAATCCCGTTATGTCGGCGCTGCTCGATCATGGATTGGAGGTCACCGCGCTCCACAATCACTTCTTCTGGGATGAGCCCCGCGTCTTCTACATGCACGTTCACGGACACGGAGATGCCGTCGAGTTGGCGAACGAGATCAAGCCGGCGCTCGACCTGATCGGCCATGGCGCTTCGACTCCGTCCGCAAGTTCTGGAACCACGGTTGCCAAAAGCACTCTGGATATAGCCAAGATCGCAAAGATCGTTGGGCACGAAGGTGAACAAAGTGGCGCGGTGTACAAGATCACAATTGGCAGGGATGATCTCGCTGTGAAAGAGATGGGAGCGACGATCAATGCTCGCATGGGTCTCAACACCTGGGCGGCTTTCTTTGGTACGGACGAAGACGCGGCGGTAGCCGGGGACATTGCCATGCTGGAGACCGAAGTTACCCCAACGCTCAAGGCTCTTCGAAGCCACGGTCTGGACGTGGTGGCGATTCACCATCACATGACCAATACCAAGCCGATGATGATCTTCCTCCACTACTGGGGCCGAGGGCCAGCGGATAAACTGGCATCAGGATTCAAAGCTGCTTTGGACGAGCTCGGCAAAGGCGATGCTCGATAGCTGCGCAAGATGAATGCTGAATCGAACCGAAAGCCGTCCATGCCGCGCTCTGCAAAAGGACCCCTTAGGCCCGTTGTTGCCGTCGCCTTCGCTTGGTTTGCCTGCAATGCGCTGATTTGGGGGCAATCGAATCCGGCTTCACAAGCGGGACAAGGGCAAATTGGGCCTCAGCAATCCCTCCGAACTGCAATGGCATTTCGCGTGGATCACGCCCCGCGACTCGATGGCACACTCAACGATCCACTCTGGCAACAGGCGACTCCTGTAACCGGGTTCTCGCAGAGAGAACCTTTCGAGGGGCAGGAGCCCACTGAAAAGACCGAAGTCCGTGTCCTCTATACCAGGAGTGCCGTTTTCTTCGGAGTCACCTGCTTCGATTCAACCCCAGCCGGTATCGTCGCGACGGAGTTGAGACGAGACGTCAGTCAGGAACTGGACGATTACTTCGAGATCATCATCGATTCGGCGCATGACCGTCGCAATGCATATGTTTTCCAAGTGAACCCACTTGGGACGCAGCGAGATGCATTGATCACCGAGGAGCAACGCACGGACACCAGCCTCGGAGACGGGGACTCCGGATGGGATGGTGTCTGGACTTCTGAGGCTCACGTCTCGCGGGAAGGATGGACCCTCACGGTCGGTATTCCTTTCGCGACCCTCAACTTCATGCAGTCACGCGACGTGATTTGGGGAATCAACTTCAAGCGCTTTATCCGTCGCAAGAATGAAGAAGACCTTTGGTCCGGTTGGAAGCGCATGTTTGGCTCTGCGCGCATAAGCCAGGCCGGGGAGTTGCATGGGATCTCGGACATTGGTAGTGGCCGCCTATTTATTGTGAAGCCTTACGGGCTGACTGGCTTCAGCCACTTTCCGCAGGATGCAGCCGGAACTGGCCTCACTCCCGGACTCAGCGCGCTCTACACGGGCGGAGTCGACGTTAAGCTGGGTCTGCGGTCAAATCTTGTTGCCAATTTCACGATTAATACTGATTTCGCCGACGCTGATGTCGATACACAGCAGTTCAATCTGACTCCCTACAAGCTTTTCTTTCCGGAGAAGCGACAGTTCTTCTTGGAGAATGCGGGCGTTTTCAACTTCCCCCTCGAGGGAGACTCTGACTTACTCTTCTCTAGCCGCCAGATCGGGATCGATCCGGGGACCGGCGAACAGGTTCCGATCAACGCCGGGGCTAAGGTGACTGGTTCCCTCGGCCAGTTTGAGCTTGGAGTGATGGATGTCAACACGCGAACGTCCGG
>Ga0137385_10006482_pt1 | contig 10291 bp, 6 predicted proteins | sample SagtaG_FD_104921 | JGI IMG/M metagenome (GOLD analysis project Ga0137385, IMG submission 104921) | Vadose zone soil microbial communities from Sagehorn Ranch, Mendocino, California, USA - Sage2_R_80_16 metaG | ecosystem: Environmental > Terrestrial > Soil > Vadose zone | place: USA: California... | reverse complement strand
GCCGCCCAGCTCGGCATCACGCTGGCGTCGATTCTGCTCGGCTACGTCGCCGAAGACACCGTGGCGCACCTGTTTCGCGATTGGTTCGCCGCCCTGCCGCCGGCGTGGAGCTTCCTCACGCGCGGCGGCGTGTCGTCGTTCGTGGCGATGGGGGTGATCTCGTTCCTGCACGTCGTCTTCGGCGAGCAGGCGCCCAAGGCCTGGGCCATCACCTACCCCGAGCGCACCAGCCGCTGGATCGCGGCGCCGCTGATAGTGTTCTCGTGGATCACGCGCCCGTTCACCGACGCGCTCAACTGGAGCGCGCGCCGCGTGGTCCGCTCGCTCGGCCTGAAAGGCACGACGTCCGAGCTCGACCGCATCCACTCCCCGGAGGAGATTCGCATGCTGGTGGAGCAGAGTCAGAAGCGGGGCGCCCTCGACGCCAAGGACGCGCGCCTGCTCACGGGCGTCTTCGAGTTCAGCGAGAAGACGGCGCGCGACGTGATGACCCCGCGCACCGAGATCATCGCGCTCCCGGTCCAGCTCACCTTCGAGGAGGCCGCCGATCAGGTCGCCCTGGCGGGGCGGTCCCGCTACCCCGTGTTCCGCGACTCCCTGGACGACATCGTGGGCACCGTGCACGCCAAGGATCTCCTCGCGGGCGTCCGCTCCGGCACCGGCGACACCCTCGAGACCATCCTTCGTCCGGCCGTCTTCGTCCCCGGCACGCGCGAGGTAGAAGACGTGCTCGCCGACATGCGGCGGCAGAAGATGCACCTGGCGATCGTGCTGGACGAGTTCGGCGGCACCGCGGGACTCGTCACCATGGAGGACCTGCTCGAGGAGATCGTGGGACAGATCTACGACGAGTACGACCGCCCCGAGCCCCGCCCCGCCCCCCCGGGCCCCGAGGGCGCGCCGCTGCTCCCGGGCTCGATGTCGATCGACGACGTGAACGAGACCTACGCACTCGGCCTCGACGACGCCGACTACACCACGCTCGGCGGCTTGCTGTTCGGCACCCTCGGCCGCCTCCCGCGCGTCGGCGACCGCGTCACCGTGCGGGGGGCCGTCTTCGAGATCGTCGCGATGGACGGGCGCCGCGTAGGCACGGCGCGACTGGTGCAGCGCTCGGTGCCCGCGTGACGCGGCGCTCGAGCATCGCTCCCATCCCGCCGGGCGCCCTCGACCTCGCGGGAGACGCCGTGCGGCGCCGCCGCCTGCTGCAGGGCCGCATGCTGGAGCGCATCGAGCGCGGCGGCTACGAGGAGATCATCCCACCGACCTTCGAGTACGCCGAAGTGTTCGTGCGTGCCGGCGGGGACGAGGTCGCCGACCGCCTGATCCGCTTCCTCGACTTGGACGGCCAGCTGCTGGCGCTGCGATACGACTTCACCGCAAGCGTGGCCCGTCTCGCGGCGACCAAGCTCTCCGACCGGCCGACGCCCCTGCGCCTGAGCTACGCCGGCAAGGTGTTTCGCCAGGACCCCGCCCGGGAGGGCCGCCGGCCGCGCGAGATCCTCCAGGTGGGCGCGGAGCTGCTCGGCGCCGAGGGCGCGGCCGCGGACGTGGAGGTCGTGCGCCTCGCCCTCGAGCTGGTGCGTTGCGCCGACGTGCGGGAGTTCCAGCTCAACCTCGGCCACGCCGGCGCCCTCGCCGCCGCGCTCGCCGCCTTGGCGCCCGACCAGCGAGCGGAGGCCCGCCGGCTCATCGACCGCAAGGACGCCGCCGGACTGGCGGCGATCGGAGGGGGAGGGGGGGGAGGGGGGGGAGGGGGGGGCGCACTCCAAGCTCTGCCGTTCGTCATCGGCCGGCGCGAGGCGCTCGACCGCGCCGCCCGCCTCGCCCCCGATGCGACGGGCGCCATCGACCGGCTGCGCGCCATCGACGCCGCCCTCACGGACGAGGAGCGCCGCCACGTCGTGTACGACTTCGGCGAGGTGCGGGGGCTCGACTACTACACGGGCGTGCATTTCGAGATCTTCGCGGCGGGCGCGGGCGCCGCGGTCGGCGCCGGCGGCCGCTACGACGATCTCGTGGCGCGCTTCGGCCGCCCGCTGCCGGCTGTGGGCCTGGCGCTCAACCTCGACGCCCTGGCGGACGCACTGCCGTGACGCCCCCCCCGCTCACGGTGGCCCTCGCCAAGGGGCGCCTGCTCGAGCCGACGCTGGCGCTGCTGCGGAAAGCCGGCTACGAGCCGTCGGAGCCCACCACCACGCGCAAGCTGCTCGTGCCGTCAAGCGACGGCACGCTCGCATTCCTCTATGTGAAGCCGGCGGACGTGCCGGTGTACGTCGAGTCGGGCGCCGCCGACCTGGGAGTGGCCGGCACCGACGTGCTGCGCGAGGCGGCTGCCGATGTGCTCGAGCCCCTGGCCCTGGGCTTCGGCGCCTGCCGCATGGTCGTCGCGAGCGCCGGCGGCACGCCCTTTCCCTCCCTGCCCGGCGGCGTCACGCCGCGCGTGGCCACCAAGTACCCGCGCCTGACGCGCGCCTTCTTCGCCGAATCGGGCCTGGGCGTGGAAATCATCACGGTCTCAGGCGCGGTCGAGGTGGCGCCGCTGCTCAATCTCTCGCACTGGATCGTAGATCTCGTGGACACCGGACGCACCTTGCGGGAGAACCAGCTCGTCGAGCGGGCCACGATCCTGGACGTCGGGGCGGTAGTCGTGGTGAACCGGGCGAGCCATAAGCTGAAGCTTGAGCGGCATCAGGAACTGCTGAAGGCGTTACACGACGCCAGGTAATGCGTCGCACGTCCCAAGTCGCACGCCACATGTCTTGGGCCACGTGCGACATGCGACGTGTGACGTGTGACTACTTCCGCCGCGCCAGCTCCACCCCCAGCTCCAGCGCCGCCCGCATCGATCCGGGATCCGCCACGCCCTTCCCGGCGATGTCGAAGGCGGTGCCGTGGTCCGGGGCCGTGCGCGGGAACGGCAGGCCGAGCGTCACGTTCACGCCCTTCCCGAAGCCCGCGACCTTGACGGCGGTCATCCCGACATCGTGATAGGGCGCGAGCACGGCGTCGAACTCGCCCCGCAGCGCGCGGACGAACACGGTGTCGGCCGGCAGGGGGCCTGTCGCCCCCAGCAGCTCCGCCGCCGGCCGCAGCACCGCGGCGTCTTCCTCCCCAAACAACCCTTCTTCGCCAGCGTGCGGGTTGAGGGCGCACACCGCCAGGCGCGGCCGTTCGATCCCCCACCAGCGCGACAGCGCGGTCTGGGCGATCCGGCCCACGCGCACCACGCGCTCCGTCGTGAGCTGGTCGGGAACGTCGCGCAGGGGCAGGTGCGTCGTGACCAGCACGACCCGCAGGCCGCCGGCGGCCAGCATCATCGCGACCTCGCTATCGCCCGTCAGGTGCGACAGGAGCTCGGTCAGCCCGGGGTAGCGGAAGCCGGCACGGTGCAGCGCATGTTTGTGGACCGGCCCGGTCACGATGGCATCCACTTCGCCGCCGAGCGCCAGCCGCACCGCGTGCTCGACGCTCCGCCCCGCGAGCCGGCCGGCTGCCTCTTCCCCCTGTCCTTTTTCCCACGCTCCGACGCCCACCTTACGAGCCGCGGTCAGCTGCGCGATCTGATCGTCCGCTCCGATCAGCGTGATCTCGGCTTCGAGCGGCGTGGCGAGGGCACGCGCGACGACCTCCGGACCGATCCCCCGGGGGTCGCCGAGCGTGACGGCGAGACGGGGACGGGAGGCCACGGCGCTAGAACCGGATGTCGATGTAGGTCGTGCGTCGCAGGATGCTGAGGTAGTGCTGCACCGCGAGCTGCTCGGCCAGCGTCTCGCGCATGCGATCTTTCACCTCGACGAACGTGATATCACCCGCCGGCGCCCACTTCGTGACCTCGAGCACGACGAAGTTCGGGCGGGGCGTGGCCGTGTCGATCTCGAACACCGGCTTGACTCCCGGCAGGGTGTCGGCTGCGAGGCGCTTCGGGTACCCGGGCGGGAGCTGCGACACCGGCACCGCCTCGAGGAGGCGGGGCGCGTCGGGATCGCCGTAGCGGCGCGCCAGGGCGTCGAACGAGGCGCCCCGGAGGAGCGCGTCATGGACCGAATCCGCGAGCCGGCGCCCGAGGGCGACCTGCGCCGCCGTGATCGGCGGCTGGATCAGGATGTGGCGCGCTTCCACCTCCGCCGGCTGCACGCGCTCCACCTGGATGATGTGGTAGCCGAACGGCGTCTCCACGACGTTCGAGATGTCGCCCGGGCGCAGACGGAACGCCACGGCCTCGAACGGCTTCACCATGACGCCGCGCCGGAACCAGCCGAGCTCGCCGCCCTGGCTGCGCGACGTGCTGTCGGCCGAGAACCGTTTGGCCACGTCCGCGAAGTTGGTGCCGTGCCGGACCGCCACGAGCAGCGATTCCGCGAGGGCCCGCGCCCGCGCCTTGCTCGCCGAGTCGGGGACGACCGGGATGACGATCTGACGGAACGACAGGAGCGCGGGACGCTGGGGGCGCCCGACGGAGTTCTGCTCCCAGAAGTCGCGCAGCTGGGCCTCCGTCGGGGGAATCGGCCGGAGCTTGTTCTTCTGCCGCAATTGCTCGATGAGTCGCTGCTGGAGAATCGTGCGGCGCTGATTGTCGGCCAGCCAGCGACGCCATTCCTCCTCCGAGACAAAGCCCGCGGCGCGCAGCTGCGTCTGAAACTCGAGCTGCGACGTGAACTGCTTGTGCACGTTCTGCACCGTCTTCTCGACGGCCTCCACGACCTCCTGCTCGCTCACTTTGACGGCGGTGTCACGCTCCGCCTGCTGCACCAGCAGGTTCTCGTCCACCATGCGGTTCAGGATCTGGCGCCGGGCCGCTTCGAGCCCCGCGGAGTCCTCCGGGATCTTCGCCCCCTGCGACTTCGCGAGCATGAGCTGCTCTTCCACTTGCGACGCAAGGATCGGCGTGGTCCCCACCACGGCCACGACCCGGTCCACCAGGGCCGGGCCTTCCGCGCCTTGCGCGGCCGCGATACCCGGCCCTGCGAGGAGGAGCGCCACCAGCGCGGGACGGATCGACGGGCGCATGGTCACTGGACGTACCGGTGGCTGGTTGTGTCGAGGGGGATCGGTGGTCCCCCCGGCGCGCGGCGCAGTCCCGTCGGCGCCGCGCGGAGCACCGCCGCCCGGTCCACCGCGTCCGCGATGCCGGCCGGGTTGATCGACCACGGCTCGCTCTCGCGCAGCGCGGCGGCGAGAAACGGCGGCACGGGGAAGAAATCCGTCTCGCGGGCGAGCGCCCGGCCGAGGTAGGAATCGACGTGCGCGGCGGCGAGCTGCACCCGTGCCCCAGGCGTCGCCGCCGAATCCGCGAGCAGCTGGGGGGAGATCCCGAGCCCGTGCTCGAGCCGGCTGAGGGCGGAATCGTACGCGGCCTGGATCTGGCGCCACTCGTCCGGTGTGAGCTGAACCCCGGCCGAGTCCACCAGCGCCAAGAGCAGCTGTCGCTCAGCGGCCACGGTCAGGAACTGACGTAGCTGGTCGTCACTCGCCGTCGGCAAAAAGCGCACTTCCTGGGGATCGATCGCGTAGATCCAACGCGCCAGATCGCGCACGCGGAGGCCTCCCACCCCCCCTCGGTAGCTGACGAGCGTCCGCGAATCGGTGCGGGCGCTCACGAGGTCGCCGAACACCTGCCGCAGCAGCGCCGGCGCCCCGCTCTTGACCCGCACATCGTGCCGCTTCGCCAGGCTGTCCAGGTAGAGCGAATCGAAATGCGCCGTCGCCAGCCGTCCCAGACCCGCCGCGAACGAGTCCCGCACCTCGGCGAGCGGCGGGCGACGGATGATGTGAAAGCCGAAAGGCGAGCGCACCACCGCGCTGATCGCCCCAGGGTCGAGTACCCAGGCCGCCGCTTCGAACGGCGCGACGAGCTCACCGCGGCCCGCGGGGGCGAGATAGCCGCCCGCCGCCTTCGAGGACGCGTCCTCCGAAGATCGCCGCGCCACGGTGGCGAACGCGGCACCTCCCTGGGCGGACGCTTCGCGCCGCAGTCGCTCGGCAGCGGCGCGTTTCTGCTCCACCAGGGGCGGAGCGGCGCTCGCCGGCACCTGGACCAGGATGTGCTGGAACAGGCGGATGGTCCCGCCGCGATACGCCGAATCCACCTGCGCCGGCGCGAGGTCGGCACGCGCGGCAACCAGCTGGTCGTGAAACCGGTTCCACTTGAGCTGCGCTTCTGTGGGCCAGTTGGCCTGCGCCACGAGGAGCGAGTCATCCATGTTTCGCCCCTTCGCGAGCTGCGCGGCGAAGACCATGTAGTCCACGTACAGCGTGGCGATCCCGCTGAAGTTCTCGGTCTTCGGCTGGATCTTCTTCGCGCTCGCGACCCAGGTGGTGAGCTGGTCGACCGTGAGATCCTGTCCCGCGGCGGACGCCGCCACGCGCGGGTGCGCCGAAAACGCGTCCCGCAACCCGACGCAACCGGCGGCCGCGACGAGCAACGGAGCGAGGGCTAATCGCTGCATCTGTCTCCCGCTACGAGGGATGATCCTGCTGAAGGGCGGTCAGGGCCCGCACCAGCCCCTGGCCCACCGCCTCCCCGCCCAAGCGGCGGAGCCGGAGGGAGAGCGGCACGGCGCGGCGCACCTCGGCTTCGAACTGCACCGCGTCGAGCGCGGCCGTCAGGCCCGCCAGCCGCGGCTGCGCCGCTCCCCGAAACGTGAGCCGCGCCTCGTCGCCCGTGAGCAGGACCGTCGCCAATCCCACCCGGGCGCCAAGCGCGCGGAGCTCGGACACGAGGAGCAAGCGCTCCGCCTCGACCGGCAGGGGCCCGAAGCGATCGCGTAACTCCTCGCGCACGCTCTGAATGTCGCACGGTTGCTCGGCGCGCGCCAGCCGCCGGTAGAGATCGAGCCGCGCTGCGTCGTCGTCGACGTACGCGTCCGGGAAGTGCGCCGGCTGATCGAGGATCACTTCGGGCGGCTCGGGCCGCGCCGTGGCCCCCGCCCGCGCGCCCTGGTCCCGCAGCGCGCGCACCGTCTCGTCCAGCCACCGCAGGTACGTGTCGAACCCGACGGCCTGCGCGTGGCCCGACTGCGCCCGCCCCAGCAGGTTGCCCGCGCCGCGCAGCTCCAAGTCCCGCAGCGCGATGCGATACCCCGAGCCCAGGTCCGTGTGGTGCTCGAGCACGCGCAGCCGCTCTTCCACCTCGGCGTCCACCAGGTCGGGCACGAGCAGATAGCAGTACGCGCGCCGGTGGCTCCGCCCCACGCGGCCGCGCAGCTGGTACAGCTGGGCCAGGCCGACGTGGTCCGCCTGGTTCACGATCATGGTGTTCGCGTTCGGCACGTCGAGACCCGATTCCACGATCATCGTCGAGACCAGGATGTCCAGCTCGCCGCGCACGAACCGTCCCATCACCGCGTCCAGCTCCCGCTCCGGCTGCTGCCCGTGCGCGATCGCCGTGCGGGCCCGCGGCGGCGCCAGCGCCCGGACCCGCTCCGCGATCGTCGCAATCGTCTCGATGCGGTTGTGCACGAAGTACACCTGGCCGGCGCGGTCGAGCTCGCGCGCGAGCGCCTCCTCGAGCAGCGCGTCGTCCCACGGCTCGATGAAGGTCAGGACCGGCGAGCGATCCTTGGGCGGCGTTTCGAGCAGCGTGAGGTCCCGCAGGCCCGCGAGCGAGAGGTGCAGCGTGCGGGGGATCGGCGTCGCGGTGAGCGTGAGCACGTCCACCGCGAGCTTCAGCACTTTGAGTCGCTCCTTGTGCCGCACGCCGAAGCGGTGCTCTTCGTCCACGACGAGCAACCCCAGGTCGTGCCACGTCACGTCCTTGGAGAGCAGCCGGTGCGTGCCGATCACGATGTCCACCTCGCCCCGAGCCAGCAGCGCCAGCGCCCGGCGCGTCTCGCTCGGGCTCCGGAAGCGCGACAGCACCTCGATGCGCACCGGGTAGTCGGCGAGCCGCTCGCGGAACGTCCGGCCGTGTTGCTCGGCCAGAATCGTCGTCGGCACGAGCACCGCGACCTGCTTGCCCGTCTGCACGGCCTTGAACGCCGCGCGCACCGCCACCTCCGTCTTGCCGTACCCGACGTCGCCAACGAGGAGACGGTCCATGGGACGGGCGCGCTCCATGTCGCGCTTCACCTCCTCCGTCGCGCGCCGCTGGTCGGGCGTGTCCTCGTACAGGAAGGCGGACTCGAGCTCGCGCTGCCAGGCCGTGTCGGGCGGGAATGCGAAGCCGGGCTCGAGCTGCCGTCGCGCGTACAGGTCGAGCAGCTCGGTGGCCATCGCCTGGATCGCCGCGCGGGCCTTGTCGCGCTGCCGCTGCCAGGTGGGGCTCCCCAGGCGGTGCAGCCGCGGCGGCGGCGCGTCGCCGTCCGCCGCCGCCCGGTAGGGCTCGAGCTGGTCGATACGGTACAGCGGGACGTTGAGGCGATCGCCCCCCTCGTACTCCACCACCGCCACTTCCAGCCGCCCCTCGCCCACCGGAATCGTCTGCATCCCCCGGTAGATCCCGATCCCGTGCTCTAGGTGGACGACGTAGCCGCCCACGGCGAGCGGGCGGATGACGCTCGCCGCCGCCGCACGATACCGCCGCGGCCGCCGGATGCGGCGCGCCCGGCGGAAGATTTCGTGATCGGTGAGCACGCGCAGCGACGGCAGCACGAACCCGCCGTCCAGCGCGCCGACGGCGAGCCGGACGCGCTCGGCGTCGAGCAGCTCCTCCAGCCGCTCGAGCTGACCTTCGTTGTCGCACAGAATGACCGTGGGTGGCTGGCTCGCGACTACCTGTCGCAGTCGCTTGAGATCACGGTCCACGGCCTCCGGGGCGACGATCGGGAAGCGCGCCGTCGCCTCGGTCTCGCTCACAGACACCCGAGGGAAGGCGGCTTGCCGGAGGCGCCAGTCCTGCGGGTCGAGCCACAGCACCGTGCGCTCCGGAACGTCTTCTCCCAGCCGCCGCGCGACCTCCCGATGGTGCGCCGCTTCGTCCCACGCCCGCACCACCTCGCGGTCGACCGCGGACTCCTGCTCGATCACCAGCACGGCGTCGGACGGCAGCAGCTCGAGCAGCGACGCCCGCGCCAGCGGCGCTGCCGCCTCCACGGCCGCCGCTTCCGTCGCGACCGGCAGCACCGTGATACGCTCGATCGCCTCTTGCGAGCGCTGCGAATCGAGATCGAAGCCGCGCAGCGACACGATCTCGTCGCCCCACCACTCGACGCGCGCGGGGCCCGCCATCCCGAATCCGTATACGTCGATGATCCCACCCCGAACGCTGAATTGCGCGACCTCGGTCACCGTCGGCACCCGAGCGTACCCCATCGCCCCGAGCCGCTCCACCACAGCGCTGAGCGCCCCTTCGGCCCGCGGCTCGAGCACCAGGCGCATCGTGTTCAAAGCGGCCGGCACGCCCGTCCGCTCGGCACTCGCCCGGGCCGTGGTGACCAGGACCCGCACCGCGCCCCGCAGCAGCGCTTCCACCGTCTCGATCCGCTCGCCGGCGATCTCGAAATGGGGCTCCTCGGCGCCCAGGCCCTCGCGCTGCGGATAGAGGCGGGCGATCGGGCCCGAAAGGGCCTGCGCGTCGGCGAGCCAGCGCTCCGCGTCGCCGGGCGTGGGCGTGAGCACGACGAACACCCGCTGCGGCAGCCGCCGCGCGAGTGCCGCGACCAGCACCGCGGCGCTCGACCCGGGCAGGCCGCCCACCGCCAGCCGCCCGCCGGTAGCGGGTAGCTGTTCCACCAGCGCGCGCGTCGCGGGCAGCGCGTCGAAGCGATCGAGCAGAAAGTCGAGCGCCATCAGGGGCCGAGCGTGGCGACGCCGAGCTCGACCACGGCGACGAGCAACGCCAGGAGGAGCAGCACGCCGCTCGCGTCCGCGCGGCGCGCCCCTGTGAACCGGGCCGCCGCGAACCGGGGCCCATCGAGCACGAGCGCGCCCAGGGCGCGCTCGACGAGCGCCGCGGGAGCGGGCGTCAGATCCGATTCCCGCGGGTCGGGCCCGTACACCGTGGCTCCCACGGTATCGACGCCCTTGGTTTGGAACTCCACCCGTGGCGGGCCGTCCGCCGTGGCGACCGCCGCCTCTCCCCGGGCGAGTGGCTTTAGAAAGTCGTCCACGAACGGCACGAAGCCCGTCGTGACCGGGAGCACCGTCCAGGCCGTGTCCAGCCGGCTCCCCAGGAGCACCGCGCCTGAGTCCCGCACGAGCCAGGGCTCCCCGTTGACCGTCGCCAGCACGGCGCTGTCCAGGCTCGTCCCCCCCCCTCCCCCTCCCCCTCCCCCTCCCGCTCGGGGGTCGAGGCGATAACGCCGGGTCACGGCTACTCCGGCCAGCAGGTCGAGCCGCGGCGCGGCGATCG
>Ga0137385_10006480_pt1 | contig 10292 bp, 11 predicted proteins | sample SagtaG_FD_104921 | JGI IMG/M metagenome (GOLD analysis project Ga0137385, IMG submission 104921) | Vadose zone soil microbial communities from Sagehorn Ranch, Mendocino, California, USA - Sage2_R_80_16 metaG | ecosystem: Environmental > Terrestrial > Soil > Vadose zone | place: USA: California... | reverse complement strand
GATAATTTGAGATAATTTCCATATTGGGCAAGAATTATTGACATCTTAGTGACAGCTAGCGTTCGCTAGTCTTAATTATCTCAAATTATCTCAAATTAGCAAAGTAGGTTTTTCCTGATGCACCCCTGCTGCTGCTCAACGCGCTTGTAGCTGGCGAACGCACGATCTTCCCCAGAGATAATTGGTCTGCAGTACGAGTGTCCCGTTATTTGTCATCCGTACTGACCGCATGTGGGCTGGCATCCGCCCTTTCCTTACGCCGACGGTGAAAGGGAATTCTATTCGACACAAGTGTCCGCGTGGGAACCTATTAAAACATATCTGGTTTAGCTTGACGCTCCCTCTCGCCGACCATGCTTCTGTCGCGGGCGTAGCTAACCCCATTTTCTGTCCTTCGGGTGTTCTGGACCCTCTGTGCAAATCGAACGAGCGGGGGGAGGGGGCCATTACTTCATCAAAGGATCATATCCACTCATCGCATTCTCCTTTTGGAACGCAAGGATATTACCAGGTACCGTTACTGATCACGCGTAGTATTAGAATGCTCAAAGCCGAGCGCTGAGCGCCGAGGCATCATCGGCGGTGAAGACGACCCTTCCGGACGAGAAAAAAAAACTTCAATAAGTAGGGTTACCACCGCCCATACACTATATTCACAGAGGACGTAAGTGTAAGTGCACAAGAAATTGTTTATTATGAGCTGATACCAAAATAACGAGTGTCGGCCCGAAACTCGTTAATTTTGTATCAGATCAGCTCTACGTTACCCCACCTCACCCGTGTCCTTGGTCAATGGTAGCTATCAGTTTCACTTCAAGTTTAGCGACGAAAACATTGGTTCGAGGGCTCTTGTAGAATATGTATAGTATCTCGTGACAAAGACGGGACGATGGCGATCAGTTTTTCCATACTTCGAATGGAGTTGTTGTCTTTGTCGGCGATAGAGCCCTATCCGCTGGCTCCGGGAAATACCGACGAATACATGTCGAATCGAAGCTCGCAGCGGAACGCAATATTTCACATGTGCCCAGAAGGTAATACGATGATCATGTTTATGGACAGGCTCGGGGAATAATAGATAAGGAGTGAGCTTGTTAGTGAGCGTAGTAATGTGTCGCGGGTGATGTCTGAATATGGTCAGTGTAAAACAGCACAACGCCTCTTAATCTCTGCGTACACTAAAATGGAATAACTGAGGGATTACGTACGAAATAGAGGAAGATATACTTCCAACTGTACAGTAGCGTGATGATAATGGACGATAGACGTCCAGTACCACTGAAAGAAGGTCCGGGGCGAACGGTCCGGCTGTCCAAGTACGTACGAAGCGCATCACAAGTCAGTACTGGAAGTATGAATACACGACGCGCGGGGTTTCACAAACAATAATAGAACGATGGAACAAAATACGAGGTCTTAGTTCAGCAGTTTCATCGGCTTGCCCGATTGTTCAACGCAGCTTTACGGGCAGTTACACCCCCAACTCTGGCGGCTGTGGAAAGTAACACATAATGCGTATGCAATATTTTGCTAGGTTAGTCTTTAGTGCCCAAGAGCTGACTGTCTTCTGTTTATTCTTGAGTAAGTCATTGTATCGTACAGACAATCTATACTGCACAGAGAACGCGTGGTAAGGTTCGGAGTAGAATAGCGTCTTGATGTCAAAACGTCGGCATCTCCTAGCCTAACACCGGCTGTCGGATGCCCTTTCTGCCCTTATTGCGAGAGTCGGTGGAGGCGTAGGTACCGGTGGCGTGGCATTTGACGATTTCAGGTATAGGTAAAGGGCCGTCCATATGCCCACACATGCCACAAGTAGCACCGCGACAGCGGTTACAAGAAGGGTCGTGGAAAGGAGGGATGTGAGGAAAATGCCGGCAAAGCCCATCCAAAAGTGTTGGAACGCAAACAGGAGCAACGCCCAGACGAACAACGCCTGTGGCAGGCTATGAACAATCGCAATCGGTTGAAAACCGTAGCTTGTGATCAGATCATCCAGCTATCAAACATCGAAGTTAACTGCAATCGCCCAGTGGAAGGGCATTGCCCCGCTCACTGAGGTGGTGGCTTTCGTGCAGACAAGCTTCCGCTGTTCTCGCAAGAGGGTCAACGTCACGGCCAGGCCGAAGACGCAGAGTATCAATGAGAGCTTGGTCAAGGTGGGGAAGGAAGAAATTCGCATCATAAAAAAATTCGCACTGCAGATCACCGGACTGTAGCTGGGTCTTTCTGGTAGAAGGCGTTCTCACCTGAGAAGTGCCAAGATCTTAAAATGGTCAGCAAAGACACCACAACATATCTATTTCGCTTACCCGCGATATCTCTTGCTCCAAATCGCGAATCGTCTCAGAAACGTGCTTGCGCCAACGGGATGTGTAGATGAGTTGATCCACACAAAGGCTCTCGAAGCGCGCCCGGTGATCATCAGGCAAGCTAAAAAGAAGCTTCGATACGACTGTCAAGATGAGACTCCGTTTACTATCTGTCGCCTCCAAGATAGGTTAGATTGTTCAGAGGACAGGAGGCAGTGATCTTCACCGAAATGGATAAAGGAGCGATGGCTTGCTGGGATAAGAGGGTCCATGAGGGGTCATACGATTCGTAGATGCACACAACATACCGACGGTCGCCCATAACCTAGCGACGTAAGTAGTGATTAGAGGGCTGGAAGCATGATCTGCCAGGAACTAGTTGACTGAAACCCACGCAGGGAATACTAAGTGAAACACACCTTTGCTGCCCTCAAGAGTCTCGATAAATTCTTTACACTCCTCATCTGTGTGCGGAAAAGCGGGGGATTCTGAAGTAAGGGTATATAAACGCTGTGCGTCACTCCCAGGCGCATCAGATTTTGTCTCACCTGCGCGGGAACGCCTAAGAACGTCATAAATTTCATTCAGGGCTGTGGCAGAATATTTAGAAGCGGTCTCGGGGAACAGTTCGACATGAATCCAGTAATTTTCCTGCAATGAATGTTCTGGATGCGGGCTTTTAGCCCACTTGGTAAGGCGGATGGGTTTATCAGAGATGGACGTTTGAGAAGGAGCGTGGAGGTCCAATACTGACCATGTCGAGTGTGTGCAACCAGAAGACGGTGCGAAGGACATGGTCCACAAAGTAATAGCTGCAACCGCCAAAATTCTGGTGGATTTCGAGAAACAAATGCGAGGTCTCCGGAAGGTGAATGCGTTTCTCAGTGATTACATTGCAGATGACGGCTAGCCAGGCATTCAGCCGGTCCGAAACGCCTGGCTCCACGATGCGGCCCGGGGCTTCCGTGACAATTATGATTCCTGCCCATGCCGTGGTGCGAGCATAGCGCTTCTTCTCTAAGTGAGTGGATACGGTCCGTCCTTGGGACTGGTATGATGGCCTTTGGGGTGATTAGTTCCAATGCTACGAATGTAGAAAACAGGCATACACCGATGCAAGACCGGCTCCAGATGGAACTCTGGTCCGGAAGACGCGCACACTGAAGAAAAGGTCGTGATGAGTCAGGAGCTCGTCAGAGAATCTCTACCTTACCGCATAGTGCCTAGATACCTTGAGTCCCTGATGGTGGAAGGGAGGATCGGGAACAAGTTGGACTCGTTGGCATTAACGAGACCAGAGACGTTCTTAAAAGTAGACATGCCGCAGGTTCAGGAATGGTGGGGAACTGAAGATTGAGCATGTCGAAGTATTTATCTGAGGTCTGCATATAGCCGCCGACAGCCTGATGCGTACCAGCAATGATTTGACTGGGATATGCGGAGTGCGCCGGGGATGAAACACAAAAGCTTTCCAAAATGAGGCCTAATGAGGTCTGACTCTACTTTACCTTCTCCCTACCTATCACATTACATATCTGGGTGTGCCTATCCTGCGCCGAAATCTTTCTCTGATCTGATCTATTCCTTTTTAAAAAATTTAAATTCAGCACTTATATTCTGCACCACGCACCCAGGTGAAGACACGGTCGTGGCTACTACCGACATTGGGACTAAAGTCATGTACACAGGCAGAAATTCTAGTAGCACAGCGGGTGAACACAACGTATAACGGTATTAGAAATAGCTAAAGGGCGGGCAAGAAGGGGGGTGTGAAAGGTAAATCGGGCTGATATCATCCGCGCCCGCAGGCCCGGCCCGCACGGCGACTCGGACTTGCTCCTTGACTTGATCCAGAGAGAAGGGAGGAACTGAGAGCCGAAAAAATGCAACATTGACGTGACGTACACGGAACGCCACAGCAAACAGGTCTGCCTCCGATCTATTGCTCTTTTTTTTTGTGGAAAGAAGCTTCTACTCGTCTACGAGATCGTCAATCGAGTGCGCGTGTGGCGGGGCCGGAACCCGGATGAGGAAAAATGCGTTTACGACCGTTACCTAGAACTTGGGCCCCGCATTGCCCAAACCATAGTGTGCGCAAATGCATTTTTTCCGTTTTCGGGCCTCAGGTTCGCATCAGGGCGTTAGGTAGAATCGTTAGGTGACCTCGTACTATCCTTAGCTGCCTAGTAATACATCGCTTGTCCCGAAAAAAAATGCGGGCGTTTACGCACCCTGCTACCGCACCTGGCTCCATGGCGTCTTGCTCTTTGCCCCCTCTTTGGTAGCGCTGTTACTCAGTGGCTCAGCCCATCACCTTTTTTTTTTTGAACTCGCATTTATATTCCGCATGTACGACATTGGAACAGTAGTAGACAAACTGATCACCTTAAGCATAGTAGCGAGAGCCCGGTAAGACGGGGCCGGTGTCAGAAATGGTGACCGATGATCTCCAGAAGCGTCCGCGGTGGGAAGGGGCCAAAGTGTGATGTGAGATAGATAGGACAGTGGGGCGACACGTGTTCCATTGTCTGCGGGAGTTCTCCGCATGTGCACGAGACGTCCTCTTCGAGGGCGGGGGTGGGCTGTGGGAAACGAAGGAAGTGATGACCTGTAAAAGCGTGTCCAGTGAAAAGTCGGAAGAAAGTGGATTGGACGTCACGGGGTACGTGATGTTGGAATATGGCATCTCCCCAGCGGAGGCCGGTGGAGGCGGGAGGTGGTGTACGCGTCCGTCTGGGGGGTCGGAGGAGGGCGGTTTTGTACACGAAGGAAGTACGGGGGGGCTTGCGGGGGGGAGCCCAGTAGCGCTCTTCCCAGGTTGGGACCACAAGGCGTGCCAAGAGGCGTGCGGTGGCCTGCCTCTGGTGGTGAATGGTGTGGAGCTCCTGTATTTTCCCCAAAGAAGTGTCTCAAATAGCGTACCTTGCCAAGTGCCGTGCCCTCTTGAAGCCCACCAGTGTATGGTCACCCCAGGGCCACAGGAAACTGAGGGAGAGATCAACGGAGAGATCGGAGTGAGAAGTAAGTACTAGTCGATGGAATGTGTGTGTTCCAGCTAGAAAAGTTGTGCAAGGTGAGCACACATGTCAAGGAATAAAGGGAGGGCAAACTAGCAGCCTTGACCAGTATGCCTTCCACTAGTACTAACTTCGGCGGGGCGCTAATTGGGACTCAAAGGTCGGCAGTCACATCAGGTCACAGGTAGTAGGACTGATGGCCTACTGATTGCAAAACTGATTGGGGTCGAGATCTCGCATCCCATGTATTTTTTTTCGTTGGATTGTCTGTTATATGTCATGACAGATCAGTACTAGATCAGTACTAGATCGGTCTCCCTCTTTTATCTAACCATACAGGTGAAAATGCAGGCTACAGCAACCGTGACAGAAAAATTCGCCTAAGTGTACTAGTCATCAATATTAGCGCGCCGAAGTTTGGACATAGTAGAGCGGCTAAAGCCGGTCCCTTGTACAGTAGGTAAGGGAAGGGACAAAGTCCCGTAAGAGGGCTATCGCTACAGAGCGCCGATGCCGACACCGTGTTTTGCCAGCGTCTCCCCGTACTGCCATTCCGCATGTCCCCACTCTTTCCCAGCGAAATAGAGCGCAGCGGAGGCCGCGCCAAGAGTCTTGCCATCCCTTCGGTCCTTATTGCTGAGGGCGCCTACAAGGAAGGTGATGGGGAATTTGCCTTCCTGTCTCGGCGCGACGATGGCAGTAACATGAACCTGACGGTCCTCTCTGGTGGGTGGAGGGGGAAAAGTGACCCTTCCCCCCAAGAGGGGGCATCCCGTGGTCCCGCGAGGCCTCTGGATATGCATCGATGCGGGGGCCTGAGTTCGGGATCCGCTTCGCCAGCGCCCTCAGCGGGGTCTTGACCTTCCACCTAGTGGGTGTGGGACTCAGTCCAGGACTGATGTGTACATCCACAACGTGTTTCCTACTAGTACACATGACCTACCATTGGCTACCAAACTACCGGTTTCGTGACCTCCGCCCCTCTCCACTCGAAATACTACCCCCCTTCTGAGCCCGCGCCAGGTAAACCAAGGTAGCTAAACGTGCGAACTCCGTGTCAAGGCCGGACAGTTCGCATGCACCCATATCTTGGGGATACATGTTTCCATGAGAATGATGATCTCCCAAACGCCGGTCTTGACAAGGGCCACTCCATGCAAACGAATCGAGTATTATTATATCTTTTCTGTGACATATCCCCAGGGCTGAACAACGCGGTCAGTAACTCCCTCAGAGTCTGCGAAGTAAGTTCTAGAGCGTGTTGAAACTACCAGTGCGGGTGATCCTTCGCGTCGGCATGAAGCGCCCAGGGCTCTAAAGGTAAAAACGCCGCACTATCCCTTTGTTCCATCGCCCTGTGAGTTCTGCTTAGTTCACTTGTCCTCCTTACTCAACATTTTCTGTACAAGTTACGCCTTTTGGAATTAGGCACACATGGCACGACAAAAAATCTCAATTTAACTCCTACCCTCTTGTGTCACCTACCCTTATCATTTCTGAATACCCATGCGGATTCTTAAAGAAAGGTCCTGGAAGGGGTCATAGCATCACTGGAGTCTTTTCCTTCTCCTTCCCCTTATCCTCTGACTCCAACTTCAACCTTTATAAGTCAGCACCTCGGTCATCCATGGCTCGCTTCCTCCCGACGCAGTCGAGAAAACGCGCGCAGACCACGCATCACTTCCACCCGACCCAGACGGCCAAGAAAACCTTACCTTCGCCATTGGCCCCTCACTCGTCGCTCCACCATGTAACCCACCCACGCCGACCACCCACGCAAACTACCGTTACTTCGGGGTCACATAACCCGTGAGCGGAATCCAAGCGGCTCACGTGGTGGTTTGATCCAGTCCGACCTCACGCCGTCCTACTTCTACGACGAAGACGTGCACGGCCTCGGGCTGTACGCCCTCTCCAAGGTGGGTGTGACGAATAGATTTTCATCGCGCACCGCGATGGGGCAAACGGGATTGGCGGGCTCTTCTTCGATGGCCTCTGCGATTCCCCGCATAACGACCTCCCCCACGCGATCCTCCCCGACCGTGGACGCCCGAGACGATCTTCGAATTCGAGTGCGTCACGGGTAGCGCCTTCCTCCTGTCGCATATCCCCATCCAGTTGCGTGGGGCCAATATGGAAAGCACGCCCCAGCTCCGCCGGAAATTTCTCCACTGCTGTCGCCACGTCCGAGTCGGGTCCAACCTCATTCCGACCGGGCACCCGGTTCGATCTGACGACGCCCAGCGCATGGACCAAAAGCATCATGACGAGTGCGCCGGAGACCGCACGCTGGGAGTACTATATTGAGGCCGGTGTGGATGCAGAAGGTGGGGCTTATGAGGAAGGGAGATTACTCGAAGTGATAAGGAAACCGGCTCAGCGCGAAAGTGCATGCAACCCTGCCTCTCCTGCCCCGTCACGGCATCCTTTCCCACGCCGCCTCCTCGTCCTCGTTGCTGTCTCCCAGCTATCCCCTCTGTCCGGTCTCCCTCGCCGTCGCGTGTGAGGGGCGAGCGTCGCCGCCCTATCCCTCACTCCTGCTATCTGCTTTCCCGTGCCGCCACCTTGCCTGCTCTCCTCTCCCACGTTGGGGTCTCCTTGCCCTGCGCGCCTTCTGCTCGCTCTACCCCCCTACTCGCCCCTCGTCTCCTCACCCGCGCCGCCACCTCCCTCTCCCTGGCGCCGCCATCTCACCGTACCCGCCATCTGCCTGCCATGCACACCCTCTTCTCTCCGTCGCATGGTAGGGGCGGCCCTTACCAATCACCGCGGTCTTCCCGCATGCATTTGGAGACGTAACGTGTGAGAAAACTTACCCTGGCGCCGTCTACTGGCCCTGCCTGTACGCCTCCCATTCATCCCGCGCTCTCTTCGCCGTCTATGAGGGAGACCATTGCCTCCCTCTCCCTCTCCCTCCTACCGTCCGCTCACCCTCGCCACCACCTTCCCTCCCATCCCACCATCTGCCTGCTGTCTGCCCAGCGTGCCTGCCCTTTCCTTTCCTCCTATCTCCTTCACCCACGCCGCGCCCTTTCCTGCCCTGGCGCCTCCTCCCACTGCATGCGTGCTGCCCATGCTCCCCGCCCCCTCGTCGCCACTCCTATCGCCATCTCTTCGATCGCTCCCCTCCTTTCCCTGACCCTCGCGTGCGAAACCTGCCCCTCCCCTCCCTCTCCCGGCCATGTCGCACGAGCCACGACGTACCTTCCCCTTCTGTTTGCTTCGTGGCGAGCAGCGACATTCCTACACTACCCCTGGGCTGTCGCGCAAGCCGTTCCCCCCCTGGATGCCTTATCCTCTTACACGAGGCGCCCCACCTTCTGACCCAACCGCGTGATCAACCGGGATCAATACTAGCCCCTGCTACCAGGTCCCGATCTTCTGCGCTGGCCCGGGTGTGAATGGTCTCTTGTACTCCATCCCGGTAGACGTGATCTCTGACTGGCAAGTTGAATCCCATGAGCACCTGTAGTCGCAGCGTGCCAGGGCTGTCAAGAGCGTACCAAGAGCGGAGGTAGAGATCACATCTCGCCTCCCGCCCACTTCTTTCGGCCTATCGTGCAAGGCGGGGCCCTCCCCTGCCGTCTGTGCCACTTTTCACCATCGCCCTCCCTCTCCCGCCATTTCCCTCCCCATTCCCACTATTTCCCACCCCATCCCCGTCATTTCCCGCCCTCTCCCGCCCTCTCCCCTCCCTCCCCGTCATTTACCCGCTCCGACCCCGCCCTTTCCATAACGCCCCCTCCCTCATCATTCCTTCACGCCTTTGCCTTCCCCCCGCGCCGCCCCTCACACTCCCTCGGCACGTTCTCGTGTTCCTGTTCCTCTCCCTCCTTCCCTCTTAGCTCCACTCTCCCCCCCCCTTGCTGTTGCATGCGAGGGGAAACTGTCGCCTCCGTCTCTCTCTCCTTGCCCGCGTCTCCTCTCCTTGCCCGTGTCTCCTCCCTTTGCCCGCGTTCCGCCCCGACTCACCCTGCTCACCCTCTGCCCACTCATCCCACTCACTCTCTACCCACTCATCCCACTCACCCCGCCCTCTGCCCGTCTTCGTCGCCGTCTCCTTGCCCTGGCCTCATCTCCTCGTCCTGCATGCCAACTACACGCGCCGCCCGCCACTCCCTTGTAACTGTGGTCATCCCCATCGCCGTCGCCCCACCTCCTCTCCCCACTCCTCTCCGTCGCGTGCGAGGGGCGACCCTCACCGCCGGTGCCGGCGCCCTCACGCCTTCGCCTCGCCTGTGCCCTCTGCGTCCGTGTCATCACCCTCTCGCCTCCTCAGTGCCATCTGCACCGCCACCCTCCGTCACCCTCACTCTCTGCACCGTCTCCCCGCCCTCCCCGCCTTCATCCTCGCCTTCTTGCCCCCTCGGCGCCCCCCCCGTTTCCCCGCCATCGCCTGCGAGGGGCAACCCTCCCTTCTTTTCCCGTGCCCGTCACCCCTTCGCACTTTCCCTTCCTTGCCGACGTGTACGAGGGACAACCCTCGGTATCATGGTCCATTCCCTCCAGCCCTTGCCCTCCAGCCGTCACGGTCAACCTCCCACCCCCGCCGTCGCTATCTAGCCGTTGACGTCGCCTATCTTCCGCCATCAGGGACTCGTGATATCGAGCCGCCGTGCAGGAAGCCGGAGGTTCTCTTGCGCGCTCCCGACCTCCTCATGACCTCCTATCTTTTTTTATAGTTGTGTCTCCCCAGGCTTTGTTCCATTCGAAGCCAGTCTCGTATCGGCGTGCGTCAGTTTTCTGCATTTGTTGCTTAGAACAATTGGAACCAATTTTCTCGAAGTCCATTGTAAGGGTCACGCTTCCTCAACGCTCGAAACTGTCTATCTTGCCGCATCTGCCACTCGACCACAACACCCTACTCCGCACTCATCGCCTTCACCGCACTCATCGCGACAGCGCTTCGCATACAAGCGAGCCTCGAGGCCCCCCTTAGATTAGATATAATAGATTACACTCT
>Ga0137385_10006478_pt1 | contig 10294 bp, 7 predicted proteins | sample SagtaG_FD_104921 | JGI IMG/M metagenome (GOLD analysis project Ga0137385, IMG submission 104921) | Vadose zone soil microbial communities from Sagehorn Ranch, Mendocino, California, USA - Sage2_R_80_16 metaG | ecosystem: Environmental > Terrestrial > Soil > Vadose zone | place: USA: California... | reverse complement strand
GTCGAGGAGGTGTATTTGTTGTAGTTGTTGCTCAACACTCTCCTGGGTGAATTGAACTTTTCTCCGCGGAGGCATTTTGATATGGTGGCCCAAGTCAAGGCTATCGAATAAATCTACCAGAGAACGTCACGAAAGTGCACACCAATTTAGTTGATTGTAGCCAGCGCGATCGTGTTCTGTGTCAGGTTGATCGTTGCGGGGCACTGCAATCCAGCATATAGCTGTGCGGCCCCACGGTGCGGGACACATAGACGATTAGACGCGTGTGCGAAGCGCGTCGTGCCCGAGCGCGTTCAACAACCACTTGCATCTCCTCCATCTCTACAATTGAATATGGCCGCAGAGTCATCAAAACGGTCAAAATTAATCGATGTGTACGCCCACTTTACCTCTTGATACGTCTCCCTGACATCCTCTCTAGGACGTACCAGCAGCTTCACCTCCTTTTGTCTGGTAATGACGCGAACACAACCCCAGAGCAAGCGGAGGAGATTCTCCAAGCACGCATACATACACTGAAGGATCTTCAAAATCCGTTTGGCAAGCCAAATCCTGATTCTCGAAGGCGTGTGGACAGCGGCTCAGTCACACTACGCGATGGAGTCCTCGTGCGAGTCGAACAAGCAGACAAGGACTTTATATTCGCCATCAGTGCAAGGTTCAACATTGACGAAGTCGAAGCTCTTGTACTTTTCCGATCCTTTCTGTATAACGAAGGGAACGTTCTTCAGGAGTTGGAGTCGAATGGCGACGATGCCTTTGTGAAACGGGTCGTGGATGCGTTCTCGATGTTCTATCACTCAGAGCGGCGGTGCCTGGCACGTCTCCTTATCCCTATATTTCGTGCGCAAGAGCACGAGCCCTCGTTTTTTCACTCCCAAGCTGCAAAACTTCTTCCCCAGATCATTCCCGATGGCCCTGCTTTCATACAGGACGTGGTGGCCCACTATGTGGACAAGACACGTTCCCCCCTAGACGAAGCGTCCGCAAACGATCCAAGGCTCGCGTCTCGCCGGGCCAAAGAAAACCTGCGGGACCAACTCGTCCTACTCGAGGTGCTCTTCTGGGCAATGTGGAGCTTCGTTCCGCGCCAAGGTCCCATCGTTGTCAAAATATATGAGACGGCATATGAGACGAACCTGGGGTCCGTTCAGCATAACGCGACGTTGTTATTGGATGAAGAAGGCGCCAGATTGCAGCAGGACTGCGCTGCAGTATGGTTGCTACTCATGGTCGAGGTCCTGGAGCTTGAGACATTCTCGGACAACGGGAACCCCGACATTTCTGACCCTCCGTCCGCGGAGGGTATGTATACATCACATCCTGATTCTCTTAGCCGCATTCACGAGTTGGTGACATCCCACGGAGATAGTAACTATGCCGCCGTCTACCTAGGATGGACTTTGATTGTGGCGCGCCTCGAGACCGCAGTATTGGCTCTTGACGAGTGTCCACCGTCGTACCGATCGTTCTTTGACTCTCTAGACATCCAAAGAGGGCGACCGTTCTCAAAAAGCCGGGAACAAGTGCACACCCTCATGCTGCAACGTGTCCTGGACCCAAGCGTAGGGCTACTCAACCTCCTCCTTTCACTCCTCACCACTACGCCACTCTTTGTTACATCCATCGCGTGGAAGACCGACTCTTCCATTTCGGAGCCGAACGCAGTAGCTTATCGCTCCGTCATAAAAGGTACCTTTCTTCGTTTCCCACGTCATGTTCCTGCTTTGACGGAAATTCAGGTCTCCTCATCGCACTATCAGAACTCGTGCCGGTCGAGCTTATTCCAGAGTTTGACACATTTATCGACGTTTGGGTGGCACTGCTTGGTCAGAGTGAATCTCGATCAGTGATCGGCCTCTGCCAACAACTCTGGCAGTATGACGTGACGAAGAGTAAGGCCCGGCGTGCCATCCTGGACGTCGCGCGCTCGCGCTTCCCAGTCCAGTTTACGGGGCTTCTGCGGTTGCTTGGGGCCCTGACTGGTTGCGGGTTCAAAGATGCGGACCCCTTGTCTAGCGTGGACCACCGCCAGCAAGACCATTCGCTGTTGGAGGCGCGGGCGCAGTGTGCTCAAGAAGTTTCATACTTCTTCGAAAACTTACCGACATACACCCAACTCATCCCCGCCAGCGCATGCACAGGCTCACAAGCGTTGTACGAGAAGGTGCCGGAGCGATATGGCTCATCCTCAAAGGCGTTTGGCCCTTCCTACGTCAATTTAAGGCCATTAACTCTCCCCGGTGGAAGCACTCTTCCTGCGCGGTCAACGGGTCGTCTCCTCAGCCAGGATGGCGAGGATTTCGTCATTGTCTCATGGCAGTTTGAACATTCTGGTTGGAAACTTCTTTTAGAAGTTCTGGTCGAGTACGTCCGGCGCAAGCGTCTAATTCCTGGTCTGTCCACGCCCGCAGCAACCGCTCCCATGATGAATCGCACTACGTCTCTGCCACCCGTGGTTCTCCGTCTCGAAGATATCGGGATAGAGCTTGATCCGAGTGGCGACAGCTCCGTTGTCGCAGTTGCGCTAGACCTCCTTCGTACTGTTATATCGGACAACCCAATCCTCGCTTCCCAGGTCCTTAGCTCACTCGAAAATGGCGATCAGGCGCCGGCCACGCCAAGTGACGACACGCCGGACTTGGTGCAATTGACGATGCTAATCCTCGAGGATGCACTCACACGCTCTACGCGGCAGCGCGCCGGGACGCCCCCAGAATCGGCTCTAATCACGTCGGCGATGGGCCTACTCACCGGACTACTCTCATTACCCCGTTATGCTCCGCGTGTATGGCTTTTTGCGCGCGCGTCGGTGGCGTTGTTCGACTCGCAGCGCAGTCGCGGGGCGATGGCCGCAGAGCGTGCAATCGGAACGTACGCCACCACTGAGGCACTCCTGCATCTTGTCCATGCGCTGTGGACCGAGGCGTCTGGCACGTTGCTTGTGCCACATGAAGGCAAAGCGCGCCTTATTGAATTCAAAGAGGAAGTGCTACTTCGCGCTTTACGCTTTGTTCACGTGGAAGTATGGGTCGAGCACGCAGGGTGGAAATACGCGCAGCTTGGGACACGCTTCGAAGTTGGGAGGCTCATGTCGACTTTGTATGCCGACATCCTCGATCAAGTGCCGCCGGATAAGCAGGGCCCATTGTCACTCGTCAGCCAAGCTGTCTACGAGGTGCTTGTATCCAGGGCAACGACTTCGAGCATCGGACCGCTCATTTCGGCCATCACAAGTTACGGAATCGTCTCCCGCCGCATACATGCGTCGCGTCGTCTGAGCGATCTGCGTGGTTTACACCTTGTTCTTCGGTCCCACCTGCATGTCATGCGCATCTGCTTGATATACAAGCAGCGGATATCTGCGGAACCGGAGCGCTGCCTGTTGGAACAAGCGCTGTGTTCAAGAGGCGGTACTGACAATGGATCGTATGCTGGCGGGCGACACAAGGCGGACCCTCTCGATGTCCTGACGAGTTTTGTCGAGGATCCCATCATCGATTCGGCCGTCCCGCTGGAATCCATCCGTTTGTTATACGCACTCTGCTCTTCATTATCCGCATCGCAGTTCTCCGCCCCCTCTATGGTTGGCCACCTATCTGACCCAGAGGCAACGGTTGCGGCATTAGTTGGGGTAGCGCGACACCCATACCGTGATTTGGACGTCCGGCTTGGCGTATGGCGTTTTATGGCGCTCGCAGTCGAAAAAGAGCCTGCCCTGGGACACCTTTTCATTGTGGGCTACTTCCGGACTCCGACCGAGGAATCTGCAGAGGGTAAAGGGAAAGGCAAACGCGTGAGCGCTCTGGAGGCCGCGAGAGGAATGGTTGCACACTGGAACAACTACTGGGAGACGAACCAGCAGCTACTTTCAGCTGTCCTGGGCTTCCTGGCAGCTGTATGGCAACGTGGATGGGAACACAAGTCAACATTGGATGGTATCAGGAAGGACGCGGAATTCTGGAATCAGCTGGCCGGGCTTGTCAAGGAGGACATATCGCCGGCGCCGGAGTACAAGAATAATGGTTTCGCCGAGGTTGCTGGCGTTTTGCGTTCTGCGTACCACGAGAGCATCTCTTCGCATTCGTACCAGGTGCTTTCCAAAGCCTTTGCGATACGGATCATCGCCCTAGATATCGACTTGGACCCAGCTCCGCCACCCACCGGGCCGAAGGCGAAACCCCAAAGCTATCGTTCTGTGGAGGGCATCTTCAAGTCCGAAGAACAGTTCTCGGATCAGCTACACGACGCAATTTTCAACGCTTTCGACCCCACTCTGCACACAGACTTCACAGAGAGAGCCAAGGGATACTTTCCTGATTTGTCCCTCGAGCATTTTGAGTCCAAGGATCTGACCGACGAGCGCGAGTTGGGGGATGACTTCGCGTTCGCCAGCACGCTTTTCCAAATGCGGATGGAACTCTCCAACGTCGAATCCACGGACGCGGCTGCGGCTCGCGCAGACGAGCTTGTCCAGACACTTTTTTCGATCAACCTCAACCTCTCCTTGGCCTACGCGTCAACCCAACTGGGACAGTCATGGCAAACCCTTTTGATCAAAGTTGTGCCTTTCCTACAGGGTGATGTTAAATTCCGCCCTTCAGTGCTGTCGCTTGCGGCGGCAATCTCCGCCATTATTGCGAGAGAGAAGCGCTCTGGCGATATTATACTCACCGCCCATGGCGTCCGGTTGGCAATTCTGCTGGCATTGCTGGAGCTGGCATGGTTCTCGGGCGCTGCCTTTGGAGATGAGAAACGGGAGATCGACAACTTTGTGAAAATCATGGGGGAGACCCACGGCATCATCGTCAGCGAGTGGCAGTCGCCCATAGACTCCGTGCGCAACACGACTCAGGGACGGTTCCACCGCACTCTGCTACAAATCGTCTACTTCTGCGCGATGGAGTGCCGAAGCTTGACCCGTCGGCGCAAGGGCCTCAGCGCTGAACACCGCTTGACTGTGTCCTCCATGATCAACGCAACCCTTCTGTTTGTCATTGACGCTCTCCGCTTTGTCTTTGACGCCGCAAGGACTCGGTTAGACGTGGAACTGGACACAGACATGCAACTTTTGGTCGCTGTGTTTGAACAGTGTACTCGCCCGGAGATTAACCCATCGACCAGCCTTTGGCTAACGAGATGTCAGGAAACCAGCATCCTCCAATCTAGCATGGAGCTGTTCGTGCACACGGACCTAAGTGGCTTGTCAACACTCCAGCACACCCGGGGACGAAAACAGGCTCTATACGCTCCTCATCTCCTCACCTTCCACATCGCCTTCGCCAGTATCCAGTCCTCAGCAGAGCGATTGGCTAGTGAAAGGGTTCTAGTGGCCTACAGCAGTAGCAGCTTGACGAATGCCATCAGTTCCGGCCAAGTGGATGTTACTCTCCCCGAACTTCCAGGCGAGCGTAGTCCCGCTCATTGGGCGTATTGCGTCATGCTCGCCGTCGTTTCCGGTATTATCTCCTCCCTGGGTTGGCAGAAGCACTTTTTCGACGCGGAAGCGAGCGGTTTCATCCAGCTCTGTGGGAACCAGATCACGCGGGCGTTGTCATGGACAGTGGGCGACACCCTGACACTCTCCCTGGTCGAAGAGATGGAGCGGGTGGTCAACCTATTCTACTCAATTGCTTCTTCTGCGCCGCTGGAGGGCCACCGTAACGAGACCACGCAGCGAATCCTCGCGGCCTTCAGCACGAAAGCTCTGCTTCTCCTGCAGCAACTTAACTACGCCCTGTCACATCCTAACCACCTCGCGAGCCTCATCGAGCCCGTTACTGCCGAGGAGCGTGCTCAGCTTGAAAAGGATAGCCGCCTGCAGCCTTCGCAGGCGCTCGCGGCCACCGAGATCATCGATCCCGTCTCCCGACCTTTCCTGGCGAAGTTGGTGCACAGATTCTATAACCTCACGAGCAACATCGTGTGCACCCTGATCTCCATCAGCTCTGCAGAAGACACGTTGCGCGGCAGCCACTTCCCAACCTCGCGATTCGCCCTGGTCGTGCCCGTGAGTGCCAAAAACTTTTACCTAAGAATCAGAACGGGACAGGTCCTCTTAACGTCGCGTCTTTTTTTTTTTGGCAGCATTCGAAAGCGGTCCTTGGGGAGCCCGCGTCGATGGGGACGCTCATCGAGCTCGCCAGCGGTACCTTGGACACACTCGGCCACCTCATCTCGCGGCCTGCGGGGCAAGCGCTGACGATGACCGCGCCCACCCGGCCGTCCGAACGCCCGCTGGACGTGCGCGCCGCGATCCTCGCCACGCGTCGGACCACCGAGGCGGTTCTGTTCTACGCGACTACCCAGCTCGGCGCGTGGGTGACCAACCCGGACTTGCTGGATGTCGGGGCTGGTGCGGACGCGGAGTCGACGGACGATCAGCTCGTCGGGGACACCGCGAGCATGAACCAGAGCGAGCGTCGGGGTCCCCGGCGGGAGCCGATGGTGATGACGGAGCGGATGAGAAGGGGCCTGACGGGGGAAATCTCGGGCGAATTGAAGGCTGTGCTAGAGAAGGCGCGGAGTTTGTTAGCGAAGAGCCAGCAGACAGCTGCGGACAAGCAGAGCGCGGTCGATATAACGAACGTGCTGTTGAGTTTCCTGAACCACAGGGTCATTGGTAGTACATGATTTCTTTCCGAGATAATAATTGTAGCTATGCTATGTAACCAGCTCGTGTCACTGGCAGTATTTAAATATCGATATCCTCCAAATACAGATCAAAAGTCCGTCGAAGCCACAAGCAGAAAACGTAAGATAAGTAACGGGTATTCGTAAATAATAAATTACGAAGGCAGAACCCAAAAAGAAGGGGACACTATCGTCATCAATGCGGTCATTCATTTATCTAGTGGATCACAATAAGCATGCAGATGTTGGCCTTCGAAAAGGGGCAAGAAGTGCTCGGACCATTTCAGGTCGGTGGGCCTATCACAACACGAGCGTTAGTTCGTTTCGGCGAGTGAGATATCGGGTAGCACGGGGCGATTCTTACTTGGCTAGATCTGCGCGAACGTCGAAGCGACGGAACAGGTACGCGAGAGTGAGATACAGCTCACAATAGCCCAGGCTGTGGTGGCAGTCAGCATACAGTAATCACGAACAGAGCGGACATGGCGGCAGGCACGGGCGCTCACTTAATGCCAAGACAACTCCGTGGACCCCTCGAGAAGGCGACCAGCCAATTGTCCAGCGCTTTCGATCCCGGCTGGAGCCAGCGATCGGGGAGGAACTCGTGTGGTCGATGGAAGATCTGTTCGGAAAAGTGGACAAAAAGAGGGCTTTGGCTCACGACCGTCTGTGGGATGGGATGGGATGGGACGACGTCAGGGCAAAAGGGAGGAAGGCGGAAAGGAAGTGCGAGAAACACGGACCCCGCCAGGTATTCTGACGCCAGCGATTACGGCGCCAGATGGCGGTACAACGCGTGGAAGGCCGGCAGGAACGGCTGGGGCGATTCGCAGCGTCTCCTTGATGACCGCAGTCTGCACCTCCTATATCAAGAAACGGTCTAGACTAACACAAGGAGAGTACTTGCTAGGAAAGGTAGCTTTTCGAGCTCCTCATAGCTGGGCGGTTTGTCGAGGACCGGCCACACGCTCTGGACTTCGTCCACTAGTTTCTGCTTTGCCTCGGGATTGCGCAGTAGGTGATAGACACCTGTCATGAGCACCGTGCCGACCGTATGAGACCCCGCGCTAAATAGAACTTCTGCCTCGCTCAGTAGTTGTTGCGCAGTGGGAACGGTATGCCCCTTGACGGCCTCCGGGTTCAACAGTTCGCGGTAAATGATGCGGTGTGGCGCATCGTCCATAACCAGGGGGTTCCGCAGGATGGCCGCGATCTGGTTCTTGAGAGCCTGAAATCCCAGAGTTTTAGACTACGGGGATGCCGACAAATGGATGACGTTGCTGACTTACGCTCCGGCAAGTAAGCAATCCTCTCAGCGCAGGTGAGATGCGGGCGAGTAAGGAATGGGGAAAGCTGCGGAGAAGCCAATTAAAAACATCTGAGAACTTCCGCAGCGTGATTGTGTCCATGGCAATATCAACGCCGAGCACAATGTCCCCACGGAAATCTGGGAAAGACAGCTGATTGAAAGAGGTAGCGAAACAGAAATTGGTGATCGTGTCGGCACTGAAGCATTGAAAGCCAAGATACAAGTCGCTGGACTTTCCTGAACGTCCCTAAGCATCACCACTAACGGGGAGGTGAGTCAAGAACCTTACCTGCCCCGTTTTGAGCCTTGAGGCGGTCGCAGAATTGGTCCAACTAGAGAGCGAATGAGATAGATGACGCATGCGACATGGCAAATGAACCCGTACTAGGCTTCGAATCAAGTGCTGCAGTTCGGAAATGGATTGCCTGGAAAAGAAATTGGATACCAGCGCCCTGCTGTGCTTTGATTTGAGGTAGTTGGCCTGCACGAAGAAAGCCTCGCCCATATCGAAGGCACGGTAATAGTCGTGATCCTTTTCCCACTTGTTTTGCACATTGTAGATCTCGCTGTACGCGGCCGGGTGGGCAAAGTGGAGCTGACCGAATTGATAGGAACACGAGGCGTGAGCACGTTAGTCCGCTGCAACGAAACAGGGCGCCTACCTCATTCGGGGAGATCCGCACGACATCACCTAAGTCACCCGCCAGGATTAACGTGACGATTAGAAAGAAGGTCAGTGCTGAGAAAGAAGCCTCACCATATTTCCGGTGGAGCTCTGCCCGCAAGTCAGAAAGGCTGACACGCTTCACAAGCTCCATATATGCGAGCCACCACCTTGTACATGCCGCACCGCGTGGACCAGGGAAGCGAGAGAGCGGGTGGAAGAAGAAGTTGTAGGTAACCCGAAGGAGGCCGTAGCACAGCAAGACAGCAGAGGTCACCACTAGACCAAGTTGGAAGGAGGGAAGAAAGGGATACACGTGTACGTTCATGTTGGCAGAATCCGGCTTGAGCGTTCATGTCAGGGGGCATGGCTTTATATAACGGTTGCAGGCAGGGGAACGTCGAACAAAGATAGGGGATCGACTGGATCTATATCTATGATTCGTTCCTTATTTTTGTTAACCTAATCAAGGGGGTGAGCTTAGATGCCCGCACCACTCCCGCGCTGAACACTTGCCTTCTCTGATCCCATACAGTTCCGCTCTGTCTACGACTACTTGATTAGCACGCCGTTCACGGTGTTCCTTCCCACTCCCAGTCTGATAACAATCGCTTGGAACCAGTCTGCCGCGGGGTTCCCGTCACTCCAACAAAGCTTAATCTTCCGTCGTGTGGGTCACCTTTTAATTACTGAATGGATTCCGGTCAGTCTCTGTAGTTGGATTAGTGATGAGAAGCAGAAAAACACTCGACCACAGTTGGTGTACTTGAAAATAGCTAGAAGAAACCCGATAATCTCTTCATCAATGCCCCGACAGATTGGAGTTCCTGAGCTGGCCGAGACTCCGGTGGGCGGTATTTGTATTAAGGTCCTTGTTTCAAAAATAGTCCATTATTTGTGACTCCTTAACCCTTCATCACGTCAGAAAGTGCGCGGAACACAGGGTCGCTTGCTCGGGTGTCAGTTTGCAACCAACTGCCCGTCTGTTCTGTGCTGTGATGATGTCAGGGGTGGCCGGAGCGGTGTCAACAGTGACGGAAGAGTTTCGAGTGATAGGGAAAAGTTCGTAAAAACGAAACTGAGAGCGAAAGGCGTTACTGTCGTTCGGAGGTCAAGTGAGTTGAGGGGACTCCTCAGCTGCCAATTGTCTGTCAAGGTTGGCAGGCACAGAGTCCTTGTTGCAACATACACTGCTGACTAGAACAGTAGAATGGGGAAGTCGGGGGGCGATGACGTTTCCGATCGCGAGGTTGATCGGGAAACCTGTCCAGCGCCCTCGGATATGCCATGAAGCAGGTGAAAAAAAACTCCAGATAGCGTACCACGGTGACGGTGATGCATATGACTAATGGCCGTATTTGTTGAGTGAGGCCGTAGAGGGAGCGCACACAATAGTGAATGAGACACGGAGATTGAGGCCCTGTGGTGGGAATGATAAATGTAGCCGATGTAGTAGGGGCGTGCTGTACCCGTTGACCCATATAATTATCGAGTACCGCCAAAATCGAAATATTCATCGAATACCGCCACCGGAGATTTCAGAATGAGTTACCCAGAGAACGGAGACGGCGAAGGATCATGATGTCCGCATGGACCCGGATGGACGACGCCCCGGACGTGCCCGTCTAACCCGACCGAACGGGATCTGGAGTACCAGAACGGTCATAACGATATGATGGTACTAGCGG
>Ga0137385_10006476_pt1 | contig 10295 bp, 6 predicted proteins | sample SagtaG_FD_104921 | JGI IMG/M metagenome (GOLD analysis project Ga0137385, IMG submission 104921) | Vadose zone soil microbial communities from Sagehorn Ranch, Mendocino, California, USA - Sage2_R_80_16 metaG | ecosystem: Environmental > Terrestrial > Soil > Vadose zone | place: USA: California... | reverse complement strand
CAGGCTGGCGATCGCCACGAAATAGGCGTGCGCCGCCGCCCGCTCGATCCCGTAGAGCATCGACGCCGGCCCGAACAGCGTGGTGTCGAAGCTGACCACCCCCAGGGTCCTGGTGCGCCGCGTGACCAGGGTGCGGGCCGCCGCGTTCGGCCGGTAGCCGAGTTCCGCGATCGCGGCGAGCACGCTGTCCCGGGTCTGCTGCTTGACGTTGGGATGGGCGTTGAGCACCCGGGATACCGTCTGGTGCGACACCCCGGCCAGGCGTGCTACGTCCGCCATGACTGGCGGCCTGGACCTGCCCGCTCGTGCTGGCGCCATCTCGCGCCTCCCTGGTCTGCCTGCGCCGATGGGAGTGCCCAGGTAGCGCTGGTTGCGCGAGTCCCGATCGGGCTGCCCCCCGCCGCCCGCTGCCCTCCGGCTAGCCAGAATTGTTACCGTTCACATCCCGTCGGGTCAACGGGGGCCCCGGGGGAGGAAAAGCCTTGCCCCGAAAACCGGCGGCGCCGCCGGGGGAAACGCCGGCCGGCCAGGCTCAGAATTCGAAGCCGCCGGGGCGGCCGTTCCGGTCCGCGATCAGCCCGGCCATGGTCGCCAGCGCGATCTCGGCCGGGGTCCTGGAGCCGATGTTCAGCCCGATCGGGCGGTGCACCCGGGCGATCTCGCCGTCGGGCACGCCCAGGGCCGCCAGCGCCGGGATGTGCGGCGCCGGGTGCCGGGGATTGCCCAGGATCCCGACCCACCGCGCCGGGCTGGCCAGCGCGTCGCGCAGCACCGCCCCCAGCTCGGGCCGGTGGTGGTCGGTCACCACGACGTCGGTGACCTCGTCGGCCAGCCCGGCCAGCGTGGCGGCCGTGGTGAGCCCGTCCAGGCCCGCCAGCCCGGCCAGCACCTCCGGGCCTGGCCCGTGGTGATCGGCCCCGTGGTGATCGGCCCCGTGGTGATCCGCGCCGTCGTGGCCGGCCAGCAGCCCGGCGCCGGGATCGACGAGGACCGGCCGGTAACCGGCGTCCCTGGCGTAGCACAGCAGGAACCGGGCCACCGGCGAGATGAACACCGCTACCAGCGTCCGCGTGCTGGCAGGAAGCGGGGCCTTGCCATGCGCCACGTCACAGGCCGGGTCGGCGGAATCGGCGGCCGGGACGGAGATGGCGGTACCGGAATCGCTCATGCATCCGAGCTTGCCACGTAGGAGCAGGTGCGGCCACCAGCGGCCGCGCACCCTTCCGCGCACCCGCCCCGCCTGGCCCTCCACCGCAACCGCCCGCCCCGCTCGCCCGCCCGCAATCGCCCGGCCACCCCCGGGGTCCACCGTTAGGGCATGAATGCGACAACGCCCTTCTAAGGGCACCAGGTTCACATTCATGGCCACCGGCGCGCCGCGCCGACGGCGCGCCGGGCGACGTTTCTTACTGTGAGTAACATATTCACTACTAAGTGTCGCTGCTAGTGACAGGGGGGCAGGTGCCGGTAACGGAGGGCGCGGCCGGCCGGCCACGGACGGCCCGCTGGCCGCGGCGGTCCATAGTGGTCCGGCTGTGGGGCGGGCTGGCCGTGTTCGCCCTGCTGCTCCTCGCCGCCGCGGGTTTCATCCACAACGGCGTCGCGCAGCAGGACAAGTCGGTGGACGGGCTGGCCCAGCGCCTGCACCCGTTGCAGGTCGCCAACCTCGAGATCCGCGCCGACTTCGCCCAGGCCCAGTCGGCGCTGCGCGCCTACCTGCTCACCGGGGAAGCCCGGTTCCTGAGCCGCTACCTCCTCGACGAGGGAAGCCTGAACCGCGCCCTCTGGCAGGCCAGGGAACTCGCGGCCGACGGCGAGCTGACCGGCATCGTGGCCGAGAGCCGCGCGGCGGGGGTCTGGCTCGGCTACGCCGCCCGGATGGAATCCCAGCGCCCGGGGAGCCCGGCGCTGACCCGGCTGACCGACCAGGGTTCGGCCAGCGCGCGAAGCTTCTACCAGGCCAGCGACCGCCTGCAGGCGCGGCTGCAGGCCGAGGGCCAGGCCGCCGTCTACACCGGTGCCCAGGCCGTGGACCACGCTGTCACCGTGGCCAGCGTGTTCGCCACGGTCGCCGCCCTGCTCGGGCTGGCCGCCGCGCTGGCCGTCATCCACGGGATCACCGGGCCGCTGCGCGGGCTGGTCGCGGTCCTGCGGCGGCTGACCGCCGGGGACCTTACCACCCGGGTCCCGGTGACCGGGCCGGCCGAGATGCGGGAGGTCGCCCAGTCGCTGAATGCCCTCGCCGACGAGAGCGACCGGCTGCGCGCCCAGGAGGCCGAGAACACCAGGCTGCGCGCGATGGCGCGGGACACCGGGCTGCGGATCCGGGAGCACCTGCGGGTGGAGGACCTGCTGCGCGAGGCCAAGGACGCGATCGAGTCCAGTTTCGGCGCCGATGTCGCCTACCTGCACATCAAGCGGGACGGGGTGCTCGGCCTGCCCGTCGGTCACGAGCACGACTGGCTGTTTCCCGCCAGCTTCCTCGCCGTCCTGCAGGGCGAGGGCGACGCCCTGTTCCGCGACCTGTTCCAGCGCAACGCGAGCCTCGTTTATCAGGACATTCCCGGCGCCGACGGTGACCGGCTGCCGCCGCAGGTCGGGGATCCACTGCGCGCGGCGGGGATCGTCGCGGAGGTGATCGTCCCGTTCGGGGCCGGCTCGGAGATGCTGGGCATCATCGTGGCCGCCCGGATGAGCCGGGGGCGCCCGTGGACGGAGGCAGAGGTCGGCGCGGTGGAGTCGGTGGCCGCCGACGTCGGCCGGGGCCTGCACCACGCCAGGCTGTACGAGGCCGAGAATCACCTGGTCGACGAGCTGCGGGCGGTGGACCAGGTCAAGTCGGACTTCCTGGCCACGGTGTCGCACGAGCTGCGGACCCCGCTGACGAGCATCGCGGGTTACATCGAAATCCTCAGGGACAGCGCCGCCGGGCCGCTGACTCCCTCCCAGGACCGGATGCTGGACTCGGTGGACCGCAACACCGCGCGGCTGCGGCACCTGATCGAGGACGTGCTGACCTTGTCGAAGATCGAATCGGGTGCCTTCACGTCCACGATGCGGCCGGTGAGCCTGGCCGAGATCGTGGCCGCGGACGTCACCGCGCTGCAGCCGGTCGCCGCGGCCAAGGGGGTCACGCTCACCAGGCAGGACTCCGATCACAGCCTGATGATCAGCGGTGACTCCGGCCAGCTCGACCGGCTGGTGATGAACGTGCTGTCCAACGCGGTGAAGTTCACCCCCGAGGGGGGCACCGTCCGGGTCGGCACCGGGTGCGACGGCGACCTGGCGGTGCTGCGGGTCAGTGACACCGGGATCGGCATTCCGGAACGGGACAGGAAGGAGCTGTTCACCAGGTTCTTCCGCGCGTCCAACGCGATGGAGGAGTCCATCCCGGGCACCGGCCTGGGGCTGGCCATCGTGCGCACGATCGTGGCCAATCACCACGGCGACCTGGACGTGGCGTCGCTGGAGGGCAAGGGCACCACGGTGACCGTCAGGATTCCGCTGCTGGCTGACCAGAGCGCCCCGCCGCCGCTGCCCGGCGTGCCGGTCTCCGGTGAGGGCAGGCCCGGATGAGGCCGCGCGGCTCGATCATCGGGCAGCTTCTTGTCGCGTTCTGCGTGTGCGCGGTGCTGATCGGCATCGGGGCGGTGGCCGGGTTCGTCACCGTGACCGACCAGAACGCGGCGACCGCGCAGGTCACCGACAGGTACACCGCGCTGCAGCGGGTCAACAGCCAGCTCGAGACCGCGTTCGGCACCGCGACCTTCGCGGTCTTGTTCTACGCCGACACGGGGCAGCACGGGTTCCTGGCGCCGCTGGCCGCGGCGCGCACCCAGTTCGCCAGGGACCTGGCCACGCTCCGCCGTGAGGCCACGCCCAATGTGCAAGGCCTGATCGGCGTGCAGGCACGGCTCGGCGCACAGTGGTTCGCCCTTGCGCCCCGCGCGGCGGCGGTCCGCCCGGGCACCGGGGCCGCGACGGCGCTGCTGGGCAGGTCGGCCCGGCTGGGCACCGAGTTCGCCCGGGCGACCGCCGCCACGCAGGAGCGGCTGAACGCCAACATCTCCGGCCTGGGCGCGGTAAGCAGGGACCGCCTGGAGCGCAGGCTGGCGTGGAGCGGCGCCGCGCTGGCGGTCGCCGTGCTGCTGGTGCTCGCGGCCTCGCTGAGCACGGTGTACACGATCACCCGCCCGATGCGCCGGGTCACCGCGACGGTGCGCAGGCTGACCGCGGGCGACTACTCCGCCCGGGCCCCGGTGGCCGGTTCTGCGGAGGTCCGCCAGGTCGCGGAGTCCATCAACACCCAGGCCGACGAGGCCGGCGGGCTGCGGGCGGCCGAAGCGGAGAGCAACCGGCTGCGCGCCATGGCCAGGGAGGCCGGGCTGCGGATCCGGGAGCACCTGGTCGCCAGGGACGTGCTGCACGCCGCGAGGCTCGCGGTGGAGCAGATCGTCGCCGCGGACGTGGCGTACCTGCGGCTGGTAGAGGACGACCAGGTCGGCTCGGTGGTCGGGCATGCGCCGCGCTGGCTCATCCCGGCCGACGTCATCAGGGCCCAGCTCCCGCCCGGCGCGATGGACAACCTGCGGGCCCTGCTCCGTGTCCAGACCAGCATGGTGATCAACGACCTGTCCAATGGCGAGGAAGCCGGAGACATGCCGCCGCGGCTCCGCCAGATGCTGCGCGAGGCCGGTGTCATTGCGCAGCTCACGACGCCGTTCGGGGTGGGCGGTGAGCTGCTCGGCCTCATCGTGCTGCAGCGCATGCAGCCCGGCCGCCCGTGGACCCCGGCCGAGGTGGACGCCATGGAGTCGGTTGCCGCGGACCTCGGCCGCGGGCTCAACCACGCCCGGCTGTACGAGGCGGAGAACCGGCTTGTCGAAGACCTCAAGGCGCTCGACCTGGCCAAGTCCAGTTTCTTCGCCACGGTGTCCCACGAGCTGCGCGCCCCACTCACCACGATCGAGGGCTACGTGGAGATGTTCGGCGACGGGGAGGCGGGCGAGGTCACCTCGCAGCAGCGGCAGATGCTGGAGGCCATCGACCGCAGCACCGTCCGGCTGCGCAACCTGGTGGACGACGTGTTCACCCTGGCCAAGCTGGAGTCCGGCGCGTTCACCACGGTGATGCGCCCGGTGGACCTGGCCGATGTCATCGGGGCCGCCGCCGACGCGGTCCGGCCGTCGGTGATCGCCGGGGAGCTGGCCCTCACCGTGGGCGCCACCGAGGGCGAGCTGATCGTGGATGGGGATGCCAGCCAGCTCGACCGGGTGGTGATCAACCTGCTGTCCAACGCGGTCAAGTTCACCCCGAAGGGCGGGCGCATCGAGGTGTCCGGGTTCGCCGAGGGCAAGTCGGCGGTGCTCCGGGTCCGCGACACCGGCATCGGCATCCCGGCCAGCGACCAGAAGGAGCTGTTCAACCGGTTCTTCCGGGCGTCCAACGCGACCGGACGGTCCATCCCGGGTACCGGCCTGGGGCTGGCCATTGTCCGGATGATCGTGGTCAACCACGGCGGGGACATCGACCTGAGGTCCACCGAGGGCGCGGGCACCACGGTGACCGTCTGGCTCCCGCTGCTGCCCCAGGCGGCGCCCTAGCCGCTCGCGCGGCGGGCAGCGGCCCCGCGCGGCCGCGCGGCCCGGGGCGGCGCCTTAGTCCCCGGCCACCAGGGCGGCGACGGCGGCGCGCAGCGGCCCGAGGCGGCCGGCCGCGGCGGCGCGGGCCGCCCCGAGCGGGCGGCCGCCGGCCGGCTCGGCCACCTCCAGGTAGCACTTGAGCTTGGGCTCGGTGCCGCTCGGCCGGATCACCACCCGGGCGCCCGCCAGGTGGTAGGTCAGCACGTCGGACGGGGGCAGGCCGCCGGACCCGGCCGCGAGGTCGGTGACCGCGGTCACCGGCGCGCCGGCCAGGCTGCCCGGCGGATCGGCCCGCAGCCCGGCCATGACCTCCGCCGGGGCCCGGGTGGGCAGCGTGACCTGGGCGGTCAGGTGGACCCCGTGGGCGGCCTCGAGCGCGTCCCACCGGTCCAGCAGGGTCTGCCCGGCGGCGCGGGCCGTGGCCGCCAGCGAGAGCAGGGCCAGCGCCGCGCTGATGCCGTCCTTGTCCCGCACCGCGGGGGTGACGGCGTAGCCGAGCGCCTCCTCGTAGCCGAACACGAAGCGCGCGCCGGGCACGCCGTCCGCGGCCCGGACGATCCACTTGAACCCGGTGAGCGTCTCCGCGTACCTGGCGCCCGCCGCCGCGGCGATCTTGGACAGCAGCGTGGCCGAGACCACCGTCGTCGCGGCCAGCCGCGCGGCGGGATCCGGCCCCGGGTCCCGGTCCAGCAGGTAGGCACCGAGCAGCGCGCCCACCTGGTCGCCGGACAGGGCCCGCCAGCCGCCGGGGGCGGCCGGGTCCGGGACCGCGACGGCGAGCCGGTCGCCGTCCGGGTCGTTCGCGACGATGAGGTCCGCGCCGGTCTCGCGGGCCAGGTCCAGGGCCAGGTCGAGGGCGCCGGGTTCCTCGGGGTTGGGGAACGCGACGGTCGGGAAGGCGGGATCCGGCTCGGCCTGAGCGGTGACCACCCGCGGCGCCGGGTAACCGGCCCGGTCGAACGCCCGCAGCGCCAGCCCGGCCGCCACCCCGTGCAGCGGCGTGTAGACCACCCGCAGCCCGGCCCGGCCGGCCGCGCCGCCGCCACCCGCCGCGTCCCCGGCATCCACCGCGTCCCCGGCATCCACCGCGTCCCGGGGCCCGCCGGCCACTGCCGGACCGGGCACGGCGGCCACGATGGCGTCCAGGTAGGCGCGGGCCACCTCGTCGCCGTGCCTGCCGATCAGCGGGCTGTCCGCGGCCGCGACCGGGACCCGCGACAGGTCGCCCAGGCCGGCGATGGCGGCGCCGATCTGCTTGTCCACCGGCGGGATGATCTGCGCGCCGTCGCCCAGGTAGAGCTTGTAGCCGTTGTCCGCGGGCGGGTTGTGGCTGGCCGTGATCATGATCCCGGCGGCGGCGCCCAGGTACCGGATGGCGAAGGCGAGCAGCGGGGTCGGCTGCCGCGGCGGCAGCAGATGCGCCCGGATGCCGGCCCCGGCGAGCACCCGGGCGGCCTCGGCGGCGAACTCGTCGGACCGGTGCCGGGCGTCGCAGCCGATGACCACGCCGGCCTGTGCCGTGCCCGGCCCGCCGTGCTCGGCCAGCCACCGCGCCAGCGCGGCCGTGGCCGCACGGACCACCGCCCGGTTCATCCGGTTCGGCCCGGCCCCGATCGCGCCGCGCAGGCCCGCGGTGCCGAATTCCAGCCGGGCGGCGAACCGGTCGGCAAGCTCGGCGGCGGCCGCCTCGCCGTCGTCGTCGAGCAGCGCGCGCAGTTCGGCGCGGTCCCGCTCGTCGGGGTCGCCGGCGATCCAGCGCTCGGCCTGAGCACGCAGCTCGCCGCCGATCATGGTTACCCTCCCGGCACGACGACGGGCAGCAGCCCGGCCAGCAGCGACCCCACCCGCCCGGCGGCTGCCTTCCCGGCGGCGACCACCTCCGCGTGGTCGAGCCCATGTGGGGCCAGCCCGGCCGCCAGGTTGCTGACCAGCGAGATGGCGAGCACCTCCGCGCCGAGATGGCGGGCGGCGATGGCCTCGAGCACGGTGGACATGCCGACCAGGTCGGCACCGAGGGTGCGGAGCATCCGGATCTCCGCGGGGGTCTCGTAATGCGGGCCGGGCAGCGCGGCGTAGACGCCCTCGGCCAGCCCCTCGCCGGCGCCGCGGGCCAGCGCCCGCAGCCGCGCCGAGTACAGGTCGGTGAGGTCGGTGAACCGCGACGGGTAGCCGTCGGGGGGCGGCGGCCCGCCCAGCGGCGAGCGCCCGGTCAGGTTGAGGTGGTCGGCGATCAGCACCGGCTGCCCGACCTGGTAGCCGTCCCGGATCCCGCCCGCCGCGTTGGTGAGCACCACGACCCGGCAGCCGGCCGCCACGGCGGTGCGCACGCCGTGCACCACGGTCGCCACGTCGTGGCCCTCGTACAGGTGGACCCGGCCGAGGAACACCAGGGCGCGCACGTCACCGGCGCGCAGTGAGCGGACCGCGGGGGAGTGGCCGCCCACCGTCGGCGGCGGGAACCCGCCGAGGCGGGCGAGCGGGACCTCCGCGCCGGGCGAGCCGAGGGCATCGGCCGCCGGTGCCCACCCGGAGCCGAGCACCACGGCGACGTCGTGCCGGGGCACGCCGGTCAGCTCCGCCAGCCGGGCGGCACTGGCCTGCGCCGCCTGGTACGGACCGGGGATCGCCGTCATGCCTTGATGTACGGCTTGCCGTCGGCGGCGGGCGGCCGCACCCGTCCCACCAGCCCGGCCACCGCGATGATCGTCGCCACGTACGGCGCCATCAGCAGGATGAACGAGGAGACCGGCACCCGCAGGACGGACAGCTCGGTCTGCAGCTGGAAGCTGAACCCGAACAGCAGCGCCGCCGCCACCGAGCCAAGCGGCGTCCAGCGGCCGAAGATCATGGCGGCGAGCGCGATGTAGCCGAAGCCCGAGCTGATGTTCGAGGTGAAGAAGCCGACCGAGCCGGCCGTCAGGTATGCCCCGCCGATCCCAGCGATCAGGCCGCCGAGGATGACGTTGCGGTACCTCGTCCATTGCACCCTGATGCCGACCGTGTCGGCCGCGACCGGGTGCTCGCCCACCGCGCGCACCCGCAGCCCCCACCGGGTACGGAACAGGCCGATCTGGATTATCAGGATCAGCGCGTAGGTGATGTAGAGGAAGACATTCGAGTCGAAGAAGACCGGGCCAATGATCGGGATGTTGCCGAGCACCGGGATCTTGACGGTGCCGAACGTGTTGCCGGCGTTGAAGGTGTCCGCGTACGGGATCATGACCCGGTCGTACAGGTAGTTGGTCAGCCCGAGCGCGATCACGTCGAGCACCACGCCGACGATGATCTGGTCCACCAGGAACGTGATCGCGAAGATCGCGAGTATCACCCCGACCAGGCCACCGGACAGCGACCCGCCGATCAGCCCCAGCCAGACCCCGCCGGTGGCGCTGGCCACGGCCGCCGCGGTGAACGCGCCGGTGAGCAATTGGCCCTCGATCGCGATGTTGATGACGCCGGATCGCTCGCACATCAGGCCGGCCATGGCGCCGAGCATCAGCGGGATGGACGCGGTCAAGGTCCCCTGCAGCAGGTCGATGACCTGGAGCGGGCCGACCGAGCTGCCGGCGTCGGCCCAGGCCAGCAGCGACAGCAGGAAGCACAGCAGCGCGATCGCGATGGACAGGCGCTTGCCCCTGGGGGAGAGGTCGGCGACGGCCCGCAGGATGCCCAGGCCGATCGAGACCGCGCCGAGCAGGTAGGCCGTCAGCGCCCCGGGAACGTGGATCGACGGCAGCTTCGGCGTGGCGCCGGGCAGCGACAGCGCGAAGACCGCGTCGCCGTGGTGCGCGAACAGGCCGAACACGAAGATGTCGATCAGGCCGAGCAGGATGAACGTGCCCGCGGCGAGGTACCTGCGGTTAATCGAGACCGGGGCGCGAACGGGGGTAACCAGAGTGGTGGTCATCCCTACCATCCCTTCGACGCGACGGCCTGCGCACCGGCGCCGCTGGTGCTCCGCAGCCGGAACAGCAGCCGGATCAGCGGCGGTGCGGCGACGAGGAGCACGATCAAGCCCTTGATGACGTCGACGACATCGGTGGGGACGCCGGTGGCGGCCTCCATGACGGTGCCGCCGGCGTTCAGCGCGCCGAACAGCAGCCCGGCGAGGATCACGCCCAGCGGCCTGGCCCGGCCGAGCAGCGCGACCGTGATGCCGTCGAAGCCGTACGTGCCGTAGCTGTTGAACGTCAGCGGCTGTGTCTGGCCCTGCACGATCGTGCTCGCCGACAGGCCGGCGAGGCCACCGCCGATCAGGAACGCGAGCACCCAGACCCGCTCCACGCTGATGCCGGCGCTGCGCGCTGCGCTCGGGCTCGCGCCCACGGTCCGGAACTGGAAGCCCAGCGTGCTGCGCGACAGCAGCCAGGCGGTCGCGGCCGCGGCAGCCAGGGCGATCAAGAACCCGACGCCGACCTGCGGTGGTGGCCCCCCGACATGCGGCAGCGTCGCGCTTCCGGCGATGTTCGGCGCGACCTCGTTGGTCTGACCCGGTGCCTGCATCAGCGACTGGCTGCCCAGCAGGAAGGACAGGAGGTTGTACATGACGTAGTTGAGCATGATCGTGAGGATGACCTCGTGCGCGCCGGTCCGCGCCTTGATCTCGCCCACGATCCAGCCGATCGCCGCACCGCCGGCGAAGGCACCGATGAT